>JABLTK010070657.1_pt1 | contig 109368 bp, 89 predicted proteins | sample 7160131 | NCBI WGS metagenome assembly JABLTK01 (sample SAMN14651221, study PRJNA627086) | human gut metagenome | isolation source: feces | host: Homo sapiens | reverse complement strand
TGATTTTTGTTCCGTCTATTTCTGCCGGAAAAAAGGCAAATTCATCACCGTAATAAGCGGTAATTACTCCATCCTTTGTGTATTCATACTTACCGTCTGCCGATTTGAATGTTTCCCGTTCCGCACAGACAACAGTGCTGCTTAAAATCAGCATCGCTGTAAACAATAGCAATAGTTTTTTCACGTTTCGTACCTCCCGTTACTTTATTTTGGCTTCCGCATCGTCCGCGCGTCTTGTGTAAACCGCCATTCCGCCTGTTGCAGCATCGTTTACCGCATTCATGCCTTCCTTGAGTCTTTCCTTTTCCTCAGCAGTTATGGATTCCTCTCCCTTTGTTGCCGCCTTAAACGCCGTACCGAAGGCAGCCGCCATTCCGATTGCTGCCGCATCCTCTCTTTTTTCCGCCTTGCTCCTGCCAAAACCGAACAAACCTCTTTCATCATCGTTAACACCGAAAATATAATCAAAATGGCGCTTTGCATTAAGTACATACTGCATATCCGATCGATTGTTTTTGCTAAAGCAGACTTTAATTTCCTGCTTAATATACGGATGAGGACGAAGTCCTTTTTTATTATCTGTATTCACCCTGTTCATATTTCCGCCCAAAAGCTTGATTTTTAATCCGCATTCCTTAAATTCGGGATTTTTTCCCTGTTCGGTTGCGGGTGTTTCCTCTATGTATTCCTCATAGCTCGCCACCTGATCATAGCGGAAAAGTTCTTTCATTTTGCCTCTGCCCGTATCGCTTCTGTATACAATCCGGAACATTCCCAAGTCGTCACAGAACTCAATTCCCATTTCTTTAAGAGTTGACGGGCAGACGCTTTTTTTACCCTCTTTTGAGTAAACTTCCTCGTAAAGCCTGTTCTGCCGTTTCATATACTCTATATGCCCTTTGATTTCATCTAATGTGAGTTCACTCAATCGAATATATTTTGAACATAAATTTCCGCAATCAGAACAAATAAATTCTTTGTTCTTGATCTTTGAGCGGTGCATCATGCCGCATTCCTTCCCGCATAACGCACAATTTTTCTTGCCGAAAATGTTCTTAAAAAAATCACCGAATCCCATAATTTTTTCCTCCTTAAAATCTGTTTTTAAAAGCTTCCGCCCCTTCCGCCGTGGCTTCTGCCCGAAGACGACGTATGGCTGCCGGAATCCGATTTCGGTTTTTCCGTTTTTGTTACGGCGCTGTAGAGGAATATATCCCTTGAAAAATCAAGATTCATACTATCCGGCTTCATATAATTTCCGGCATTGTCCTCTTTGACCGCTGTTTTCATTGCGCAGAGTTTTTTATTCATCATAAAATATGCAAGAATAAGCGGAAGAAGAAGCGTCCCCGCAACCACACACAGGATATACTTCGTGCTGTGCTGTCTTTTGTTAAAGGGTTTACCTTCTGCCGCCATCTCCAAAAGCTCTTCGGTATGTTCTGCGTAGGATTTGACCGCAGCATAATAATTGTCTTTCTTCAGATACGGAACAATCTTTTTTTCAAGATAGGCAAGACCGTTTTCGTTAAATATCGTTTCACCGCTGCCACAGGTGGAAAAATGATATTTTCTTTCGGAATCCGCTATATAAAACAGAATACCGTCATAACTTTCGCCGTATCCGTAGCCGTTATAATCGTAAATATCGTCCGCCGCCGCTTGTGCGTCGTAAGCGGACATACTTTTCTCCGAAACAAACGCAACGTCAAAGCAGTATTCTTCACGAATTTTATTAAGTCTTTCCGTCAGTTCCGTATTTTGCTCATCTGTCAGATATCCTGCTGCATCCGAAACGGAAGGCTGCTCAAATTTCGCATAGACGGGAAGCGCAGACAAAAAGCAAAGAACGGATATCATCAGGATCATAATTCTTTTCATTATACGCACCCCCTTAACGCAGCAGAAAATATGCTATGACTGCAGCCGCAGCATAAAAAATCCCCGCAAGTTTTCCGAAATACAGCCATTTTTTTCGTTTATCAACCGGATATTCTCCAACAACCTTGCCTGTCTGTCCGTTGATAGCGAACCGATATATATTGTTCATGTATTTGATATTAAGCATCCATACCGGAAGCAGAGAATATCGTATTTTGCCGCCGGAAAAGCTGATTTTTATACTTTCGGGAATCACCGCAGCATAACCGTTTGCTGTTTCCCTGAATACGGAAACGGTGGAATTTTTCACGCGCTCGTTTGCACGTTCTATACTTTCCTCCGCTGAAACATCATATTTATCTGCCATATACCCCGAAAGATATGCGCCGTTAAATTCAACGGCATCGTCATAGTGAAAAGGTTCTACCGCCTCCATATATGCGTCATCCGCTTTTTTCGAGCCGTCAACCGGAATATTGGCAAACCCCACACTACCACTTCTAAAAAGTCTGTAATAGTCTGTTTTGGTATAATTGTAATTGGAATCACTCCAGCTTGTAACCCTTTGTGCACCGTAAGTTATTGCCGCGTTGCAGTCACAGTCGAACATCCAGAACGGTACATAAACGCCTGCCATTTCTTCTGTTTTCTTCTTATTCTTAAATTCGTCCGGCAAAAACGGCGCATTTTTGAAATCAGCCTCAAACGCCGCCATTGCCGCCTTTTTTTCTATTTTAAACGGAATAATATAATCAGGACGGAGAGTTCCCTCAAACTGTCCCTTGATCACTGCCGCATCGCCGCAGTAGGGGCAGACAACTGACCCCATCGTATCGTCACCGGTTATCTCTGCGCCGCAAGATGGGCAGGTATAGCCTGCGAGTTCAACCTCTCCGTCTGTTTCATAGTTTCTCGGTTCGTAGTGTTCCCAGTCATATTTTGACTCTCCCCGCATTTGCGTTCCGGCATCATCAATTTGCCGCATCGCGTCAAGCTGAAAATCATTACCGCAAGAATCACAGTGCAGCGACTCGTTCTGAAAAATCAGCGAAGCGCCGCAGCAAGGGCACTTATAGCTTTGTACCGCATCCATTGTTTCACTTCCTCTTTGCCCGGCCGCTCCCGCCGCCAAAACCCCTGCGGCGGGAATATCCGGATATTTTACTTATGCTGTCTCTTTATTCTTTGCCGCACCAATTATGTACAGAACCGGAATAATCAGTCCGGTAGCATAGCTAAAAATATTAAAATCGCTGCCAAGCACATTTGAGGTAACATTGCCGGCTATACTTAAGATTGCCACAATGATGCCCATAACCAGGCAGGTTTGTGCCTTTTCGGGTTTATCGCAGTTTTTCACACCCATAATTCCGGCAATCAGCTGAAATATTGCGCTTACCAAAATCAGCGCGCTTGCAAGCATAAGTCCGCCGGCGCTTGTTTCAAGAACCGCCGCCAAAGCGCCCGATCCGATCAGTGCAATAATCCCTCCGATGATACCAAATACTGCGCCGATAATCATCAGAATCCCTGTAACCTTCAAAAACTTTCTTCCTTTCATAATGAACCTCCTTAAAAAAATTTTTATTTATATCCACATTTTTAAAATGGATATGTCAAACTGTTATTCCCATACGCAAGGATATATTGCGTATCGTCCGTTTCGCAAAAATGTTATTGCTATAACAAAAGCAAGGCAACATGATATTGTTTGTTTTATATTCTATATCTGTTTCCTCCTTATGATATGTGTTATGTGCCGGCTATTTTCAGCCGTGCCGCCGGCAATAGCGGTTTTATTGTTTTATTATAGTGGAGCATAAAAGCCCGAATCTCATCCGCACCCGAAATATTCAGCCCCAAATCGCTGACGGAAATGTCGAGGACCGGCGTATCTATTTTGCGGATAACTTCTCTTTTTACGTCAATCATCCGTCCGTTTTTATAGCTTGCTGCCCAAACCCTTGCAGAAAGTCCGCCGTTGGAAGCGTGAATGCGATATTCACCTTTTTTGTCGGACAGCTGCAAAACAGGTTCTTCGGTAAGCTTCGGAATCGTTACCATCTCTTCGTAAAGGCATACGTCGCAGACGTGACGGCCGATTCCGTCCTCAGTCAGAGTGGGTTTTTTAGGAAATACCATCTGATTGTAGCGATGCGGTATCACGCGGAGCTTTTCTGAACAGTCCGGACTCTCGCATTCCAGCCAATGACTTGTTTCGTCGTGCACATATGAGCTGTTGACAAAGGAGCAGACATGCGTCAGCGGCGCTATCGGTGCGGTTTGTTCATTCCAGCAGCCGGCTTGCGAGCAGATGCGTTTCTTCAAACCCGGCGCAGATGTTGTCGGCGCCGTAACAGTTACCCAATCGCCGTAGGTATGGCGAATATAGGAATTGTCGGAGCGTCCGCAAGCTTCGTCGGAGCAGGTATTCCAGTGCGCAATGCCGTCATGCGCCACCACAGTGAAGTTATGTGTATGCGGTGCGGTAAGCTTGGGAATGCTCTGCTTTTGCCTTGTTAAACCGCAGTCGGCGCAGTAATAGGTCTGTTCGCCCTCGGCGTCAACCGTAGGCTCCTTGGTGGTTTTCCAATACCCCGGCGTGTGCGGCTTCATATAAAATTCTTCGCGGCAGTTTTGGCACAATACCATATGTTTGTCTGTCTGATTGTTTGTATATATTGAATCATTTCTGTATTCATAAGACGAGGTGTCATGCTGAGGAGTAATGCGAATCGGCTTAGACTGTGCCGTACCGCCATCGCCGGTAACAACGCAGACAAACATAAATTCATCCTCATATTGCAAAACCTCGCCGCACATTGCGTCATACAGTCCAACGGTCAGCGTATCGGTTTTTGTGCCCGCATGGCCGTTTACGGGATCTTCCGTTATGTCAAGGATATTAGATAACTTAACATTTCCGTTGGAATCGTAATAAGCGCGGTACCACTGATAAGTAAGATTATTGCCTCGTGCCTTGACCGAGAGCTTAACGAAGTTTTCGTCATCACGTCCGTGACGGTAAGTCGGCTTCGGGTCTGTTGTCTGCCATGTGATGCGCACGGGACGGATTCTTCCGCAGGAAACGCAGGCATCGCCGTGACGCCAGTCGTGTGCGCCGATATTCACGCGCTTGCCGCCATCGGGGCAATTCGAGTTTGAGCAGATCTTCCAGTGCTGAGTTTCGTTCATCTGCCATTCAGCTGTTTCGTGCGGCAGGTTGATAAAGAACCACACGTCGCTGTTGTAATATGCCTCATAATTTCCAAGCTCGTTGTGCGCACGCAGGATAAACTCGTATCTGCCGCACTGACCGTACAAGTGCTTGAACAGCCGTTGGCACTCCGGCTCCCGTAAATCCAAAATAACGCTGTCTTTGGTATAGGTTACCAGCTGCTGGGCATACATATTCCAATACGGCGTGCTCTGCTGCGGATTTATCTTCATGCCCGTTTCGGGGTCGATAATCGACATTTTTACATTTTCTCCGCATAACAGCGTATACGGAATTACCAGTTTTTCGCCGAACACTGCCGTAAATTCGTCCGCAGCGTAATATTTTTCTTTGCCGTTGACATAAGTAAGGTAGTCCCATTCAAGATCTTTTCCGCCGACCGTATCGATTCCCGGTGCGGCAATTTTCTTATAATAACAGTTCAAAGCGCCGCAGGCATAGGGGTTCTTCGAGAAATCGTGCGTTGTTTTTGTGCTGGCTTTTACATCGCCGCAAAGGCTGCATTGCCTCCAGTGATGCGTTGCGTCATAAATCAGCACTTCACTGCCTTCGCACGTTCCGTCTACGCAGGCGGACGAAACGCTGTTTGTTTTTCTCAAAAAGTATCCGCAGTCAAGGCAGTTGGAATGTATGATTGCAATAGGTTTTCCGAAAACTTCGGAAAAGTTTTCACGGACCCATTCTCCGAATCTGTGTCTGTTTCGGTTCATCGCCATACCGCAATAGGTGCAGGTCTGATAATGCCTGTTGGCGTCCTCCTCTATATAGGTGTTTCCCGCCGTATGCGTGTGTGCGCCGTGAGCGCATTTCGAGAAGCAGGTTTCGTGCGATGTGCAATAGTGGTCAATCCATTTCGGGTCGCTCGGACACATATCTTCACCGCAGGAGCAGGGCGTCGCCGCCTTGCAGCAGGCAAGGCACTTGCCGCAGTACTGGCACATTTCGCCGGGCGCAAAGCACTTATTGCACGTTTGGCAGAAATGCTTGCTCCATCCCGAGGAGCCCGGGCAAACGTGCGTGTGCGTACAATTCTCCTGCGCGCGCATTTTATCGCAGCAGCCGGCACAGCCGCCGCAGACGTCACACAAAACCTCCACGCAGCCGTCGTGCAGGTCGCAGAAATGGTTTCTCCACTCGTCGCTCTCAACGCAGACACCGTGGTCGCATCCGACAAAGTCGGCATTATTCAGACAACAGTCCAGACAATAGCCGCAGTCGGGGCAGAATTCGCTTTCTTCAAAGCATTCGCCGCAGTCGCTGCAGCGGTGACCCTCTGCGTCCCACTCTGCGCTTTCCGTGCATATGCCGTGTTCACAGCCTTGACCTCGGCTTTCTTCAAGGCAGCACCCCGCGCAAAGACCGCAGTCGTCGCACATCTCATCTTCCTCAAAGCAGTTTTCGCAGGATTGACAGCGGTGAGAATAATCGTCCCAGTCACTGCTTTCCACGCATATACCGTGGTAGCAGCCGTTTTCTTCGCTGGTGTTGCGGCAGCATTCCTCGCATTTCTCACATTCATAGCAGAAAATTTCACACGAGCTGCAGTAATCTCCGCAATCCGAACACAGTATGTTGCCTTCGTAGTTACACTGATTACAGTTTTCACAAATCCACTCCCAGCAAAGATTACAGTGATCCCCGTCCTCGCAGCGTCTGTCGTATTCTTCGGGGCAGGCGTCGCAGTTGGGGCAAATATCGCTCGGCTCCCAGTCGCTGCAAAAACCGCAGCTGGCGCAGTTTGCACAGAGTCTATCGTCTTTTTCGACGCAATTGTCGCACAGTTCGCAGGTACTGTGGTATTCATATGTACAGCTGTTACATTCCGTACAGTGTTCTGACGACCAGCAGTCCTTACACCTGCCGCATTCCAGGCAGATGACGCCGTCCGGAATACAGTTGATGCACCTTTCGCAGTCGAGGCAGAATTCGTCGTCAGATTTACATTGGTCGCAGGAGGACAGACATGCCTGGCAAACGATTTCCAGACAGCACGCGAGAGTTGCACGGCAGGTCTTGCACAGATCCTTCTCCTCAAGATCTCCCTCACCGTAAAGACAGGCCAGACAGGCGTCGCAGTATGGGCAAATAGCGCCGTTCGTCTGGCGGCAGTCTTCGCATATATGACAGTCGCTGCAGATATCCCTGCCGCACTCTCCGCAATATTTGCAGTGTTCGTTTTCGCCGCAAGATATACAATTCCAGCACTCGGTGCAGTATTCGTTTTCGCTCATTTCTGAAAAACATTCTCCGCAGCTGTGGCAATGAGTGATTTCAAAACAGTCGCTTCTGCAGTCCTCCGTACAGCGGCCGCAGCTACCGCAGCAATAGCTGTCCCAATGATAGTGGCCGCAGCTGCCGCAGTTCTGACCGTCGGAATAGTCCGCAAACGCTGAAAGCGGTACAATCGTTATCAGCATAATAAATGCTATACACAGTGATAAAAACTTCTTCATTTTTATATCGCCTCTCTTTCTTTACACTTTTGCTTTATTCCGCACAGGGGGCAGTACTCCGCATCATTAGGGAGAACGTTTCCGCATTTTTCGCAGCAGCGATGCTTTGATTTGTAAATATCAAAAATCGTCTCGCTCGGAAGCTTCATATGGCAAACTTCACAAAATCTGTTTTTTGCGTTCTGCGCATTGCCGCAGCAAGGGCAGATTTTAAAGCTTTTCATCTTTTTCGTACCAAAGCCGAAATGCTCCAAAACTTCTTTTTTTGACGGTTTATGTCTCGTCATTTCCATCACCTTCTCCATATAATAGTTTTTTGCCGCATACAGAGCAGATTATATCTCCGACATTTGCTTTTGCTCCGCAGCGCTTGCAATACTTTGCTTCTTCCTCAAGAGGAGCACAGTTCACGCACATAAGCATATCCGGATTATATACAATCGAATCGACCCATCTGCCGCACATATGGCAAAAATTAAGATTTCTCTTGCCCTCAGCTTCCCATGCCGCCGAAAGTTCCGCCTCCGGATTGTCTGCATAATATGTTCCTGTAGTACAGACAAGCATTCCCGACAATTCGCAGAAAAAGCTGTAACGGTTTCCGCCCTGTGACGGAATAATTTTGTATGTAGCCGACTTGTGTCTCGCAGTTGTCATGCGCCTCATCTCCCCTCTGAAAATTTTATAAAACTATTTCTTTTGCACAAACTTTCGGAAATTATCCGCAACCCGTTGACAAAATGCCAAAAATGTAATATAATTCAATCAGATTTATCTGCAATAAAACAGGGTGTCTCCTTATTTATAAAATGATCATTGCTTTATATAGGAAGAAACACTTACGGAAAGGGGTATCCCTTTACCGTTATTTTTACAGATTATCCCTTCCCCGTTGCGGATTTTAATTTTTACATCTTTAATTATACACAAAAAAAACTTTTCGTCCCCATACTTTTTGCCAAAAGTATAGGATGAATTTCAAAAAATTTAATTTTTTTTTGAAAAAGTAGGGGAAAAAGTATAGGATGATTACATTTATTAGCAATTCGCCTGTGTAAACTGTAGGGACGGATAAAAATCATCAAAATTTATCACGGAGGTTTTTCGTATGCAGCAAATAAGAAAAAATTTTTCGATTTTACTTATTTTTACCATATTGGCTTACTGCCTTTCCGGCTGTAAAAGGTCTGAACTTGACAAAAATAATCCCGTTACTCTTTCGCTCTGGCATGTGTACGGCGAACAGTCGGATTCGCCGATGAATCGGCTTATTGATGAATTTAACGAGACAGTCGGTATGGAAAAAGGCATTATTATCAATGTCACGGCAATGTCCAACGCCTCCAAAATAGGCGAAAAGCTGCTTGACGCACATAATAAAATTCCAGGTTCCGCCGAAATGCCCGACCTTTTCTTTGCACACAAAAGCAATGCGTTGGAGCTTGGAACGGATCATTTACTTGACTGGAACGAATATTTTTCCGAAAAAGAACTTTCATCATATGTTCCGGAGTTTTTGGATGATGGCATGGCAGACGGAAAGCTGTCCGTGTTCCCTGTATCTAAATCCACACATCTTTTATTCATAGCCGGAAGTCAGTTTGAACGCTTTTCAGCCGATACGGGTGTTACATATGAAACACTGTCCGATTGGGACGGATTTTTTGAAGCTGCTGCAAAATTTTACGACTGGTCCGGCGGCAAACCGTTCTGTGCTCTCGATTATCCGCTGCGAGCTATTGAGCTTGCGGCTGCAGAAAGCAGCGCAGGAAATATTTTTGCCGACAACGGATTTTATGATCCGTCAAACGTAATTTTCAAGCAAATATTCATGAAATTTGCGGATTCGCTTGCAAAAGGACATATTATGCTTTCAAATCTCTATTCAAACACACAGGTTATGACAGGCGAGGTTGTAGCAGGCATAGGCTCGTCCGCCGCAATTCTTTACTATAACGATACCGTAACATATGAGGACGGAACGAGTGAGCCGATGGATCTGAAGATACTGCCGCTGCCCGTAGAAAACAAAAAAAAGCCGTATATTACGCAAGCCGGAGTCGGTCTTTGCGCATATAAGTCGTCAAGTCAAAAAGCAGAGGCGGCAGTGATTTTTGCCAAATGGCTTACCGAACCGGAGAGAAATCTTGAGTTCGTATGCCAAACCGGTTATATGCCGGTTGCAAACGGTGCGTTTGATAAAATAGATAACTATAGCTTTAAAAATTCCGATTACAAAAACCTCTATTCGATACTGAAAAAAGTGAAGGACAGCTCGGAGGTTTTATCGGAACAGCAAAGTCCTGAATATTACAGCAGAGTTTACGCATTTTATGATTATTTAAGAAACGAACAGAAACGTTTTATGTTAAGCAACGCACCAACCGAAACGCTTTCTGACGGACTTTGGCAAAAGCTCTTTGAAAAGTAGACAGGGGATTGTTATGCAAATATCGTTAATTAAGAAAAAACAATCTATGCAAAAAAAACTGTTTGGATATATGTTTATCCTGGCAATTATTTTATTGCTTATGTTTGCATCTTTTCTTTTTCTGTTCGGACGCTTTTCGACAACTGAAGATAAAATGTCAGATATATTAAGCCTTCAGATTGAGTTTTTCAACCGGGAAATGACATCTTACTACAACGACATTACCTTGCGCGGCGCGCAGCTTTCCGAAAAAACTGCACAGCTTACGGAGAAGTATCTTAATGCGGAAAGGATAGATTTTCGCAGCGTTCAAAATTCTTCTTTGCATATTAACTCTCTGGAGGAAGGTTATATTGATTTGTTGAAAGAGGAGCTTTTAAAGGCAAACTGCTCCGGTGCGTTTATTCTGCTTAATGCGTCTCAAGCAGGCACAAACGGTTCAAAAGCAGGTGTGTATCTTAATCAGGATTTGTTCGGAACAACGGACAAAGATACAATGCTCCTTTACAGAGGAAATGTTAAGGCTGCAATAAACAAAGGTATTATGCCTCACAGAAAATGGCATTTAGAATTTGACTCTGCGGGATTTCCGAATTTTGAGGAAATTCTTTCGAATACCGCTGAGCCGCTTGAAAAAGCCGCTCACATCTGCAATATTATAACCCTTCCGGGGACGTCAGAGCGTGTTATGCTCGTTGCGCTTCCGATCAGAGGTACCGAAGGCAGCGTTTACGGAATCTGCGGATTTGAAGTAAACGAAAGTGTTTTTAAGTATTTACACGCACAGCCGTCCACGCTTCCGCACATAACCTGTATCTTCTCGCGCTCGGACGATACAGAAATCAACATCAGAGAGAGTCTGAGCTGCGGAGCGAAAAGCGGATATTTCCTTTCCCCGAAGGCTTCACTTAAAATGAAGCCTTTGAAAAAGGATCTTGTCGCCCTGAAAAACGAATACGGGGCATATATTGGCATGACAAGAAACACTGTTCTCTATTCCGAGAATACGCCCTATTCTGTTACGGTTATGATGCCGTATGCAGATTATTCCAGGCTGGAAACAAAAAATACCGTGCAGCTGATACTCATAATTCTTATTTCGGGATTTGCAGTTTTAAGCCTGAGCTTGTATTTTTCAAAAAGATTTATCTTTCCGATAAAAGAATCGCTTGACAAAATTAAACAATCCGGAAAATTGCAGGCTGAAGAAAGTCAAAGCGGTCTTTTTGAAATAGACGATTTGTTTGCTTTTCTTTCTCAAAAAGACATCGAACACCAAAAATCGATAGACGATCTTTCCGAAAAAAACGAGCAGTCACAAAGTGAGATTGAGTGTATTAGAAATGAAAATAAGCGCCTGATAAAAGAGCATAAAAATATCATCGTACAGGACGATTACGATCATTTCTGCTCAGGTATACGCAGCCTTACTCCCAAGGAGCGAGAAATATTTGATCTGTATCTGGCCGGGAAAACCGTTCCTGAAATTATACAGATTATGGAAGTCAAGGAAAGCACGCTAAAATACCACAACGGCAATATTTACAGTAAACTTGGCGTTTCCTCAAAAAAACAGCTTCTTAATTTTGCGGCAATTTATATGAAAAAGACACACGACAGAACGTAAGAGGTATGAAACTTTCTACATTTTATGGATTATGCAAACTATACAACATTTCGCCCAATTATCTCATAAAGTAGATTATACAAAATATGAGCTGTTTCGCTATATTGAAGAATTTTTAAATAAATTATACGAGAAAACATTTATAAAGTGTCAAAAAAGCAATAATTCTTAAATAGCATTATATCGCATTATTTAACATTATCGCTATTATAAGGATAATTATAAGGAAACAACAAAAAGCAAGGGACTTTCAATTGCTTGAAAATCCCTTGATTGCTTTGGTTGCGGGGGCCGGATTTGAACCAACGACCTTCGGGTTATGAGCCCGACGAGCTACCGAACTGCTCTACCCCGCGATATATTGAATTTACACTCTATCTCTAAGTGCTTATCTATTATAACACTATTTAGCATATATGTCAAGCGTTTTTTGATATTTTTATTAAATTTTTTATCTGTCGGGAAATTGTCACTTTAAAAGCATAATTTCCCGACAGATAAATCTTGTTTTAAACGGCTATTAATTATACCACAGAATATCAGTGTTGCCCATAAGGCGGCTGACTGCTTCCATATAGAAAAAGTCGCCGTAAATTAAACCGACATTGACGTTCTGATTAGCAGGACAATGTCCCGTTCCTCCGTTTAGCATACACTGTTTTGCATTATCTAAATTAGAATAATTATCGGTCAGAGATTTTATGGTTTTATACGCAGAATCGGTATAGAACGCTTTTTCACAGTCCGGAACGTGCTGCGCTATTTCAAGCAGACCGCACGCTGCACAAGCGGCAGCTGAGGTATCTCGCGGTGTTTCGGGAGTTTTTTGAACTCTGAAATCCCAGTGTGCGACATGATCCTCTGGCAGATTTGCAATGAAAAATCCGGCGGCTCTTTTGGCAGCGTTAAGGTATTCTTCGTTGCCTGTAAAGCGATAGACAAGTGCAAGACCGTAAATTGCCCAGGATGCACCGCGCGACCATGCTGAGGCAGGACTTGCCGCCTGTCCGCTTATTGATTCGATAAAATCGCCTGTTTCCGGGTCAAATGACAAAACGTGATTTACCGAGCCGTCGGGACGGACAAAATATTTTACAACCGTATCGGCATGAGCGCAGGCTATATGCTTGAAAATCGGATTACCGGACAATTTACTCGCCCAGAAAAGCAAAGCAAGGTTCATTGTGCAGTCAACAATCGCCCAGCCGTTTTGACCGTTCCACGCCTGAATAAAATTACCCTTTATATTGAAACGCGAAGCTAAAAACGCTGCCGCTTTCATGCAGCGGCGACAGGATTCTTTATTTCCTGTGATGCGGTAGTCCGCACCGGCGGAAAGCAGCCACAAAAATCCTGCGTCATGATCCACCCTATAATACTCATCAAGCACGTGTGACATTTTTTCTTCTGTTTCGGCGGCAATTTCGGCGAATTTTTCGTCTTTTTTCTGCTGATATGCCATCCACAGAATACCTGGCCAAAATCCGTTTGTCCACCACGGCGCTTCTTCGTTGTTATATTCATTTTCTTTGCACACATGAGGAAAGCGCGCTCCGATTTCGGGAGCTGTGGTATCAAGCTTTTTTAATATTCTCTGCATTGTTTCTTCTGCCCATAGTTTATACATTATTATTATCTCCTTACATTATAAATTTGCCGTAAAATCATATTTTTACGAATAAATTATAATATAGCTTTACTTTTGAGTCAATGTAGTATATAATTAATTTATAATATCTTATGATAAAATACGAGGTGGATTATTTGCTTGTAACGGGAGAACAGATTCAGGATTTATATATAAAGCTGATGTTTGTCTGCAAAAGGGAGACTACTCCCGAATGGGGATTTGACGAAAAACAAATCGGCTATCATAATATAATATACATATATGAGGGAAAAGGATATTTTGGCTGTAACAGCAGCGGTAGATACGTAAAAAAGGGAGACCTTGTATTTATGCCGCGCGGATGTGACAGACGGCTAAAAACCGACCCGCAAAATCTTTTGAAATTATACACGGCTAATTTTCGCGCGGTACTGCCGCAGGAAAAAGACGGTGAATGGTCGGCAGAGCAGGCTGAATTTTTATTTGAATTTGTAAAAACGATAGAAGATGAGGCGGTGCGTGCAAGATTTGAGGCGCTGTTTGAGCGGCTGTGCATTTTATATACAGCCGGAAAGGACGTGCAGAAGATAAAACAACGTGCCGCTCTTGCCGAAATTTTGGAATTGTCGGAGCTCTGCCGTAAAAATCAAAGCGTAAGTTACAGTAACCGCAAGATTGTCAATGAATCGGCAAAGTTTATGGCAATGAATTATGCCCGAAAGCTGACGCTTGGTGATTTGGCAGGAGAAGTGGGGTTGAGTACGTCGTATTATTCGGCGATTTTTCGTGCATCAACCGGAAAATCACCGATTGAATATCTGATACAACTGCGCATATTTAAAGCAAAGCAGCTGCTGAAAGACGGATTTTCGGTGACGCACACAGCGGAAGCGGTAGGGTTTTCGGATATTTATTATTTCAGCAATATGTTTAAAAAGACGGAGGGAATTTCACCGACCGAATATGTAAAAAAAGGAATATAGAAACAATAAAAACGCACACGGCGTATGACTTTGCCGTGTGCGTTATATTTAATTATACTCTGTACAATAAATCCGTATATGTCGGGAACGGCCAGTAGTCCGTGGCAACCATTGTTTCAAGAGTATCTGCAACAGCTCTTAATTCGCTCATTGCCGGAATAACCGTGTCACGGTAGTAGTTACCTATTTCAAACACATCGTCCGTATCGGGAACGGCATCAGCCGCAACGGCAAGAACATCAATCTTGTCCATAAGGCTTTCGGTAAGCGATGTAAGAGTTTTTGCTTTTTCAAGCTCTTTCGGAACGCTCAGACCCAAAGCCGTCTTTGACGAAATATCGTCTGTGATGAACTTTGTGTATTTAAGCGCTGCCGGAAGAATTTCCTGTTTTGCCATTTCAAGCATTGTAAGCATTTCAATATGCAGTGTCTTATCGTATTCCTCCATCATGATGTCGCATCTTGTGGTTGTTTCAACCTCGGTGAATACACCGTGCTTTGCAAACAAATCAATCGATTTCTGTGATTTGAAATGCGGGAGTGCATCCGGAGTCGTTTTGAGGTTCGGCAAGCCTCTCTTTTCTGCCTCCTCAATCCACTCGTCGCTGTAACCGTTTCCGTTGAATATAATTCTGTCATGTTTCTTGAATGCATCGATTGCGATTTCAAGCGCTTTATCATGTACTTCCTGTTCTGTTTTGCAGCCTTCAAGTTTTTCTGCAAACTGGCTCAGTGATTCGGCAACAATTGTATTGATAACAATATTGATTCCCGAAATCGACTGTGAAGAACCGGGCATTCTGAACTCAAATCTGTTTCCCGTAAAGGCAAACGGTGATGTTCTGTTTCTGTCTGTGCTGTCCTTTTTGATAACCGGAAGCGCTTCAACGCCTGTTTCAAGGAAAGCGGCAGCGGCAGTACCACTGCTGATTTTACCCGTCTTTAATTCTTCAAGTACCGAATTAAGCTGATCACCGAGGTAAATTGAAACAATTGCCGGCGGAGCTTCGTTAGCGCCGAGTCTGTGGTCGTTTCCGGCGGTTGCAACACTGACGCGCAGAATATCGCTGTATTCGTCAACAGCCTTTATTACGGCTGCGAGAAACAACAGGAACTGTACGTTTTCAACAGGCTTTTTACCGGGTTTTAAGAGGTTTTCGCCGTCTGATGTACCCAATGACCAGTTATTGTGTTTACCCGAACCGTTAATTCCGTCATAGGGCTTTTCATGCAGCAGGCAGTACAAGCCGTGGCGGTCGGCAACCTTTTTGAGGATTTCCATTGTAAGCTGGTTGTGGTCGGTTGCAAGGTTGGTGGTTGAGAAAATCGGTGCAATTTCGTGCTGTGCCGGGGCAACCTCGTTATGCTTTGTTTTTGCAAGAACTCCGAGTCTCCATAATTCTTCGTCAACCTCTTTCATGAACGCCGATACTCTTTCCTTAATCTGACCGAAGTAATGGTCGTCCATTTCCTGACCCTTTGCCGACATTGCGCCAAACAGTGTTCTGCCCGAAAGCATAAGGTCTTTTCTCTTATCTCTGAGTTTCTTGTCTACGAGGAAATACTCCTGTTCCGGTCCTACGAACGATACAACTCTTGACGGAGTTTTTCCGAAATATTTAAGTACTTTTTTTGCTTCTCTGTTAACAGCGTCCATGGAACGGAGGAGAGGAGTCTTTTTATCGAGAACTTCGCCCGTGTACGATACGAATGATGTCGGAATACACAGCGAATTGTCTTTAATGAATGCGTATGAAGTAGGATCCCATGCCGTATATCCGCGTGCTTCAAATGTAGCTCTCAGACCGCCTGAGGGGAATGATGAAGCGTCAGGCTCACCTACAACAAGTTCCTTGCCCGAAAATTCCATAATTACGTTGCCGTCGTCGGTCGGCTGTATAAACGAATCGTGCTTTTCGGCAGTAAATCCTGTCATCGGCTGGAACCAGTGCGTATAATGTGTGCAGCCGTTTTCAACAGCCCAGTCCTTCATTGCATTTGCAACTACCTCTGCGACGGATATATCAAGCTTAGAACCGTCGTTAATAGTCTTTAACAATGATTTGTAAGTTTCCTTAGGCAGCCGTGCCTTCATTGTTTCAAGGTTAAACACCTTGCTTCCAAAGATTTCAGCAACATTTCCGTTTTTCATAGTATTACCTCCCTAAATTTAAGCTTAAGGCATATGCATTAAGCTTATTAACATATTTGATATATAACTGAAACAAGGGCATTTTATAATAGTCATTATAAAACGCCCTTGTTTTAATGTTCACTTAATATCATCTATACTGATATTATACCACTAATATTTTATTTGTCAATATACAAATTATAAAATAAGTTGTGTAAATAACCGCACTTTATTTATACATTTTGTCGTATTACGGGTCAAGATGGTGCAAATCGCGTGGGAATAAGCTTGCCTGGCGAATGTTTTCGAGTCCCAAAAGCTTCATTACCAGTCTTTCAAGACCGATTCCCAAACCGCCGTGAGGCGGCATACCGTATTTATGAATATCAAGATATGCACCTAATTCCTCAGGCTTTATGTTGTAGCGTTCAAGTTTTTTGACCTGTTCTTCATAGTCGTGTATACGCTGACCGCCCGTGGTTATTTCCAGACCTCTGAAAAGCAAATCAAAGCTTTCGGCAAGCTTTTCGTCCTCGGGTGAGTTCTTTGCGTAGAACGGACGTTTAAGCGCAGGGAACTTTGTTATAAATATAAAGTCGCTGTTGTATTCGCGCTTTGCATATTCGCAAAGACGTATTTCGTCCGTCGGATCAAGGTCAAACTGGTTATGCTCCTTTTGGCATATGTCCAGAGCCTCAAAAAAGGTTACAGACGGAATATCCTCTATTACAGGTATTTCAGCGCCGAGCAGCGCAATCTCATGCGAATAATTTTTGCGCAGATAATCGGTAACGTATCTTAGCATTGCCGTTTCGGTCTGCATGATATCCGCCATGCTTTTGATATAAGCCATTTCAAAGTCCAGTCCGATGTACTCGTTCAGATGCCTTGTAGAGTTGTGCTTTTCCGCACGGTATACCGGTGCAATCTCAAACACTCTGTCAAAGAACGCCACACAGGTCTGCTTGTAAAACTGCGGACTCTGTGCCAAAGTCGCATCCTGACCGAAATATTTAAGCTTAAAAATATTTGCGCCGCCCTCAGCGCCCATCTTTGTGATTTTCGGGGTGTGAATTTCGGTAAAGCCCTGCGAAAGCATAAATTCACGGAAGCCGCTTACAACGCCCTCGCTTATTTTAAATACCGCGCGCGTATCCGGATGACGGAGCGCAACGCTTCTGTATTCCATGTTTGTTTCGAGCGTACAGCCGAGATGCTTGTCGGATACGTGTAGGGGGTATTCGTGAGCCGGAACTGAAAGTATTTCAAATGAAGAAAGTGTTATTTCATATCCGTATAATGCTCTTTTTTCCTCTCTTACCGTACCGGAAACAGTTACATATGCTCCCTCACACAGCTTTTCAAAATCGCCGCTGCATGAATCGGCTGAATAAGTAGACTGTATCAAATATCTTCCCGTGCGCAGAATTATAAATGAGAATCCGCCCATATCACGGATTTTATGAACACAGGCACTGAATGTGATTTCACTGCCGCATTTTTCTTGCAGCTCGTCTAACGTGAATGTGCCGATTAAATCTTTTCCGCTTATCGTTTGCATAGTTCAATCTTCCTTTCGTTATTTAAGCTTTTCGGTCAATACGTCCTTTATAAGCTTTGGGTTTGCGCTTTTTCCGGCAAGACGCATTATCTGTCCCATAAAGAATCCGAACAGCTTATCGTTTCCTGCTTTGTATTTGGCAACGCTGTCGGCATTTTCGGCAAGGAATTTATCGGCAATTTCCTCAATGGCGCTGCTGTCACTGCTCATTATAAAGCCGCGTTCCTCCGCAATCTTTTCAGGTTTACCGCCGCGCTCGAACATAAGCTGTACAATCTGCTTTGCGCTGCCTAAGTTTATTTTGCCTTCCGAAACCATTTTAACCGTTTCGGCAATGCCGGCGGGTGTAAACGGTACGTCGGAGATTGACATTTCGCTTGTGTTCAGCATATGACTTACTTCTCCGACCATCATGTTTGCAATCTGCTTGTAATCCGGATTTATTTTCACGGCGTCATCGTAAAAATCGGAAAATTCTCTTGCAGCAGTCAGAAGAACTGCATCCTCATAGGGAAGTCCGTAGCTTTTTGTATAGCGTTCGATACGCTCCTTAGGCATTTCGGGCATCGACTGCTTTATTTTCAAAAGCTCCTCATCGGTGAATATAACCGGAGGAATATCCGGTTCCGGGAAGTAGCGGTAGTCGTGCGCTTCCTCCTTTGAACGCAGAGCCTTTGTATCATCGTGGTTTTCGTTATAACGGCGTGTTTCCTGTTTTACAGCGCCGCCCTTGTCAAGAATTTCGCTCTGACGCTGTATTTCGTATTCAATCGCTCTGCCGATGGATTTGATTGAGTTAATATTTTTCAGCTCGGCTCTTGTTCCGAAAGTATCAGAGCCGTACGGCATAAGTGAAATATTTACATCAACTCTCAAAGAACCCTGATCCATACGTGCATCACACACGCCGGCATATTTTAAGCGCAGTGCGATTTTTTGCACAAAATCCTGAACCTGTTCAACAGTACGGAAATCCGGTTCGGTTACAATTTCGATAAGCGGAACTCCGCATCTGTTGTAATCTGCCATGGAAATGCCCTCATAATCGTCATGAACAAGCTTTCCGGCATCTTCTTCTATGTGTATACGGTTTATGCGTATATCTGTTCCGTCAGATACGGTTATATGACCGTCCGTGCATATCGGGTCAAAAAACTGTGTTATCTGATAGGCTTTCGGCAAATCGGGGTAAAAATAGTTCTTTCTGTCAAACGCACTGTATTTATGAACCGTACAGTCTGTTGCAAAGCCTGCCTTTGCGGCAAGCATTACAGCGCCTTGGTTGAGAACGGGAAGTGTTCCGGGCATTCCCGAGCATCTCGGACACGCACGTGTATTTTCGCCGCCGCCGAATTCGTTTGCGCATGAGCAGAATACCTTTGAATCGGTAAGAAGCTCACAGTGTATTTCAAGTCCTATAACCGGCTGATACCTCATAATACCGCCTCCTTACGTTTGAAATCTTTTTCAAATCGGTCGCAGACCGCAATAATTGTTTTTTCGTCAAAAGCTTTTCCGGTAAGGCTCATGCCTATCGGCATTCCGTCAGTGCCGTAGCCGCATACGGTGGAAATAGCCGGAAGCCCGGCAATGTTTACCGTTACGGTGCAGATGTCGGAAAGATACATTTTAACAGGATCTGCCTCCTGTTCGCCTATTTTGTATGCCGTTGTCGGCGCGGTAGGCGTAAGTATTACATCGCAGGTCTTGAATATTTCAGCATATTCACTGCGGATTTGTGTGCGTATTTTTCTTGCGGTATTGTAGTAAGCGTCATAATAGCCCGAACAAAGCGCATAGTTTCCGAGCATTATTCTGCGCTTGACCTCATCGCCGAAGCCTTCGCTTCTCGATTGCGAAATAAGCTCCGAATAATCCTCCCCAAGACCGCTTCTGTGTCCGTATTTTATGCCGTCAAAGCGTGAAAGGTTTGACGCAGCCTCTGCCGAAGATATAAGATAGTAAGCCGAAACAGCATATTCAAGCGAGGGAAGAGAGCAGTCGGTGATTTCACAGCCGAGTGATTTATAATAATCTGCCGCCTTTAATACCGCTTTCTTTACCTCATCGGTTACGCCGTCCAGAAATTCTCGCGGAACACCTATGCGCAGCTTTGAAATATCGCTGCCTATAAGCGCTGTGCTGCCGCCGACGGCTTTTTGCGATGATGTTGCATCGTTTGCGTCACAGCCGCAGATTGAATCAAATACCAAGCCGGTGTCAGCTGCGCTCTTTGCAACAACGCCTATCTGGTCGAGAGACGATGCAAAAGCTATAAGACCCCACCTTGATACCGAGCCGTAAGTCGGTTTAAGTCCCGTAACACCGCAGAATGCGCTCGGCTGACGAACCGAACCGCCGGTGTCGCTGCCGAGAGCCGCAGCGCAAAGTTCTGCCGCAACCGACGCTGCCGCTCCGCCCGATGAACCTCCGGGAACTCTTGATGTATCATACGGATTTTTAACTCCGCCAAAATATGATGTCTGTGAAGAACCACCCATGGCAAATTCGTCCATGTTGGTTTTGCCGAGAATTACCGCGTGCTGTGATTTTAATTTAAGAACCGCCGTAGCATCGTATGACGGAATAAAATCCTCAAGCATTTTTGACGCACAGGTGGTTTTCAAAGAGTATGTGCAGATATTATCCTTTACCGACATCGGAATACCGGTAAGGGGCGCCGATTTGTTTTCATCAATCAGCTTTTGTGCCGCTTCCGCATCTTTTAGGGCGCTTTCGGCACATACGGTAATATAACTGTTTATTTTTGAGTCTGTCTTTTCTATTCTGTCGAGATAGTGTTTTGTAAGCTCCGCAGCGCTTATTTTCTTTTCGTCAAGAGCGCCGCGCATCTGTGTTAAATCCACAAAAATCAATCCTTTCTAAATCTATTTATACAACCTTCGGAACAACAAAGCTGTTATTCTTGACGTTCTTTGCATTGCCTGTAATTTCCTCGGGCGAAGACGATGAGGAGTGAACGTCATTTCTGAGGTTATTGTAATCCACCGCATCTGCGGTGTACGGATTGACGGGATTATTAAATTCGCGTACCTTGTCCATCAAGGCAACAATATCGGTCATGGCGGCTGTCATTTTGTCAAGTTCGCCGTCTGTAAAATTGATTTTAGAAAGCTGTGCAAGATGCTTTGTAAGCTCTGAATCAAACATAATTCCTCATACCTTTCTTATTTTTTTAAAGAAAAAACGGCATTGCATACAAATAAAGTATGCAACACCGTTGTCGCTTATGGTAATATAATAGCACATATATTCCGTATTTGCAAGTAAAATTTATATTTTTGTTAAATTTTCACACACAGATACAGTCAATTTAACTGCCGACTATAGAAATCGGTAATATTTTAGTGCATCATATCCATTGCCGTGTCGATAACTCCGCCGATGCTTTTAAAAACACCCTCAGTCTTTTTTGCAATCTTTTTTCTCTGCCTGTCCGAAACAGGGTCTGTCATCATCGTTACGGCAGCGCCCACAACCATTCCGGTTGCAACGCCCTTGAAAAATCCGGGGCTTGTAAAAGTGTTCATGTGTCCTGCCTCCTCTTTGAACATTAAGGCATCCGCATTTTTTATGATAACGAATGTCTTTTCTTATTATTCGGCAAAAAAAGAACAAATAACCGTAGAAATTTATAGTATTAAATAAGCGGAGCGACGGGGCGCAAAATTCTTCCGATAAATTTCGTATACATCGGATAGCGTTTATATGTATCCGTTGTAACAGGCGTACAGACTTCGAGCGTATTTTGGTAATCGCTTTCTATTTCAAGTATTTCGGGAACTTCATACATATATGCGGCACATTCATAATGAAGATACATACTTCTGAAATCAAAATTGACCGTTCCCACTGCTGCGCGAAGGTCATCGCTTACCAATAGCTTGGCATGATTAAAGCCCGGTGTGTATTCGTATATTTTTATACCCGCCTTTATAAGTTCGGGATAGTACGAATGTGCAAGCCAGAAAGCTGTTTTTTTGTCGGGAGTATGTGGCATGATGATTTTTACGTCCACGCCGCGCTGTGCCGCAAATTTTAACGCTTCAAACATTTCGTTGTCTATTGCAAGATACGGAGTCATAATATGACAGTATCTTGCCGCCGAATTTATTATATAAATATATACCTGTTTGCCGACGTATTCGCTGTCGAGCGGACTGTCACCGTACGGAATAACTATTCCGTCCGACTGCATAGGATTTTTTGCCGCTTCACATATATATTTGCCGGGGTCATAATCCATAGTGTCGGAGCTCATATTCCACATTTCAAGGAACATTGCCGTAAATCCGGCAGCAGCATCGCCCGTAACCTGTACGCCGACATCTTTCCAGTGCCCGAAACGTTCAATGTAATTTGCATATTCGTCGGCAAGGTTGATGCCGCCGGTAAAAGCTGTTTTTCCGTCTATAACCATTATTTTCCTGTGGTCGCGGTTGTTTTGATAAGTCGACAAAAGCGGCTGAATGGGGGAAAATATCCAGCTTTTTATGCCAAAGCTTCTCAATTCGCTTACATAGCCCTTTGGCAGAGTTGTAAGACAGCCCATTCCGTCAAACAAAACTCTTACCTCTACGCCCTCGTTTACCTTTTTTTTGAGTATGCTGAGAATTTCCGGCCATACCCTGCCGGAACGGTTAATAATGAAAAATTCTATAAAAATAAACTGTTTTGCGGTTTTCAGTTCCTCAATCATTGCCGGAATCATCGTATCGCCGAGGGAATAATATTTTACCGATGTATTCTTATATGCCGGAGAACCGCCGTATGCGGAAAGATAATTGATAAGTCCGGCTTCGGCAGGACTGCTGCTTTTAACTGAATCAAGTATATCCTTATCCTGCTTCATGTACGGAGCCGTTATTTTGCGGATTGCCTTTTGAGCGGTGGCAAGTCCGGAGGTCATAATATCTGTGTGAAGATAAATATATAAAAGCGCGCCGAACACCGGAATTATCGCAATAAGAAGCGTCCACGTCAGCTTAAATGTCGGTTCGTCGCCGCGGTTTATCTCGACAATAATAAGAATTGCGCTCAATAAAGAAGTCGCACCGAACAGATATACATTATACTCGCTAAGCCATATTGCACCGAGAGACAGAACAAACAGCTGAAAAATCAGCATTAAAAATGCAAAAAACTTATTTGAATATATAAGTCTTGCAAGTCTTTTCATGGATTAATAATCTCCTTTCACGTTTCTTATGTGTTTAAAGGTTTTATCTTCGCCGTATTGACTGAGCATTTCGCACCAGCTTTCGAGCAATGCGGCAGTTTCGGGGTGCATGATGTTTTTTGCGTTGCCGTTACGAAAATAGTCTATCGGATTGTTGTCCGTATAGTTTGCACCCAGATATATTTTTCCTGCGGCAACTCTGTCACAAAACATTTCTTTTACGTATTTCAATGGCATTTTAACAGCCTCGATACGCTTGGTGCGCGGATTGTAATCTGTCCAGTATTCAAAATGATGCTTATTTCTGCCTTTGTGATGCATCCATGCGTTTGAATAGCCGCATTCTGCACGCGCAGCCTCTGCCGGACTGCGATAACCCTGATAGTATTTTGCGCCTTCGATAAATTCAGCAAGACTGTATTTGGATAAATCATGCCGCAGTCCCTGCAGCGGGATTCCGGCTTTAAAGCAGTGTTCTATAACCCTGTGCCTGTGTTTTGTTATAGTTTGAAAGTGTTTTATAATATGCAGCATATTTAATATCTTCCTTACTTTGTATATCGTAATATTATATCACGTTTTGCCGAAAAAAACAATACATCATTTGTTAATTTTGAAAAAAACAAGGCACCCCGAAACGTTTTATGCGTTTGGGGTGTCTGAAATCAGCACATTTCTGCGGCAAGTGCATCAAGCTGACCGATATTGTCTGCATTGACAGCCGACATAATGCGGACACTGGTATCTGCAAATGTAATATCCTTACAGCCTTCAAGCATTTTCTGCATGGTTTTTGATGCGGTCGGCGCCCAGCTTCCGTTTTCGATAAATCCGACTTTTCTGTTCCTGAAATTACGTTCCGTAAGGTGATTTATAAATTCTTTCATAAACGGGAAAATATCGGCGTTGTAGGTAGTTGTGGCAAGAACGAGTTTTCCGTAACGGAATGCGTCCTCAACCGCCTCTGCCATATCACAGCGTGCAAGATCGTTTACCGCAACCTTCGGACAGCCTTTTTCACGCAGTTTTTCGGCAAGCAGTTCGGCGGCTTTTTTTGTGTTGCCGTAAACTGAGGTGTATGCAATCATTACACCGTCTGTTTCCACACCGTATGATGACCAGGTATCGTAAAGACCAAGGTAGTAGCCGAGGTTTTCGCAAAGAACAGGGCCGTGCAGAGGACAGATCATCTGAATATCCAATGCCGAAGCTTTTTTCAGCAGAGTCTGCACCTGCGCACCGTATTTTCCGACAATGCCGAAGTAATATCGGCGTGCCTCACACGTCCAGTCCTCGTCAGTGTCAAGTGCGCCGAATTTTCCGAATCCGTCGGCAGAAAAAAGAACTTTGTCAATATTGTCGTATGTTACGATAACCTCGGGCCAGTGCACCATGGGAGCGGTGATAAAAGTGAGCGTATGTTTACCGAGATTCAAAGTATCTCTTTCGCCTACAACAATGCGCCTGTCCAAAAAATCAGTACCGAAGAAATTCATCATCATGGTAAAGGCCTTTGCGGAGGCAACAATTTTTGCATCTTTGTAAATTTCGGCAAATTCCGCAATATTGGCAGAGTGATCCGGTTCCATGTGCTGTACAATCAGATAATCCGGTGTACGTCCGTCAAGCGCCGATTCAAGGTTTTTAAGCCATTCTTCCTTAAAATTTGCGTCTACTGTGTCCATAACGGCAATTTTTTCATCAATAACGGCGTATGAATTGTAGGCCATGCCGTTTTCGACAATATATTGTCCTTCAAATAAATCAATATCGTGGTCGTTTACTCCGATGTATTTAATATCTTTTGTAATTTCCATTTTGTTTATCTCCTTTATTTATGGTTTGATTATATTCTACACCATTTTCGATTAATTATCAAGTATTTTTCCGTCGGTGGATATAATTACTACATTCCACGGCAGAAATTTTCCGCTTGCCTGCAATGCGTTTTTCACTGCGGCTTCAATACCTCCGCAGCAAGGAACCTCCATTCTTACAACGGTAACGCTCTTTATATCGTTATTGGCTATAATTTGTGTAAGCTTTTCGGCATAGTCTGTGTTGTCGAGCTTTGGGCAGCCGATTAATGTTATTCTGCCGCGGATAAAATCGTTGTGCATATTTCCGTATGCGTATGCGGTACAATCGGCGGCAATGAGAAGCTTTGCACCGTCATAGTACGGGGCGTTTACGGGCGCAAGCTTAATTTGTACCGGCCATTGCTGTAATTGGCTTGATATTGCGGCTGTCGGAACGGCAGTATCCCTTTTGATTGATTTTGAATTAGTTCCCGGGCAACCGCAGGGGAGAGAACCTGTTTCATTTTTAAGTTTGTTTTTTAAAACGGCTGCTTCGTCATAAGCCGGAGCCTCGCGTTCTTCAAACGAAATCGCATTTGTCGGACAGGCAGGCAGACAATCCCCCAAGCCGTCGCAGTAGTCCTCGCGACCGAGTTTTGCTTTACCGTTAACCATAATAATGGCGTTTTCGTGGCAGGCGCTTGCACAAGCGCCGCAGCCGTTGCATTTTTCTTCATCGATTTTTATAATTCTTCTTATCATATATAAAACTCCTTCCCTAAATTTAGTTACTTTATCAAAAAATACAGTATATTCTTGACTTTTCACAGCCATTATACTATACTGTAACATAAAAGTATGTTGGAAATCCAACAAGGAGATTGATTATGAAAGAATATATTGGTTTTATAGAGAAATGTCCGTTGTTTTCGGGAATTGCAGAAGACGATTTGCTGAAAATGTTAGATTGTATGGGGGCAGTTGTAAAAGGTTACAAAAGAAATGAATTTATTTTTCGGGCAGGAGAAAAAGCAGGCAGTATAGGGGTAGCGCTCAGCGGTACAATACAGATTATACGCGAGGACTATAACGGTAATTGCAGTATTAATTCCGTAATAGCGGCGCCTGGGATTTTTGCGGAGGCTTTTGCCTGTACGGGCAAAAAGAAATTCCCCGTAAGTGCGGTGGCGCGTGAGAAATGTACGGTTTTGTTTTTGGATTACGGCAAAATGGAAAAGGTGTGTACTGATGGGAGTTCATTTAAAGTTATAAGCAATCTTTTGAATATTGTAGCAAACAAAAATGTAATGCTTGATAAAAAAATCGAAGTGCTGTCAAAACGTACAACGCGCGAAAAAATCATGACATATTTATTTTCTGAAGCGAGCAGTCATGGGAGCAGCAGTTTTACGATACCGTACAATCGGCAGGAGTTGGCGGATTTTCTATGTGTTGAGAGAAGTGCAATGTCGGCGGAGATAAGTAAATTGTGTCGTGAAAAGGTGATTGAAACGAAAAAAAGCAGCTTTCGGCTCCTCGAAAAATAATTTTTAGAAAAAAAATCATTTTTTTCAAAAAAAACTATTGACAAACATATAAAATTGTGGTATTATATTTCTTGTGTTCAGCGCAAGAGATAAATGCGCTATTAGCTCAGTTGGTAGAGCACCTGACTCTTAATCAGGGTGTCCGGGGTTCGAGCCCCCGATGGCGTACCATGAAACACCGCATAAACACTACGTTTAAGCGGTGTTTTTATTTATGTAAAAATCCTAAAATTTCACTTCTGACTATATTTTGACTATCAGAGCAAAAATTTTTGACTATATTTTTGCCATTAAAAATGCCTGTCGGAACGATGAATAAAAAATGAATATATTGCATAATAAACCGAAGGTGTAATTTGTGTTATACCCTCGGTCTGCTATTTACTTTTTTGTGGCAGCTGGTTTTTTATATTTTTTAGGATAATACTTTTTAAATATTTCCTCTTTGGCATAATCCCCTGCATCTTTATTACTTACTATGTGCGGATTACTTCAAGAAATTTTATGTAATCCTCCGCCGTTGATACGCAGCCGTCTTCGCCGCTTTCATACTTTGTACCTATTCTCAATACATTGTCCTTTGTACATTCCTCAACCTTATCGGTTTCGAGATTATATTTATGGTGATTAACAAGCTTATTTGTTTCATCAATCAGAAAAACTGAATTTTCCATTCCGCACACGTCAAAAATGTTCTTTTTTGACAACTGCAGAAACTGCATATAATCCGATACTTGACAACTGCGCTGAAATATAATATAATAATATAAATTATGCCGTTGTATAAGCGGTATTTCGGAGGTATGTCATATGCAGGAATGTCGGACAGGCGGCATGAGGGAATTTATTTTTTCTGTCATATGGTCGGTATTGATTTTGTTTTTCGGAAGATACATCATTTTTATGCTTCCGGCGTACAAAATAGCCGGTGCGATTTTTACCGTCATACTTTTCTGCATACTCGGCTTTTTCGTACTCACAAGGTACGCCGCCGTTTTCACATACACGCTTAAAGGCTATAATCTCAGAATCAACCGCAGAATAGGCGGCAGAAACAAGGAGCTTGAAATAAAACTGTCTGAGGCTGAAAGCATTTACAAACACAAGCCGCCCGTGCATTTAAAGCGGCGCTGTATATATAAGATGTGCTCGAGTGTTTTTTTGTGCAAAAAACGCAGATATATCGTGTATCGACACGGCAGTATACACGGAATGATAGTATTTGAACCATCCGGGGAAATGTTTCGTAAAATCAATGAGCTTATGCAGGGGGCACAAACAGATAAGGAGTAAACCGTAATGGTAGATATAATCGGAGTAAAATTTAAGCAGTCGGGTAAAATGTACTATTTTGACCCGATGGGATTTGAAATACACGAGGGCGACCACGTAATCGTGGAAACAAGCCGCGGCGTGGAATACGGCAACGTGGTTTCCGGCAGAAAGCAGATTGATGCCAATGTGCTGTCAAAGCCGTTAAAAGGCGTGTTGCGCATTGCTACGAAAGAGGACGAGCAGCGCCGTTTGGAGGTTAAGCAAAAGGAAAAAGACGCTTTTTCAGTGTGTCTTGAAAAAATCAGAGAACACAAACTGGAAATGAAGCTGATTGACGCAGAATACACTTTTGATTGCAGTAAACTGCTTTTCTACTTCACCGCCGACGGAAGAATAGACTTCCGCGAACTGGTAAAAGACCTTGCAACTGTATTCAGAACAAGAATCGAACTGCGTCAGATAGGCGTCAGAGACGAATCCAAGGCAATCGGCAGTATAGGCGCGTGCGGCAGAAATCTGTGTTGTTCACAGTTTCTTGACGAATTTGTTCCCGTATCGATTAAAATGGCAAAAGAACAGGGGTTATCCCTTAATCCTACAAAAATTTCCGGTGCGTGCGGCAGACTGATGTGCTGTCTTAAATACGAACAGGATATGTATGAGGAACTGTCTGATGAGGCTCCCAAGCAGGGCGATACGGTGGATACTGAATACGGCGAAGGTGTTGTTGAGTCAATATCGCTGCTCCGAAGGATTGCAAAGGTTAAGTTTGAAACAGAAGCTGAAAAAACCATTCGCGACATAACTTTTGACGACATAAAACCCGTCAAAGCGCGAAAAAAACACAAGCAATCCCACAAAGAAAAGAAAGATTAATAATCTTATACAAAATATTACGGTTCTTATTGCATAATATTCCACAATAAAACTATTGAAGTATTTAAAAAAATGTGGTACAATCACTGTATAGAACCGTGCTATAATACGGCAGATTAAGGAGGTGTATCTGTAATGGCATACGTTATTGATTCAGATGCTTGCATCAGCTGCGGCGCTTGCGCGGGTGAATGTCCCGTAAGCGCAATCAGCGAAGGCGACAGCGCATATATAATCGATGCTGATACTTGCATCGAGTGCGGCGCTTGCGCAGGTGTTTGTCCCGTAGGCGCTCCCTCACAGGACTAATTAAGCTTAACCGGCGCTGTGCCGGTTACAAAAGCCGTTAACGGCTTTTACAAAAAAAATTAAAGCGCTGCTTAGTTTTTCTTACTTATTTTGCAGCGCTTTATTTTTGTTATTTGAGAAAACGGAGAAGATTTATGAAAAAAATTACGGTTGGGGTAATTTCTGTGCTTAGCGCCCTGCTTTTATGCAGCTGCGACAAAGCGCTTGTTACGGAGGATTTCAAAGCTCCTCTGCCCTCAAACAGCATTACCCATACAATTTATATATATATGAGCGGCGGCGACGCAGAGTCCGATTATGGCAGTGCGACCGAGGCGCTGCGCGAAATGACAAAGGCTGAATACACCGAAAACGTTAGGGTTATCGTTGAAACCGGCGGCAGCAATATGTGGCATGATGATAATATTTCGGCTGATAAGCTGGAAAGATTTGAAGTTCACGAAGGCGGCTTACATAAAATCGAAAGTATTGACGATGATAATATGGGAACGTCAAAAACGCTTATCGATTTTCTCAAATGGGGAAATGAAAACTATCCCTCAAAGGACAGAACGCTTATAATATGGGGTCAGGGCGGCGGCTGTACAGGCGGCGCGGCATACGATGCGCGCCATAATTACGACAGTCTTACTCCCGGTGAGATAGGCTATGCCCTGAGCCGCAGCGGCGTTAATTACAGCATGGTCGGATTTGACGCGTGCATGATGTCCTCCGTCGAAACGGCGGCGGCAATTGCCCCCTACGCTTCATATATGACTGCCAGCGAAGAATATCAGCCGTGCGGCTGGGATTATGAATCAATTTTCAAATACATTGTTCAAAATCCGACAGCTCCGACACGCGATATCGGAAAAATAATATGCGATTCCTACTATAATAAATGTGTTGACATGAAACAGGAGGATTCCGTTTCGATAGCCGTTACGGACTTATCGAAAATATCTGCGCTTACACAGGCATTTGACGGACTTTCTAACAGTTTGAGAACTGTTTTTGACAGCCTTGAACGCTGCCGTGACTATGCGCTCGCATTCAAAAATGTGCATTATGTGGGCGGAAAATCGGAGGATGAAGGGTACTCCAATATGCTTGACCTTTCAGATTTTTCAAAACAGGTTTCCGCTGTATGCGGCTACACTCCCGAACGCATTGAAGAAACGCTCAATGAAGCGGTTGTTCATCATGTCAGCGGCACTCTTACCAATTACACACGCGGCTTGGGAATATTTTATCCTATAAGACAAAATGCTGATGAACTGAAAAAATATTTTGAAATCACGCCCTCGGACAATTATTCGGATTTTCTGCGCCGTGCGTGTGCAAAAACGGAGCTTAACGACGGCGGATTAAAATATGATTCCACCGCCGCATGGAAAGCTTACTCAAACGAAACGGCATATTTTCAATATGCTTCAAAAATCGAAAACAACTGCTATGAGCTTAACATAACCGGAAATATGGATATTGTTGATGAGGTCGGACTCGGAATATACCGTTACGACGACACAACCGGAAAATATATGTACATCGGCAGCGACAGCGGTCTTACCATTGACCGCGCCGCAGGGATTTACAAGGACGACGACAATATGCATTGTCTGACGCTCAATAATCACCCCGTTGCCGCTTATGTTATAGACAAAGGTGAAAACTATCTGCTTTATTCTATACCTGCGTATGTTGACGGTGTTTCCGGCAATATACGCGCCGCATACATCACAAGGAACAACAGAAGCAGGTTTAAGGTTTACGGATTCTGGCGCGGCATCAACGCCGCTTACGGCATATCTGATAAAAATACCGTAAAATTAAAGCCGTACCAAAGTATTGAGCCGTTCAGCCGTTCGTACGACAGCGGCGAATACTACAAAATGAAAAAAATGACTGCATTGTTCACTTCGATTAAAAATCGTCCGCTGCCGGACGGCGAATACAAAATAGATTACATTCTTAAAGATATATACGGCAAAATCATCAAAGCTGACCCGTCCGTGATGAAGGTAAACGGCGGCAAGCATGAAAAATCCTGAGGAGGATAAAATGCATACAGATGAAACAAAAAAGCTTATAGCTTTTCTCGAAAAAAGTCCCGACTGTTTCAGTGCGGCGGCAAACATTGCTAAAACTCTTGAAAATAACGGTTTTACCCGACTTTACGAAAGCGAAAAATGGGATATACAACCCGGCGGAAAATATTTTGTTATGCGGAATATGTCGTCAATAACAGCGTTTAAAATCCCCGTTTCCGTTCCGCCGTGCATAATTGCAGCAGCAGCTCACAGTGATTCGCCGTCATTTAAAATAAAACCGTCGCCGGAGATGGAGTCGGAGGGTTATGTCAGACTCAATACGGAGGGTTACGGCGGAATGATTGATTCGTCATGGCTTGACAGACCGCTTTCCGTTTCGGGCAGAATATCCGTTAAAGCAGAAAACGGTATAGAAACAAAAGCAGTGAATATAAACCGAGATTTGGTTCTGATACCCAATCTGTGCATACATATGAACAGAAATATCAACAAAGGCTATGAATATAATCATCAGCGCGATTTGATACCGCTTTTCGGCTCGGAAAAGGGATTTATGCGGATTGTTGCCGAAATCGCCGGCGTTGATGAGGATAAAATATGCGGTCACGACTTATTTTTGTACAACCGCACACCGGGAACAATCTGGGGCGGAAACAATGAATATTTTTCCTGTGGCAGAATTGATGATTTGCAGTGTGCGTATGCGCTGTGCGAGGGATTTTTACGTGCCGGCATGACGGACGCATTACAGATTATAGCCGTTTTTGACAATGAAGAAACGGGCAGCAGTACCAGGCAGGGCGCAAAATCGGATTTTCTCCGCGGTACGCTTGAAAGAATTTTTTCGCTTTTCCCCAAGGATTCATACAGACGCGCGATAGCAAACGGATTTATGGTTTCGGCAGATAACGGTCATGCCGTTCACCCAAACCATTCCGATAAATCTGATCCGGCTAACCGTGTTTATATGAACAAGGGCATTGTAATCAAGTACAATGCCGAGGGCAGCTACACTACGGACAGCATTTCCGAGGCGATTATGAAGCTTATATGCGAGAAAGCCGATGTTCCGTATCAGACCTTTACAAACCGCAGCGATATGCGCGGCGGCTCAACTCTCGGCAATCTTTCGGGCAATCAGGTATCAATTAATACCGTTGATATAGGTCTTGCACAACTTGCCATGCACTCTGCATACGAAACGGCAGGCACTATGGATACGGAATACTTAATCCGTGCAATGACGGAGCTTTTTAATACCGTCATAGAAATCAAAGAGGACAAGCTGATTAATTTCAGGAGGTGTTAATATGACTTTATATAATTGTGTGTGGATTGTACTTATATACGGTTTTTTAGGCTGGTGTACGGAGGTTGTTTTTGCGGCGGTCAATTCGGGAAAATTTATAAACCGCGGCTTTATGAACGGTCCGATATGCCCGATATACGGCTTTGGTATGCTTATTATCGGCACTCTGCTCTCCCCTGTCGCCGATAACGCACTGCTGCTTTTCGTTTGCTCGGTGATACTTACCTCTGCGCTTGAATTTATAACGGGCTGGATTTTGGAAAAGCTGTTCCATGATAAGTGGTGGGATTATTCGGATATGCCGTTTAATATAAAAGGGTATATCTGCCTTAAATTTTCGCTTTTGTGGGGGCTTGCCTGTCTGCTTGTTATGAAAACTCTGTATCCGTTTACAAATTCGGTTATAGAGCATTTTCCGCGCATAGCAGGTATTATTATTCTTATTGTGCTCGTTGCGGTATTCATCACCGACTTTCTGATTACGCTTATTGCTAGTCTTAAATTTGCACAGCACATGGATAAGCTTAAAGAGGTTGAACGCGCTTTAAACGCTGTTTCGGAGGAAATCGGCGAGGGACTGTTTGACGGTGTACAGGCTATTAGAGAAACCTCGGAGAAAAGCGCTGCGGAGTTCAGAGAAAAGAGCAGACAGATTGCCGAAAAGAATGCTGCCGATATTGCCGAACTTAAAGAAAAAAGCAGGCAATTTGCAGAGAAAAACGCTTTGGAGCTTGCCGAGCTTAAAGAAAAAGGCAAACAGCTTGCTGAAAAGAACGCTGCCGATATTGCCGAACTTAAAGAAAAAAGGAAACAGCTTATTGAGAAGTATTCGGCGCTGCTTAAGCACAACAGGCGCATTAACAGACGTCTTGTACGCGCGTTCCCAAATTTAAGGAATAACCGTTACAAGGAATGGCTTGAAAATCTTAAAAAGCTAAGAGAGCTAAAAGAACATAACAAGGATTAAATTCATATAATAGAATATGTACGGCTGCTGCCTTTTTTGAACATTAACCGAAAGTGCAGCAGCTTTTTATATGTGCCGTTTTTGGCGTAGAAACGGGGGATTTTATATGGAAGCCTGTCCGAATGTTGTCGCGATAGCTGCACTCAGCTGTCAGCTTGCGCAATGCCTTACCGATGAGGAGTTTGAAATGCTTGCCGCCGATTTGACTGTGCTGGCAGACTCTCTCGCCGCAATTGCGGTACGCCGAGCTGCCAAATAGTTTTTTTGTAAATTCATGTCGAATTATTGCATACGATTTTTTTTATTTTTTCTTGTAATATCTTGACACAAAAACAGTTTTATTGTAAAATAAACGTACAGAAACGAACATTTAAATGAAATGTTACAATTTTGGAATATACATATAACAAAAATGAATGGTTGGAGGAAAAATTTCATGCTCATCGATGAATTAACAAAAGAATTTAATGAACTCCTTAAGGAAAAAAACTTTAATTATTCAAATCCCGATGTGGTTGAAAAGGGACTTGAATTAGAAAAGGAAATGTTTAAAAATTTTCAAAATTAACACACATTTACAACTAAAAAGGATATTGCGGATTAAATCGCAATATCCTTTTTCAATGTGCTTTATTTAACGCTGAATCTGTATTCCGTGGTATGGTCGTAGACAGCATTCTTTTTAAGTACCGGAGACGGGAAGTGCGTAAATTTCGCCGCATTCGGGAAAGCCTGTGTCTCTAAGCAGAAGCCGTGGTGATTTGCATATTTTGCTCCGTTTTTGCCTGTATTCTCATTGTCTATATTAGTGGTATAAAGCTGTACTCCCGGCTGATTTGTATATGTTTCCATAACGATTCCGTTTGCCGGATTTTCCGCAACTGCGCAAAGTCTGTAACCCTCGCCCGCAACGGCAAAATTATGGTCATAGCCACCGAACATCTCAGTCTGCTCAAAATCAGCATCAATATCGTCGCCTATCTGCTTTGCCTCTCTAAAATCAAACGGTGTTCCGTCAACTTTAAGCACTTCGCCGTTCGGTATACATTCGTCCGTATTCGGCGTATAAAACTGCGAATTTAATTTAAGCAGCTGATTTGTCATCTTAGCTCCGTCATGACCGTTAAGATTGAAATAGCTGTGGTTTGTCATGTTGCATATTGTATCTTCGTCGCATTTTGCCTTATAATTAATCATAAGAGCATTTTTTGAGGTAAGCGTATATGTAACCGTAACATCAATAGTTCCCGGAAAACCCTCCTCGCCGTCCGGTGAGGTTAAGGATAGTACCAGAGACGGTTCTGCACCGTCCTCTGCAATTACATCCCACACTCTCTTACTGAAACCGCCCTCACCTCCGTGAAGATTGTTTCTGCCGTCATTCGGCTCAAGCTTATACGTTTTTCCGTTAAGCACAAATTCCGAGTTCGCTATTCTGTTGGAATTTCTTCCCACCAGCGCGCCGTAATAGCCTCTTTTGTTTTCATATTCTTCCAGGGTATCGTAACCCATAACCACATCAACTGTCTTGCCGTTTCTATCTTTTACGCACAGTGTCCTTACCACACCGCCATAGCTTAGAATTTCTGCACTTATTTCGCCGTTTTCAAGCTTATAAGCAAAAACCTTTTCGCCGCTTTTTGCCGTTCCGAATTCTCTCTTTATAATTGACATTGTTTTTCCTCCAGATTTTTGTGATACAGCCGTCATCAAACGTGCTGTTATAAATCTCATTTCACTGCAAGGCATAGTCCGTAAATGTGTATTTCAGAAAACACATTATTAATACAGTACGTATTTGCAAAAAACATATGCCATAGCACATTTCCTACGTTAAACGCGCAAAACTCACCTGACGGCGTACGCTTAGTACTCCGAGCAGTGAGTTTCGCTTTAAATCCAAAGGCGCATTAAGCCGCCGCGCCTTTGAATAATCTGTACAAAATCCGTACAGTCTCTTTATTCATTATTTAACTTCGCTGAAATCCGACCATGCAGCCTTACCTATATTAGTTTCGTCAACATTTGCGCTCTTCAAAGCCGCAATCGCATTTTCCTGTGCCGAAACAGTTTTTACAACCGTAATTACAATATTTACATCTGCACCCATTATTGCAAATGTAAATTCTCCATTGGAATTTACCGTTTGCTCTACACCGTTAACCATTATCTTAGCTTCGTAGCCATTCTCCGGTGTTACTTTAACTTTTACAGATGTTCCGTTTATCAATGCCGAATGATCTTCCGGCGTTACAGTAACCGTACAATGTTCAACTTCATTTACAGTTACCTTATATGTTTCTGCTGCCGGAGCACCCAACTCCTTAAAATCTGACCACAGAACTGTCTTTATATTTTCTTCTTTAACTCCGTTTTCTCCCGCTTTAAGCGCTTCGACAGCCTTTTCAACAGCTGTTTTTTCAACAACCTTTGTCTTAAATGTTACTTTTACAGTTACATCATTTGCCGGCATTGTGAATGTATATTTTCCGTCTGTCAAAGGTACTACATTATCTCTTTCCATTACGGTATCAACTTCATAGCCCTCATTCGGATTCGGTGTTATGGTTACAATCGTTCCCTCTTTAACATCCGAAGACGGATTTACCGTTACCGTACCGTTTTCAGTCGGTGCTGTCGTTACGGAATAGGTCTTTTCTTCCGGTTCTCCGATTGCCTTGAAATCCGACCATTTTACAACATTGATGTCGCTGTCTTTTAATCCTGCCGCTTTAAGAGCCTTTGTTGCTTTTTCAACAGCTGTCTCCTGTGTAACTACCGCTTTAAAGCTTACCGTTACGGTTACGTTATTTGCCGGCATTGTGAACGTATATTTTCCGCCTGCTGCCGTCAATACGGTGTCGCCGAGCTTTACAGCGTCAACCTCAAAGCCCTCATTAGGAGCAACCGTAAGTTCAATCTTTTCACCCTCTGCCGCTATTGCTTTGCTTGGGGTACATGTTCCGTTTGAATCGGCATTTACCGTTACTGTGTATGTACTAACCTTTGTGTCTGACGTTATAACGTCATTCTTTCCGACAGGAGTAATCTTATTGCCCTTAACGGCAATAACCTTTGTCGAAGCAGCGTCCGTTACCGAAACAGCTGTTCCGTTCCACTTCGTAAAGCCTGTCATTCTTCCGCTTACATCATATTTTACGATGTAAACAAAATCCGCGCCGTCCGGCTTCTTGATGTCCTTGATTGCGGTAACCTTATACGAGCTGTCATAATCGTACTTTGTGACGATGTTTTCTGCAAACGCAGCGCCGTTGTAAAGCAATGCTGCAGCCATAATTGTAGAAATAATCTTCTTCATAACCTTTTGTCCTTTCTTGTTATAAATTATAATTTTTTTTTACTTTTTCGTATGCCTCATGCAGTACGTCACCGTCCGCATCGAGCCAAATTATACGTTTGTCACGCCGAAACCATGTCAGCTGACGCTTTGCGTAACGCCGCGAGCTTTGCTTAATAAGCTCCACAGCCTCGTCAAGACTTGTCCCGCCGCTAAAATATGCAATAAGCTCTTTATAGCCGATTGCTTTCATTGAATTTAATGCAGTTGTGTAACCCCTTTCCATAAGACCTTTTACCTCGTCAAGGAGTCCCTCCTCAAGCATTATATCAACTCTTTTGTTTATTCTGTCGTACAAAATCCGTCTGTCGTAATCTATACAAAACATAATCGGGTCATAGCGTCCCTCATGTTGTTTTGTCATCTCCTGGTGTGCCGAAATGGTCGTTCCCGTAAGTCTGTAAAATTCAATCGCGCGTATTATCCGCCGCAGATTATTCGGATGCAGCCTTGCCGCGCTTATCGGGTCAATCTCCTTTAACATTTCAAGCACCGCTTCGTTGCCGTGCGTTTTTGCATAATCCGCCAATTCCTCACGAAGCGCATAATCCGTTTCGGTTTCACCGAACGTCACATCATCAACCACTGAATTTATATAAAGTCCCGTTCCGCCGCACATGACCGGAAATTTATGCCGCAACAGAATATCGCGGATTACCTCATGCGCCGCCTCGGTATAATCGGCAACGCTGAACTCCTCGTCCGGCTCAACGAAATCTATAAGATGATGCTTTACCTGTTTTCTTTCGTCCTCTGTCGGCTTTGCCGAGCCGATGTCCATGTATTTGTAAATCTGCATACTGTCAGCCGAAACTATCTCTCCGCCCACAAGCTTTGCCAAGCCGATTGCAAGCGATGTTTTTCCGGAGGCGGTAGGTCCCGCCACAACTATCAGGGGCAGCTTATTCATACTATTCGCTTAAATTCCTTTTCGAGTTCTTTCTTGCTCATTGTAACAATTATAGGCCGTCCGTGCGGACAGGTATTTATATTATGAAGTCTCAGAACATTGCGCACAAGAGTCTTCATTTCCTCCGTACTGAGCTTTCGGTTTGCTTTTATCGCAGTTTTACATGCTACACTATACATTATACACTCTTTTTTCTCAGATATCAACTCTTTTTTTAAATTTTTTGCCTGAAAAATTAATTCTTTTAGCAAAAGTTCGGTTTCACCGTACTCAACGTCCTGCGGAACAGCCCTTACAATGATAGAATCGTCGCCGAATTCCTCACATTCAAAGCCCATTTCGGTAAATGTTTCCTCATTGTCAAGATATGCCGAAAATTCTTCGCCGCTGAGATTTACCACAACAGGCTCAATCAGTATCTGCGAAACGGCGGATTTTGATTCAACCTCACGCTTTAATTCTTCATATTTAAGGCGTTCATGTGCGGCGTGCTGATCTATTATCATCATTTCATCGCCTTTTTCCGCTATTATATACGTATCGAATACCTGACCGACTATCTCAAAATATTCATCCGCAAACACCGTTGTTTCCTCCGGTACGGGCGGCGCTGCCGGCTCCGGCTGTGTTATCGGTTCCGCCGCAGGCATTTCCGTCACTTCCGTTTTGACAGCCATATTTTTGCGTTCTTCTTTCGGCACGGAATCCGAAAGCTTTACGGACGACATATCGGTATTTAAAAAGTCTCTGTATTTTTCTTCAAGCGGTGATTCTTTTTTAACATCTTCTTTTATAAACGGATTTTTCTCCGGATTATAGAGAGGTGTTTCGGGGCGTTTTGTCATATTTTTCGGAATATATGCCTCACGCTCGTCATTTTTTAAGCTTTTGGGAAGATTTTTTGCCAAATCCGACAGCGTCAGCTGCTCTTTATTCTCCTCCGGCTTAAATGCGCTTTCCGTTCTCTCAATCTTAGGTACGTTCGGCAGTGCATAAAGTGCATCCTTTACGCCGTAGTATACTATCTTATATATTTCCTGCTCGTCCGAAAATTTCACTTCCAGCTTTGTCGGGTGAACGTTTATATCTATTTTTCCCGGCTCGATTTCAAGATTTAAAACAGCAAACGGGAATTTTCCTATCATTATCTGATTTTTATACGCTTCCTCCAACGCACGTGTCATGAGCGGACTTTTGATGCAGCGATGGTTTACAAAAAAGCACTGATGCGTTCTTTTCGCAGTCGAAACCGTTCCCTTGCCGACAAGTCCCGTAAGCTTTATTGCGCCGCTTATAAATTCCACCGGAATCGTTCCCTTTGCGTAATCCTTGCCGTAAACGGTATACACCGCATTTTGCAGATTACTGTCTCCCGATGAAAACAGCTTTTCCTTGCCGTTTACAATAAGCCTGAACGAAATTTCCGGATGCGCAAATATAAGACGCGTTATAACGTCCGTTATGTAGCCTGTTTCGGCAGCGTCTTTTTTCAGAAATTTCAAACGCGCCGGAGTGTTGTAAAAAAGATTTTCCACAACTATCGTTGTACCGTCGGGAGTTCCTGCGTCTGCGGAGGAAACAATTTCGCCGCCGCTGCAATTAACGCACACGCCCGTTTCGTCCTCGGCTCTTTTGGTATAAAGGCTCACCTGTGCAACTGCGCCTATACTTGAAAGAGCCTCGCCGCGAAAGCCTAACGTGTAAATCGCTTCAAGGTCGCTTCCGGTGCTGATTTTGCTTGTTGCATGGCGCAGAAAGCATATCTGCGCGTCCTCCGCGCTCATTCCGCTGCCGTTGTCGGTAACGCGCATATATGATGCACCGCCGTTCTTTATCTCTACCGTAACCGCAGTTGCGCCTGCATCAATACTGTTTTCAGCCAGCTCCTTTATTACGCTCGCAGGACGTTCAACAACTTCGCCCGCCGCAATTTTGTTTGAAGTTTCCGTATCAAGTACATGAATTTTCCCCATTATGCGTGTTTCCTTTCATTACTCCAAATTTGCTTTCCGAACCAGTGTATACAGCGTATTCATTGCCTCAATCGGCGTAAGCGTGGTTACGTCTATATCCTTCAAATATGCAGTGATTTCAAGTGCGGTGGTGTCTGCAAAGCCTATCTGGTCTGTTTGCTCGTCCGCTTTTTTATCGGTTTTGAATGCCGTATCTATTTCATCGTTCTCGATTTTCTTTAAAATCTCCTTTGCACGCGATATAACCTCCGACGGCAAACCTGCAAGTGCGGCAACCTCTATACCGTAACTGTCGTCCGTTCCGCCTCGGACAATTTTTCTTAAAAATGTTATTTCATCGCCGTGCTTTTTAACCGCCACGCGGTAATTTTTCACGCCGTCAAGCTTTTCTTCAAGCTCCGTAAGCTCATGATAGTGCGTTGCAAACAGCGTCTTTGCACCGATTTTGCGCTTGTTTCTGATGTATTCCGCTACAGACCACGCAATCGAAAGTCCGTCAAAAGTGCTCGTTCCTCTGCCGATTTCGTCAAGAATTATTAGGCTGTTTTTCGTTGCATTTTTAAGAATCGAGCTTACCTCATTCATTTCAAGCATAAACGTACTCTGTCCCGACGCTATATCGTCAGATGCGCCTACTCTCGTAAAAATCCTGTCAACCACACCTATTCTGGCGCTTTTTGCCGGAACAAAGCTGCCTATCTGCGCCATAAGCGTTATGACCGCAACCTGGCGCATATACGTTGATTTTCCTGCCATATTCGGTCCGGTAATAATCATCATGCGGTTGTCATTGCAATCCAACAGCGTGTCGTTAGGCACAAACATTGAATTTTTCGACATTTTTTCAACCACAGGGTGTCTGCCGTCTTTTATCTCTATAACTCCGCTGTCTGATATTTCGGGCATTGCAAAGTGGTTTTTAAATGCCGTTTCCGCAAGCGAACACAAAACATCCGACACCGCTATTATATTTGCAGTATGCTTCAAGCGTTCTATCTCGTCGGCTATGGCGCTTCTCACCTGCTCGAACACATACGCCTCGATATTTACTATTTTTTCGGCAGCGCCGAGGATTGTGTTTTCAAGCTCTTTCAGTTCCTGGGTTATGTAACGCTCACAGTTCGCAAGCGTCTGTTTTCTTATATATTCCTCCGGTACCTGCTCCTTAAACGAATTTGTGACCTCTATATAGTATCCGAATACCTTGTTATAGCCTATTTTGAGTTTGGGAATACCTGTTTTTTCGCGCTCCTTTTTCTCAACCTCCATAAGCCATTCCTTGCCGTTGTCACGTGCCTTGCGCAGACTGTCGATTTCTTCGTTAAAGCCCTCGCGTATCACATCTCCGTCTTTAAGGCTGACGGGGGGATTGTCCTTTATTGCACGCTTTAACAGGTCGCACACATCTTCAAGCAAATCGAAATTCTTTGACATTCCGCTCAGCAACGGTGATTTTGTGCTTTTAAGCGTATATTCCAGTGACGGCAGCTTTATCAGTGTTTCACGCAGCGATACCATATCGCGAGGAGTTGCACTCGAAAGCGACAGGCGGCTGATAATTCTCGAAATATCGTATGTTCCCGACAGAACCTCGCAAAGTTCATCACGCAGCATCATGTTATCCGTAAGCTCGCGCACCGAATACAGGCGTTTGTTTATTTCAATCGGATTTATGAGCGGTTTTTCCACCCATTGCTTTAAAAGACGCGCACCCATGGCGGTATTTGTTCTGTCAAGTACCCATAAAAGAGAACCTTTTTTCGTCTTGTCACGCATTGTTTCCGTGATTTCAAGGTTGCGCCGCGTTGCCGCATCAAGCTCCATATACTGCGCCGCAGTGTAAACATTGAGCGAATTTATATACGCAATACTCGCCTTTTGGGCATATTCAAGATAGTTCAGCATTGCGCTCACCGCATTCACCGCATACGGCTTATCCGAAAGCTGCAATTCGTCAAGGCTGTTTTTGCCGAATTGTTCAAGCGTTTTTTTTGCTGTATCACCGCCGAAAAATTCATCTCCGCGTTCATCGGCGCTTATATGCAGTCGCATTTCTATATCTGCCGAAATGTTTTTTGCCGCCTCCGCATTGACGATTATTTCTTTCGGAGAATACCTTGCAAGCTCGTTTAAAACCTCGTCCTTACCGATAACCTCGGTGGTGTAAATTTCACCCGTGGAAACGTCCGACACCGAAATTCCGGCCGTATTTCCCGCCATATATATAACCGCAAGATAGTTGTTTGTTTTATCGTCCAGAAATTCCTCGTCTACAAGTGTTCCGGGCGTTACGACACGTATAACATCGCGCTTTACCATACCTTTGGCGGTTTTCGGATCCTCTGTCTGCTCGCATATCGCAACCTTATATCCCTTGCTTATAAGCCTTGAAATATACAGTGCCGCCGCATGGTACGGTACGCCGCACATCGGCGCGCGTTCCTCCAAACCGCAGTCCTTTCCTGTCAGGGTAAGCTCCAGCTCCCTTGAAACCGTCAGCGCATCATCAAAAAACATTTCGTAAAAATCGCCTAACCGATAGAAAAGAATACTGTCGGGGTATTCCTCCTTTGTACTGATATAGTGCCGCATCATAGGCGATACTTGCTGCTTGTCCATTTAAACGGGATTCTCCTTTGTCTGTAATTTATTCTTTCATCAGTGACAGCCTCCGCAGGAGCTGCAATCATGAGTGCAGCTCGGATCTGCGCCTGTAATATAGTAATTCAGTATCTGGTTTACCTGCTGCACCATTGCGTCAAACTCCTGCTTTGCCCGAACGTATTCTTTGATAATCGGTGATTTTTCGCACATATCATTGAAAGCGTCCGTATTCTTTTTTATTGCGTTCTCACGCGAAATTTTGCCGTTTTGCATATCACGGGCAAGATTTATTCTGTTAAGGTTAAATTCTTTCATCAGCGCTGACGCTTCTTCATCTTCGTTCTGCTTTGCTTCAAGCTCCTTTGCAGCTTTCATAAGCTCCGATTCCTGTATCATTTCTCCGAGTTCTCTTGTTTTTTCAAAAATATCCATTTTATTGTTCCTTTCCGTGCCTTTGCACACAAAATAAGTTAATTTTTTAATCCGCAAAAATTTTATAGGCTGTGGTGAGTACCGTACTCAATACGACAGTATTGCGATTTATTCGTGTTCCTCACCCTCCGCTTGCCTTGGGGAAAATCTGTAAAATTTTTACTCAAATAAAATTCCATTTAAACTCCATGTATGTGCTTCTGTTATCCTTACATCAACATATTTTCCAATCATGGAGGGGTCGCCTTTGAAATTTACGATTTTTGAGCTTTCACATCTGCCGGAAAGCATATCGCTGTTATTCTTGCTTACTCCGTCCACAAGAACCCTTTCGATTCTGCCGACGTACGCGTCATTTTTACGCTTTGAAATCTCATTCTGCACCGCAAGCAGCTTGTTGAAATTCTCATGTATCTGTTCATCGCTCAGGACAAAATCCAGCTTTGCCGCCGGAGTTCCCTCGCGGCGCGAATAAATAAACGAAAAAATATTATCAAACTCAACCTTTCGCAAAACGTCAAGCGTTTCCTCGAAATCCTCGCAGGTTTCGGTAGGAAAACCCACGATTACATCAGTCGATAACGAAATATCCGGAATTTCATGCTTTACCTTTTCGATTTTTTCCAGATACTGTGCTTTCGTATACTTTCTGTTCATCTGCTTTAAAATTTTATCCGAGCCTGCCTGAAACGGCAAATGCAGCTGTTTGCACACTTTATCGCAGTCACGTATTGTTTCGATGAGTTTATCGCTCAAATCCTTCGGGTGCGAGGTCATAAAGCGTATACGCTCCACGCCGTCAATATCGTTCACCATACGCATAAGATCCGGAAAATCAATGTCAATATCCAAATCCTTGCCATAGGAATTTACATTCTGCCCCAAAAGCGAAATTTCCGTACAGCCGCTCTTTACCAGCTCGCGCACCTCATTTAAAACTGCTTCCGGCTGTCTGCTGCGCTCACGGCCTCGAACATACGGCACAATACAATACGAACAGAAATTATTGCAGCCGTACATTACGCTTACCCATGCTTTTTCGTTTGTATCGCGCAAAATCGGCACATCCTCCGCGATTGCGCCATCGCTGTTTTCTATATCCACAACCGTCTTTTTTTGGTGCATGGCCTTATACAAAAGCTCCGGCATTTTATACAGTGCATGAGTTCCGAACACAAGATCCACCTGCTCATGCGTTTTTTTTATTTTTTCGGTGATATGCTCCTGCTGAACCATGCAGCCGCATACAGCAATTATCATATCCCGTCTTTCTTCTTTTATGTGTTTTAAAATACCGAGTCTGCCGAAAACACGCTGTTCCGCATTCTCGCGCACCGCGCAGGTATTGTAAATCACAACGTCCGCCTTATGCGGATCGTCCGTAAATTCAAATCCAGCTTCGCTGAGCATACCGCGTATGCGCTCGGTATCGTTTTCATTCTGCTGACAGCCGTATGTTTCCGTCAGCGCCAGACGTACCCTGCCATTTTTTGACGCAAAATTACCGTTGTCCTCACGAAGCTTCATAATATAGCCTTTTTGCTCCTTAATCTGCTCCTCTGTTATTGAAACTGCCATGATTTACCTCAAAATTCGTAGTCTATTACTCTGCGCTCACACACATTCGGTCTTACGTAATTTTTGCCGACCGCAACGTGCGCAGGATGTTCCTGATACGCGTTAAGATCCTCTTTGGAATCAAATACCGTTTCAAGCACAATATCCGAAGCCGCATCTGTTTCGTTGAAATTTATTCCGACGCGTATTTCTCTCAAAAAGTCAATCTCGTTTTTCAACGCTTCGAGCTTTTCTTTTATGAGCGCCGCTGTTTTTTCCTTGTCCGCACTATCGTTTATTCTCCATGCGACAATATGCTTTATCATATAAAAAGACATTCCTTTCCTATTTTAAATTTATCATATTTTATATTATATCACCTTTTTTTATTTTTTTCAATCATTAATTGTTTTTATTTTTAAAATGTGGTATAATATCCGTATACAAAACAGTAAAGGAACGTAAAATCATGAAAAAGGCTATAAAAACACTTGCACTGACTGGCGGAATACTTTGCGCCGTAAAGGGTCTTGACAACCGCCTTGAAATTACGCATTATATACTCGAATCACCTAAAATTCCGAAAAACTTTGACGGCTTTACCATTGCCCATGTATCGGACTATCATTCCGACACCGTCCCCGGAATTATCGGCGAGATTCGCTGCGAAGCGCCGGATATTATAGTTTCGACGGGCGATCTTGTACATGACCGGGGCAGTTATGTGCCCGGCGTGCGCTTATGTGAACGGCTGCTTAACATTGCGCCTGTTTTTGCGGTATCCGGCAATCACGACGTATGGCGCAGCGACTATGACGAATTTGAAAGTGAGCTGACAAAAGCCGGCGTGAAATGCCTGCACAACGAGCGTGTGACGCTTTGCCGCGGCAATGATGAAATAGGACTTTGCGGCGCTGACGATCCGTTTTCAATAGACAATTCAAATATTGTATCAAATCTGAACAAGGAGCTTTCGGAAATTCCGCCGTATGACGGATATGACGTTCTGCTTTTTCACCGCGCAAACCTATTTGATACCATAAAGGGACGCGGATTTGATTTGATACTTTCGGGACATATGCACGGCGGACAGTTCCGTCTGCCCGACGGACGCGGCGTTGTTGCGCCGAAATCCGGCTGGGGCGCAAAAGGACCGATGTTTTTCCCAAAATATTTCGGCGGTCATTACAGATACAAAAACACCGAGATGATTGTCAGCCGCGGCATAGGAAATCCGATGATTATTCCGCGTCTGTTTAACCGTCCGGAAATAGTTATCGTAACATTAAAGCACGGTGACGCCTATGGTGAGTGAAAGTGAGCTTTATGCGCCCGTAAAAACGCTTTTTGAGAACATGGGGTATCAGGTAAACGCAGAGGTCAAAGACTGTGATGTGACAGCCGTAAACGGGGACGAGCTTATAATTGTCGAGCTGAAAAAAAATCTTTCCGTGACGCTTTTGGCGCAGGGACTTAAACGTCAGAAGTCGGGCGCAGTGACATATGTCGCAATACCCAAACCCAAGCGGTATTCGCCGAAAACCTTCCGCGACACGCTGTATGTGATTAAAAAGCTTGAATTGGGTTTGATTTTTGTGACGCTTATAGGCACTCATTCATATGCGGAAATAATTTATGAGCCGCAGCCGTTTAAGCCTGTAAAGCAAAACAAGGTTATGATGCGCAAAATTATGAACGAAATAGACGGCAGAAGCATAGATACCAACACAGGCGGCGTGACGGGCAGAAAAATTGCCACCGCATACACGGAAAAGTGTATAAATATCGCCTGCATACTGGATATGTACGGAGAGCTTTCGCCGAAAGAGGTGAGAAGCTACGGTGGTGACGAAAAATGCGGAATGATTATGCGTATGAACGTATACGGCTGGTTTGACCATGTAAAAAAGGGCGTTTACGCCATAAACAAAGCCGGAAGAAAGGCGCTGCTCGAATACCCCGAGTTGGAACAGTATTATACCGAAATCTTAATCCGAAACAAAAACACATAAAAAAATGCCGTCAGATGACCGAATGGATATTATTTATTCTCCACCTCATCCGACGGCTAACGCCGCCTTCCCCTCAAAGGGGAAGGCTTTTAAAGCGCAAATTTTTCAATTATTCAGCGTCTTCTTCGCCCTCAACTTCGATTGTTTCGTCAACCTCAACATCGGGGTCTGTTGAATATACAAGAGTTTCACCCTCATTTACGGGTTCTTCCTCTTCTTCAACCTCCGGAGCTGCTTCCTCTGCTGCCGGAGCAATCAGCGCTCTGATGCTCAGGCTGATTTTCTTAGCTTCCCAATCGGTTTCGGTAACCTTTACCTCAACGTCTTCGCCTATTGTAAGAACATCCTCGGGCTTGCCGATTCTTCTGTCGGCAATCTGCGAAATGTGGATAAGACCGTCAACGTTGGGAAGAATTTCCGCAAATGCACCGAACGGCATCATACGTACAATCTTAACCTTGATAACGTCTCCGACATGAATCTTATTCTGTGCGATTACCCACGGATCGTCCTCTGTCTTTTTATATCCCAAAGAAATCTTCTGAGTTTCGGGGTTCATATCCTTGATGTAAACCTCCAGAACATCGCCTACATTAACGATTTCCGACGGATGCTTAATCTTATTCCATGACAATTCGCTTATATGGACAAGTCCATCCACGCCGCCGATGTCAACAAATGCACCGAACGATGTAAGCGACTTAACAGTACCTGTGTACTTCTTGCCTACTTCCGCTTCTGCCCAGAATTTTTCTTCTCTTTCTTTTCTTGCCGCTTCAAGAAGAACTCTTACCGAACCGATAACTCTTTTTCTTCTTTCGTCAATTTCAATAATCTTGAAATTAACCGTTTCGCCTACAAGGCTCTGGAGATCCTGTATAAATCTTTCCGATGCCTGACGTGCGGGAATAAATACCTGCGAACCGTCTGCCAATGCGATTACTCCTCCTTTTACAGCCTTGATAATTTTGCCTTCAAGAACCTCTCCGGATTCATAAGCCGCTTTGATTTTGTTCCAGCTTTCCATAGCTACCAATTTTTTTCTTGATAAAACTACTTTTCCCTCACCATCGTTTACGCCTACGACATAAACCTTGATCGTATCGCCTTCTTTTACAACATCAGACGGCTTAAGTGACGGATCGTCTGTCAGCTGATCAGCCGCAAGCTGTCCGTTATATTTAAAGCCGCCCAAATCAACGATGACTTCATTATTACGAACCTCTACAACCGTTCCTTCAACAACGTCTCCGTTATTAAGAGTCTTTGACGAATACTGCTCAAACAGCTCCGCAAAATTCTCTTCCTTCTGTAAGTTTTCACTCATAGCCTTTACTACCTCCTCGATAATACGGTGCGGCGTCGACGCCCCTGCCGTAATACCTATTTTATTATAACTTTTTTGAGGAATCTCCTCATATGTTTCGATATGATAAGCTTCGCCGCAGCGCTCTTTCGCAATCTCGAAAAGCTTTCTCGTGTTGGAGCTTTCGCGTCCGCCTATTACAATCATGCAATCCGATTCCTCCGAAAGCGCAGCTGTTTCCGTCTGCCTATCCTTCGTCGCACTACATATTGTATCAAATATTAGGGTACTTTTGCAAGTTTTTTTTACATTTTGTACGATTTGACTAAAAATTTCTCGTTTTATTGTGGTTTGTGCCACAATACATACGGGTTTTTTAGAAAAATTTTCGTCAATTTGCTCGTTTATGTCATAAATAACCAATGCACTGTTGTCGCACCATCCGTTTATGCCTTTAACCTCGGGGTGGTTTTTGTCGCCGACAATGACAATACCATACCCTTTATTATGATACTCAGACACAATTTTATGTATCTTTTCCACAAAAGGACAAGTGAGGTCAATATGCGGTCTGTTTCTGATTTTATCATACGTCTCTTTTCCGATCCCATGCGCACGGATTACTATTGTGTAACCGTCGGGAATATCGTCGGGATTGTCATATGCTATGACGCCTTTTTCAGCCAAATCTCCGATTACCTGCGGATTATGAATAAGTGCGCCGAGTGTTGCAAGCTTTGTGCCGTTTTTAATTTCATCATAAACGCTGTTTACCGCACGTTTTACTCCGTAGCAGAAGCCTGCCGTTTTTGCCACCTTTATCATCAGAAGCTTCCTTTCTTATTCTGCCGCAAGCTTTTTTATTTCCGAGAGAATGTTATCCGCAATCTGCTGCGTTTCTTCGCCCGTAAGCTTTTGTCCGGCATATTCTTCAAGGGTTATGGGCTTTCCGTAGGATACGGTTATTTTATGCAGCCATTTATAATCGCCGCTTATACACACCGGAACGACCGGAGCGGCGGTTCTGTGTGCAATCATTGCTACGCCGGGCTGCGCCTTTGACGTCTTGCCGTTTCTGACCCTTGTTCCCTCCGGAAATATCAGCATGGCTTTTCCGTCTTTTAATATCGAAAACGCACACTTTATCGCGCTTATATCGCCCTTCCCCCTATGTATCGGAAATGCGCCGACGGTTTTTAAAAACCAGCCGAAAACCGGATTTTTAAACAGCTCCGCCTTTGCCATAAATGTCATACGTCTGGGGCAGGTCATCGCCGCAATAACGGGATCGAAATTCGAACGGTGATTTACCGCAAAAATCACCCCGCCCTCCGACGGAACGTTATCCTTGCCCTCCGTTTTTACACGAAACACAAAAAACATTAAAAACCGCACAATCGCCGTAATTACATTATACATTCAGTTCACCGCCTTTGATACAAGCTCTTTTATTTTCTCAACCGCCTCCTCAAAGGTCATATCGGAGGTATCGACTCTCACCGCATCCGGAGCCTGCCTTAACGGCGCGGTTTTGCGTTCGCTGTCGTTTTTGTCGCGGTATTCTATGTCTTTTTTTATTGTTTCAAAATCACAGCCTATGCCTTTTTCGCACATTTCCTTATACCGCCTTTCCGCACGCGCTTCAGCCGACGCCGTAAGAAAAATTTTCACCTGCGCATTCGGCAGCACATACGAGCATATATCTCTGCCGTCCATGATTACGTTATTGCTTTTCGCCATTTCGCGCTGCATTTCCACAAGTTTTTTTCTGACCTCGGGAATCACCGCAACATCCGACGCTCCCAAAGAAACCTCGTCTGTTCTGATTTTTTCGGAGACATCCTCGCCGTTTAAGAAAATATGCTGTCCGCCGTCAAAATGCTTTATCACAAGCTTTATATCATCAAGCCTTTCAATCAGCTTTTCGCTTTTACAGTCTATGCCGTTTCTTATCGCATACAGCGCAACGCTTCTGTACATTGCGCCCGTATCGATATACACAAATCCCAGATCCTGTGCCGCCGCCTTTGAAACAGTACTTTTGCCTGCGCCTGCCGGCCCGTCTACCGCCACCGCTGTGTAGTTCATTTTGTTTCTCCCCTCTGCTTTGCAATTATATCGGGCCTTAAAGCCTTTGCGCCACTTAGATATACCGGATATATATCATCATTCGTTTTATTGGTATTAAACCGCACTATCACACGTATACACTTTTCAAGCGCACCCTCTATATCGGGTGCCGCCATATCCAGAAGCGGAACATTTGTTATACCCATTCTGCGCACCGATGCCGCCGGAAATACCTTTGTCAGATCTTTTGTCACGGTGAATGTAACATCCACCATATCGGCGGTATCAATATCGTTTTTTTCGATTATTTCCCTTAACATTTCCTGCGATGCCGCAATAATTTCGTCTTTATCATTCTCCGGTACGGTTGTCGCACCCCTTACAGCTCTTATAGCCATTTAACATTACCTCCGTTTGTTTATTCAGACCGCTCTGTGTCCCATTCCGATAGTAACATCGTTAAGATTGAGCAAGCCTATCGCAAAGAACAGACACACGCTTATATGCCCCTCACTGCGTGCAATGCCTATTTTGCCGCCGAGATTAAGTCCCACGCATTTATCCACAATCATTTGCAGAGCTTCATGTGCCGCTCCGGCGACTGCACCCTCCTCGGCATGACTTTCGCCTATGAGATTTTCGCGTTTTGCCGCCACTACGGCACGTTCGAGAATTTTCGGCACTGCATTTGCAAAATCACTGCCGAAATCAATCGCCACGGTTTTTATTCCGTTTTTTAGATAGTTAGCTTTAAGCTCGTTTTCCTCGTCACGTCCGCTTGTGAGCGCCATTTTTGCCGCCGCTCTGCTTGTTTCCTTACTTCCGTTCATGTAAACCTCCCGTTTTATATCACTCAATGAGTGTAATTCTCTGTTTGCGCAGCGCTCATACCTGCAAGATACCCCGTCGAAAACGCCGCCTGCAAATTAAATCCTCCGGTATAACCGTCCACATCTATGACCTCTCCGGCAAAATAAAGCCCCTTTACCTTTTTAGATTCCATGGTTGAAGGATTTATCTCCGACACCTTAACTCCGCCCGATGTAACAATTGCCTCCGCAACAGGGCGGAATTTTACAAGCGTAAGAGTAAGCCGCTTTATTTTTTCTGCCAACACCGCACGCTCCGCACGGGTGATTTCACACACCGCCTTATGCGGCTCTATCCCCGACATCTCCACGATTACCGGTATAAGCGCTTTCGGGAGCAAATCGTCAAGAGCATTTATCAGATGCTTTTTGCGGTATTTTTCAAAATCGCGCAGAATACGGATGTCAAGCTGTTCTTCGCTCAATGCCGGTTTTAAATCTATTTCAAGACGGTAATGCTCTTTTCCTATATTTTTCAGATGTGCCGACATAGACAGCACAACGGGTCCCGACACTCCGAAATGCGTAAAAAGCATTTCACCGAAATCCTCGTACACCCTTCTGCCCTTTTGGTCAAACACACTCACCGCCGCATTTTTAAGCGACAGTCCCATAACGTCCTTTACCCATTTTTCCTCCGTCACTATCGGAACAAGCGACGGCTTTATTTCCGTAACCGTATGCCCCGCCGATTTTGCAAAATCGTATCCGTCGCCCTCAGAGCCCGTCTGAGGGTACGAAACCCCACCGGTACATACAATCACTCTGTCGGCGTAAATGTTTTTCCCTGCCAGCTTTACACCCCTCACAGCGCCATTCTCAACTGTTATATTCTTTACGCGTGCCGTAATAACGGAAACATTATCTTTTAAGGCATATTTTCTCAAAGCCTTTACAACGTCCTCCGCCTTGTCGCTTACGGGAAAAATTCTTCCGCCGCGCTCCGTTTTTGTCTTAACTCCGTACTGTTCCAAAAGCCTTACAATATCGTCGTTTGTAAAGGTATACAGCGCACTGTACAGAAATTTCGGGTTTGTGGGATACATATTAATCATATCCTCTATGTCCGCCGAATTGGTTATGTTGCATCTGCCTTTTCCGGTAATGCGCAGTTTTTTGCCGAAAAAACCGTTTCTTTCGATAAGTATAACCTTTTCGGCGTCCTCTGCCGCACGTCCGGCGGCAATCATTCCTGCCGCTCCCGCGCCTATAACTATTATTTTCATTCCTTAACGCTCCACATATTTGATACTCTGTAACAGCCGCTCACGGACGGCGAAACTCCGCTTTTCAGCTTATTTGAGCATAAAACGCTCTCCTTTTTGTAGCATATCGGCACAAACGGCATATCCTCCGCAAGCTTTTTCCCAAGCTGCTGTGCTATTTCTCTGATTGCGTTCTCGTCCGTAGTCATTCCCATCTGCGAAATAAGCAGCTCCGCCTCGCTGCTGTCATAGGAAAAGCTGTTTTCGCCGTTCTTTATAAGCTTTTCCAAGTCCTGGTTTATGCCCGAATCGTATTCGCCGACAAACATATCGAAATCATGACGGCTTATTTTCTGCAAATATGCCGCATTTTTCTGCTCGTCAAGCGTTACTCTTATTCCACACTTTTCCAAGTCGCTTTTTATCATTTTTGCCGCTGTCAAAAGCATTTCATTTTCCGAATCCGCAAGCAGAACAACCGAAAGCTTTTCCTTGCCCCTGCGCACCATATATCCGCTGCTGTCGAGTCCCCAGCCGGCATTGCCCAAATGCTCCATAGCCTTTTCCCTGCTGCTTTTCAGCTCATTTCCACCACCATAAAGCCATGATGACGGGTTTATCATTGTATCCGATGCCTGTGCACGCGAATACAGTGCATTGCTCACGATGCTCTCACGATTAATCGCCGCAGCTATGCCTATGCGTGTCTGCGCATCTGTAAGCTGTTTGCTTTTCATATTAAATCCGGCATAAACCGCCGTATTCCCTATATAGTCCGTAAAACGGCTTTTGCCCTTCGGCATATACGTTGTCAGATTTATTATTCTGCCGCTCACAATATCCGTTTCGCTCACGTCAAACAGCGAACGGTATTTTTCCAGATCCGGCACTGTCTGTATATAAACATTGTCAAGCTTTGCCCTGCCGTTATGATACAACCCAAAAGCCGACAGCCTGTATTTATCCGTTCCGACCTTTCCGTCAAAGGTGAATGCACCCGTTCCGACAGGCTTATATGCGTTTGTCATGTCAGCGCCGTACTTTACCAGCGGAAAGCTTAAAAGCGAAACAAACTGCGGCACGGGGCGGCTCAGAGAAATACGCAGCGTATCGTTGTTCACCGCGCGGCAGTCCGTAACCTCCGAAAGACGCTCGGCATACACCGCAGAAGTCTTTGCCGCATTAACCGAATATGCCGCGTCATATGCGTCAAGCGTTTTGCCGTCGTGCCATTTCACGTCCTGCTTTATTTTAATATCATACAGCAAGCCGTCCGCACTCATGCTGTATCCCGATGCAAGCACCGGAGTAATGTGCATTTGACTGTCAAGTTCAAAAAGCGGATCAAACACCAGCTCCATTACCTCTCGCACCGTTTCCTTATCCGCGGAAATGGGGTTAAGCATATCGCTTTCCTCCATGCATACGGCGATGCTGTTTTCAACCTCTGTTTTTTCCTCATCCTCCGCCGCTCCGGTTACGTTTTCGCTTATGTCCTCTATATTGTTTTTTACCAGACTTATAAGCCTGTCTGCGCTTTCGCACGATGCCGTACACATCACAAACGCACACAGCGCTATTAATGAAATTATTCTTTTCATTCTTATCTCCGATTATTTTAATTCAAGAAATGCGCACATATTTCCGCGTTTTCCCGCCGTTGCGCGGTGTGAAAACAAAAAATCACTGTTACAGTATGTGCATATTCCGCAGTCGTCGATATTTTCGGGCAAAATGCCCTCCTCCGCAAACTGCATTTTTATTGCCGACTGCATATCGGCATGATATTTGTCACCGTATTTTTTTACGGTGTTCTCTCCGAACTCCCGTATAAATTCCTGTGCCACGTCGTCGCCGACCTCGAAATGGCACAGCTGTATTGACGGGCCGATTGCCGTTAAAATATTTTCCGCCTTTGAGCCGTAGCCGCTTTTCATTTTCATCACGACCTTTTGTCCGATACGTTTTACCGTACCGCGCCAGCCGGAGTGTGCAAGCGCTATAACCGCGTTTTCCTTATCGAGAAAAAACAGCGGCACGCAATCGGCGTGCGAGGTCACAAGCGGCACGCCGCGCTCATTCGTCACAAGTGCGTCGGCGCTGCCGAATTTATCGGCAAAAACAATTCCGTTTCCGCAGTCGGCAGACGTCACAGCACGCACTTTATCCTCATGCACCTGTTCCGCCTTGACAAGTTTTCCGGACTCCATTCCGAGAGCTTGTGAAATCAGCGAAAAGTTTTTCATAATGTTTTCGGCGGAATCGTCACAGCCGATACGCAGATTCATTGATGCATAACAGCCGGCGCTTACTCCGCCCTCACGCGTGGAAAACCCATGCTTTACCAGACCTGTTTCCTCAAATGACGAAATTGTATAATACGCAATATTGCCTTTTTTGTTCAGCTTAAACATTTTCCGCTCCCTTATGAAAATAATTATACACGCTCTCGGCGCTTTTCCAATCCATACCGTCTGCTCTTTTAAGCTCCGATATGTTCGCTTCTTTTATTTTATCAATACTTCCGAACATAGTCAATAGTGTATTTCGTCTTTTTTCGCCTATTCCCGGAATTTTGTCCAATTCCGATGAAATTTTTCCGTGCAGCTTTCTATGGTACGTAATTGCGGTATCGTGAACCTCGTCCTGAATATGAGTTATAAGCTTAAACAGTGCGCTTGTACGCGGTATCGCCGCCTCGCCGTGCTCCGATATAAGCGCGCGTGTGCGGTGCTTGTCGTCCTTAACCATGCCGAAAACGGGTATTTCCGAATCCATTTCCTCCATAAGCTCCGTAACCGCGCTCAAATGTCCCTTTCCGCCGTCAAGCAGAATAACGTCCGGCAGCGGCAGAAATCTTGCGTCCTTGGCGGTTATCTTCCCTGCCGCAAGCTGTTCCTCCTCGTCAAGCGCACGCCTGAACCGCCGGTATATGACCTCACGCATCGCGGCATAGTCGTCCGCACCCTCAAAGGATTTGATTTTAAATACTCTGTATTTCCGTTTTGCAGGCTTTCCGTTTTCAAAAACCGCCATTCCGCCCACGTTGTCCTGTCCCTGGATATTGGATATATCGTACGCTTCTATGCGCTTGGGCAGTTTCTCAAGCCCAAGAATATTTTTCATATCCTCCAGAACAAAATTCTTTTCCTTTTCCTGTAAAAGCTTTATGCGGTAATTACCGAGACTTGTCTGTGCGTTTTTGTCCGCCATTTTTACAAGCTCCGATTTTTCGCCGCGCTTGGGAACGGCTATCGTTACCTTTTTGCCTTTTTTCTCCCTTAAAAGCTCCGCAACAAGCTCCGCGTCGGAAACCTCGTACTGCGTAAGAATTTCATCGGGAATATCTATGCCGCTTATATAAAACTGCTTTACAAAATCGCTCACAATTTCCTCCGGCGATGAATTTGCGGCATTGTCTATTTTATAGCTTTCATGCCCGGTAATTTTTCCGGCGCGGATAAACAACGTCTCGCAGAACGCCAGATTTTCCTCTGCGGCAAGGGCGATTACGTCCTTGTCGTTCAGCTTATCGGTGTTAATCGCTTTCTGCCGTTCCTCAATTTCACGCACCGCATGGATCTGATCCCTAAGCGCCGCTGCTCTTTCAAATTCCAGATTCTTCGATGCCGTGCGCATTTCCTCTTCAAGATTTTTAATCATATCCTTATGTCCGCCGTCCAAAAAACGGCATATATCAAAAAACACCTGACGGTACTCGTCCTTGCTCACCCGTCCGGTACACGGCGCAAAGCACGTATTTATATGATAATTAAGGCATGGTCTGCCTTTTTTTATATCCTGCGGAAAACGTCTGCGGCAGGTCGGCGGCTTAAACAGTTTCTGAACGATTTCCATTGTGTTTTTAAGAGTTCCCGCGCCCATATACGGGCCGTAATACTTCGCACCGTCACGCAGAACCTTTCTGACTTTCATAATCCGCGGATACGGCTCGTTAATCGTTACTTTCAAATACGGATAATGCTTATCGTCCTTTAAAAGAATGTTGTACTTGGGACGATGTTTTTTGATAAGATTACATTCAAGCGCGAGCGCTTCCGTTTCCGTATCGGTTACGATATATTCAAAATATGCCACGTTCGATACCATTGCAAGCACCTTCGGCGTATGATTTGAACTTTTTCTGAAATACTGCCTGACCCTGTTTTTTAAGATTTTCGCCTTACCGACATATATTATCGTTCCCTCGCTGTCGTGCATGATATACACTCCGGGCTGATCCGGCAGATTTTTAAGCTCACTTTCAAGGTCAAACGCCATACAAACACCTCCGTTAAATATCCCTTTAATGCCAAACGGGGGTGCTGCTCAATGCAACACCCCCATCTTCATCTTTGACGTTACTTATTCAGAAAAATTCGATTCAATTAATTCAATCAAGGTTTTTACTGCTTCTTCTTCGTCGTTTCCGTCGGCGATAATTGAGATTTTTGTGCCCTTAACAATTCCCAGAGACAGAACGCCCAGCAAGCTTTTTGCGTTTACGCGTCTCTCGTCCTTTTCCACCCAAACGCTCGACTTAAATTCATTAGCCCTCTGAATAAAAAATGTTGCCGGTCTGGCGTGAAGACCTACTGAATTTTTAACTGTTACCTCGTTTGAAACCATTATAGTGCCCCCTCGTATTCCTCTTAATTAATTCTCATAATATCCATATTTCAAAACGCAATCACTGTAATAATATAAGAATACTCGAAAATTCACAAAACGTCAATATATTTTTAAAAAAATTCATATTTTTTAGTAAACTTAGCCTTATAACGACTTATTTTCGGCGTTATTTTCAGCTATTTCTACAACCTCATGTTTACTTCCGGCATTGAGCAATTCTCTGACCTGACGTTCAATATCCGCACAGAATTCTTTATTTTCAACCATATATTTCCTTACATTGTCACGACCCTGACCGATTTTCTCTCCGTTATAGCTGAACCATGCGCCGGATTTTTTAATAATTCCGCTGTCAACCGCAACGTCGAGAATATTTCCCTCCTTGGAAATTCCCTGTCCGTAGAGAATGTCAAACTCAGCCTCCTTAAACGGCGGCGCAACCTTATTCTTTACAATTTTAACCTTGGTTTTGTTGCCTATGATTTCGGTACCGTTTTTAATTGCCTCCTGGCGTCTTACGTCAAGACGTACCGATGAGAAGAATTTAAGCGCACGTCCGCCCGGAGTGGTTTCTGGATTTCCGTATACAACGCCTACTTTTTCACGGAGCTGGTTTATGAAAATAACCACTGTTCCCGACTTCGATATAATACCTGTAAGCTTTCTCAGCGCCTGCGACATAAGTCTTGCCAAAAGACCTACGTGTGCATCGCCCATTTCGCCTTCGATTTCGGCTTTCGGAACAAGCGCCGCAACTGAGTCGATTACTATAACGTCAAGCGCACCGCTGCGCACGAGAGCCTCACATATATCAAGAGCCTGCTCACCGGTATCCGGCTGTGCAACGATAAGATTGTCTATATCTACGCCGAGTTTTTCCGCATAAACGGGGTCAAGAGCGTGTTCCGCATCGATAAATGCCGCTTCGCCGCCTCTTTTCTGTGCTTCCGCAACAACGTGCAGCGCAACGGTTGTTTTACCCGAGGATTCGGGGCCGTAAATTTCGATAATTCTGCCGCGCGGCAAACCGCCCACTCCCAAAGCCGCGTCAAGCGTCAGCGAGCCTGTCGGTATTGCATCAACAGACGATACGCGTGTATCGCCCAGCTTCATAATACTTCCCGTTCCGTATTCTTTTTCTATCGCATCAAAAACCGATTTCAGCGCTTTCTGCTTTTCTTCATCGGTTTTCATCTCCACCGGCGGTTTTGATGTTTTGTCATTCTTTGCCATGTATTTACATTCCTTTCAGGGTTGTTTTTTTATTTTTGACGAACATTTGTTCATGTGATTTATTATACTATAACCTTACGCAAAATGCAAGAGTTTTTTTCAAATTTTTTAATATTTTTTTAAAGTTCTGAAATCATACCGGTCGCAATACGCATTGCAGCATCGCATGATTGACGTCTTACGTCCTCTCGGCTGCCTGAAAAGCAGTTTCCCTCTACAATTACTTTTCCCTTGACGCACACGCCTATATACACCGTTCCGACGGGTTTTTCGGCAGTGCCTCCGCCGGGGCCGGCAATACCCGTTATGCCTATTCCGACCTCCGCGCCGGTATGCGCACAGATGCCCGTGCACATTTCATGCGCAGTATTGCGGCTCACTGCGCCGAATTTGTCAAGCGTTTCCTTTTTTACGCCCAGTTCACGCATTTTTGCCGCATTGGAATATGTCACGATTGTTTCTTCAAACACGTCCGACGCTCCGGCAACCTGCGTTATTAGCATTGAAAGCATTCCGCCGGTACAGCTTTCCGCTGTGGAAATTTTCAGTTTTTTTGCTTTTAAAATATTTATCAGTTTTTCGTTCAGATTTTCCATTTTGCTCCCCCGTTTCAGCCTTTCGGGAAAATTTCCGTCATTTCAACGCCGTCCAGTGCAGCATTGATAAGTCCGTCAACGTCAAGCACACTTTCGCTTTTTTCGATATTTTCACGCTTCGGATTTACCGTCGGGTGCTTAGGCGTGAACACGGTACAGCAATCCTCATACGGCAGTATCGAGGTTTCAAATGTGCCTATCTCCCTCGCTCTGTCCATAATTTCAATCTTGTCCATGCCGATAAGCGGCTGCAAAACCGGCATATCCACAACAGCATTCGTAACGTCAAGCGCGGCAAGAGTCTGGCTTGCCACCTGACCGACGCTTTCACCTGTTATGAGCGCCTTTGACTTGTTTTTGCGCGCAATTTTTTCCGCAATGCGCATCATAAACCGCCGCATCACAAGCGTCATATGTTCTTCGGGACAATTGTCGCGTATTTGCAGCTGAATTTCCGTAAACGGTACAATATATAAATTGATTTTTGACGTATACTGCGCAAGAATTGACGCAAGCTCCATGACCTTTTCCTTTGCCCTTTCGCTTGTGTACGGAAATGAGAAAAAGTTTACCGCGTCAATCTCAACTCCGCGCTTGGAAATCATATGTCCGGCAACGGGGCTGTCAATTCCTCCCGACAAAAGCAGCGTTGCCTTTGAGCCTGTGCCTATCGGCATTCCGCCCTGTCCCCTGACTTTGTTTTCCGCACAGTATACATATGCCGCCGTTTCGCGTATTTCCACCTTTACAGTAACGTCGGGATTATGCACGTCCACTATGATATTCGGAAATTCATCGTCAAGATAACCCCCGACCTCCATACATATCTGCGGTGAATTTAACGGAAAATTCTTGTCCGAACGCTTTGCCTCCACTTTAAAGCGCACGCCGTCCGCAAGCGATGGCTTTAAGTATTCCTTTGCTATTGTTTTTATCTGTTCGATGTCTTTCGGGCATACTGCTGCACGCGTTATGGATACAATTCCGAAAATTTTTGACATACGCCCTATCATAATGTCGATTTTGTCCTGATCCTCCACGTCAACATATACGGTTGCCTGTGAAATTCTTACGTGTGCTTTTGCAACGTTTTTTGTGGCATTGTTTATATTGTTAATCAGTATGCTTTCAAATCTCGGACGGTTGCCACCCTTTAATATTATTTCACCGTATTTTGCAAGTATTATTTCTTTCATTATAAAATCCCCCTCTGCCGCTAAAGACGGCATAATCCTTATGCTTACCGTACATATCTGCGGATTGTCTCTACTTCTTTCCCGATTGCCGATGCTGCAAATTCTATTTCCTCCTCCGTCAGCGCATTGTCAAAGCTTATGCGCACGGTTGTACCTATTTTGCTTTTTTCAATCCCCATTGCGGCAAGAACATAGCTCGGCTGCGGTCTGTGACTTGAACACGCCGAACCCGTCGAAACATACACTTCGTGCGCTTCAAGAGCATGAAGAAGAATTTCCGCCTTGATTTTATCAAACGAAACGCTTAAAACACTTCCCGAATTAAATTTCTCCGAACCGTTTACCGTCACTCCGTCAATGTTCTTTAAAAGCAGCTCTTTCATCTGCGAACGCAATCTTAAAAGCTTTGAATTGTCACACGTACATTCCTGTGCCGCCGCGCCGAATGATGCAATTCCGCCGACATTCTCCGTCCCGGGGCGAACGCTTTTCTGCTGCTCGCCGCCCACAATAAGCGGACGGAACTTCGTATCGTTCACATAAAGCGCACCCGTACCCTTAAAGCCGTGTATTTTGTGTGCGCTTATGCTGATTAAATCCGCACCCCATTTAAGCGGCTTAACGCCGATTTTTCCGAACGACTGCACACAATCGCAGTGCAGCACGGCATTGGGTGATTTTCTGCGCATTTCTTCCTTTATTTTCTCAATCGGCTGTATAACGCCCGTTTCATTGTTTACGTGCATTATGCTCACAAGCGTCGTTTCGCTGTCAAGTGCGCCGAAAAGCTCGTCTGTATTTATTCTTCCGTCAATATCCGCTCCCACGTATGTAACGTCAAAGCCGTCCTTTTCAAGTCTTTTAAACGATTCCAAAACCGACGGATGCTCAATTTTGCTCGTAATCACGTGATTTCCGAGTTTTCTTCTGCCGTATGCCTCGCCGAAAACCGCCGCATTATTCGCCTCCGTACCGCCGGAGGTGAAATAAATATTCTTTGCGTCAACACTTAGCATTGACGCAATAATATCTCTGCTTTTATTTATGATTTTTTCGCTTTCAATTCCGAGCTTATAAAGCGATGACGGATTACCGAAACATTCCGCCGCTTTAATCATTGCCTTAACCGCACTTTCGGAAGGCTTTGTTGTAGCCGCATTGTCAAGATATACCAATTGCTTACTCCTATTCTCCGTTATTTATTATAACAAGACCTTTTCCGCTCTTTACCGTAATTTCGCACAAATCCTCTTTTATAACATTGCTGTTGCCGCGGCTTTCGCCGAAAATCAAATCCTCGTTATCAAGCGGATAATCCGTTCCTTTTTCGACCACGCCGATCAGATTTCCGAAAACAGGAATTACGGACATTGTTTTTCCTTTTTTTCCCTTAATGCACAATTTATCCGTAAGCGGATAAATTTCGTTTTTATCATCTATAATACGGCTGTTTTTATGCTTAAAAAGCAGCAGCATATTACTCAGCGTATGGTCAATGCGCATTCCTGTCATTCCGAACATAACAAGCTCGTCAAAGCCATGAGAGCAGACATATTCCACACAGATTTCACCGTCGGTAAAATCCTTTCTGGACGGATATACGCATTTTTCTATATCCTCTTTTGGGATTGACGAGGAATCAAAGTCGCCGATAATAATATCCGGTCGTATTTCCGCATTTTTTGCGTGTCTGTAACCGCCGTCGGCACATATTATAAAACACTCCGTACGCACTTCGTTTTTCAGGGCGGTATAATCGTTTATTTCACCGTTTCCTATAATAATTGCTTTCATCTTAAAATCTTCTTTACCGAGCCTGCAATATCGTCGTTAAAAACCGCTGTTCCGGCAACAATTACATTTGCACCGGCATTAAGCGCTTCATCTATATTTTTGAGATTTACTCCGCCGTCCACCTGAATATTGAAGTCACTGCCGAGTTTTTCTCTTAAATATCTTATTTTGCCGTTCACCTCGGGAATATATTTCTGACCGCCGTATCCAGGGTAAACGCTCATAACAAGCGCCATATCCACCCTATCGAGATATGCGTCTATCTCCGAAACGGGCGTATCTGGCGATACGGCAATACCCGCCTTTTTTCCGCGCTTATGAATCATGTCTATACATTTATCCGCGTCCTTTGTCGCTTCAATATGAAAACAAACCCCGTCCGCACCGGCATCAATGAATTTATCTATGTATTTTTCCGGCTCAACTATCATTAGGTGCACGTCAAAATATATGTCCGTATATTTTCTCAATGAGCTTATAACCGGTATTCCGAAGCTTATATTGGGAACAAATCTGCCGTCCATTACGTCAAGGTGCATCCACTGTGCTCCCGCTTTTTCAGCCTCCTTCACCTGCTCTGCAAGTTTTCCGAAATCCGCCGCAAGCACGGACGGCGACAATATCATTTCAGCCATCTGTATTATTTCCTTTCCCATTCCTTAATTTTTTCAAGCTGTGTATATAATTCCTTATAGCTTTCGTATCTTGACGGACTCATTTCGCCGTTTTCAAGCATTTCCTTGACGGCGCAGTCCGGCTCGTTTATATGCGAACAGCCTCTGAAACGGCACATACCGTATTTATCTTTCATTTCCGGAAAATATTCCTGCAAATCCCTTGCATCAATGCCGCTTACTTCAAGCGAAGAAAATCCCGGAGTATCAAGCACAAATCCGCCGCCGACCGTTTCAAACAGCTCCACGTGACGCGTGGTGTGTTTTCCGCGCTGTATTTTTTCGGAAACACTGCCCGTTTCAAGCTCGCTTCCGGTAACAAGGCGCAGTATGCTTGACTTTCCCACACCGGAAAGTCCGGCAAACGCCGATACCCTGCCGTTTATTGCAGCTTTAAGCTCGTCTATGCCGCTTGCCTTTTCCGCACAGACTTTAAGCGTCGCATATCCTGATTTTTTGTATATTTCCTCTATTTCCGTGCCGTCCGAAAGATCGGTTTTATTTATGCACACAATCGGCTCTATTCCGTTAATATGCGCATTGACAAGCATTTTGTCTATCAAAAGCATATTCGGGTCTGGAGACGCCGCAGCGGCCACCAGAACCAGAATATCTATATTTGCAACGCTCGGACGTATCAGACGGTTTCGTCGGGGAAAAATTTTTGTCAGTGCGCCCTTACCGTTTTTCACTTCAATTTCCACATCATCGCCTATAACCGGAATGATGTGTTCGTTTCTGAATACGCCGCGCGCCTTACATTCGTACACATTATTATCAGCGGCCTTTACATAGTAAAAGCCGCCGATTCCCTTTGTTATTATTCCTTTCATCAAATCCCCCGGTTAAAAATTCATTGTTTTTTCAAGCACCTTTACACCGTCTATATAAGCCTGCACCGCAACAGTACCCGTTCCCGGAATATCCACCGAAACGGCCCCCTCGCTTTTATCGTGCATGGCATTATGCACAGTGCGTCCGTTTGCAACTATTTCCACATTCACTTTCTGATTTGTAGCATCGGGGATTTTTACTGTGAACACCTGTGACGAACCTGCCGCATTTCCGTTATTTGCGGTATTGCTGCCGGTGTTGTCGTTTTCAACGTCCTTTGCCGGAGCTGCGGTCGGCTGCGGCTCGGCGGTCGGAGCCTCCTCGGGATTCTCCTCCGCTTGATTTTTATCCGATACTGTCTCGGTGCTGCTTGTATTTCCGCTTGAAATTACAATCGTGACAAAGCTTTCCGCCGCAACGGATTTACCCGCCGCCGGACTTTGCGAAATAATCGTACCCTCGGGCGAATTTGACGGCTTTCTTGTAACCGTTCCCATGTTAAGTCCGCTCTGACGCAGCTTTTCGTTTGCAATTTCCCGGCTGTCGCCGACAACATTCGGAACCACTATCTTTGAATTTTCGGGTACTGCCGTAGCTTGCGCCGCACTTTTGCCCTTGCTTATAAACAGCGAAACTATATCCGATTTATTAAGCTTTGTTCCCGGTTCGGGCAGCTGACGTATAATCTGATTTACCGGTACCGTATCGGAGCTTTCCTCAACAAATACATAGGTAAGTCCTTTATCCATAATTTCAGAAATAGCATCGTCAAATCCCTTGCCGATTACATTCGGAACCTCTATATTACCGCCCGATGAACCTATCGAAACGATGATTTTTACCGTTTCGCTCTTTTTAATCATGGTTTTTGCCTGCGGTGTTTGAGAAATAATTTTTCCGTCCTCCACTGTATCGGAAAGAGAATACTCTATTTCATCGTCTATTGTAACGCCTGCCTCCTGCGCTTTCTGGTTTGCTTCTTCTATTGTCATGTTATAAAAATCGGGTACACGCTTTTCATTGCTCATATTCATTATAAAATATGCGCCTGCCGATATCAGAACGAGCGCCGCCACCGTCACAACTGCGAGCAGTGTTGCAAGCCTGTCCTCTTTCTTTTCTTCCTTGGTTTTCGGTTTCTTTTTCTTCTTTTCTTTTTTCTGCTTTTTTGATTTTTTCGTATCTTCTTCGGGAGTTATATTGAAATCTTCTTCATCTTCCTCCGGTTCGTAAGCCGGTTCTTCCTCAACGGCTTCGTCAATTTCCTCCGGCTCGTCCTTTTCGCGGCTTGGTAAAACCTCCTCCGCCAGAACGGCATGAAGATCGTTCAACATTTCGTTGACATTCTGATACCTTTTCGACTGCTCCTTGGCAATCGCTTTCATCGTTATATATGCAAGATCTATCGGAATATCCATATTTATACATCTTACGTTTACAGCCTCTTTTTCAAGGTGCATCAGCGCTACGGAAACAGCGTTTTCGCCGTCAAAAGGCACTCTTCCCGTAAGCATTTCGTACAGCACGATTCCCAGAGAATATATATCCGACCGTGCATCGGTAAAACCGCCGCGCGCCTGTTCGGGCGATATATAATGCACCGAACCCAGTGCAGTAGAGCCTACTATTGTCGTTTCAGCTGCGACTGCCCTTGCAATTCCGAAATCCGTAACCTTTAAGGTTTTATCCTTAGTCATTATAATATTCTGCGGCTTTATGTCGCGGTGTATGATATTTTTTGAATGTGCCTCGCCCAGCCCCTGGCATATCTGTATAGCATAGTCACACGCCTCCTGCCACGGCAGCGCACCCTTTTCCTTTATGTATTCTTTAAGGGTAATGCCGTCCACAAGCTCCATAACCATATAGCTTACGCCGTTGTCCTCGCCGACATCGTAAACCGACACTATATTATTATGCACAAGACTTGCCGACGACTGCGCCTCCTTGATGAAGTTCGTAACAACCGACTGTTCATCTTCAAGCGAATCCCTCAGAATTTTTATTGCGACAAATCTGTTTAAAAGAGTGTCCTTTGCTTTATACACCGTAGCCATGCCGCCGGCGCCGATTTTTTCTATAACGTCATACCTGTCGTTTAACGTATTCCCAATCAAGTTATCACTGTTCATCCCTGTTCTCCTTTTCAAGCGCTACAATAGTTATATTATCTTTGCCGCCCCTCGAATTTGCCAGCTCTATAAGCTTTTCTGAATTTTCCTGTAATGTGTGCGGCTCGTTCATGATATCCCTTATTTCTTCATCTGTTGTGAAATTTGTAAGTCCGTCCGAGCATACAAGTATTTTTTCACCGTTATACGGTATTATGTTTATGTCTACCTTTACCGTTTCCTCTGCGCCCATGGCGCGCGTGATAAAGTTCTTTTTCGGATGATGCTTTGCCTCCTCCGGCGTCAGCTTGCCTACCGACACAAGCTCCTGCACATACGAATGATCCTTTGTGAGCTGTTTTATTTCGTCTTTTGTAATTCTGTATATTCTCGAATCACCCACATGAGCCGTAATTATCTTATCCTGATATATCATAGCCAGAGACGTTGTTGTTCCCATGCCCATTATCTTGTAGTGATTTTCCGCATAATGGTATATTATGCTGTTTGCGCTTATAAACGCCTGGCGCACGGTTTCGCCTGCCTCCACGTAATCCATATCGGAATCGAGCATATTTTCAAGACGGTTTTTTATAACGTCCACAACCATCATGCTGGCAATTTCGCCTGCTTTGTGTCCGCCCATTCCGTCCGCAACTATCGCATACGGAAAATTGCCCTCGGTAAGTACATAATAATTATCTTCATTTATTTTACGGCACATTCCCACATCTGTTGCTGCACCAAACTGCATCTTATCACCTCCGGTTTTATTCCTTGCTTTGCTCTGCGTTCATTGCCTTTTTTCTGAGCTGCCCGCACGAGGCGGATATATCGCTGCCCAGCTCGCGACGCACAGTAGCGTTTATTCCGTTTTTTATAAGCCTGTCGCAGAAATCTCTGATTTCCCTGTTTGTTCCCTTGCTGTACGGGCGTTCCTCAACATTGTTTACCGGTATGAGGTTTACGTGAGCATGAAGCTTTTTGATAAGCTTCGACAGCTCATCCGCATTTTCAATGCTGTCGTTCACGCCGTGTATCAGCGAATATTCAAAGCTTATGCGCCTGCCTGTCGCTGACAGATACGCTGCGCAAGCCTCCATAAGCTTTTCTATGTTCCATTTATGATTTACGGGCATAATTTCATCGCGTATTTTGTCATTCGGCGCATGGAGCGATATGGTAAGCGTTATCGGCAGGTTTTCCTTTGCCAAAGCGTAAATCCCCGGCACAACGCCGCAGCTTGACAGCGTTATGTGGCGATAGCCGATATTAAGCCCCTTTTCGTGGTTTACGTTATGAAGAAACGTGATAATATTTTCGTAATTGTCAAGCGGCTCGCCGATTCCCATGATTACTATATTTGAAATCCTCTCGCCCATATCCTTTTCGGCAAAAATCACCTGATTAAGTATCTCTCCGGCAGTCAGATCCCTGTATTTTCCGCCGATTGTCGACGCACAGAACCGACAGCCCATATTGCAGCCGACCTGCGACGAAATACATATCGTAAGACCGTGATGATAGCGCATAACCACGCTTTCGATACAGTTTCCGTCTTGCAGTTCAAACAGATATTTCACCGTTCCGTCTTTTTTTGACACATATTTTTCACGTATTTCAAGCTTTGAAACATAGCTCACAGCGCCAAGCTTTTCACGCGAAGCTTTTGATAAATTCGTCATTTCGTCATAGCTTGTTACTCCCTTATGCAGCCACGAAAAAATCTGCTCCGCACGGAATTTCGGTTCGCCATGCTCCTTTAAAAATGCTTCAAGCCCGTTATATTCAAAATCCTTTAAATCAACCATTGTCCGTTTCCCGTTTTTTCAGCTTGCATATGTAAAAACCGTCCGTTCCGTCAATATGCGGATAAAAGGTCTTTTCATACAGCTTTTCAAATTCACCGTGTTCCTTTATAAATCCCCCCGTCACTCCCTCGTTTTCCTCACGCTCAACAGTGCAGGTGGAATATACTATCTCACCGCCGCGCTTTAAATATACGGCGGCATTTTCAAGTATTTTTTTCTGTATTGCCGTCAAATCGGCATTTTCTTCTCTGTTCCATTTTATGTCCGGTTTTCTTCCTATTATTCCCAAACCCGAACACGGAACATCACATAATATTTTATCCGCCGTTTCCTTAAATGCCGTATTCGGTACCGTAACATCGGCAGCGGACGCTTTTATTATATTTATGTCAAGCCTTTCGGCGTTTTTTTCTATAAGCTTTATTTTGTGGTCATATTTGTCAAAGGCATAAATTATGCCCTCGTTTTTCATCAGCTCCGCCATGTGCGTTGTTTTGCCGCCCGGCGCGGCGCACATATCAATAACCGTTTCTCCCGGCTGCGGATTTAAAACAACCGCCGCCTGCATTGCCGCCGTGTCCTGCGGCGTATAATACCCTTTATTATACAGCCTGCTGCGGCTTATGTCAAATCCGTCCGTCACAACTGCGTCGTTTTCCTCGTGCGCAGTTACATTTTCCTCCGCAAGAGCCTTTACCAAAAGCTCGGCGTTTGTTTTTAAACTGTTCGGACGAAGCGTTATTTTCTTTTCCTTTTCCGATACCGCCATCATTTCCTCGGCAAACTCAAAACCGAATTCTTTAATCCATTTTTCGCATATCCATACGGGATATGAATATTTTACGGACAAATACTCCGTTTTATCCTCGGGATATTTTATTTCCGTTTTTTTGACGTTTCTTAAAATCCCGTTCACAAACCCCGCCGACGCGCCGTGACCGTAATGCTTTGCAAGCTTTACGCTTTCATTTACGGCGGCGCTTTCGGGGATTTTATCCGTATACAGCAGCTGATATATTCCCATGCGCAGAATAATCAGTATATACTGTGATATTTTTTTCATTTTTATTTTCGACATACTCTTTATATAATAATCGAGAGTAAGACGTTTGTCGGTCACTCCGTACACAAGCTCCGTAAAGAGCGGCTTATCCTGCGCACTCATATCCTTATAATATGCAAGCGCATTTTTTACCGCCGCATTGGAATATGTGCCGTTAAATTCTATATCGTACAGCGTTTTAAGCGCCGCCTCGCGAACGTTCATTAATCTCTCCTTCTGGAATTCTGCACAATGAGAAATAGTCTGAGTACCTGCAATGCAGTTGACGCAACGCCTGCAAAATACGTCATTGCCGCGGCTGTAAGCACTTTTTTCGCACCGCGGAGTTCGTCTGTATCAAGCATATTCATGCCTTCAAGCGTTTTTAATGCTCTTGCGCTTGCATTTGTTTCCGTAGGCAGCGTAATTATCTGAAATGCCAGCACCGCACAGAAAAGTATAACTCCGAGCATTGCAAGGTTATATCCGCGGCTTCCCATGATAAGTCCCAGAAGAATCAGCGGTATTGACGCATAGTTGCACACGTTTACAAACGGAACAATGCCGTTTCTTATCTTTATCGGAACATACCCCGCCTGATGCTGCACCGCATGACCGCATTCATGCGCCGCCACTCCTATAGCCGCCACCGACGACGAATTGTATGTTGCGTCGGACAGACGTATAACCATATTTCTCGGATCGAAATGGTCGGACAGATTTCCGCTTATATGCTCTATCCGCACATTAAAAAGTCCGTTGGCGTCAAGTATTTTTCTTGCCGCTTCCGCTCCGGTAAGTCCGCGGCGGCTCAGCGCCTTATCATATTTTGCAAAAGTTCCTTTTACGTTTGCCGATGCTATCAAGGTTATTATCATACCTATGATTACAAGCATATATGTCGGGTCGTAAAACATTCCGTAATGATACATAATATATCCCTCCGTTATTTTCCGAGGATTTCGCCGATTTTTATTTCATGTCCGCGTGCATAGTCCTCAACGTTCATTCTCTTACTGTTTGCAAACTGCGCCGTTTTTACGCATAAAATTCCGTTTCCCGATGCAATTTTCAAACCCTCTCCCTTTTGCAGGGATAAAATTTTGCCCGGCTCGGCGTCGGTTTTTCCGCTATCGACAACCGCTTCGGTAATTTTCAGTGTCTCGCCCATATACGTTGTAAACGCAACCGGCCACGGATTCATTCCGCATATCAGCTTTGAAATTTTCTCCGCACTCTTTGCCCAGTCTATTTTTCCCTCTTCCTTTGAAAGCATCGGCGCATAGGTATGCTCCTCATGCTTTTGAGGTACGGGCGTAATATTTCCGTTTTCGATTTCCGCTATCGTTTTCACAAGCAGCCGTCCGCCAAGCTCCGCCAAACGGTCAAACAGTTCTCCGGCAGTTTCGTATTTTCCGATTTCGGTGCTTTCGGCAGAAAGTATATCTCCCGTGTCAAGTCCTTTATCCATCTGCATAATCGTCACGCCGGTTTCTGCGTCGCCGTTTATAACGGCTCTCTGTATCGGCGCTGCGCCTCGGTATTTCGGCAAAAGTGACGCATGGACGTTTATACAGCCGTATTTCGGATAATTTATTATATATTCCGGTAAAATTTTTCCGTATGCCGCAACCACAATCAATTCCGGACGAAGTTCTTCAAGAGCCGGCAAAAGCTCACCGTTTTTCAGTTTTTCCGGCTGAAAAACCGGAATGTTTTCCTCCTGCGCCGCAAGCTTTACATCGGTAGGCTGTAATTTGTGTCCTCTGCCCTTCGGCTTGTCGGGCTGCGAAACAGCGCCGCACACATCAAGCCCTGCCGAAAGCATCGCTTTAAGCGACGCCGCCGCAAAATCGGGCGTTCCCATAAAAAGTATTCTCATTCCAACCCTCCGTCAGTCTAAATATCTGATAACCCTGTCAAGGAACAGCTTGCCGTCAAGATGTTCTATCTCATGGCAGAATGCCCTTGCGGTAAGCTCCTCGCCCTCAACGTCAAACCAGTTTCCGTCTCTGTCCTGCGCATGAACCTTAACCTTCATCGGACGTTCAACCTCACCGAACACCTTCGGCACGCTGAGACATCCCTCCGATCCGATCTGCGAACCGCTTTCCTCGGTAATCACAGGGTTTATAAGTTCAATTTTTCCGTTTCCGGTATCCACCACAACCGCTCTTTTCAAAATTCCCACCTGTGGCGCAGCAAGACCCACACCCTCGCTTTTCTGCATAGTTTCATACATATCATCAAGCAGAATGTGCAGCTTTTTATCAAACTTCTTTACTTCCTTGCATTTTTTGTAAAGTATCTCGTCACCCTTTGTACGAATTTCTCTTATCGCCATTTTTATTCTTTCCTTTCCGTGCCGACAGCACAAATGTGCTGCGGCGGACTAATAAATCATATTAGGATTTTTATCAGTAATTATCGAAACACTCCGGTAATTTTTATTTTTCAGACACCCGTCGCAGGCTTTTTTCAAAACTCCGTTTAGAGCGTCCGCGTTTTCGCATTTAATTAATATTTGCCATCTGTACTTATTTTTTATCTTGGATATACCTGACGGCACAGGTCCTAACAGCTGTATTCGCTGATTCATGCTGCGTATATCGCCCATAAGCTTTAAAAAATATTTCGCCGCTTGCGGAACAATCGCTTCCGACGTACCCGAAAACACAATATTTATCATATCGGAATACGGCGGATACCACATAATTCTGCGTTTTTCAATCTCCTTGCCGTAAAATCCGACGTAGTTATGAACCGCACTTAAAGCTATTGCCTCCTCCTCCGGTGAATAGGTCTGGACTATCGCACGTCCTTTTTTTGCACCTCTGCCGGCACGTCCGGTTACCTGTTCAAGCATCGAAAATGTTCTTTCCGCACTTCTGTAATCATTTATGTGCAGCATTGTATCCGCACTCACAACACCCACAAGCGTAACATTTTCAAAATCCAGTCCCTTTGCCACCATCTGCGTGCCGATGAGAATATCGGTTTTTTCTTTTTCAAATCTTTCCAAAAGCTTTTCGTGCGATTCCTTTCTGCCCGTTGTATCAACGTCCATTCTCAGAACGGACGCATCGGGAAAGAGCTTGTGTATTTCCTCCTCAACGCGCTGTGTTCCGCCGCCGAAATAGCGTATATATTTGCTGCCGCATCTGGGGCAAAGCGTATAGTTCGGGCGCATATAGCCGCAGTAGTGGCATTTTAGGACGTTGTCAAACTTATGATATGTAAGCGAAATGTTGCAATTCGGACATTCCGCCGTATATCCGCATTTTCTGCACGAAACAAAGGTAGAAAAGCCGCGTCTGTTAAGAAACAGTATTGTCTGTTCTCCTTTTTTCAGGTTAACTTCAAGTTCATTTCTTAACAGCCTTGAAAACATACTCCTGTTGCCCTCGTCAAGCTCGCGCCGCATATCCACCACTGTGACCGGCGGCATTTTATTGTTGTTGCAGCGTTTTTTCATCGTGAGCAAAGTATATTCGCCTTTTTTTGCCTTATAAAAGCTTTCCATTGACGGCGTTGCCGATGCAAAAACCACCGCCGCACCGTACTGTCTGCCGCGGAATGAGGCAACCTCCTTTGCACTGTACCTCGGTGACATCTCAGATTTATATGTTTCCGAGTGTTCCTCGTCAACAATTATTATACCGATATTGTCAAGCGGAGCAAACACTGCCGATCTCGCGCCGATTACTATATCCGCACCTCCGCTGCGTATGCGCCGCCACTGGTCATAGCGTTCGCCCAAGGAAAGCTTGCTGTGCAGTACGGCTATGCGTTCGCCGAACCGCGACATAAACCGCGACACCATCTGCGGTGTAAGCGATATTTCCGGGACAAGAACAAGCGCTGTTTTACCCATTTTTACGGCGTGTTCGATTGACTGCATAAACACCTCTGTTTTGCCGCTGCCCGTAACGCCGTAAAGCAAAAATTCGTTAAACTTGCCATTATCCATAGAACCTGTTAAAGCCTTTACGGCGTCAGACTGCTCGTCTGTCATGGTAAAGGCTCTTGTTTTTTTCACAGTCTTGTTTTTAAGCGGATTGCGCTCAATCTCCAAATCAAAGATTTTTACAAATCCTTTGCCCGCTAATGCGCTTACCGCATTATATGAGCCGCCGGCAAATTTTTTCAAATCAGATACCGCAATAAACTCGTTCACTGCCAGAATTTGCAGCATATTCGATTGAACGGGCGCTTTTCCACTCATTTTTACTGCTTCTGCCACTGCATTTTCGGGAGCAATCGCCAATCTTACGGCGCGGATTGTTTTTTCTTTTACGCCCTGCGAATGGCGGTATTCCCTTTGCAGAGCGCCTTTTTTTATCATATCGCGCAGCTGCGGCTTTACGTCTTTGTTAAGCATTGCCGAAAGCGCTCCGTATTCCATACCGCCGCCGTTATCCAAAAGACATTCTATGATTTTTTTTCGTATCTGAGAACGCTCCTGCCCCAGCTCTTTTATCGTTATCCATTCCTCCGAAACAATATCCGTTCCGGCAGGAACAACGGCATGAATCAAATCAAGATATGAAGTCAGATATCGCTCGCGCATAAATTCGATTGTTTCAAGCATTTTTTCGTCAAACGCTCTGTCGTTTCCGGCAAGACGAATGATGGATTTAAGACGCTTTCCTCCGCTTTTTCCGGTAACTCCGACGCAAAATCCCTCTTTTTCCGCATTGCTCGACGAAAACGGGACTATAACGCGCGCTCCGACTCCGACAAGTCCGGTCAGTTCGTCAGGTATTAAATAATCAAAAACTTTATCCACCATCTTGGAACGATGGTCAACGATTACCTGTGCAATCACTTCCCGGTCTCCCCTCCGTTAATTATTCCGCTTCGACTGCCTCTGTAATTTCAAAGCCGCCGTTGGTGTTTTCGGAAGCGCTTTCCGCTTCGGCGTCTTCACTGAGATGCTGTATAGCGGCAAACTTTTCTTCCTCCCATTCCTTTGCCTTTCTTATTTCCTCCGAACGTACATAGCCTACTCTGCCGTCCGCAATTTCATTAACCGCGGTCGAAACGGGTTTCTCGCCGTCGTTATCGGTTAGACCGTCGTGCATTGCCTTTCCTATCATTCTTGCTCTCTTTGCGGTCATTATCGCCAATGTATATCGGCTGTCAACGCATTTGTCAAGCTTTGTAATTCCCGGTTCTGTCATCATAATAAATTCCGTTACCTTTCCGTCCGCAAAATATATTTTATGCCTGCCGTATACGGACAAAATACGGCGCGGCTGTTTTGGCTTATTAATATTTTTCACTTAAAAGACTGTCTACCAGTCCGTGTTTTTTTACTTTTTCATGCAGGATTTCGCAAACCTCGTCCACACAGCGGTCAAGATCGTCATTCACAACTATGTAATTGTACTTTCCGCTCTGTTCAAATTCCCACTTTGCACTGTCAAGGCGTTCCTTTATCTGTTCCTCCGTTTCCCTGCCGCGCTCCGTAAGACGCTTTTTCAATTCTTTCATTGACGGCGGAATAACAAAAATCAGATTTGCGTCCTCTATCATTTTCTTCACCTGCAATGCGCCCTGCGGCTCGATTTCCAAAAGCACATTCATGCCCTTGTCAAGCATATCCTCGACGGTTTTCTGCGGCGTTCCGTAATAATTTCCGTTATACACCGCATATTCAAGCATTTCGCCGTTGTCAATCATACGCTTAAAATCCTCAACGGTCGTATAGTTATAAGTTACGCCGTCCGTTTCGCCTTTTCTGATTTCGCGCGTGGTGCTGGAAACGGAAAGAAAAATATCCTCCCTTTTAAGCAATTCTCCGCATATTGTTCCTTTACCGGTACCCGATGGTCCCGACATTACAAAAAGCATTCCCCTACTCAATTTCTTCACCTCCGACAAGCCTACCTGCAACGGTTTCCGGCTGTATGGAGGTAAGAATCACGTGTTCCGAATCGGTTATGATAACGGCGCGCGTCCTTCTTCCGTATGTTGCGTTTACCAGAATACCCTTTTCCTCCGCATCGTGTATAACACGCTTAATGGGTGCGGATTCAGGGCTTACAACCGCCACAATCCTGTCCGCATTAACCATGTTTCCGAAGCCTATGTTAATTAATTTCACTGTATCAGCAAATCCTTTCCGGTTACTCTATATTCTGTATCTGCTCTCTGAGCTTTTCGATTTCGCCCTTTAATGTGACAACAATTTTGGCAATTTCCACATCCTGTGCTTTTGAACCTATGGTATTAACCTCGCGGTTGATTTCCTGGATAAGAAAATCAAGCTTTCGTCCGGCAGGCTCACCCATATCCAAAATCTGATAAAACTCATCAAAGTGACTTGATAATCTTACCGTTTCCTCGTTTACCGCAACCTTATCCGCAAAAATCGCCACCTCTGTAAGCACTCTGCTTTCGTCTATATTGCGGTCATCAACAAGTTCTTTTATTTTTGTATAAAGCTTTTCCTTGTATTCCTCAACGGTCTTGGGCGATTGCTCATCTACCTGCTGTGCAAGCGATTTCATATAATCTATGCGTTCGCGCAAATCCGCTTCAATCCGCTCGCCCTCTCTTGTGCGCATCGAAACAAAGTCCGATATAGCTTTCTGCGCCGCTTCTTCAACCAGACGCCATACCGCGTCCTCGTCCTCATCTCTGCGTTCGGTCTTGAAAATATCACCCCAGCGCGCAACGCTCGAAACGGAAATATCATCTTTTAAATTAAATGTTTCGCATAGTTCATGTAAAACATCTATATAGTTTTTTGCCAGCTCCTTATTAAGCCTTATATCCGTATCTGCGCTTTCGTAGCTTTCCACGCTTACGTATATATCCACCTTGCCTCGGGTTATGTACTCCGATACAAGATTTCTTACTTTGTCTTCAAGAAAGTTCATGTATCTGGGCACTTTTATGTTATAATCGGAAAATCTGTGGTTTACCGATTTTACCTCAAAAAGGATTTTCTTTCCGCCTTTTATCATTTCATGACGACCGTAACCCGTCATACTCTTCAACATAGCCGTTTTCTCCTTATATTCATCTCTGCATTTATTATATCATATTTTACCGTAAATTAATATATATTTTTTTAATTTTTTTTTAAAATTTTGTAAATACATACTCTATAATTATAAAACATATTTTCTGTTGTGTCAATACCGTTTTTCCTACGAAATTTTAAGCTGTGTTTCCCTTTGAATTTATGCGCAAGCTCCATAATGTTTATTCGCTTGCCTCTGTTAACTACATCTCTGTTCTTTTTTTATTGGCAGAGAAGATTTTTGTTGTTAATTTTAGACTTTATTGCGTGCGGATATTGTTAAAACAGCTTTTCAGCTTCGTTTAACGTATTCAAATTGCGTGAAAGACGATCAATTGTTTTTTTTAATTATTTTTAAATTTGGATTCCCTGTTTTTCGCTCTGTTATGCTGTTTTCAAGACTTTTGTATCTGAGTTTTCGGGGAAACTCAGATACAAAATATGATTTTTTAAAATTCGTTGATATATAAAATTAAAATTTCACCATTCCACGGGCGAGGAATTCCCGAAGCTTATTTCTCCCGCTGCCGCTCTTATAAATGCTTCAACGCTCGTAGAAAGCATTGAATAGGCGTTTACATATGTAAGTACTATTTCAAAATACTGATTTCCCAAATGGGGTGAACCAAACTATATTATGTCCGCATTTTCATATGCCGCACCGACATACCATCTGAGTTCATCAAGTCCGCTGTTGTCCGCTTCGGTTATAATCTGTCCTAAAAAGAACGCCCCGGTTTATCAGCAGGCTTTTCTCCTTTTTCATCAGTGCAGCCTTTGTTTGGAGTATTTTTCGTTCAAGTGTAAGTGAATCAATCTTCATCATAGTATCTCCTATTATATCCCCAAAGATGGCAGTTCTTTCAGATACTTTCTCAGTATTTTCTGATTAAAGCCGTTGTTTTCTATAATTTCCTTATAAAAATATGCACTCGGCTTCGGAGTTCTTTCAAAGGTCTTGAAATCACAGTCGCAAAGACCGAATCTCGGAAGATAGCTGCCCCACTCAAAATTATCCATTATTGCCCAATACAAATAACCTCTGACATCACAGCCTAAGCTTATCGCCTCGGCAACAGCCGATAAATAAAGCGCTATATAGACAATTCTGAAACGGTCATCATCGCAGCTGCATCCGTTTTCGGTTATGTAAATCGGCTTGTCCCTCAATCTTCCCAGATTTGCTATCATACATTCGGGGGTCATTTCTTCCAGATAGAAATCCGCTTTAATCATTTTCAGCAATTTATGATCATATCTTTTTCCTTCAAGATTTGCCTTTCTTGCATCTACCATACCCCGTACATATGTATTCACCGACCAAAAATCCACCGTATCCTTTATTTCCTTATTGAATACGGCGTCACGCTCGGGATAGACAATTTCTCCCGTTCTTATGGCATGAAAGAAAAATTCATTATCACGCAGGTCCTGAAACTCGGTCATTGCCTTATCCCATTTATCATACGGACGGTACGGCTGATATTGCAGCAGAGCATGAGCCGAGCTTACCGGAGCGTCGGAATATTTTTTTATTATATGATAGCCTCTTGCATGGAAAAGCACCGCATTCAGCTTAAAATTCACTCTTTGGGGGCTGTTTCCGAGGTTAAATTCATTGATTACATTCCAGAAATCCACATACGGCGCTATTTTCGGAACAATATATTCCAGATACCGCTCAAAAAACTTTAAATTTTCAATGTTTTCAAAGCTACCCTTTTCGCAAAACCACAGAGGAAAAGTAAAATGCACCATTGTTGCAAAAACCTTTATGCCCTTTTCTTTTAATCCTGCAAAAAGCCTTATGTAATGTTCTGCCGCTTCGGCATTGAACACACCCTCCTCCGGCTCTATTCTGCACCATTCAACCGATGTTCTGAAAGCCTTATGTCCCAGCTGTGACGCCAAAGCTATATCTGTTTCAAAAAGCTCGTAGCTGTTACAAGCCAGACCCGATTTATGAAGAGTTTTGCCCTCCTCCTCGTTTTTCCAGAACTGATTGTTTTTGTTGTTGCCCTCAACCTGGTGTCCCGCATATCCCGAACCCCACAAAAAATTTTCGGGCATATTAAAATCCTTTAATGAAAAAACATCGTACATTATGGTTTATCCTCCTGTCAAAAGCCTATATTCTGTTTAATATCCGCAGCGGAAATCATATCTTTCCATATAAATGCCTTTACGCTTTCCGTATCGGCAGGATATGAGCTTTTTATTTCATTGCACACATCATCCGCAAGTACCCCCGGCAATGCGTTTACCTTAATTAATTTTCCCTCTTTGTCATAGAACGCAAGGAAAAATGTATATGGAACATTTTCCTGCAAATATAGATTTTCAAGCTTCAGCACGCCGTTTATTACCTCGTCCGACCTTTGTGCGTTAAACACCGCACGAATAACTTTCCCGTCATCAGCGGTCTGCGTAATGTTCTGAATGTATGGCAGTCCCTGAATATTTAATTTCAGCCTGTATTTTTCGGGATCATCGTTCAATGTGAAACGGAACAAATACTGTCCGTTTTCATCTACCGCGCACGCGTCCGTCCAGATAATGTCTTCTTTTTCAATATTCTCCTTTTCCTTTGGGGTAAGCATACCCACAACTATTTTTCCGGCAAACGACTTATCCATTGTACCGTAAACTGCGCAGATATTGTTCTTTTTGCCGGCATTAAATATTCCCTCGGGTGCTTTTCCCTCTATCAGCTGACCTGTTTTTACATTTTTTATATAGCTTCCGCCGTTTCTTACGGCATTTTCTATTGTTCCGTCAACGCCGCATACCACCGCTGCCGCAGTACCGTCGGTTTCAAAATCTCCGAACTGCGTAACGCCGCCCTCCGAACGGCTGTAATATATAATTTTTGTATTTCCGTTTCTTGTCGTCTCGAATCGGATTGCAGCTGAGTTTTCGTCCTTGTGCAGCGTTTCGGCTTTGACAGCTGCATTCGGATCATTTTCGGTTGCTGTAAGCAATGTATCAAACCTGCAAATACCCTGCTGCTCTTTTTGATAATATCCGTATTTTGTTTCAACCAATTCGTTTGTGCTTCTGTCATATACGCAATCGTCTATGTGCAGCTCTGCCCCCTCGTCAGCCGATGCAATGACTATGTTGGCGCCCGTATCATAATTGGAACGCAATATCCGATTTTCGGAAGAAATATTTGCATCGTAATTTGTAAACCACTTTTGCTTGTAATTGTTTGTTTTCGACATATCCTGCGGAGTTACTTTATCCGACACAATCCATAAATCGGGTTTTAGATACAGAATTGCTCTTTCGTGATCATATCCCTCCGTATTGGCGGTACTCTGTTTCAGATAATTATAATCATCTTCAAGAACCACATTCTTGACAGTACCCTTTATTCCCTCTTTATAGCTTTGGCTCGTATCGTTTATAACCACCGTACTATGTGCCAGAGAGGATTTACCCCACTCCGTCCATTCTTTCAATTCGGAGTTGGTTGCATATGAAAACATACCTCTGTCCGGCAAAAGCTCGCGTCCGTACGCATACAGCACAATCTGATTATCGTCTGCATGACCGTGACCGCCGCCGCCCCTTACATTCGTAAACAGATACGGACTGTTAACATTCCAGCTGTCACGCATAACCGTCACACGCGATTCACCCCAATGATACGACGTATATTCCGGCTCTACTCCGCTTTTTCCGAGAGTTGTAATGTATTTTAAATCCTCTGCATTAAACCACGAACACGTCTTTGCAAATGTTCCGGCATTAATTGAAGATTTGGTCGCATCACCGTAGCTGAGGCCTTTTCCGTTCGGATAGTACAGCATTGCGTTATAGTATGCCGCCTTTAACAGCAAATTGTTGTACTCGTCCGATACGTCTATTCCCAAATCGAGCATTTCCTGCTTAAATGAGGCAAAATCCGAAAATGCCGCAATACTGTATCCGGTAGACGATTCTACATACGAGCCGTCGCTCATGGTGTTAAGAAACAGCATATTTTCCAGTGCGTCAGACGCATATTTCTGCCATTGTTCTCCGCTTTTTACGTCCTTAAACTCCGGAATATACAGCGTTGTATTAAGCAGACTTACCATTTCGTGCTGATACCAGTTTTCGGATTGTGAATGATACACCCTAAGATAATGTGCGGTATCCCATATATTTTTCAGAATTGCGCTTAAATGCTCCGCCGTAAAATATTTGCTTGTTTTGAAATAGTCCAGGGTCTTTTCAAAAGCATTGTTCTTTACCGCCGCGTCGAGCGTACGCGGAAAGCCGCCTCTTAATCCGTCGTCGCTTTGAGTATAGGACGAGCCGATAAACTTCCTGCCGCCTGTGTCATTTATGTAGTCCGCCGCAATAGCCATAGCGTCATAGACGTAATCTTCGTTCCCGGTACAGTCATATTCCAATGCAATTGTCTGCCACGCCATAAATCTTGACGACTGCCAGAAATACTCGCCCTCCTGTCCGGTAACCTTTTGCCATGAATTTTTCGACGGCAAACCGTTATAGCTGTAAATCATTCCCGAGAATGTATATCTGGCTGCGGCCGATTCATCATATGTTGTATTGCCCTCTTTCACAATAACGAGAGTTTTATTTTCAGCCGACGACGGATATACCGCTCCGTGAAGAATAAGTGCCGCGCCTGTAACGGTGTCTGTATCTTTAATATCGCTGAAATCAAATGTCACCGTTGCCTGATACGTTTCATTCTCCAAAAAATCCCCGAAAGTTTTTACTTTCAGAATGTTTTCGTTTCCGTAAGGCGTATTGCTGTATTCTCCGAACCGTACATACGTATCTTTCACAGCCGTATATATTCTTTCCTGTCCGTTCACCGTCACTCTCATTCTCGGGGCAAGAGCGCTGTTTGCATTATCCTTTGAGAAAATTTCAGCCCTGCTCGATTCGTTGTACCGCGCACGTATTCCGAAAGAAATATATCCGTTTTTAACCTCACTCGGTGAAAGCTCTGCCGAATAATCGTCCTCCGCTGCTCCGATTATAATATCTCCCTTATAATACTCGGAACTTCCCATATGATAAAAATCATCAAGCACAAATTCCGCCCATGCGGCATTTCTTACTTTTCCGAGATTTTTATCTCTGTAAAACGGAACGGCTCTTGATTTAAAGTATGTAAGAAGCGCTTCCTTTGCTTTTGCATAATCCCCCGAATATGCAAAGTTCTTTACATTTCTCAGTCCGTCTATGCTGTAGTCGAGTTTACCCTCTTTATCGCTGCCGTTACCGAAAAATTCCTCGTCGCTCATATGCTGCGGATCAATAAATCGTTCGTCCTTTTTCACTGTGAGATTAAAATTTTTCTCAATGCTTTCCGTACCGTTTGCTATCACTGCCGTCATGGTAACCGCCGCATCGGCTTCATCATATTTAGGGCGTATTACCCTGCCCGAATTTGTTATATGCTTCGTATCGCTTGATTTCCATGTTATCGCCGAATTGTTAACAGAGCCTTTATCCGGAAGATAAAGGCTCCTTGTTATTTTATCATTTCCGCTGTCATACTGTGCAATTACGCTTAGCGTAACAGCATCTGCGTCTGCTCTTGCCGATGACGCTGCCGACGCAAACGGCGAGAATAGGGAAATTATCATCAAAGCGCTTATAATGCCTGAGATTGATTTCCTGTACATTTTTATTCTCCATTCTATTTTATATCAAGATAGTTTGCCAGCGGATAAAGCGTATTAAGGTTTTCGAGAAGAATCGCCTTAACGCTGTGTGCCGCCGAGTAATCGCCTATGCTGTATGTTCCGTTGCTGTTAGAGTTCAGATCAACGTCCTTTATCTCAACATTTTCAAGATTTTTATCGGAATCGTATCTGCAAATCAAAAGCTTTGCGCCTTTGACATCCGCTCCCATAACGGTTACAATCACTTTGCTTGCCGTATTATCCATCGTCATTTCAACGGTTACTTCAAGACCGTTTATGATACTTGTCATGGCGTCGTTTTCGCCTCTTACAAAATACGATTTTGACGTTTGCGAAAGATTATTGTACGCCGTTACCATTGCAGCCACAGCGGTATTCGGCATATCCGCTATACCGTTTGATATAATATTCGCATAGCGTGCAAGAAATTCCATTGCCGCTGTCTTGTCGGGATCAAGGTCTATATTAAAATAGTCCATTTCTCCCAAATAGTTCCATGCAGTAACTCCTCTGCCGCCAAATAAGTATTTCATTTCAATATCCGAAGTTTTTGAATAATCTGTTGTATCCCCTACCCATGATGTCCTGTCAGCGGCATCAATACCGTCTGCAAAAACATGAATGTCGGCATTTCCGTCTGCATCGGGATTGTTTTCTATTCTGTATGTAACAAAACGTCCGCTGTCCATATTGCTTGATTTTGCTGATATAAAGTTCTTATCTTTATAATTAATTCTAAGCTCATGCCCATGCAAAGCAACGTTTACATTGTTATCCTGCAAAAAGAGTATAGACAAACCGTTTTCGTTGGTTCTTAATCCTCTCCATTCAAGCGCCCACGGTTTATCATGTGCCAGTGTTGCCGTTTTTTCCAGTGAATAGTACTGATCTTTTTCGTTCTGGTCAAACTTAATTGTGCCGTCTCCCCATTTCTGCTCAACATCTGTGTTGCTGTCCGCACGCGCCAGACTGTTTTTAAGACCGCTGCTTTCAAGGCTGTTGTTAAAGCCGAATTTATATGCGCCGCTGTCATACGCAAGATTAACCGCATATGTACCGTTAAAACAGTAATACTTATTATTTGCTTTTGCGTAGAATACGATATTTTTCGCATTTGTTGTTTCTATCTTATCTACCGGAGCGGCAAACGAAGAATCTGCATACAGATTAAAATCTGTATATATTCCCTCAAACATATCCGACGTGATCGAGGCTATGCTGTAAGGAACATTCACATTTGCAGTATACGGGCTGTCAGCCGTTCCGTATCCCGTTACGCTTATCTCTTCTCCAGCAAATGCCGAAATACCCATGCTGCTGTCAATAATGTTTTCTACTACAGCTGTTTCCCCTCTTGTGATATTCGCCTTTGCTTCGGCTGAAAGCGCTGAATAATCATTTGCGAGCGAAATAACGCTGTCTGAAGCGCCGCTTGCAATAACATCCTTATACTTTACCAAAAATTCCATAGCGGCTGTTTTATCAGAATCTGCGTCTATGTACATATAATCAACATATCCGCCGAATCCCCAAAGCGTATTTGCCGAGAACATATATTTCATTACATGATCTATTCCGGTCAAATCCAGAGACATTTGGCCTGTACTGCCGTTCTCTGTAACAACATCTGCCGTAAGCGTACTCTTTTTCGCTGTACTGTCATATTTGTTTTTCATATCAATAATCTGATACTTATTTGACAGATTATATGATATATTTCTTCTCTTAGTTGTTTTGTTATATTCCGCCAAATACCAATCCCATATCTGAATAGTGTCCGACCAGTCTGCTCCCGACAATAAAACATTATTTTTAAATCTCGGTCTTAGTCTTGTTGATATTTTCCAGTTCTTTTCGGAAGAAAGCGTAAACGGCTTTTCAAAAGAATATATTACCGTAGGATTTGTGCTGCCGTTCAAGTTTCCCGTTATTGTTCCGTCACTTCCCAAAACCTCGTTTGCAACGTTTATTTCCGTATTATCGTTAATATATTGAACGGAATGGGTATCGTCTTCACCGGTTACAACAAGGCTGTTTTCCAAACCGTCTGCGCTGGTATTAAGACTGCCGTTAAAATCAAACTTATATAATCCGCTGTCCTTTGTCAAATCAACTTTAAAATCCGCATTTATTTCATAATACGAACCGTCGGCACACAGATAAATTTTTTGCTGTGCAGACGATGATGTATCTATCGTATCTGCCGCTGTTACAAATTTATCCGTATAAAGCGTTACATTTACTGCCGCTATGCTGTCTATTGAGCTTTTTGAAACTGACTTCTGCGAATACGGAAGCGTCACATTCGCAATATACGGGTCTGCCGCTGTGCCGCTGCCGCCGGCCGTATTCAGCTTACAGCCTTCTATACTCTGTATGTTTGTATTTCCAAGGTCTTCATACAGCTTAATATAGTCCATTTCGCCCTTGAAGTTTGTTGCAACTCCCCAGCCCGGTCCGAACATATAGTTTACTGTCATATCTTCATCTGTAAACTTTGTTTCCTCATCGTTATATTCATACCAATTTACACCGTCAACACTTATATATACGTGGAAATGATTGTCCTCATTCGGAACATTTTTTAACTTATATGTTACCATCTCGCCCGAATGTGTTTCTGTTTTTAAATTAGGTGAAAATTCTGCCCCCGATAATCTGAATGTGCCGTTATCGCAGTTAAACCACATCCACGGTTCACTGTTGTTTTTCCCCTGTGATATAATGGCGGAATGTTTGTTACCTGCCGTATCGAACGCAAAAATTGTTCTGAACTCAACAAGCCATTCCTTATTTTTGGCAAGGGTTACGGGAGTTTCAAGCTGATAGTACTGCTGCTGCGTCAAAGCTTTGTCAAATTTAATTGTGCCGTCTCCCCATTCCTGCTTAAAATCGGTGTTGCTGTCCGCTCTTATGAGCGAATTTGCCGAACCGCCGCCGGAGGTTGTCGCCTCCAAGCTTTGACTGTTGAAATCAAACTGATAAAATTTCGCCGTTTCTGCCGCATTTTCCGCATTAACCTGCGGTATCGCTATAAGCGAGCCGATTACGGTTAATGACGTCAATATGCTTACTAATCTTCTTTTTAGCATAGATAATCATTCCTTTCCTTAATATAATTTTATAACTGCCGCAAGCGGCGTTCACCGCTTGCACAACATTCGTTTGAAAATGCGTTAACCCTTTACCGCACCTATCATTACACCCTTTGTGAAATATTTCTGAATAAACGGATATATACACAAAATCGGTAACGTGGAAATTATAATTACGGCGTACTTAATGGTTTCCGCCACTCTTTCCTTGTCGCCCAGACCCGTACCTGCCGACATGGCGTCTGTGCTGTTTTCTATAAGAATCTGCCTTAATACCAGCTGCAAAGGCCATAAATCGCTTCCCTTCTGCAAGAATATCGAAGCATTAAACCACGAGTTCCAGGTTGCCACGCCGTAATACAGCGCTATAACCGCCAGAGACGCCTTAGAAAGTGGAAGAATAATTCTCCATAAAATTATCATGTGCCCCGCTCCGTCGATTTCGGCGCTTTCTTCAAGGCTTCTCGGAATACTGTCAAAAGAAGTTCTCAAAATTATCATATTGTATGTATTAAGAGCCGACGGAAGTATCAGTGCCCAAACTGTGTCAATAAGCTTCAGGCTTTTTACCGCCAGATAAAACGGAATTACTCCGCCGCTGAAAAACATTGTAAACATAATCAGCTTTGCCATAAGATTGCGCCACATTACATTTTTCCGTGACAGAACATATGCGCATACCGCCGTCAGATACAAGCTTAACGGAACACCTACCGCCAACAAAATAAATGTATTTTTATATCCTATAATAATGCTGTTGTCACGAAATGCCATTTTATAAGCCGCTGTTGTAAACCCGAGCGGCTTATAGAGCAGACTTCCGCCGCTTTTTAACAGTTCGTTTGCATCGCTAAAAGATGCAAACAGCACGTATAACAGCGGATAAAGCGTAATAAACATTAAAAACAGCATTACAAGCACATTTATACATTCAAAGACAATCCGTCCCGCACTTTTTTTCTTTATCATTCCGCACCTCTCCTTACCACAATGAAATGTCGCCTGCTTTTTTGCTGATAGCATTTGCAACAGTGACAAACGCAAAGTTTATAACCGAATTGAAAAATCCCGCAGCTGTGGCAAGACCATAATCCGCACTGATTAAACCTTTTTTATAGATATAGTAAGACAATACCTCCGACGATTCCGCATTAAAAGCATTCGTGAGCAGTATAATCTTTTCATATCCTACATTCAGCACGCTGCCGAGCTTTAAAATAAACATAATCACTATCGTCGGCAGAATTGACGGAATGGTTACGCTCAAAGTTTGTCTCCACCGTCCCGCTCCGTCAATTGTTGCCGCTTCGTAAAGCTGCTCATCCACTCCGGCAAGCGCTGCAAGATATATAATCGAGTTCCAGCCGAATTGCTGCCAGACATTCGAGCCGACGAATATAGGTAAAAATGCCTTTGCATGATTCAAAAGCGATTCTTCCGCCGGAGAGGGTAGAAAAACATTTACTAATGCAGTTACAATTCCGTCCGTACCTACAAATGTTCTTATCATTCCGCAGATTACAACTAATGAAATAAAATGCGGAAGATACGTTATTGTCTGTACGGTTTTGGCAAACCATTTGCCGCTCAGCTCATTGACAAGCAGTGCAAAAACAATCGGCAGCGGAAAGCCAACGATAATATCCGCAACGCTTATCTTTACCGTATTTACTATATTTCTTTTAAAATACGGGTCGGCAAAAAACCTTTTAAAGTTCTCCATGTCTACCCATTCGCTGCCGCTTACGCCCAGACGTATATCAAAATCCTGAAACGCCATAATAAGTCCGTACATAGGTCTGTAACAGAAAAGAATATAGAACGCAAGCACAGGAATGAACAGTAAATACAGGCTGTAATTCTTCTTCATGTCCGCCCGGAAACGATATGAAAAAGAATTTTTATCTACTATCGGTTCCTTTTTTGTAACTGTAATAGCCATAAATAACTTATCCTTCTTTCATGTATTATTCTTTTTCAAGAAATCTATCGTATGCTTTCTGATAAATCTCTATAATTTTTTCGGCTCCCATTTCTTTCATTTTTGCAAAATATTCGTCAAGCGTTTCGATTGGGAGTTTACCTGCTATAATCTTACAAATCGTTTCCTCTCTGTATGTGTCCATAGGCGTAAGCAAATCCGCAATCTGCTTTTCTTCATCAGAGGTACAAATTCCGTACGGAAGCGCATATTCCTCCGTTCTTGAGCTGCACGCAAGTTCAATCGCGTCCTTCTGCGTCTGGTGTTTATAATTCTGATACAGATAATCTATACTCTGCACTGATATAGGCATACCCACTCTTGTGTAAAGTCCCATTACCTCTCCCTGGGTTTTGCCGCCGCGCTTTGCAGGGTCCATAATAATATCCGTATAAGTCGGGATCATTTTTCCCTCCGAATTTTCCTTCATTTCATAGCTTACGCCCTCTTTGCCGAAGTTCCACAAACGCTGTCCCTCTTCGGAATATCCGTAGTCGAGAACTCTTACGGCAAGCTCTTTGTTTTTGCTCGTTGCCGATACTGCCGCTCCGACTGCTTTTACCAAAAAGTCCTTTGACGACCACATAGCGCGTTCACCTTTGACTGCCGTGGGTATTGTACACGGCACATATTTAATTCCGCTTGCCGGATCTATCGCGTCGGTATAAGTACCGAGGTTTCCTCCGATTGAACCGAGGAATGCGCCGTTATTTCCGTTTATAATTTCAGCCGACCAGTGTTCCTCCGTTTCGTTAAGGAAGTCTTTGTCGAGTATACCCTCCTTATACCAATCCGCCATTTGCTTTGTCCATTCTCCGAAGCCTTCTTCTATCAATCCGTACTTAACCGTTTTTCCGTCATGATAGAAATCTCCCGGGGTGTTGAAGCACGCCATAAACGGAGCGTCCGATCTGAACTGCCATGTTGTGAATTTTGCCATAAGAGGAGTTTTTATTCCCATTCCGGCAAAAGCTTTGAGAACATTATCCCATTCTTCAAGTGTTTCCGGCTTTTCCAGTCCGGCTTTCTGCAACAAATCCTCTCTTATAAACCATGTTCTGAAGCTCGCCAGACGTTCGTCGCCTAAAATCTGCGGAAAATAATAATATTTTCCCGTTCCGCTTGTCATATATTTTTTCAGGTCCTGATGCTCGTCAATATACTTTTTCAGATTCGGCATTATATCCGCCTCAATATACGGTGTTAAATCCGTTATAATCTTTTTTTCTATATTATAGTCGGGTCCGCCGTTTGAATTTGCCCAGCCGGAGGTGATAATGTCCGGCATATCGTCCGACGCTACCATAAGGTTAAACGCAGTTTGGGCGCTGCTTGCATCAGCCGGATATTCCCACTCAATTTTCACTCCTGTCGCTTCTTCAAGGAACTTGCCGAACTGATCTCCCTCCTTGACCTGGCTTGACTGCCACCAGCGAAGCGTCTTATCCGTCTCTATCGGATACGTTCCCGGGATTGTTGCCTTTACCGCTTCTTCCGCATCGTTTTTCGCAGCTTTTTGGCAGCCGCTGACTGCCATTGATGCCGCAAGCGTCAACAGCGCCACTAAAAAAAACTTTTTCTTCATATTCTTCTCTCCTTTTTTAATAACTTTTACCAGATAAATCATTTATCTGATGTGTTCCTAACTTTTTAGTCGTTATACCTGTATATAACACCCACAACTCCGCACCAGTATCTGCCGCGCAGTACCATTTTATCCGCCTGTTCTCCTGCGCCTCTTATCGTCCGCACACTGCTGTCGGGAGTATTCAATACCTGCGTGCTTATAATTTTACCGTCACGCCCGTTTACGTTTACAACCAAAACTTTTTTTACATCCGTAATAAATAAATCGCTTATATTTATATTGTTAAGAGCCTCGGTATTGCTTATATCTATATCATTTTGCATAAGCGTTATTGTTCCGTTATCATATGAATAAACATATCCCGTCTGATACTCGCAGTCCGAACTTTCTGCAATATAAATCTTATTTTCGGACAAATCATAGTCTACTGCCAATGATTTAATCTGCTTTTTGCTGTCCACTTCATATCTGATTATATCTCCGGCGCCCGCCTTATCCGCCTCCTCCTGAACATATTCTGTGGTATAAAACTCATCATACGTCCCGTCATACTTCCATATACTCAGCAAATAACACGACTCATCATCTTCATTTACGGCAAGCATTTTCTTTTCGATTACTCCGATTCCCTCCGGCCAATAACTCGGATTTGCTCCGACCGCCGATGCTTTTATCATCAGCGCTCCGGTAGCTCCCGTTTCCGCGCTTATGTCATACGCTGTGATGGTCTGTGTTCTGTCATCATCGGAAAAATAATCCGTTGTCAGTATTCCGAAATTGCTGTCGGTATCTCTTTCGCCCTCCGGCGGTATTGCGAATATTGCCGTATTACCGTCTATTTTCACCTTTCTGCCGAACACGCCGTTGCTTCTTTTGTACTGCAGGCCGGATCTTTCGCGATAAAATATTCTAAGGCTGTTATTCTCATCCGCGGTTTTAAATCCATCGCCGATAGTTGTCACATTTTCTCCCGTGTCCGCCATAATCAGCTCATTATCCCGGTTGATTTTAAATCTTATCATTCTGTCAACATCGTTGCCTGCAATCAAAGTCTTTAAGCTTTTATAAACATTTTCCGCTGACTGCCGCACTCCGTCAAGCATCGGCTTTTTTGCCAGCTTTACATGGCGCATTACGTTATCCCCGGCAAACAGCTTAACCCAATGTGCGTCTTTATCGATTTCATCGGTCCATGCCGATACAACCCAGCCGTACATTATGTCGTTTTCACTTCTGACATATGAAACAAGCGAACCGTCTATGCCGAAATAAAACATTCCGCTGTCGCCGGCTTTAAATTTAAAGTATTTTTTCGCATAACTGTTTAAAGTATGCTTAACACCGTTGATAACAACCTCATCATCGTTTACCGACGAAATCGTACCCCCCTCGGAATCTTTAAGCACCGTTGCGGTACAATATTTTTTATCGTCTGTCTGCATATATGCTATCAGCGAATTTTTCTCAATTTCGTTCAGGTCTATTTTTGCCATTCCGTTATAGCGTTCTTCGTATATTTCATATTCGCAGCCCGGGGCGGATAAATCAAGCGTGTTGCCGCTTTCGTTCCTGTCAAAAATATATCCGTCAACATCATCTGCCGACAAAACGTGTATGTACTTATAAACCTTTGCTTTTACTACGTCATATGTTCCGTCGCTGTTGTTATCGATAAACTCAAAAACACCGTTCGGAGTTTTGAAAAACTCGTTCATATTGTCCGGATAATTTGCCGTTCCGTTCTTTATAACCCTTATATCGTCCGAAAGCTTTATCCTTTTTGATTTATCATCACGGTAGTATTCAAGATACCTGCCGTCTGTTGAGTTGAAATCATCATACATCATCGAAAACATTTCGTTATCAGACGGATAAATCATCACAATTTCGTCGCTGTTATAAAGACTTTTATCCTCTTTGTAATATATCGTCACATTTAATCCCAGAAAATCTCCGTCTTTTGCACAAAGATATTCGGTATTTCCTATTTTTATGTATCCGCTGCCGACCGCTTTATCTGCGTCATACAGCGATGTTCTTTTGTCTGCCGTTACAATGCCTTGTGACTTATAAATATTATGATATTTGCTTAATACGCTTTCGCATTTATCTCCGGTGTACGATACAATTTCGCCTTTTTCGTTTGTTTCCGGCATCAGCACGTGAACCGTATTGTATACCATGCGGTATGCGTCGGCGCCGTTTAAGCGTTTTGCGTCGGAATAATCTATATTATCAAGTATTCCCAGTCTGAACGCCGTATTGGCATATCCCTGCGGATAACCTCCCGCCATTTCCGATTGTATCGAATAATTCACAAATGCAACCGACATTTTTACCGCCTGAGCATATGTAATCGCTTCATCGGGATAGAACTTAGCCCCCTGTGAAACCATGCCCTTTTCGAGCGCGGCATTTACAATGCCGGAAAGCTCGCTTTCCTTTGAAACGTCCTCAAACGTCTCCCGACCGGACGCACCAGAATAATCAATACCCGCAGATGCAAGCAACAACGTCAGAAACTCACTTCTTGAAACCGTCTCGCTCTCAATATCAAGCTCATACCCCGCCGTCAGAAGGTCAACAAGTTCTTTTTCATGCTCCGGCTTTGTTTTCTCTGCCGATGCGCTCAAAGCAGTCGGTAGAATTGCAAAAGAAAGTGCAAGAATGAACAAAATAATTCTTTTCTTCATTTATTTTTCCTCCTGTATGTAATCAATGGTATTGCTGATTAAAGCCGCCGCCTCCGCTCTTGTCATTGTGTCTAAGGGATAAAATTTATTACTTCCCTTACCCGAAATAATTCCGGCATATGCCATATCGTTTACCGCTTCTATGCAGTAATCCGAAATCTCCTCCCCGTCCTTAAACGAAAACGTTTTATTCGGAAAATTAACCTTGTCTTTGATGTTTCTGTAAATTATAACAGCCGCGTCCTCACGTGATATTTCGCGTTTGGGATAAACATTGTTATCATCGCTTCCCGTTATTATTCCTGCGCCGACCGCACGGCTTATATATTCAAAGTACCAGTCGTTTTCGCTGACATCGTTGAATTTTTTATCCGAACTTCCGGTAATGTTTAAAGCGTTAAGCACAAGCTTTACAAATTCGGCACGTATAACCGGCTTATCTGGTCTGAAAGTATTGTCGTCATATCCCGATATAATTCCCTTTTCCGCAAGGGATAAAATATATCTTTTTCCCCAATGGTTTTCAATATCCGAAAAATTAATGCCGGAATTGTTTTTTTCCGTGTTATTATTCTGTTCCGGCACGGGTAACGCCCCCCCTGCAAGCGCCGCTCCGCCTTTGCCGGAGCTTGTGTTTCCGCCGCCGCTGCCGCCGCCTGTCGGTTTCTTTAAATTATCGGATTTTTCCGCGTCTTTTGCGCTTGTGCAGGCATTGTTGAATACAACGGCTATATCCTCAAATTTCACTATACCCGATACTTTCGGGAACATATGGTTAAACACCTTTTCGGGAGTTGAAAGAGCATTGTATTTCGCCTTATCTGCGCCTATAAGCTCAAAATTGTTATTAATCACCTTTCCCGAAGAATCCGTACCCAAAACCGCATTTTTAAGCGGCAGCGAGCTGTCCGCATACTTTACTTCCGCCATTATTATGCTTTCACGGAAAGTCCTTGCAACCGTTTTTCCCTTAAAAAAATCGTCTGCGTTTAATATTTCCGCAAGCTTGGCTTTTTCGCCGTCCGAAAGCAGTTCATAATCCGCTTTTATATCGATTCCGTTCTCTTTGAGCAAGTCTGCATTATCGTTAATAACCGTAACGATTTCTTTCTTTTCGTTAATGTCATTTACGATTGACGCACTTTTATATGCCCTGTCAAGACTTGCTATATCGGCAAAACCGCCTGTCGGCTTTACATTTATAAGGTATTTCGCCATACATTCATTGATTGTGTATATTCCGAGTTCGTTCTGCGATGCCGCAATCATTTTTTCCGGCGTATCAGCCTCATTAATGCTTTCTAATATAACCGACAAATACAGATTTTCAAGAAATTCCTTTTCGCCGCGGTTAAGCTCCGCTTTTGCCGATTCGGGAAGATTTAAAAACTCATTTAATGTTTCTTCTATTATTCTCTTATCCGAAGCCGTTACTTCCGTCTTTCTGAACAAATCTTTACGTGCTGAGATAAACGCTGCGGCATTCGCATCAGATATACTGTTTTCTTTGAGCGGAAATACCGTAACAATATAATGTGCGGTATTTTCTCCCGATTTAACGGTTAACGGTACTTCATTGATAAATCCGTTAAGCTTCGTATTTACCTCCGCATCCGCCCACCTGTCGGCTAAAACAACATCCGCCGCACTTATTTCCGTCTTTTTATAATCCACGTCAACCCTTGCCCTGTATGGATTTTGGGCTGTTCCGTCACCGCTTTCCGCGTTAAGCTTTTCTCCGCAGAACTCCGAAACGGTGCAGTCTCCCGAAGCAAGCTTTTTTCCAAGCTTCATCAGAACCTCATACTCGCCTCTTGTCAGCTCAGACTTAGCGTCATTGCTCAGATTTTCATATGCATCAACAGCCTCACCTATCAGCGCGGAGGACGGATTTTCCGTAACTCCCGAAAGAAGCTCATCATAGCTCTGTATGAAATTCATCGCTTCATTAAAGCCGACGCTCGGTATGATATATAAATAGTCGAATATTCCGTTAAACGCATTCGTGCCGGCGGGCCATGAAAATGCATACACTATATCCGTGTCTTTTTCCCAATACGGCACTGCGGCATCATAATACATTATCTGCCCTTTCCATGTATTTCCGCCGTCTGAGGAAACATCAAGGTATGTTCTGTATTCTCCGTCCTCATTCTCCTTGTTCTCTATCAGCACATCGGCGCTGTTCCATATTGTCGTGTATTCGCTTTTCATAACGTCCAAACGCTTATTGCTTATAAAGTTCGGACGGTTTTCATAAATCCCCACAGAATTGCTTTTCAGACTCCACAAGTCCTTTGCAGACAGAATTAATCCTATCTTACTTCTGTTGGTGTATCTCATTCTGATTTGCCAATGCTTGTTTCCCTTTAATGAGAACGGCTGCTCAAACACGTATTTTGCAGATAACGTATAATTTTCTTTGGCTTTAACCTCCGTCTGCGGAGTAATGTCAACAGTGCCGTCATTCAAAAATTTCAGTTCTCCGCAGTCGCCCTCAATATTGATTTTGTTGTAAAGTCCTTTTTCGGTATCCGTTTCCAGATTTCCGTCAAAGTCAAAGTAAAATCCCTGTTTATCCACATCGCTTACATATGTTATAACCGGATTTATTATGTATTTTTCTCCTCCGTTGGAAGCGTACACCCTGTCACCGTATTTTACCTCTGTATTTTTTGCCGTTTCGGTAAATGTATCGTCCGTATAAAGAGTGTCCATGCCGAAATCGGAGCTTACCGGCGTATTTTTTGTATACGGTATCTCAACGTTTATCTCTGTCGGCACATCTTTGGCAAAACACAGATTTACGCCTCCCGTAAAAAACGCCAGTGCGGTAATAAATGCTGCAATATGTTTCATTGCTCAATCTCCTTTTTTACTCAGTCCTGAAAATTATTTGTCCTTATACACGTAAATTTCCTTAATTGAGTTCCAGTTTCCGACTGTTGTTCCGAAACAATTTATCCGTACATATTTACCCCTTGCACCGGATACATTGTAATATTCCTGATCATCGGTCATTCCGCTTGTCATATTGCTGTAAACCCTCTTATAGGTTTTTCCGTCCTCAGAAACCTCAATGTTGAAGGTCATACTTCTTTTTGAACCTTCAAGAGTGATCATTCCTACTCTTGACAAATCATATACCTTATCAAGTTCTACTTCTATCCAGCATTCGTCCTGGGCAGACCATCTGGTATCAAGGTTTCTGTCAATCGCACACTTTCTGTTATTGTCCGCCTGAGGTTCCGCACTTGCTTTAACGCCTACGATTTTTAATTCCTCTATTTTGTCAAGATCGGGCATTGTCGGAAGTATTTTATATGAAATCTGATATGTCGAATATACATATTCACCCTTTGACACCTTAACTTCGCTCACACCCGAAAAATCTTCGGCATATTTTACGCTGACCTCTGCTCCGTCCTCGCCTTCTGCTGTTATTTCAGGTATTTTACCATCAGTATCATACACCGTAACAGTATAGTTTTTGGTATCGGGGCTGAATTTCTCCACAGCCTCTTTGCCGCTGTACAGACTTTTCAGTTTCGGCAGCTCCTCAATTTCGCCGTCCTCAATGCTCCACGCCGAAAGCTGCATATCGAGCATATCCGAATCGGCGGCAGGGTCGCTTAACGGAATGTATCTGACTTCTATATATTCATCGCCGTCACCCTCAAACTGTATCATCAGCTTGGTATATCCGCGGTTTACCGTTTGAGCGGAATTTGTCTTTGGAGATGTCGGCAGACTTTCGGGACTGCCGATAACAAACTTAGCGTCACGCGAGCTGCTGAGCATTTCAAGCTTTACTCTTTTTCCGTTCACCGTGAGAATTGCGGTTTTGCTGTCCTTTAACTCAACTGCCGCTTTGGTTTGTAAAAACCAGTAAACGGGAACCTTCTTTTTCAGTTTAAATTCATCGCGCACTATAACGCTGCGCCTGTCATTTGCAAGCATAAAGCCTCTGCGGCATGAGGTCGTGTATTTTTCATACGCCTGCGTCATATCGAGAATGGCATATGCGCCGCGCGGTTTGCTGACAAATTCGGTAACAGGAGAAAAATCATATATTGTTCCTGTCTGTCCGACTGATAAATCAGGATCGAATACCAGACAGTTATGTCCCTCCGTTCTTTTCCGGTACATACTTGTACCCTCTGAACCGGTACCGTAATCCTCTGAACCGTAATCATAGGCGAATCTCTCGCCGAGCATATCCACAACATATGTACCTATATCCCAATGTCCGTGCGGACGTTCTCCGTGTCCGCCGTGCATCGAAACACACGTTGCCTCCCTTGCATAGTCACCGCGCATTGTTACAAGCTCAAGATCGCGTATATATCCGTCATTGCCGGCATTGAGCTTTTCGGGAAAATCAAGGTCAAATCTTCCGTACAAAACGTCAAACATACTTACCGTTGCCTGTATTCCGTTTCTTTGCGCCCATACTCTGAACTGCATGGCGAAATCATCGTTGAATTTCCTCGACAGCCACGAAAGCATCCCTGATGCTCTTGCACTCATATCGCCGACATCGGAGTAATTGTTCGCTCCTACCGAGGTATTGTTAACCAAAAGCATATTATAAGCCTTATTAAACGCCATTGTCTGAGATAATCTGAAGTCCGTTCCGAATGCAGCGTCAAGAGACGCTATATAGTAAATCATATACTGCATCGTATATTCCCAGTATGCCGCCCCCTCCGGCCATGCGCCGTCGGGATACCACATTCTTGCGACTATTTCCTGGTTTCTCATCGTTCTGGTAAGCAAATCGGCATAATAATCGGGATTATCTTCAAAAAACGCAATAGCCGTCATGCTTGTTCCGGCGCCAAACACCAATGTTCTGTTATTAAAGCTTGCCAGCTCGCCTGCACCCGCGCCGTCGCCCTCGTATGTTTTTACCATTATGGAAAACGCTTTATTTATAGTAGAATTTTTTATAAATTCTTTTCGTTCATCTGTCCAATAATCGAAAAACCAGTCATAGCCTATGGCATATGCCGCCTGAAATTCCGCCAGATCAAGCCAGTGGCTTCTGTCCCATGTTTCAAACTTTCCTACATTGTACAGCTCCGCCCATGCCTGCTCTGCGTATTTGCTGTCGTTTGTTATAAAATATGCAAAGCCCAGCTTCTGAACCCTGTCAAGTATCTGCCTTGCGGTTGCAAGGTAGTTTCCCTCCGCATTCCACAAATCACCCGTCGGCTGATTATCTTCAACAATCTTATCCGCCTGCGCTATAATTTCATCGGCATACTTCTTGTACATTTCATTTGCGGCATAATCGGCTCTCATACGCTCCGTATCCTTGCCGCTTACAAGTATCCTCGGATGTGCATTATCGGAATTTTCCGAAAATGCTTTCTTTATTTCCGATACGGCGGGATTGTCGTAGTTGAGCATATCCGCTATTTCCCAATAGGTTGTTTTATAGACTTCTTCGCCGAACTTGCCCGGATTATCGGTCGTGCACTCGTCACTGACAACACCTCCGATAATTACAAATTGTTTTTCGTCCCAAGTAAGGGTTTTGTTTAAAACATCCTCCGCAAGCAATCTTGCCGGAAAATAAATCACGCCGTCCTTAATTTCGGGAATACCTTTGTCCGCAACAGTCTTTTCGCCTATTGTAACAGCCGCATCGCCATTCATCCATTTAACATTATCATTGATTATAATTCTTCCCAAGTCAGCGTTCCAATCCGCTTTGTAGTTTAAAGCGTCTGCAAGCTCTGTAACCGGAAGCATAAGATAACCGCCGCTGTTTACAAAGCACTTGTTTTCAAGCTTTTTCTTCTTACCGTTTGCATAATATGTGTTTGCGTAATACGAAATTGCCGCATTATCGCCCAGCGCCCCTTCTGCACGCTTGACAAAATTCAGCTGTTCCGGCATCGCCTCCATTGTTCCGCCGCCGGCATTTTCATCCGTTTCCGATTCATAGATGTTTTCTTTCGGCTCTTTTGCCTCATAAAACCTTATGTTATCGTAATCAGCGCTTCCCCCTCTGCCGTTATTGTAAAAATAGCTTCTGAAGCTTTTGCAGTAATCTGCTTCAAGATTATCAAACTCATATTCTCCGATTTTCTGACCGTCTATATAGATTGTATTAATCTTCCGCACATAGTCCATACATATAGCAAAATGCACCCATGTGTCGTTATATTTAAACCGATACACGTGTTCGCCGTTTGAAGTAACTTCACCGTTTGTTTCGATTCTGATTGCCGTCATCTGCCCCGATGTCGCATACATATTAAATGATATTGCAGGATTATTCTGCGTGATTTTCATATCAAAATCCATAACAAAATATCTTGAATCGCTGTGCTGTGTTCCGAACGAAAAATCAAACAGTGCGTCCTGGGTACCGCTTTTTGTAAATTCCAGATATTTGTTCCCTGTTTTTTTATCCGTTTTAAAACCCATGGTATTATTTTTCGGACTGAAAAGGAAAAATCCCGTTTTCTGAGTTACTTCATCTTCGAAATCCTTATCCAGCAAAACTCTGTTTCCTACCTTTACCGGCTTTTCCTCGTCTGGAACGTCGGGTTCAATTTCTTTCGTTTCCGGATTATATGACGCTGTCGGAAAATCCTTTATTGTTCCCGTGTAGGCATATATATTATCCAGTTTTACAATGCTTTCACCATCTGTAGGTTTGAATTTGAATTTCAGATTTCCGTAAGCCGTCGGCAAACCGCTTGGGATATACCGCTTATAAGCGACGGTTTTTCCGTCTATCGCAAGCGTCATTCTCTGTTTTTCGAGGATTATTTTGAATTTTGTTTTCTTATCCTTTCCCACACCGCCGACATTATATCCGTCACAAAGCTTTACTCCGAACCTTGAATCAAACGTCAGAATCTCAGATTCGGTATTTCCGTTTTTTATAATGATTTTTCCGTCGGGAGATTTTTCCGAAAATTCAATGTCAAACGATACGGTAAGACTTTCTGCATCGCAGTTTACCGGAAAAGACGCTGTCATTTCGCGTCTTGCCGACGAAAGACGCATCGCCTTGTTTTTTTCGCCGTCCTCGCATACGGCAGCTTTTTCGGAGGAATACTCGCCGCTGTCCGGCGCTGCATTGGTAACGTAATTATTGTACGTTTCCGAAAGATAAATTTTCCCTCCGTCCTCCGCCGCAAGCGCGCTTATATTCGCCAAAAGCATTATTCCGGCAAGAAGCGCAGCGGTTAATCGTATTCTCATTTTCTTCTCTCCTTTCCTCAACACAAACATCAAATCCAGAAATTCGGCGCCTTGTCGCCGTAAATTCTCTTCATAAGAAGTTCAACAAAGAAATAGTCTCCCCATATGCTGCCAACATTTTTATTTCCGCACTGTGCTTTTGTAAGTATGTTGTCGTGTTCCGCCGGCGCCAGATAATTTTCAACAAGCTTTTCAAAAATAGCGTCGGAAACCTCACCGCACCTTTTCAGTTCTCCGTTTCTGTCATCTTTTGGTATATCCCTCTCAGCCGACCAGAACGCAGACGCCGCTATAATGGCGGCAGAAGAGTCCTTCATATGACTTGCACGCTCCGGCAATCTGAAATCCCATACCGGTATCATATCCGTTTTTTCGATATTTCTTATAAATACGTTTGCCACACCCTCTAAGCTCGGCAGATACAAATATTTATCACTTGTATGTTTTATCATAGAATTCATTCCGTATAAAGTCCATGCAGTACCTCTCGCCCACGCCGAGCCGCATGAATATCCGCACCAGTTTTTCTCTGTAAGCGGCTCGCCTGTTTTTGCGTCAAAGCCGTATGCATGACGTACGGTATAATCCTCTCTTATAATATAATTTATTACTGCCTGTGCGTGTTTTTTATATACTCTTTCATAAAACGGATGGTTTGTTTCCGAATGAGCCCAGATTATAAGCTGCAAGTTCATAACGTCATCCGCAATCATGTTTATTTTGCTGTCTTTAAGAGAACAGAAAGAAGCGATTACTCCCGATTCGTAGTGATGCCTTTTGCCAAGCTCATCGGCAGCTTTAAGAGCCATTCTCTGAAATTTTACATCGCCCGTAATTTTATATGCCGCCACCGCATAAAGTGAATGAATAAATCCCGCGTCATGGTCTATTTCTTCAAGATGTGAGTACAAATTCTTTTCATAATAACCAAATAGTCCGTATAAAAAATCAAGATACTTTTGTTCTCTGTAATGATAATACATATAGGCAACTATTCCCGTAAAGAATGACTGCGTCCATACATTATTCTCCATCGGAACCATTTTATATGTATATGAACCGTTATCCTCCATGAAAGTTTCCCGCAGACCGTTTTCAACATCTAACTTGCTTAACATTCTATCGGTCTTTTCTTTGCATAAGTTCAGTAATTCCAAATTGCTACTCATTTTTTCTCTCCTTTAACGTTAAAGTAACCTCAATGAGCGTTACTGTTTTGTTGTTTTGCTATATCAGTATAGCATTTTCAGCGTTATTTGTCAACAGTTTTACTAATATTTTTTATGTTTTTGAATAATTTTATTTGTTTTTAACTTATTTCAGGTATTTCAAACCGCTTTCTTTAACGTTCAAGTAATTTTACTTTATTATAAAGCAAATCAGTTTCAATACAGCAAACAAAGTATTTTTTGTGTTTTGGGCATATAAAAAAAACCGCCCCAATCTTATGATTGGAGGTCGGTTTTTTATCTCATATTAGGACCGTACGACGTACTTCTTCTTACCTTTAATTCAACCGACAATATTCTTTTATCTTCAATTTCCTCATTGTTTATCTTTGCAATCAATATTTCCGCCGCTTCAACCGAAAGCTTGTTTACCGGAACGGTAATTGTCGTCAGCATAGGATAACAGACTATATTTTGCTGAAAATCCCCGAATCCGACTATCGACACATCCTTCGGAATCCTCTTTCCCGTGCGCAGCAGCACATACGACACATTCAGCGCCAAAACATCGTCGCCGCATATTACAGCAGTAAAAACCTCGTTTTCAATCAGTTTTTCAATTTGCGGAATCAGCTTTTCAGGTTTGTTATTAACCGTGTCTATGCGCTTTACATTCTCCTGAACACCGTACATACGCATGGCGCCGCGCATACCGTCAAGCTTTTGCAACGAGCTGTATGTCTGCTCATTGCCGAAGATTGTCAAAATTTTTGTATGCCCCAGTTCAATCAAATGTTCCGCTGCTATATATCCTCCCCTCGTATCATCCCTCACAACACAGCCCACCTCCGGCAGAGCCGAATATTGTTCCATAAGTACCAGCGGAATTTTATACTTCAATATAAGCTTCACACCCTCGGTTTCAACCCCCACCGGACATATTATTATACCGTCAACGCCGCTTTCCATGGCAGTTACAACCGCCTTATACTCTTTTTCAGCCGAATTATTGCTGTTGAACATGATAACAGAATATCCGAAAGCGCCGACACACTGCTCAACCTCGCTGGCAATCTTGGAATAATACTGATTAAACATATCCATAATTACGCCTATCGTGTTGGTTTTTCCGCTTCTCAGCGACCGTGCGGAGCTGTTGGCTATATACCCCATTTCTCTCGCGGCGTTTTTAATTTTTTCTTTTGTTGCATCGGATATATCACTTTTATCATTCAGCGCCCTTGAAACCGCATTGACCGAAACTCCCGTCGCCGCCGCAATCTGCGCCAATGTAACTTTACTTTTCATTTGGTTTTTTCCTTTAATTACTATATAAATTATATGCTTACATTATATAGCAATAAAAGCATTTTGTCAATACGGACAATCTCTTTATAATTTTAAAAAAAAAAATGTTTGAAAAACCAAAAACGGTGGTATATATTAAATGAAAGATAAAATCTTTCAAAAAGAGCATCAAGGAGTGAGTTATATGAAGTTTACAATTATTGCAAGGAAGTTTGATTTAACGGACAAGGTAAGAGAGTATGTGGAGAAAAAGCTCGGAAAGCTCGATAAATTTTTCAAAGATGAATCGGAGGCGAGGGTTGTTCTCGGAACAATCAAAGATAACGACTATATTGAAGCCACCATATACGCGGGAGGCATGATATACAGAGCCGAGGAATCCGATAAAGAGATTTTAGCGGCGATTGATACACTGGTAGATGTAATTGAACGTCAGATACGCAAGAACAAGACGCGTCTGGCGAAAAAAATAAAAAAGGAGGCGGTGTTTGAACCGCAGCTGATAAGCGGCGAAAATTATACAGGGGGTGAGGAAACCGACGCGTTTGATATTGTAAAAGTAAAACGATTCCAGGTTAAGCCAATGAGCCCCGAGGAAGCAATCCTTCAGATGAATCTTTTGGGACATACCTTCTTCGTATTCAAGAATATGGAAACGAACGAAATGAATGTAGTGTATAGGAGGAATGACGGAAGGTATGCATTGATTGAATCGGTCGAATAATTGTGAAAGAGGGATTGCAAAAATTCTCCCGATATGGTACAATCCATATCGGGAGAATTTGTTTTTATGAGAATTATTGAGTATATAATAGATGATGAATACAGCGGCAGAAAAATCAAAGATTTTCTTATGCGCAAGTGTCATATGTCAGGAACGCTTTTAAAGGAGCTGAAACAATACAAGGACGGTATTACTGTGGACGGCAAGCCGCGGTTTGTTGTGGATACGCTTAGGGAAAACGATATTTTAAGAGTAACGATACATGAAAGCGCATCTGAGAATATCACGCCGGTCAAAGGGGATTTTAATATTCTTTATGAGGACGAGGATATTATAGTTGTCGAAAAACCGCCGCATATGCCCACGCACCCGTCGGCAGGTAATTACAGCAATACGCTTGCAAATGCTCTTATGTATTACTGGCGGCAAAACGGCGAGGAACACGTTTTTCGTGCTGTGAACAGACTGGATAAAGACACATCGGGAGTTATGTGCGTTGCGAAAAATAAGTATGCGCATGCGGTTCTGTGCGATGAGATAAAAAGCAAAGCTCTTTGCCGCAGCTATATGGCAATAGTCACGGGAGATGTTACGGAGAACGGAACGGTGGACGCGCCGATTATGCGTGACAGCGACAGCGTTATAAAACGATGCGTGGGCGGTACAAGCCGTGCCGTTACGCATTATAAGGTCATTGAACGGTATGGAACATATACCTTACTTGCGCTTTCTCTTGAAACAGGACGTACGCATCAGATACGTGTACATATGAGCCACATAGGCCACCCTTTGCTCGGCGATTGGCTTTACGGTGAAGAAAATCACTCACTGTTTGACCGTCAGGCTCTACATTCCTGCAATCTAAGGCTTATTCATCCGGTCACAGAGAAAAAAATGGAATTTTCCTCCGATTTGCCGAGGGATATGAAAGAATTTCTGCTTACGCAAAAATAAATTAAAAAGACTATTGGCATCTGCATTTTTTGCAGAATAGCCGTAATCGCTGCGGCCGGCTATGCCGATTACGGAGCTGACAGTAATGTTCTGTTCCGCAGCGGCTGTTAAAAATATACAAAGAAACTGTAAAAAAAATCATCTTGTTCTAACCCTCCAAAAAAAACAGGCTGTCACAACCTTTTCCGGTCAATGACAGCCTGTTTATATTACTTTAACACAAAATCCAGCATACGCAAGGTCTCTTCACGCTTCTTTACCCAATCGGGTTTATCCAAGTCCGTCAACAGGTAATCTGTCGAAACGTCCAGCGCTTTTGAAAGGTTCACTATCTTCATAAAATTCGGTGTACGTATACCTTTCTCCCAATTTGTAATGCTCGTGCGCGATACCCCTATCATCTCTGCCAATTCAAGCTGAGTGTATTTTTTATGCTTTCTTGCCACTCTCAGTCTGGTTGAAAAGCCCTTAGGCATTTCCATCCCCTCCATCAGTCAACATTTCTTCCGTAGTTGTTTTTTCCTCGTTTTCGGAATTTCTCACGCGGTTGAATATTTCCATAAATTCCTCACCGCTGATTGTTTCTTTATTTATAAGGAATTCTGCTATTTCATCAAGAGCTTTTCTGTTCTCCGATAAAAGCTTATAAGCCTTATCATGACACTGTTTCAAAACCTCAACTATCTCGCGGTCAATATCCGTTTTTGTTTCTTCACTGCAATTTGAAACGTTTCTGCCGTCAAGATATTTGTTCTGCATACTTTCCAGCGCCGCCATGCCGAATTTATCCGACATTCCGTACATTGTAATCATGTTTCTTGCAAGCGATGTGGCACGTTCAATATCGTTTGAAGCGCCGGTTGTCTGCGTATTAAACACAATTTCCTCAGCACAGCGTCCTGCCAGAAAAACAGTTATCTGATCCATAATCTCATCTTTCGACATCAAATAATGTTCTTCCTCCTCCGGCATCTGCATTGTATAGCCGAGAGAACCCATTGTTCTCGGAACAATCGTTATTTTCTGAACCGGCTGCGTATTTTTCTGCAAAGCCGTTGCAAGCGCATGACCCACCTCATGGAACGAAACAATGCGCTTTTCTTTTTTGCTCAAAATTCTGTCTTTTTTCTCTTTTCCGGCAATGATAACCTCAACAGCCTCCATTAAATCCTCCTGGAGCACTACCTGTCTGCCGCAGCGAACCGCACGCAGTGCAGCTTCGTTTATCATGTTTGCCAAATCCGCACCGACTGCTCCGCTTGTGGCAAGAGCCATTTCGTGCAAATCAACCGACGGGTCGGTTTTTACATTCTTTATATGAACCTTTAAAACGTCCTCACGGCCTTTAAGGTCCGGTTTTTCAACAATTATGCGTCTGTCAAAGCGTCCCGGCCTCAACAGTGCCTTATCCAGCACGTCCGGACGGTTTGTTGCCGCAAGAATAACCAATCCCTTTGACGAATCAAAGCCGTCCATTTCCGAAAGCAGCTGATTCAGCGTCTGTTCCCTTTCATCATTTGAACTTATCTGGTTATCTCTCGATTTTCCGATTGCATCAATCTCGTCTATAAATATGATACACGGCGCTTTTGACGATGCCTGCTTGAACAAATCTCTCACGCGCGATGCGCCGACGCCGACAAACATTTCCACAAATTCAGAACCCGAAAGCGAAAAGAACGGTACGTTTGCTTCTCCGGCAACTGCCTTTGCAAGCAAGGTTTTACCCGTTCCCGGAGGGCCTACAAGCAGTGCGCCCTTTGGCTGCTTTGCTCCGATTGCGGTATATTTTGCAGGATTGTGCAGGAAGTCGACTATTTCGTTAAGCGATTCCTTCGCTTCCTCCTGTCCGGCAACATCGTTAAAAGTAACTCCCGTCTTATTTTCAACGTTATACATTTTGGCATTCGACTGACCTATTCCCATAATTCCGCCGCCGCCCCCCATTTTCTTGGAGACCATCCGCATCACAAATGAGAACATCGCAAACATTATCAGCAGCGGTAAAATATATGTCAGGAAAAATCCCAGTATCGGATTATTATCCGGAATATTCGTATAATACGTTATTTTATGCTCATCAAGCAGCGGCAGCAGTCTGTCGTCACGTATATATCCCGTACGGTATATATCCCTTGTTTTATCGGCAAGCTGTTTTTTTACCTCGCTTGTATTTACGCCGAGAGAACCCATGAATTTCAGTATCGAGTTGCTTTCCTCCGGCAGGGTATCCTTCGGCTTTCCGTATATAATGAACTGCTCGGAGCGTATCACAACGGTATCGACCTTATCCTCATTAATCATATCCAGAAACTCATTATATGTGATTTCCTGCGTCGTATCCATAGCGGATTCCGATATGAAATAATTGAGAAAAATAGTCGCGGCTATTGACACGATAAGAAATATTATAATTGGATTTTTCAAAGGCTGGTTATTTTTATTGTTATTTTTCACCGGCTTGACATTTCCTTTCATTTTATATAATCTTACTGTATTTTAACACATTTCGCATTTTTTTTCAATATCAAACGGATAATTTAACAGATTTTTTATTATATTAACAAATTCACGATATTTTAATGTCATGCTCTTGTTTTAAAGAGCATGACGCTGTAAATTCTCCGGACTTTTAACTTCTTTTTTCTGCGGAACAACTTTATCAAATTCCCTGTCCTTTTCGAGGTTTTCAAACGCTACCGCCATCATCAGCTTAATACGGTTAAGCTGATTGACCTCACTTGCTCCCGGATCATAGTCAACCGCCACAATATTCGATTGCGGATACTGACGTCTCAACTCCTTAATCATGCCCTTTCCGGTAACATGATTCGGCAGACACGCGAACGGCTGAACGCACACAATATTCGGCACGCCCGAATTTATAAGCTCAATCATTTCGCCCGTCAAAAACCAGCCCTCACCCGTGCAGTGACCAAGCTGAAGCACACTTTTTGCTCCCTCGGCAATTTCCGCAATATGCCCGGGCGCTCTTTTTGCGAATTTGGGATTTGCTTTCATCACCTTTTCGGCGTGTTTTCTGAAGCTTTCTATTCCCGTTATCGCAAGATTGCAAAGTCTTGCCGCAGACGCTTTCGTGCCCAGATTATCACGCTTGAAGTTATTGTTATACAGGCAGTAGAGCAAAAAGTCAGCTAATCCCGGCATAACCGCCTCGCCGCCCTCCGATTCGATAACGTCCACAATGTTATTATTCGCATCTGGGTGGAATTTTACAAGAATTTCGCCCACCACGCCTACCTGCGGCTTTCTTACCGAATCGTCTATCGGAATTGCATCAAAATCGGCAATTATTTCATCTATTACTTTTTTAAGCTTCAGTCTGCTCCTGTTATTTGCGCACAAATCGTTATAAAGACGGTTAAGCCATCTGTTATAAACCTCATTTGTTTCACCCTTGTTAATTTCATACGGGCGCACACGCATGGTAAGCGCCATAATCAAATCGCCCCAAGTACAAGCTTTTAACAGTCCGCTTACAAGCTTAGGCGTGATTTTAAAGCCGGGATTTCCTTCAAGTCCCGAAACGTTTAACGACACAACAGGAACCTGCGGATAACCCGCTTCTTTCAGCGCCTTTCGTATAAATGCGATGTAATTTGTCGCACGGCAGCCGCCGCCCGTCTGTGTAATCATTACAGAGGTATTGTTCGGATCGCATTTGCCGCTTATAAACGCATTTATAAGCTGTCCCGTTACCATGATTGAGGGATAGCACGCGTCGTTATTGACACTTTTAAGCCCCGCCTCAACGTCTGCCGCGTCCGCATGAGGAAGCACCACCGCATTGTATCCGCATGAGCGCATAACCGCCTCGAACATACCGAAATGCGTCGGCGACATCTGCGGAAAAATCACGGTGTGATTTTTCTTTTCTTTTTCCGTAAATTTGACACGGTTAATCGTGTAATCCTCAATTTTATGCGGAACAAACTTGTTTGCCGCGCGTTCTTTGATAGCCGCTTTAAGCGACCGCACACGTATTCTCGCCGTGCCGAGACTCGACACCTCATCTATTTTAAGCGTTGTGTATATTCTCTCGTGCGACTGCAAGATTTCCTGAACCTGGTCGGTTGTTACCGCGTCCAGTCCGCAGCCGAATGAATTTAACTGTATCAGTTCCAGAAGCGGATTTTTTATAACCTCCGCTGCCGCCTCGTAAAGTCTTGTATGGTATGCCCACTGGTCAACCACGCGTATATCACGCTTTAAATGTCCCATATGCGCAACGCTGTCCTCTGTAAGCACCGCAAACCCCTGGGAAATAATCATATTCGGAATACCATGATTTATTTCCGGATCTATATGATACGGTCTGCCGGCAAGCACTATGCCGCGGCGGTTGTTGTCTTTAAGCCACTGTACCGTTTCTTCGCCTTTTTTGCGTATATCATCCTTAAATTTCTTTAATTCCTCAAACGCTTTATCCGCAGCGGCGCTTACCTCCTCCTTTGTAACGCCGAACTGCTTCATTGCTTTGCACATCTGACGTTTAAATGACGGTCTGTCGGCAAGATTTATAAACGGATAAATAAAATTCATACCCTCGCCGCGCACCGCGTCCATGTTATTGTAAATCACCTCGGGATATGACGTTACCATAGGACAGTTGAAGTGGTTTCCTGCATCGGAATACTCTATCTGCTCATACGGAACGCACGGATAAAAAATCGTCTTTATCCCCTTGTCAATCAAATCCTGAATGTGTCCGTGCACAAGTTTAGCCGGATAGCACGCACTTTCTGACGGTATCGATTCTATGCCTTTTTCGTACATTTCGTGCGTACTTCTGCCGGAAAGTCTTACCGCAAAACCAAGCTCCGTAAAAAACGCTGCCCAAAGCGGATAGTTTTCATACATATTAAGCACTCTCGGAAGTCCTATAAGACCTCTTTGAGCGTCGCTTTCCTTTAAAACAGGGTATCTGAACACCCTTTTGTATTTATAATCGAACAAATCAGGCAAATCCTTATTTGTGTTCTCAATTCCCGCACCGCGCTCACATCTGTTTCCCGATATGAGATTTCTTCCGTCTCCGAAAGTCGTTATTGTAAGCTGACAGTGGTTTGAGCATTTCTGACAGCGTGTTAAAGACGTTTCAAACGAAAAATCGTCCAGTTCATTTTCCGCAAGCATATCACATTTCCTGCCATCCCAGCGTTCTTTTGCAATCAGAGCGCTGCCGAACGCTCCCATAAGTCCCGCAATATCGGGGCGTATTACATTTTTTTCCGTAAGCAGCTCAAAGCAGCGCAGAATTGCATTATTGTTGAATGTTCCTCCCTGAACTACAATATTATCACCCATAAGCTCGGGATCACGCAGCTTTATGACCTTATACAGCGCATTTCTCACAACAGAATATGACAATCCGGCGCTTATATCACCGACGGTTGCTCCCTCTTTCTGCGCCTGTTTTACGCGTGAGTTCATAAACACCGTACAGCGCGTTCCCAAATCAACAGGATTTTCAGATTTAAGCGCTTCCTTTGAAAAGCTTTCGGTGTCAAGTCCGAGTGATTCCGCAAACGTCTGTATAAACGAGCCGCAGCCGGAGGAACACGCTTCGTTAAGCATTATAGACTCAATAACGCCGTTTTTGATTTTCATGCACTTCATGTCCTGTCCGCCGATGTCGATTATAAAATCAACGTTGGGCGAAAAATGATTTGCCGCCTTATAATGCGCAATCGTTTCTATTTCACCCTCATTTATACGAAACGCCTTTTTCAGCAAAAGCTCGCCGTAGCCGGTGGTACAGGCATTCGCAATAAACGCCCCCTCCGGTAATTTTGAATATAAGTCTTTTAAAATAGAAATGCCTCGTGTTATCGGACTTCCCTCGTTTTTTCCGTAATAAGAATAGATGATTTCATCGTTTTCATCGGTAACAACCGCCTTGATTGTCGTCGAACCGACATCAAGTCCCAAAAATACCGGTCCCGACGCTTTTTCTATATCGCCTCTTTTTGCAACGTGTGCGGAATGTCTTTTGAAAAATTCGTCCTTTTCACCGTCATTCGCGAAAAGACGGCGCATACGTGTTATTTCCGTTTCCGTTTCCTTTGCGTTTACAAGCTTATCAAGCAGATTGTCTATGTCCGTTTCCGCGTCGGTATACATCATCGCCGCGCCGATTGCCACAAACAGCTGTGCATTTTCCGGCGTTGAAAATGATGTTGCGTTTTCCTTTAACGTTTCCTCAAACTGACGGCGCAGCTGCGGCAAAAAGTGCAGCGGGCCTCCCAAAAATACTATATTTCCTTTTATAGGACGTCCCTGCGCCAATCCGGAGATTGTCTGCGTAACAACCGCCTGCAAAATTGAAGCTGCAACGTCCTCCTTTGCCGCACCCTCGTTTAACAGCGGCTGAACGTCCGATTTTGCAAACACTCCGCACCGCGCGGCAATAGGATAAATTGTTCTGTGCTTTTCGGCAAGTGTATTAAGTCCGTCGGCATCCGTCTTTAGCAATATAGACATCTGGTCAATAAACGACCCCGTACCCCCTGCGCACGTACCGTTCATACGCTGCTCCAGACCGCCGGTAAGATAGAGTATCTTTGCGTCCTCTCCCCCCAGCTCTATAACTACGTCCGTATCGGGCAGATATTTTTTTATTGCGGTTTTGTTCGCAATAACCTCCTGCACAAACGGCAGTTTAAGCATTTTTGATAATAACAGTCCGCCCGAACCCGTTATAACTACCGTAAATTTTTCCTCTCCGATTGCTTCTTTTACGTGTCCGAAAAGATTTACTACCGTATTTTTTATATCCGAAAAATGCCGCAGATATTCTGCAAAATACATTTTTCCTGCATCATCCGAAACTACAACCTTTACAGTTGTTGAGCCTACGTCTATTCCCATGTGAAGTCTGCTCATTCTGTATCCTCCCTGTGAGATTTATGCCATACAGCCAACAGGCTGATGCGAATAAAGTCTAAAATAATCTAATCTTATTATAGTTGTTTTCTCGTAAATAGTCAAGTACAAAAATTTTTCTCTTTACATTGTTCAACTGACAATGATGGGTGACACTTTTATTAAAAAAATAATTATTTGCCGATGCGCTCTTGACAATTCATATAAACCGTGATATAATATTTCAAAAATGAACTATTCAAATGTGAACTATGAGGTGACGGACTGTGAATTTGAGCATAGAAATTTCAAGAAAGATTTCTCAGGCATATAATGCGATGTGCAAGCCGCTGTGCAAAGAGCTGGAGCTGTCGCAGACAGCGTTTGACATCCTGATGTTTCTCGGCAACAACCCGAACCATAACACTGCCGGTGAAATAGTGGAAATACGGCGGATTAAGGCCAATCTTGTATCGGTAAATGTTGAAAGGCTTGTCAGAGAGGGATATCTTCTCAGAAAACAGGTGGAAGGCGACCGACGGAAAACGGGACTGGTATGTACCGATAAAGCAAAGCCGATCATTGACCGTGGGCGAAAACTTCAGAAAGTCTTTACAGAGAGAATGTTCTTGAATATGGATGATGATCTGCGTAAGGCGTTTTCAAAGGCAACAGACATTATTGAGAAAAATCTGAACGAGATTTTGGAGGCGGAAAATAAATTATGAGTATTGCATTAACCGTTTTGATAACATTTTTTGCTGGTATGGGTGCAGGTCTCGGCACAGGCTTTGCGGGAATGAGCGCTGCTGCTGTAATCAGTCCGATGCTGATAACCTTTTTGGGAATGGATCCTTATATGGCAGTGGGAATTGCACTTTCTTCCGATGTTCTCGCCAGTGCAGTTTCGGCATACACCTATCATAAAAACAAAAATCTGGATGTGAAGAACGGCTTGATTATGATGGTCAGTGTGCTGGTGTTTACAATTGCCGGAAGTTACATAGCAAGTCTTGTGCCATCAGCGACGATGGGCGGTTTTTCAGTGTTTATGACATTCCTGCTTGGAATTAAATTCATCGTGCGCCCCGTTATGACAACCAAGGAAAGCATGGAAAAAACTTCAGCAAAAAAGCGGGCAATTCAGTCCATAATCTGCGGTGTGATGATTGGTTTTATCTGTGGCTTTATCGGTGCGGGCGGCGGTATGATGATGCTGTTGATTTTAACGAGCGTAATGGGTTATGAATTAAAAACTGCCGTAGGTACAAGTGTATTCATTATGACCTTTACCGCGTTGACGGGTGCAGTGTCACATTTTACAATAGGCGGATTGCCGGATGTTTTAACATGGGTACTGTGCATTGTATTTACGCTTTTGTGGGCTAAGATAGCTGCGGTATTTGCCAATAAGGCGCAGCCTAAAACACTTAACCGTGCAACAGGTGTAGTTCTCGTTGTTCTCGGCATTGTTATTATGGGTTTTCAATTGTTAAGCTGAATGGCTCTGTTCAAAATCCATTAACTAAAAATAAATCATACCTTTGACACGAAATGTCGAACCGTTGACACGAAAGGGTATACAATT
>JABLTK010068259.1_pt1 | contig 110185 bp, 110 predicted proteins | sample 7160131 | NCBI WGS metagenome assembly JABLTK01 (sample SAMN14651221, study PRJNA627086) | human gut metagenome | isolation source: feces | host: Homo sapiens | reverse complement strand
TTTACGAAAGAAGAACGAGAAATAATTAGCGTATACATAACAAATATAATAGGTGAAATAAATCCAAAACTAGCAAAAGAAATGCTAGAGAATATAAATAAAAATGAGGAGGGAAAAGGTATGAGACTTGGACAAGCATTAGTTGATTATTACTACGAGGGTGTTGAAAAAGGCAGGGCAGCTGGAAGTATTGAAGGAGAAAAGAAACGGAGCAAAGAAAACTCAAATAAGAGTAATAAAGAGAATGCTAAAAGATAACTTAAAGATTGAGCTAATAAAGAAGTATGCCAATGCGACGGATAAAGATATAGAAGAAGCAAGAATGGCAAAATAAAAAACAAAGGAGTTTGAAAGGAAAAATACCTTCAAACTCCTTTATAGTTAACAAATACAACCTACAAATTTAATAAAAATCAAATAATAGTTGCAAGATGGAATAAAATGTTTTATAATGAAATCACAAAAAAACGGAAACAATAAATATGGACAAATGAAACTAAAAATCAAAAAACACAGGAGGAAAAAGCATGTTAAAAAATGAAAAAGGAATAACACTAATCGCGCTAGTAGTAATGATTGTTGTTACAACAATATTAGCAGGAATAACAATAAACGCTTCAATAGGAAATAGAGGACTAATAAAAGAGGCGAGAGATACGCAATCTAATATAGAACAGGCAAAACAAGAAGGCTTGCAACAAATAGAAGATTTAAAAAATCAAGAAACAACAATAGAAGATGGTGTACAATCTCAAACAGATGTGACTGCTCCAAAAATAAATAACATAACATTTACCAAACTAGGAACAAACACGGTTACAGTAAATGTTGATGTTGTTGAGGAAGAAAGCGGAATAGCAAAAATAGAATACACGGCAAAAGAAGGAACGAATGTAACTACGTCAGGAGAAATTAAAGAAAAATCATATAGATTTAATAATTTAAAAACACAAACAAAGTATGAAGTTACAGTAACTGTAACAGACAATGCAGACAATACATCAAGCTTAACTAGAGAAGTGACAATATTGTAGAAAAATCGACAAATTAAACAATAGAAATATTAAAGAAAACAAAAGTTAGTAGTTGTAAAATTACTAACTTTTTGGTATTATATAGGAAAACAAAATTTCTAAGGAAGGAAAACAGAAATGGCAAAAGCAAAATCAGTATTTGTGTGCAATGAATGTGGATATGAATCTCCAAAATGGCTGGGAAAATGTCCAGCTTGCAACAGTTGGAATACATTTTTTGAGCAAAAGATAGTGGAAACAAAATCATCTGCAACAGGTAGAGCTGTAAAAGAAAAATCAACACCACAAGTGTTGGATGAAGTTGTAGGAAAGAACGAGTCAAGAATTGATACAGGAATTGCAGAACTTAATAGAGTTTTGGGTGGAGGACTAGTAAATGGATCTCTAGTATTGCTTGGAGGAGAACCTGGAATAGGAAAGTCTACTCTTATATTAGAATTATGCGACAAGATAACTGGAAACGGAAAAGTATTATACATATCAGGAGAAGAATCGGCAGAACAAGTAAAAATCAGGGCAGACAGACTGGGAATAAAAAATAGCAACATAATGTTTTTAGGCGAAACAGATATAGATGTAATAGAAGAAACAATACTTGCAATGAATCCAAAGCTAGTAATAATCGACTCAATTCAAACAATGTACTCAGAAGAAATTACATCAGCAGCAGGAACGGTAAGTCAAGTTAGAGAAATAACAGCAAGAATAATGAGAATAAGTAAAGGACATAGAATTACAACAATAATAATTGGACACGTTACAAAAGACGGCAATATAGCAGGACCAAGGGTTTTAGAACATATGGTAGACACTGTTCTATATTTAGAGGGAGAAAGATATTTTTCATATAGAGTTTTAAGAAGCGTAAAAAATAGATTTGGATCAACAAACGAAATAGGAATGTTTGAGATGAGAAATGAAGGAATGGTACAAATAAAAAATCCTTCACAGATATTAATATCAGATAGATCAGACAATCCCCCAGGCTCAATAATAGTAGCAAGCATGGAAGGAACAAGACCGCTTTTAATAGAACTTCAAGCACTAACAACACCAAGTGTTTATGGATTACCAAGAAGAGCGGCAAACGGAATAGATTACAACAGATTAACAATGTTAATTGCAGTTTTAGAAAAGAAGGCAAGCATGCCACTGGGCTCGCAAGATGTTTACTTAAATGTAGTAAGTGGAATAAGATTAGTAGAGCCAGCGGTGGACTTGGGGACAGTTTTAGCAATAGCATCAAGTTTTAGAAACATAAGCATACCAAATGATGTGGTTGCAATAGGAGAAGTTGGACTAACAGGAGAAATTAGAAGTGTCAACATGATAGAAAAAAGAATAAAAGAAATAGAAAAAATGGGATTCAAAAAGTGCATAATTCCAGAAAATAATAAAAAACTATTGAAAGAAGACTATAAAATAGATATAATAGGTGTTAGGACAATAAATGAAGCCTTGCAAAAAATAGGTTTAAAATAATCGCCCAACAGGGACGAGGGAGGAATGAACATTGGCAACGAGCAATAACGAAATTATTGAGGTGCTAAAAACAATAGCTCCAGGAACTCAGATAAGAGAAGGTTTAGAAAACATTTTAAAAGCTAAAACTGGAGGACTTATTGTAATAGGCGACGGAAAAGAAGTAATGGATATTGTAGACGGAGGATTTAACATAAATGTGGAATATTCGCCGGCTAGACTTTATGAGCTTGCGAAAATGGATGGTGCAATAGTAATAAGCTCAGACTTTAAGAAAATCTTATTTGCAAATGCACAGTTAATTCCTTCATCATCAATTCAGACAGTAGAAACAGGAACAAGACACAGAACAGCAGAAAGAACAGCAAAACAGACAGGAGATTTGGTTATAAGCATATCTCAGAGAAGAAATATAATAACAATATTTAAAGGAAATAATAGATATGTATTAGAAGATACAGCTCAAGTAATAACAAAGGCAAACCAAGCTTTACAAACAGTTGAAAAATACATGAAAGTATTTGACAGAAAATTAAATCTTCTAAATGAATATGAATTTAACGATATAGTAACACTGGAAAACGTAATAGTAGCGATACAAAGAGCAGAAATGGTAATGAATGTGGTTGATGAAGTTCAAAAAGCAATATATGAACTTGGAGAAGACGGAAGATTACTAGAAATGCAATTAGAAGAATTAGTAGGAGACTTAGAGACAGAAGAACTTTTAATGATTAAAGATTATATGGTGGTAAGTAGAAGGAGAAGTCCAGATAAAGTATTAGAAGAAATACGAAAATTATCATATGAAGAATTAATGAAATCACAAGTAATTGCAAAATTACTTGGATATGAAGACTTTGACAACTACGATGAAGTTGGAGTTTACACAAAAGGTTATAGGGTACTAAATAAAATACCAAGAATGCCATCAAGTATAGTAGAAAATCTGGTTAAGTCTTTCAAATCTTTCCAACACATCTTGTCAGCAGACATCCCTCAACTAGACGAAGTTGATGGAATAGGAGAAGTTAGAGCAAGAACAATAAAACAATCATTAAGAAGAATGCAAGAGCAGTTTGTGTTTGACAATGAAATTATATAAATGAAAGGTAAGGAATAAATAATGAAAAATTTTTTAAAAGTAATATTAATAATAGGGATAATACTAGCAATAGCAGGATTAGTATTTTTAGGAGTAGGATATATAAAAAAATTAACACAAAAAGTGGAAAATCCTATTGCATCAATAGAAGTACAAGATTTTGGAACAATAAAAATAAAATTATATCCAGAATATGCACCAAATACAGTAACAAACTTTATAGCACTTGCAAACCGTGGATATTACAATGGCAAACAGTTTAATAAAACAATACCAGATTATTTTGTTAAAGCTGGAAGTGAAAGTACAGATTCAATGACAATGCCAAAACTAAGCAATATAAAAGATAATGTTTCAGAAGATGATGATGCAGAATATGCAATATCAGGAGAATTTACAGCAAATGGATATAGAAACAATACTTTAAAAATGCAAAAAGGCGTTATAGCAATGGAAAGAAACGACTATGGAAGACAAGATGCATCTTTAACAACTCAAGGATATAACTCAGCAGGAGCAGAATTCTTTATACTTACAAAGGATATGGAAAATTTAAATGGCTTATATGCAGGATTTGGAAAAGTAATCGAAGGGCTAGATATATTAGAACAAATAGCAAATGTTGAAGTTGTTACAAGGGACGAAAATGCAAAATCTGGAATAGACGTTCCTGTAAATCCACCAGTAATAAATCAAATAACAGCTGACACACATGGAATTGATTACAAAACACCAAAAACAATAGAACCATTTAATTATTACAACTGGCTAATCAAAAAATATCAATCAAACATGTCAGCTCAATAAAGAAAATTAAGTAAGTTTAAAACATATATATTTGGTCATAATAATAACAGATAAATTTTCAAAAATTTATTTGTTATTTTTATTATGCACAAAAGGAGAAAAAGTAATGAGGAAAAATTTTGCAAAAATCGCAGTAGTATTAGTATTACTTTTATCATATGTATATATATGCTCGATAAACTCAATACCAAACAATATAATAATATTTGAAGGGGAAAACCTAAATCTAAAAATCGCCACTGGACTTACACTTGCATCAAAAAATAGCAAGACAATATTAACGGCTAGCAATATAAACAAAGAAAAAATTAATTCAGAAGGAACAAACAGTCTTAACTTAAATCTTTTTGGAACAATACCAGTAAAAGAAGTAAATGTGAATGTAATACCAAAAACAATGGTGGTTCCGCTCGGAAATGCAATAGGAATGAAGCTGTACACAAAAGGAGTCCTGGTAGTAGGAATGAGCCAAATAGAAACAGATAAAAACGAAAAAAAGAAGCCATATGAGAATTCTGGAATAGAACAAGGAGATACAATATTAGAAATAAACAATAACATAGTTGGTAATACAGAAGATCTAATAAAAGAGGTAGAAAATAGCAAAGGTAATACTATAAATATCAAATATTTAAGAGATGACAAAACTATGCAAACAGATATTACACCAGTTAAATCAAAAAACACATATAAAATTGGATTATGGGTAAGAGATGCAGCAGCCGGAGTTGGAACTTTGACTTTTTATGAACCTAGTACAAATTTATTTATGGCTTTAGGACATGGAATATCTGATATAGATACAGAAGAAATTGTAAATATTGCAAATGGAGAATTAGTTACAGCAAATATTGTGTCAATAACAAAAGGCAGAAAAGGTTATCCGGGAGAAATTAGAGGTACAATAGATGAAGGCAAAACAATAGGAAGAATTTATAAAAACACAAATTTTGGTGTATATGGAACGGTTAAAAATAAAAATTATTTAGAAGCGGACTTAACACAAGAAATGGAAGTGGCTCCAAGAAACGAAATAAAAGAGGGAAAAGCTCAAATAATATGCCAATTAGAAAACTCTGCAAAAAAGAAATATGATATAGAAATTGAAAAAGTCTATATTAACAACAATCAAAATAACAAAAGTATGTTGATTAAAATAACGGATAAAGAATTGTTAGAAAAAACAGGAGGAATAATACAAGGGATGAGCGGAGCTCCGATAATTCAAGAAGGAAAATTTGTAGGAGCTGTAACAAATGTACTTGTAAATGATCCAACACAAGGCTATGGAGTATTTGCAGACATAATGATAAAAGAGATGAGAAGTATTTAAAATAAAATTCACTTACCAAAAAGGTAGGTGAATTTTCTACGTAAAAAACATATTAGAAATTAGCAACATCCATTATTATTTCCACAGCAACAGCAAATTACTATAAGAATTATGAATATCCAAATACAGCTATTTCCTCCGAAACCACATCCACAGTTTCCACCACAGCATCTATTATTCTCTGGCATTATGATTCACCTCCCTAAATAAGTACATATCTATTAGCATCATTAGTTGTTACAGCAACATCTGTTTCCACATCCACAGCAGAAAAGCAATAGGAATAATATGATGAACCAAAGTAGTTCGCTATTACAACAATTTCCCATACTAATTACCTCCCTTATAAAAGATTAATTTACTTAATAACTCATTCGTTATGATATATACTATTCAAATAAAAAATAAGTGTTACAAAGTGCAAAATTTTTCAAAAACACTATACAAAAAAACATAATTAATGATATAATCAACAGTAAATAATAAAAGACAAAAGATAGGAAGGAAGTATTACAAGTGGGGAAAATAGTATTATTAGATGATGCAACTATCAATAAAATAGCAGCAGGAGAAGTAATCGAAAGGCCGGCATCAGTAGTAAAAGAAGTAATGGAAAATGCAATAGATGCAGGTGCTACATCAATTACAGTAGAGATAAAAAACGGCGGAATTTCCTATATTAGAGTAACAGACAATGGAAAAGGAATAATGCAAGATGATATGGAAATTGCATTCGAAAGACACGCAACAAGTAAGCTAAGAAGTGCGGAAGACCTAGATGAGATAAAATCTATGGGATTCAGAGGAGAGGCTTTAGCAAGTATTGCGGCAATCGCAAAAGTAACACTAGACTCAAAAACAGCGGATAATATGAACGGATATGAAGTTGTAATAGAAGGAGGGAGAATTCTAAGTAAAAACGAAAAGGGCTGTTCGAAGGGTACAAGTATAACAATAGAAAACTTATTTTATAACACACCGGTAAGATACAAATTCTTAAAAAAAGACTTCACTGAGTCTGGATATATAGAAGATGTAGTTGCAAGAATTGCATTAGTACATCCGGAAATAGCAATAAAATTAATAAATACCGGAAAAATAATGATACAAACTCCTGGAAATGGAGATATAAAAACAGTAATATACAATATTTATGGCAAAGAGATTGCTGATAACTTAATAAATATTGACTACACATATGAAGATATATTAGTAAAAGGAGTAATTGGAAAACCAGTTATATCAAGATCAAATAGAAGTAATCAATTATTCTTTGTGAATGAAAGATATGTTAAAGATAAAACATTGTCAGGAGCGGCGGAACAAGCATTTAAGGGATTTGTAACAATAGGAAAACACGGATTCTTGGTTTTAAACATAACAATGGATCCAAGAAAAGTGGACGTAAATGTTCATCCAGCAAAGCTAGAAGTTAGATTCCAAGAAGAAACAAAAATATTCAAGGCAATATATCATTCAATAAGAGACGGACTAACAAAAGGGGACTTAGTTGCAGATACAAATAGTATAGAAAAATTGGACAGTGAAAGAGGAAAATATAATCAGACGATAGAGAATAATACAAACTATGAAATAAGATCAAATACAAGTTTTAGAGATATAATAAAGCCAAATATAGAACAACCTAAGATGGCTGTAACAGAAGCGAAAGAAGAATATGGAAAAGAGATTGCACAACCAACAGAAACAGAAAAGAACAATGAAGAAACTTTTGAAAGTGTTATGGAAAGACTAAAGAAAATGCAAAACATGATCGATGTTGCAAATCAATCAGAAAAAAATGAGATAGAGCAACCATCAACACTGGAGGAAAAAGTAGATCAAGGTCAAGAACAACCAGCGGTACAACCAGAATCTGATTCAAAAAGTGAAGAAAGATTTTTAGCAATGTACGAGAAAAACTTTGGAGTAGCTGTAAAAAAACAAGAAGAACCAGAAAAAGATGAATTGAATGCATCTGAAGACCTACAACCAATAACAAAAGCGGATAATGTTTCGATATTTGAAAAACAAGAGGAAATAGCAAAACCAGCATACAAATTTATAGGAATAGCTTTTAATACATACATAATAATAGAAATGGGACAAGATTTATACATCATAGATCAGCATGCAGCACATGAAAGAATAATGTATGAGCAAATAAAAAAGAATTACTATAACAACGATAAAAAAGACTCACAACTAATGCTATTGCCAGACATCATAACTTTAACACATAAAGAAATGGGAATATACAGAGACAATAGACAAATGTTTGAAAGAGCTGGATTTGTTGTAGACGAATTTGGAGAGAATACAGTTAAACTAAGTGGTGTGCCAAATGTATTATTAGATCTAGAAACAAAAGAACTTTTCTTAGAGGCACTTGATGAAATAAATACAGTTGCGAGAACTGCAAAACAAGAAATAGAAGAAAAATTTATTGCAACAGTGGCTTGTAAAGCAGCAGTAAAAGCACATATGGTATTGTCAAGAGAAGAGGTAACACAATTATTAGATAAATTGTTAATATTACCAAATCCATTCACTTGCCCACATGGAAGACCAACAGCAATAAAAATGACTAAAAACGATATAGAAAAGAAATTCTCAAGAAGATAGTTAAAGAAAGGAACTAAAAAAATGAATACTGTTATTATACTTTTTATATTAATAGCAAACATAGTAGCAATACTTTTGACATATTACTCATTCAGCAAAGATTTCGAAAAATCAAAGAAGTTATTTTATACAATGATAAGCATGGGAGTAATCTATATAATAACCTTGATTGTGTATTTATTGAGCACAATAGGAATAGCAAAGGAAGTAGCGAAAAGCTCTAAAAACATGATAATATTTAGCTTTGTTCCAGTAAACACAATTATACTATTACCAATACTAATAAGATCTTTTTACAAAAAACAAAGCAAAAAAATAACAATGGAAAAGCTAAATAAAATAGTTATGACAATGTCGATAGTGGCTATAATCTTAATGATAGGAGAATTTTGCTATTTCAGAAATATACAAAAAGGAATAGCTAAAATATTAGAAGATAAAAAATCAAACTCTCAATCAAATCAAGAAATAACAAACAAAGAAAATAATACAATAGGTTTAAATGAAGAAATAGAAAACCTTATATCAGGCAACGAAGAAACAAATAACACAAAAAACAGTGAAAAACTTAATGAAGAAATCGTAAATGAAATGTAACTAATGTGCAAGGAAGGAAATGTTATGCAAAAAGTAATAGTTATATGTGGACCGACAGCAAGTGGGAAAACAAGCCTATCAATAGAACTAGCAAAGAAAATTAATGGAGAAATAGTATCAGCTGATTCTATGCAAATATATGATGAAATGCAAATAGGAACAGCAAAACCAGATGAAGAAGAAATGCAAGGAATAAAGCATTATTTAATAGGCAATGTAGCACCAACTAAAAGATACAGTGTGTCAGAGTATAAAACAGATGCAATTCAAGCAATAGAAGAAATAATACAAAAAGGGAAAATGCCCATAATAGTTGGGGGAACAGGCTTATATGTTAATTCGTTAATTTATGGTATAGACTATCCAGAAATTGAGACAGACTTGGAGTATAGAGCAGAATTGGAAAAAACAGCAGAAGAAAAAGGCTTAGAATATTTGTATAACAAAGCATTAGAAATAGACAAAGAGGCAATGAAAAACATAAGTCCAAATGATCAAAAAAGAATACTAAGAGTTTTAGAAATTTACAAAGAAACAGGAAAAACAAAAACTCAATTAGAAATTGAATCAAGAAAAAATGGCATCCCGTATGATTATAAAGTGTTTGCGCTAAACATGCCAAGAGAAATATTATATGAAAGAATCAATAGAAGAGTAGATATAATGATAGAAAAAGGACTTATAGAAGAAGTAAAAAAACTATATGAAAAATATGGAGAAAAACTTACAACTTCGATGCAAGGAATAGGCTACAAGGAAGTAGTAGAATATCTAAACGGGAATTGCACAAAAGAAGAAATGATAGAAAAAATAAAAATGGAAACAAGACGCTATGCAAAAAGACAATTAACATGGTTTAGAAAAATAGAAAATATAGAATGGCTAGATGCGTTGCAACCAGCACAAAATAATGTAAATATTATTTTGGAGGGAATAAAATAGTGGAAAAAGAAACTAAGGTAAAAGATAATAAAATAAAAAAGACTAAGAAGAACAATAGAATTATAATTGCTATTGTTCTAATAGTGGTAATAATATATTTGTTGTACTTAGTGGCAAAATTGGTAAACAATCCAACAAATACATTTATAGTCACAAATGGAAAATTATCTAAGGAAGAAACAACAATAGGTTATATTGTAAGAGATGAGATAGTTGTAAAAGGTGAAAATTACAAAAACGGTATGGAGAAAATAAAAAATGAGGGTGAAAGAGTAGCAAAAGGAGACTCCATATTTAGATATTACTCGTCTGGGGAAGATGGAGTAAAAGAAAAAATTGCAAGCATAAACGAAGAGATACAACAAGTAATGCAAAGCGAAAAAAAGGTATATCCAAGTGATATAAAACTTTTAGATAGTCAGATAGAAACAGAGTTAAATTCTGTATATTCATTAAACTCTGTTCAAAAAATACAAGAATATAAAAAAAGTATAAGTTCCGCAATATCGAAGAAAGCAAGAATATCAGGAGATTATAGCCCTTCTGGTTCAAGACTAAAAGAATTGTTACAACAGAAGGCGGAATATGAAAAACAGTTAAATGATGGTGCGGAATACATACAAGCAACAGAAAGTGGCATCGTTTCTTACAGAGTAGATGGATTAGAAGAAACGCTAACAACAACTAATTTTGCAACATTAAATAAAGCATTTTTAGAAAAGCTAACAATAAAAACTGGGCAAACAATAGCCAGCAGCGAAGAAATTGGTAAAATAATAAATAATTTTCAATGCTACATTGTGTTTAATTTAGATTCGGATGAAGCAAAAACGGCGAAAGTTGGAGATTCTATAAATATAAGAATTCAAAATTATGGAGAAACAAAAGCAACCATAACTAACATAATAGATGAAACAGATGGCTCGAAGACAATAGCGATAGAAATAACAAATAATGTTGAAAATCTAATTGCATACAGAAAAATATCTTTTGATGTGATTTGGTGGAGTGCAGAAGGATTTAGAATTCCAACAAATGCAATAAAAGAAGAAAATGGGCTTTCATATGTTGTAAGAAATAGAAATGGTTACTACAATAAAATGCTAATAAAAATATTGAAAGAAAATGATGATTATTGTATAGTTCGACAATATAAGACAGAAGAATTAAAAGAGCTAGGTTTTACAAATGAAGAAATATACAATATGAAAAACATAACTTTGTATGATGAGTTAGTAATAAATCCAACAGAAGCACAAATGTTACAATAGTATTACAAATTATTTAAATTACAATTACAAAATAAAAAAACTATTGACAAGAAGATAAAAAAGATAGATACTATAACTAGTTATTATAACGAAGGATGATAAAATTTAGGAGGTTTATAATGTCAGGGACAATAATGAATAAAATCTGGGGCGCATTTGGAATGGATGCAGAAGAAAACGAAGAGAAAAATTATGAAGAAGTAAACGAAGAAGTAGAAGAGGAAGAAAATAAAGAAAATAAACTTTGGGGAAGACGCAATAACAATAAAGTGGTAAGCTTACCACAAACACAACAAATAAAAATGGTTATATCACAACCAACAACATTTGAACAAGCAGAAGATATATGTGATTTATTAAAAGATAAGCAATCTGTAATAGTAAACTTGGAATATGTAAACAAAGATGTTGCAAGAAGAATTATAGATGTTGTTAGTGGTGCTGTTCATGCATTAGATGGACACATCCAAAAAGTTTCAAACTCTATCTTTTTAATAGCTCCATTTAACTATGAAATAACAAATGAAATGGCAAGAGAAGAAATAAAAAACAAATTATCAGTATCTTGGCTAAAAAATTCTACAAATAACTAACTTAAAAAGCAGGGGGAATTAAGATGATTACACCATTAGAAATTGAAAACAAGAAGTTTTCAAAACAAATGATGAATGGATATAGTGTAGAGGAAGTTGACGAATTTTTAGATGAGCTAACAGTTTGTTATGAAAAATTATATAAAGAGAAAAGCGAAAATCAAGATAAACTAACAGAACTAGAAGGAAAATTAGAACATTATAAATCAATAGAAGGAACACTTAACAATACATTAATAATGGCACAAACAACAGCAGAAGATATAAAAAATGTTGCAAAACAACAAGCGGATCAATTAATAAAAAACGCAGAAGCTGATGCAAGACAATCACTAGCAGCGCTTGAACAACAGATAACAATAAAACAAAGGGAACTTGAAGAAACACAAAAGCAATTTGATGTATACAAAGCAAAAATGGAATCTTTATTAATATCACAATTAGAATTAATAAAAGATATTAACAAAGACCAAGATTAAGAAGCAAAAGTAAAAAATATAAATGAACGAAAGCAAAAGAAAGATTTGGCATTTGCCAAGTCTTTTTGGCGTATTAATTATTGTAAAATGATTGCAAAAAGGCAGAAAATGTTACAGCACTATTAAATGTATGTTACAATTCAATTATAAGACTTGACATCTGGAAAAAAACATATAAAATATATAGTATAAAATCAAAATAGTATCTGTCTACATATTTGGAGGAGAACGCATGAGAGTAATAAGCGGAAGTGCTAGAGGAACAGTACTTCATTCAATAGAAGATATAAAAACAAGACCAACATTAGACAGAGTAAAAGAATCACTTTTTAATATAATCCAAAAAGATATAGAAGATTCAGTAGTGCTAGACTTATTTGCAGGAAGTGGAGCAATAGCGATTGAATTTCTTAGTAGAGGAGCAAGTCAAGCATATGTATGTGACAATAATCCAAAAGCTGTGGAAATGATAAAAAAGAATTTGCAGAAAACTCACTTAGAACAAAAAGCAAAAGTGTACAGCAAAGACTACAAAGAATGTCTTAAGGATATACAAAAAATACAATTTGATATAATTTTTTTAGATCCACCATATAAAGCAGATTGTGCAATAGAAGCAATGAAATACATAAAAAATGCGCAAATGTTGAAAGATTGTGGAAAACTAATCATAGAAACTGACGAACCAGACAAATATTTACAAGAAATTGAAAACAAAAATATAAATTTTGAAATTTACGATTTAAGAAAATATGGAAGAGCATCTTTAATATTTCTTAAATGAAAGGGGAAGACATGGAAATTTTCACATTATTAGAAACAATAGAGGATATGCTAGAAAACAGTAAAGAGATACCATTTACTCATAAAGCTATGCTTGATAAGGAAGAACTATTAGAGATAATCAAAGAAATAAGACTTAAATTGCCAGAGGAATTAAAACAGGCAAAGGTTATAAAAGAAGAGCATGATAGAATTATTAGTAAGGCAAACGAAGAAGCAGCAGAAATAGTAAAAGAAGCAGAAAATAGAATAATATCCATGATTGATGAGCATGAAATAACCAAAAAAGCATATGAACAAAAAAATAAAATAATAGAAAATGCAAATGACATGGCAAGAGAAATTTCAAATGGAACAAAAGCGTATGCTGACAATATTTTAGCAGGCGTTCAAGTTACATTGGAAGATGCTCTAAAAGTAATTGAAAATAATAGAAAAGAAGTAAAATAAAAAGCAAAAAAAGTATGTAAAATTTATTAAATTCTATGTACTTTTTTTTTGTTTTGTTATACAATGTAAACGTACAAAAGTGTACTTAACAAATAATATAAATCTAGGAGGAACAAATGGCAAAGAGAGGAAGAAAAAAGAAGAAGCAAGACGTAACATTAGTAGTTGTAGTGCTAATACTAGCAAGCATACTAATGGGAGTATTAATATATTCAAAATCAGGAGTAATAGGAGAAACACTAAGCCCTTTCTTAGGTGGAATAATGGGATATGTTGAGTATATCTTGCCTATTGGAATATTTGTTGTTGCAATATACATAGCTTGCCAAAAAGAGACAGCATGGATGAGCAAGATTGTTCAATTTGCTTTAATGTTACTCTGTATAGCGATAATAATGAATGTTTATGCAATAAACAAAGGTCAAGTAACAGTGGACAATAAACAAATGCAAGATGTTATGGGACAATTCTACCAACTTGGAGCAGAAACAGGCTCAGGAGGAGGTGCTGCTGCCTCAATTATAACAATACCGTTAATAAAATTATTAGATAAAACAGGAACAGTAGTACTTGCAATAGGAGGACTTGTTGCACTTACAGTATCTATGTTTGGAATAGATTTAGCAAATAAAATATCAGAAGCAGTAGAAGGAGTAAAAGAAAGAAAAGAGCAAGAAGAAAAGCTATTAGAAGTTGAAGATAAGAAAGAGAAAAAAGAAACAAAGAAAGAAAAAAGATTAAGAGAAAAATTGGAAAAAGAACAAGCTGCACTTGATGTAGAACAGCTAAAAATTAACTTAAATAATGAAGAACCACCAAAAGGAAAACTTTTCAACATAGACAAAGAAGAAAAGTTATTCAAGAAAAATAAAAAAGAAGAAAAGCAGGCACCAGAATTTATAGAAGATCCATTATTTAAGACTCAAGAAAAAGCAAAAGAAGATGAAACAAAACAAGTTCTACAATTAGAACATACAATAACAGTTGAAGACGAAAACTATGAATTCCCACCATTAACACTTTTAAAAGAAGGAGATAAAAAAGCTGGAAAAGGAAATAATAGAGCTTTAACAGAAACAGCGTCTAAATTACAAAAAACTCTATACAACTTTGGAGTAGTTGCAAAGGTAGAACACGTATCAGTTGGACCAGCAATAACAAGATATGAATTAAAACCCTCAGAAGGAGTGCGTGTAAGTAAAATAGCAAATTTAGCAGATGATATAGCACTTAACTTAGCAGCAAAAACAATAAGAATAGAAGCGCCAATTCCAGGGAAGCAAGCAGTTGGAATAGAAGTGCCAAATGAAGAAAGTGAAGTAGTGCATCTAAGAGATATATTAGATACAGACACATTCAAAAACCACAAATCAAAACTTGCATTTGCACTAGGAAAAGATGTATCTGGTGAAGAAATAGTAACAGATATTGCAAAAATGCCACACGTTATGATTGCTGGTGCCACCGGATCTGGTAAGAGTGTTTGTATAAATACATTAATAGCAAGTATCATATATAAAGCAAAACCAAGCGACGTAAAACTAATAATGGTAGATCCAAAAATAGTTGAACTTTCGGTATACAATGGAATACCACATTTAATGATTCCGGTAGTAACAGATCCAAAGAAAGCAGCAGGAGCATTAGCTTGGGCAGTACAAGAAATGGAAAATAGATATACAAAATTTGCTGCAAAAGGAGTTAGGGATTTAGCTGGATACAATGACGCAGTGGAAAAAGAAGATACACTAGGGAAATTACCACATATAGTAATAATTATAGATGAGCTTGCAGATTTAATGATGGTTGCAAAGAACGATGTAGAAGGTGCAATTTGTAGATTAGCACAAAAAGCAAGAGCAGCAGGAATGCACTTAGTAATAGCAACACAAAGACCATCAGTAGATGTAATCACAGGTTTAATCAAAGCAAACATACCATCGAGAATTGCATTTGCAGTGTCTTCTCAAATAGATTCTAGAACAATATTAGACCAAGTAGGAGCAGAAAAACTATTAGGAAAAGGAGATATGCTATTCTTTCCAACAGGAGCTCCAAAACCTGTCAGAGTACAAGGTGCATTTGTATCTGATAAGGAAGTAGAAAAAATAGTAGACTTCTTAAAATCTAATGGAGAAACAACATATAGAGATGACATTACAGAATACATAGAGAAAACAAATTGCACAGACAAAGAAATAGATGAAGGAATAATGGATGATGATGAAACAGATTCATTGCTAAATGAGGCAATACAAACAGTAATAGAAACAGGACAAGCGTCAACATCATTTATTCAAAGAAGATTTAAAGTTGGATATGCAAGAGCAGGAAGAATAATAGACCAGATGGAAGAAAGAGGAATAATATCTGGATACCAAGGAAGCAAACCTAGAGAAGTTCTAATGACAAAAGAACGCTGGGAAGAATTAAATACGCAAGAACAAGCATAAGGGAGAGTTTTATGAATATATTTTCAAAAATTAGCTCTAACGAATATAACAATAGACTGGAACAAATACTAGAAACAAAACCATTTGATGAAGAAGTAAAAAACTTATTGTTGAGCATGCTATACAAAATAGAAAGCGGATACAAAGATTATAGCATAGCAAAAACAAATGCAGAAACAAAAGAAGACTTTATGGAAAAGATTCTTTACATAGTAAAAGAAGATTGCAAGCAAATACAGATAGTAACACCAAAAACAAAAGAAGCTGAGCCAATAGAAGAAACAAATGGAGTTTCCAAAATCAATGCAAAACATGGAGAAATACTAGTATATGCAAATGAAAATGACTTATTATACTCGTTAGAAAAAATATATGAAGAAAGAAGAAAAAATATAGAAAACAATTTTCAAGATACTTATTATGGAAAAGCTATACAAGAATTTATGGTAGAAACAAGAAGCATAAATTCTTGTGAAGTAATAAGAGATTTTGATGGATGGTCATGGAACAGTGGGTTAAGCTCAGAACAAATAATTAAAAATCTGATATTCCAAAACATCCTATTATCAAATATAAAAATCAGAGAAGATGAATATTTGAATACATTACTAAACTCTTATCAATATGAAGAACTGATATATATAGCAATAATGACAATAATTGCAGAAAAAAACAAATATGTAAAAGATGAAATCTATAAACAACAAAAATTAAAAAAAGAAAAATTAGATATAATGCTAGATAGAACTCAGTTTTTAAACAGAATTACAGAAGATAAAAAAAGAATAGCAAATGAAATAAAACAAATAGATGAAATAATAAATGACAAAGCAAAATTGCAAAGAGAGTATTACGCAAGAAACGAGAAGTTAGAAAATAAAGACAAGATTTTTAGTACTAAATACCTTGTAAAAATTTTAGAAGAAGAAAGAACTCAAAAACTAGAAGAACTAAAGCAAAACAATAAAATACTAGAACCAAAAGAATTCATAAAACAAAAAACGTTATTAGAAAATGAATATACAGTGCTAAATAAAATAATAGCTGGACTAGAAGATGAAAACACAAAAAAAGAAAGTATTATAAATGTACAAAAAGAATTTCTAGAAACATTTGCTAACAGAATAGAAAAATCTACTGATAAGAATGAGCTGGAAAAAATGATATACGCATTTAGATACTATTGTTTATTACCTTTTTCAAGTCAGAAATATATAAAAGACGTAGAAGAACTACAAGAACCATTAAAAAAGGTAATGAATAGTTTGATAGATAATAGCATAGATAAAGAAATAATTACTAATTTTTCTGACAGTGCAAGCCTTTGCTATACAATATTAAAAAACATATTTTATAGCAAAATTATTGAATTAAAAGAAATAGAGATAAAAATAACAAATATCAAAAAAGAAAAATCAGAAAAAGAAACAACATATTACATAACAATAAACATATATGATTTAAAAGATGCGCAGGAAAAAGAATGTACTACTGTGAACAACTTAAATCAGTTAAATGTGAAGTTGGATAAGAAAATACCGGTTTTTATAAAAGGTAAAAAATGAAGGGAGAAAAACTAATGAATATAACTTTCTTAGGAGCTACAAAAACAGTAACTGGCTCAAACTTTTTAGTAGAAGGAGCTGGCAAAAAATTTCTAGTAGATTGTGGAATGTATCAAGGAAAGGCGAAGGATGAACTGGAGAACGAAGCGCCATTTCTATATAATCCAGAAGAAATAGATTTTATGCTTTTAACACATGCACACATAGATCATTCAGGAAGAATACCAAAACTATATAATGAAGGGTTTAAAGGACCTATTTATGCAACAAAAGCAACTTGCGATTTATGTTCAATAATGCTACCAGATAGTGGACACATTCAAGAACAAGAAAATGAATGGAAAAACAAAAAGAGACAGAGAAAAGGACTTCCAACTCGTCCGCCACTATACACAGCAGAAGATGCGGCAAAGTGCCTAGAAATATTTAACCCAATAAAATATGATGAAATAATAGAAATAGATGAAAATATACATGTGAGATTTAATGATGCTGGACATATGTTGGGCTCTGCCATAATAGAAGTATGGGTAAAAGAAGACGGAAAAGAAATAAAAGCAGTGTTTACAGGAGATTTAGGTAATAATGATTTACCATTACTTTCTGAACCAACAATGATAGAGGATACAGACTATTTAGTAATGGAATCGACTTATGGAGATAGATTACACATGAAATCCAAAGATAAGGCTCAACAATTTTTGGATATAGTTACAGAAACACTAGAACACAATGGAACAGTTGTAATCCCATCTTTTGCAGTAGGAAGAACACAAGAAGTTCTATATGAGCTAAATATGATAAAAGACTCAGAAAATAAATCTCCTAAATTCTTAGAAGAATATGAAACTTTAATGAAGGCTCCTGTATATGTAGATAGCCCTCTTGCAATATCTGCAACAGAGATATTTAAGAAAAACATGGATTTGTTTGATGAAGAAACACAGAAATTAATAGCAAGAGGAGATAATCCGCTAGAATTTCCAGGATTAAAATTCACAAAAACAGCAGACGAGTCAAAAGCATTAAATGAAAGTGATGAACCATGTGTTATAATATCAGCAAGTGGTATGTGTGAAGTAGGAAGAATTAAACATCATCTAAAACATAATATATGGAATCCAAACAGTACAATACTATTTGTTGGATATCAAGCACCAGGAACACTTGGAAGAGCAATAGTGGATGGAGCAAAAAAAGTAAAAATATTTGGCGAAGAAATGACTGTAAATGCTAGAGTTGAATATATAGAAGCATACTCAGGCCACGCAGATCAAGAATGGTTATTAAACTTTGTATACTCATTTATAAAAAAACCAAAGCATATATTTTTAGTACATGGAGAGCCAAATGCTCAACTAATACTAAAAGGAAAATTAGTAGAAAGCACACAAATACCAGTAACAATACCAGGGTATGCAGAAAGCTACACATTAGATGACAACTTGGCAATGGAGAAGAAATACCAAGAAAAAGTGGATAAACAATATTTAAGGTTACAAGTTCTAGAAAGAATGGAAACATTGCAAGAGGAAATAGAAGATATGAAAAACATTGTAAAAGAGGATATGCTTGGACAAGATAAGAATGATGAAGAAATCAAAAGAGTTAATGATAGAATAAAAGAACTAGAAAGAAAAATAGTAGAAATAATAGAAAACAAAGAGGAGAAAAACTAATGAATACAAAGTTTTTTAATGATGCTGTAATCGGAAATAAAAACATAAAAGCAACATTCAGCGATAGAGGAGAACTGTTAAGAATATATTATCCAAATGTTGATTACAAGCAATTTGTAGATACATTTCAAGTTGGACTAAAAATAAACGATTCTGCAATAGTATATCTTCATGAAGATATAAACAATAAATATAATCAATATTATACAGAAAATACCAATATTTTAAATACAGAAATAGAAAATACATACTTTAACTTAAAAACAAAACAGACAGATTTTGTAACAATAAAAAATAGCATATTAGTAAAAAAATACACGTTTACAAATAATAACAAAATCGACCTTGATTTAAAATTGCTAGCTCGTATAAAACTACTAAGCAATTCAAACAATATGGTATCTGCAAAAGTAATAGAAAATGGAATAGTACAATATAACCATGAATACTATTTTGCAACATTTGCAAAACAAAATATAGATGGACATAGAATAAACGATGTAGAAAATGTAATTAAAGATGCAATATTAGAAGATAAAGATTACATTGGAATGTCAAATGATTCTGCAATAAGTTATTCACTTGGTGTATTGAAACCAGGGGAAAGTGTGGAATTTTTACTATACATTTTAATTGAAGAAAATAAGGACTTCAAAACAATAGATGAATTAGAAGAAAAAATAGCAAATCTAAAAAAATTAGACGCAAAAAAAGAATATGAGCAGGCTAAAAAATATTGGAGTAATTATTTAAGTAAACATGATTCGTTAAAAATAGATGATGACCAAAATAAAAATGTAAGTCAAAAAGTGAAAGAAATATATAAAAGAACAATACTTCTATTTCCACTTTTAAGGAATGAAGAAACTGGCGGAATATCAGCGGCAGTGGAGGTTGACGAAAATTTAGAAAATAGTGGAAGATATTCATATTGTTGGCCAAGAGATGCAGTTTTTATAACAAAAGCATTAGACATTTTAAATATGACAAAAGAAACAGAAAAGTTTTATGATGGCTTTTGTAGAAAAACTCAAAGTCCAAACGGAATGTGGGAACAAAGATTTTACACAGATGGAACATTGGCTCCATGCTGGGGGTACCAAATAGACGAAACAGCCAGCGTGATATTTGGCGTATATGATCACTACGTAAAAACAAAAGATGAGAAATTTTTGTATAATAATTTAAAAATGTGCGAAAATGCTTTAGGCTTTTTGTTCAAGTATTTAGATAATGTCTTTAATAAAAAAGAGGAAGAAGATATCGTAAAAAAAGAAATAGAGGAAATGGTAAAAAAATCTGGCAAAGAAACGGACAAAATATATAAACATCCGAGTTATGATTTATGGGAGATGAATGAAGGAGTTCATTTATATTCTCTATCTAGCATATATGCGGGACTAAATGCCATGACTCAAATTTATGAAAAAGTAAAAGGAAAATATGAAAACAATAGATTAAAGCTAGAACAAATTTCGAAAAATACTTTAAAAATAAAAAATGAAATAAATGATATTAAAAAATACGTCGAAAAAAATCTTTGTGATGAAAATACCAAAATATTACACAGAAACACAGAAGACAGCAAAATGGACATTAGTGTAATAGGAACAGTATATCCTTTTGAACTATTATCTCCAAACGAAAAGAAAGTAGTAAACACAGTTGAAAAAATAAATTTAACACTAAGAACATATACTAGTGGTTACCTAAGATTTGAGCAAGATAGCTATATGGAAGGAAATAGTCCTTGGCCAATAGCTACATTGTGGATGGCTTTATATTACATAAAATCAGGCAACAGAAAAAAAGCCTTAGAATGTTTTGAATTTGTTACAAAAAGTGCTACACAGTTAGGATTCCTATCTGAACAAGTAGATAACAAAACAATGAAGCCAAATTGGGTAATAGGCTTAGGCTGGTCACATGCAATGTACATAATAACATTAGATGAAATATTGAAAAAATAGCAAAAAAATGTTACAATATAAATAGTTTTTATAGGAGGTATAAAATTATGTCAAAAAAACGCGAAGCAGGAAGAATATTTGTAAAAATCATGGCAGCTGTGCTTGCAATATTAATGATAGTTGCTATGGCTGGAACACTAATATACTATATGGTTCATTAATATAAAATAACGGAAAAGAGATAAAATATGAAAGAAAATTTTATAACAGAAATAGCAACAACATGGAGAGAAAACATATCAGAATATTTTAGTTTATTACAACAACATCCAATAAGGTTGGTTTCGCTAATATTAGATTTAACAATAGTAATATACATAATAGTAAAAATACTAAAACTAGCAAAAAAATCAAGAGCAATACAACTTATAAAAGGAATTGTATTCTTTATATTAATAACTTGGATAAGTGGATTGCTAAACTTAAATATAGTACACTCTGTATTAACGGCCTTCTTGCCATCTGGAGTTATAGCATTAGTTGTGATATTCCAGCCAGAACTTAGAAGGGCATTAGAGCAACTGGGAACAAATAAATTAACAAACTTCTTTGGAATGGAAAAAAGCTTGGAAGCAAGAACAAGGGAAAATATATATAAAATAGTTATTGCAGTAGAAGAAATGGCCAAAACAAAAACAGGAGCTTTAATTGTAATACAAAGAGATATAAGTTTGAGCGATATAGTGGCAACTGGAATTGAGATGGACTCTGAAATATCACCACAAGTATTAGTAAATATATTTGTACCCAAAACACCTCTTCACGATGGAGCGGTAATAATAAATAATAACAAAATAGTAGCTGCAGCTTGTATATTACCACTAGCGAATAGTACAGATATATCAAAAGACTTAGGAACTAGACATAGAGCAGCTGTTGGAATATCAAAGGAATATGATGCAATAGCAATAGTTGTATCAGAGGAATCTGGAAAGGTTTCGATAGCAAAAGACGGAACACTTATAGCAGATGTAAAAGAAGAAGCGTTGAAGAAAATATTAATCAAAAATATAGTTACAGATAGACTAGAAAATAAAAAAGAAAATAAAATTAAAAGATTAAAAAATATAAAAAAGATAAAAAGCGAGAAAAAAGCAACAGAAGAACAAACAAAAATAAATAATTAAGTTGGAAGTTAGAAGCTGGAGGATAGAAGTTAGAATACTTCCAACTTCTAACTTTTATTTCTAACTTCTAAAATAAATGAGAAATATAAAATTAACAATAGAATATGATGGAAAATGTTATAATGGATGGCAAAAGCAACCCAATAAACTAAATATTCAAGGAGAAATAGAAAGAGCTATCTATAATATTACAAAAGAAGAAGTTGATTTAATCGGCTCTGGTAGAACTGATGCGGGAGTTCATGCCCTTGGACAAGTAGCAAATTTTAAGACAAATTCTCAAATATCAATAGAAAAACTACCTCTTGCAATTAATTCTCAACTAAAAAATAGTATAGTAATAAAAGAGGCAGAAGAGGTAAATGAGAGATTTCACAGTAGATATAATGCAAAGCGCAAAACATATAGATACATAATAAACAATTCAAAATGTGGAACTGCAATATATAGAAATTTAGAATATTCATATCCATTCAAACTAGATGCTGAAAAAATGAAACAAGCTTCTAAGTATTTTGAAGGAGAACACGATTTTAAGGCTTTTAAATCGAGCGGGACTAGTTCGAAAAATAGTGTTAGAACAATTTACAAAGCGATAGTAAAACAAGAAGGAGAAAAAATAATAATAGAACTTACAGGAAATGGATTCTTGTATAACATGGTTAGAATAATATCAGGAACACTATTAGATGTAGGACTTGGAAAAATACAGCCAGAAGAAATACCAGAAATGATTGAATCAAAAGATAGGCAAAGAGCAGGAAAGACGCTTCCGGCGCATGGCCTTTATCTAGTAGAAGTTAAATACGACTAAGAGTAACATAAATAATAATAAAACCATATTATATATAAAAAAGATAAAAGGAGTAATTAGTATGGATTTATTATTATTTTTTGCTTTACCAATAGCAACAATAATATTGGCAGTAGTGTTTCAAAAAATACTTAAATGTCCATTATTAGTAGCGGCGACATTTTTCGCAGTATACTTAATATTAGCATTTACTGCATTTGATGAATCTTTCTTAGTAAATGCTATAGTGTATACAATCTTAGCTTTTATTGTAGCAAGTATTGTTCAGTTTATATGCAGAGTTGTAGACAATGATGGACTTACTATAAGAAATCTAAGAGCAAATAACATAAGGGCAAACCGTATAAGAACAGATACATTAGATACAAATGAAATTATAAACAATGATGGTGACGACGATAATGATGACAACAACAACTCAAGTGGTTGTGGATGTAACAATAGAAACAGAAATTGCATGTGCAATAGTAATAATAACAGAGGCTATGGAAATGGAATAAATTGGTATAGAAGATAAGAATATTGCAAAAGTATTACAAAAAAGTTAAACTTAAATTACAACAGATAATATCTGTTGTTTTTTAATATATTTTGTTGTACAATTAAATAAGTAATATATTTTGTCAAAATATTGGCATATAGGAGGAGAAAATTATGGCTACAAACCCAATGCAAAAAAAAGCGAGAAACTCATTTATATTAGGAGTATTAATAACATTTTTAATAATGGCAATCGTTGTTGCTTTCTTACTTTACAGTATGTTAAATATGAAGAAGGCTGAAGAAGAAAGACAAGCAAGCCTTGTTATAACATATGCTTTAAAAACAGATGTTAAATCAGGAGATACAATAGATGCAAGTAAATTAGCTACTGTAACAACAGATAAATTAGCTGCACCAGCAAATGCAGTAAAAGCATCTGCTTTAACAGAAAACACAATAGCTAAAATAGATTTAACAAAAGGAACAATAATAACAGATTCTATGATAACAGATTCAGACAGTCCACTTACAAATGACTTAAGAGTTCAAGAATATAATATGATAAAAATATCAAGTCAAATCGCATCTGAGGATTATATTGATATAAGACTAAGAATGCCTTCTGGACTAGATTATATTGTTATTTCTAAAAAGAAAATAGAAATACCACAAATTGAAGGTGTTGATTCTTTAAATACAATATGGATGAAATTAACAGAAGATGAAACAGTATCTTTATCAAATGCAATAGTTGAAGCTTATAAAATGAAAGGTGCAATGTTGTATACTGCAAAATATGTAGAGCCAGGAACACAAGAAAAAGCAACACCTACATATGTACCAAGTACAGAAACAATCAACTTAATAACTCAAAATCCAAATGTTGTACAAGAAGCTAAAACAGCAATGTACAATAGATATCAAACTTATAGATCAATTAGAGACAGCATAAATTCAGAAGTTTCTAATGTGGATGAAGATGATGCAAAAACTGGAGTTGAATCAGGAGTAGCAAAAGATATATCAACAACAACAGAACAAAGAAAATCTTACTTAGATTCTTTAGCAGGAAATTAAAGAATTAAAATAATCGGAGGGAACAATGGAGAAAATAGGCTTTATTGGAACATTTGACAAAACGGATTTCTTGATATATGTTTCTAGAATTTTAGTCGAGATGGGCAAAAAAGTATTAATAATTGACTCAACTGTAAATCAAAAAGCTAAATACGTTGTTCCAGTTATTAGCCCGACGATGTCATATGTAACAGAGTATGAAGGAATAGATGTAGCTGTTGGTTTTTCAGACTACAATGGAATAAAAAGATATTTAGGGATGCCAGAAACGGCAGCCCTAACATATGACTACATAATGATAGACATGGACAAAGCTGAATCAATAGAGAACTTTGAAATATATGAAGCAAATAGAAACTACTTTGTAACTTCTGCAGATTTATTCTCACTAAAAAAAGGACTAGAAGTTTTGAGTGGAATAAAATTACCGATACAATTAACAAAAATATACTTCTCAAATATAATGTCAGATGAGGAAGATGAATATTTAAACTATCTATCATTAGGTTATAAAATAAAATGGCAAGACGAAAAAATATATTTTCCATTACAAACAAGTGACCAAGAGGTAATAATGGAAAACCAAAGAACAGAAAAAATAAAATATAAAGAATTAAGCTCAGAATACAAAGATGCACTCGTTTATCTAGCATCAGAAATAGTGCATGATGAAAGATCAAATGCTGTAAAAAGAGCATTTAAACAATTAGAAAGAGGAATGTAATATGGCAATAGTATCTTTTTGGAGTGATAGCGAAAAGGAAACAGGCCAAACACTGGCTTCGGTAGCAATAGCAACACTTATGGCTATCAATCATAACTTCAAAATATTAGAAGTAGCAACTGGGTTCAAAGATAGAACAGTAGAAAATTGCTTTTGGGAACAAGAAAAAGATGACACGTTAAAAGATATATTAGGAACCAGAACCAGAGACGTCGGAATGAACAACGGAATAGAAGGATTGGTAAAAGTTCTTCAAAGCAATAGAACATCTACAAACGTTGTTGCAGACTATGCAAAGGTAGTTTTTAGAGAAAGATTGGATGTACTAGTAGCACCAAGTACAACTCATAGAGATGCATATGATTCAATTACACAGTACTATCCTGAACTAGTCAAAATTGCTGATAAAAATTATAATATAGTTTTTATAGATATAGATAAAAGAATGAAGGAAGAACACAAAAGAGCAATTCTTCAAGCATCGGATGCAATAGTAATAACATTCAAGCAAGGAATGGATTCATTGAACGAATTTGATAAACTAAGAGAAAAAAATCCAATATTCAAAATGAATCGATCACTATTGTTATTAGGAAAATATGACAGATATTCAAAATACAACACAAAAAATACAAGCAGATATTTAAAAGAAAGCAGAACAATATCAGCAATATCGTATAACACTTTGTTCGGCGAAGCAGCTTCAGAAGGAAAAGTTGCAGATTACTTTTTAAAATATAGAAGCTTAACAGATCAAACAGATAAAAATGTATTATTTATACAAGAAGCAAAAAAGACATGTGATAACATATTATATAAGTTAAAAGAACTACAAGCTAAAGTATAAGCCTTAGCGAAAGGAGAAAATACCATGAATATAACTAATCTAATATTAATGGCCATTGTAATAGGTGTAGCAGTTGCGATTGTTCACAAGTTCATAACGAACAAACAAAAACAAGAAGTTGAAGAACAAATTCAAGTAGACGACGCAACATATACATTAAGCGCAATGACAGAATTTGTAAAGAAGAGATTAGACGAAATCACAAAAATCAATTTATATGATATAGGTCTTTCAGAAGAAGAATTAAAAAGAAGAAAGAACAAGAAATACGAATTGAAGAAAGCATTAAAAGGCTGTACGTATGGAGACGTAAATGATAAGAAATATATTAAGGAATTAATATATGACATGCTTTACAACGAATATGGAGTTGACGAGATAAATGTATCAAAAGCAATTCCTTTTGATGTACCATCACTTTTAACAGCACAAGATAAATTTGATATTATACTATACATGTATAAATCTGAATTCGGATATGAAGCTTTATCAGAAATAATAAAGAAATACAAATTAGACGAGTTAAAATATGTGGCAGGAGAATCAAAACCTTCTTACGTAATAACACCAGAAGAAATTTCAGATATATATGAAAAAGAAAACTTTGCATTAACATTCCAAGATAAACTAAGCATAGTTGTACAAAGAATATATCAACATTACAAAGGATATAGCAGTATAGATGAAATAAGAGATATGAACATAGATGGTATATCTGGTGGTGTATCTGGACTTCCAGAAAGCTTTTTAAGCCAAGTAGCACAAACAGATGGAGATTATTTAGGACAAATAGTTGAACACAAAGTACCACGTGCTTGTGACAGTATTTGGATAATGTTCCGTGGTAAATCAATAAGACTTGCATTCTTGTCATTTGGAACAGAAGCAGAGTTAAAGAGAGTTTGCCAGAATATATATAAATTCAATAACCCAGGACAATTATCAGACACAAATGGTTACAAAATCAATGAAATGAAAGATGGTTCTCGTATCGTTGTTGTTAGACCAAGTATGTCAGAAACATGGGCATTCTTCGTAAGAAAGTTTGACGTTAAGAGAGCAACACTAGAACAAATAGTAAAATTCCCTGGAAAAGACGAAACAATAGATTTATTAAAATACTTAGTAAAAGGAGCAAGAATTATATCACTTACTGGTGAGCAGGGGTGTGGTAAAACAACAATGCTTATGGCGATGATAGAAAACATATACGAAACAATGAACCTTCGTATCACTGAAACTGCATTCGAGCTTCATTTAAGAAAAATATACCCAACAAGAAACATATTATCAATGCGTGAAACAGAAACAATTTCTGGACAGGCCTGCTTGGACGTTCAGAAGAAGACTGACGGTTCTGTTAACATCATCGGTGAGGTTGCAACTGACCCCGTAGCATCTTGGATGATCCAATCAGCACAGGTTGCATCTAAATTTACATTATTTACTCACCACGCTAAAACATTCCCAGACTTAGTTACAGCACTAAGAAACTCAATGCTTAGAGCAGGAGTGTTCAAAGATGAAAGAACGGCAGAAGAGCAAGTTGTACAAGTATTAAACTTTGATATCCACTTAGTAAAGGACTTCAGAGGAAGAAGATACATAGAAAGAATAACAGAATGTATACCAGTAGAAGAAAGAAACGAATATACATTTGATTATAGAAAAGAAAAAACAACAGAAAAGAAAATAGAAAAATTCATGGATAATGCAACAATGTTCTTTACAAAAACAACAAACAGAGAATTATACCAATACAGAAATATACTAGAATATCATGATGGTACATATGTACTAACAAACCCAATATCAGAAGAAAATATCAAGGCTATGCTAAACAACATGGATGATACAGATGCTGAAGAGTTCAAGAAATTCGTTAAGAAAAATTGGGGAATTGAAGCACATAGAGATGCTGATATGATGGAAGAAGAAGCATAATAAACATCATCTAAAAAGGAGGTGCAAAAGCCTAAAATATGAATGAAAATATTATATTATACATGATGATTGGAGCAGCAGTAATACTTGCTGGTATTGTAGTTGCATTCTTATTATTAAAAAAGAAAACACAATCATCAGACATAGTACAAATTAGACAATTAAGAAAAGGAACAAAGGAGCAAAAATTCTCAAAAGAGATATTATATCAAAAGCTATATGTTAGATATTTGAGGTCTCCATTCATAAAAAGATATCTATTTAAAATAAGAAGAAGACTAGAAATAATAAATATTGATGATGAGTATTTAACAAGAAAACAGACTTCGGAAATATTAACAAAAGCATTGTTGATAATAATTCCGATAACACTAGCAATAATATTTATCACAAAAAGCAATGGACTATTGCTATCGATTTTACTAATATTTGAATTATTCATGATAGATACATTAGTAGATGGAATGGTTGATAAAATAGACAATAAGCTACTAATTCAACAAATAGACTTCTTTGCAGAAATAAGACATGCATACCATGAGTTTAACATGGTTGAAGAAGCAATATACCAAGTCGCACAAGGTGATAGTGCACCAGAAATGTCTAGACAAGCTGAGAAAATATACGAAATATTAATATCTGATGATCCGGAAGGAGAATTAGAAAAATATTACGACATTGCACCAAATAGCTTCTTAAAAGAATTCGCTGGTATATCATATCTTACAAAAGAATTTGGTGATAGAACAATAGATAAAACATCTTTATACTTAAAGAACTTAAACAATATAAGCCAAGAAATGCAACTAGAAATATTAAAAAGAGATAAATTAAATTATGTATTCCAAAGCTTGTCAGTAATAGCGATTGTGCCATTACTAGCATTGGAACCAATAAAAAACTGGGCAGTAAAAGAATTCTCATTCACAAAATCGTTTTACTATGGAAAACAAGGTATGATAGTTCAATTACTATTGGTTATACTAACATTTGTATGTTATATTTTAACAAGAAAACTAAAAGACAATGGTTCAACAACTATTGATACAAAAACAGATAATCCTTGGGAAGAAAAAATATACAAAATACCATTAGTAAAGAAAATCGTAGACTTATTCATACCAAAAGATGGAACAAAAGAAAGAAGAAAAATGAAGAATCTTATGAAAGATGCTGCTTCAAAAGATAAAATTCATTGGATATATGAAAGAAGAATATTATTAACAATAACTGTATTTATAGGTTCCTTACTAATATTTGGATACCTACATAAAATGCAGATAGAATACATATACACAGAACCTACATCAACATTCAATCTAGTAGGAGAAATGACAGGAAAAGACTTGAAAAAAGCAGAAGAGCTAACTGCGAGTGACAATAGATTCTTAGACATGTTTAAAGGAAAAACAAAAACAACTCAAGAAGATATAGAAAAAGCAATGAAAAAATCAAAAGATTATGCAAATGCACAACCAGATGAAATTAAAACAGCGGCAGAAAGAGTTTTGAAAAAATTGAGACAAGTTAATAGCGAGTATTTAAGCTGGTTTGAAATGATTTTAGCAATGGTATTTGCAGTAATTGGATACAATCTACCAGTAGCACTATTATTCTTCCAGGCAAAAATGAGAAAGATGGAAATGGAAAACGAAGTAATGCAATTCCAGACAATCATATTGATGCTTATGAGAATAGAGAGAGTAAACGTAGAAATGATATTAGAATGGCTAGAAAGATATTCAAATATATTTAGAGAGCCAATATCAAGATGTGTAAACAACTATGAGAGTGGACCTTGGGAAGCTCTAGAACAAATGAAAGATGAAATAAACTACAAAGAATTTATAAGATTAATAGAAAGCATGCAAGCAGCAGTAGAAAAAATACCGATTGCAGAAGCATTTGATGAACTAGATTCAGAAAGAGAATATTACCAAGCAAGAAGAAAAGAATCAAATGATAGATTAATTTCAAAGAAGGGATTAATTGGAAAAGTAATAGGATTTGCGCCAATGGTTGGACTATTTGTAGGATATCTAATTATTCCACTAGTATTTATAGGATTAACAAGTATGACATCATCATTTAATACTATGACAGCAATGAAAAATCAATATTAGAAAGGAATATGAACTATGGAAAATATGACAAAAGCTTTAGAAATAGCTGCCAGTGTATTAATTGGAGTTCTTATATTATCACTTCTAGTATTTGGTTATAATCAAATAAGAGAGCAAAAAAATATTGAGCAGAAAAATGAAAGAGCAAGCCAATTATCGAAATTTAATATAAATTTTGAGTCATATGCTAAAGATACTGTTTATGGAAGTGAAATACTTTCACTAGCAAATGAAGTAATAAACTATAATGAAAGAAAAGCTGTAGATGGTTATCAAGAAATAGAGTTAGAAGTAAAAATAAGTACAGGAGTGCTTAATGGGCAATACCTTGTAGCAGGAACATATTCTGCTACAAGTCTTGACCAACAATATAAAAAACTAGTAAAAAAGATAAAAGAAGCAGACATTACTGTATTTGGAAAAAGCATTTCGTACTGGTCTAAGTTAAGTGATAAAGAAACTGAAAAGACAGTAAAAGCAAGATCGGATTTCTCTGAATCGGAATATACCAAATTAAAAACAAACAGAACAACTTATAAAAAATATGTGGAAGAACAAACTGATTTTGCAAGAAAGACATTTAAATATGACGACGTAACAGAATATGATTCTGGAAATGGTAGAATTATAAAAATAATGTTCAAAGATAAATAAAAGCAAGGAGGACTATAAAAGTGGAAAATGCAAGTAAAGCATTATTAATGGCAGCTTCAGTTTTAGTAGGAATTCTAATATTGTCATTGATTGCATATTTATACACTGTTTTTGGGGATTATAGTTCTCTAATACAAGCAAGGCTTGAAGAAAAAAACATTACTGAATTTAATACCAAGTTTACCCAATATGAGAGCTATAAAGATGAAAATGGAAATTGGCAAAATACTTGCAAAGCAAGTGAGATAGTGAGCTTGGCAAATCTTGCACAACAAAACAATCAAAGTTATGACTTTGGAACGGATAGTCTAGAAGAAAAAGAGAAGGAAGGAACATTCTATATATCTATTGATACATCAGCTATTAATGGAGAGCGTAACTTTGAAACATTATCAACAGATGCTTATATAAAATTTATGAAAAGTGAAATTGGAACAATGCAAGATGGAACCTATCAAGTAAAAGATTATAGTTGTAGTATTCTAATAGACCAATATACTAAAAGAGTAAAAAAAGTGATATTTAAACCAGTATAAAATATTAAAAAATATGTCAAATAATGATTGCATAATAAAAAACATAATGATATAATTATTTTAAGAAAGGCAGATATGAAGAGAAATATTATATTTATAGTAGCTATTTTTCTGGTAGTAATAGCAATTATTACATATAGCTTTTATAACATAAAAAGAACAGAAAAAGAAAGCAGTCAGAATAATAGAGCATATCAAAGCTTTTACAACCAAGAAGTTTTAGGAACAGATGTAATATCTATTATAAATAAAGCAATAGACAGCAATGAAAAAAATGCAGTAGATAAAGACGAAAAAGGACATTATATAGATAATAATAAAAACTCGATAATAATAGAAATTAAATTCAAAGAGCAAGAACAAATAATAAAAATGGAAGCAATAGAAAAATCAGGAGAACAAAAATTTTTAATACTTTTTGGAGCAACAAGCTTTAAATGCACAAAAATAGAATATCATCAAAATACAAACAATGTTAAATACATGTATTTTGAACAAATATAAATAAGTTATTAATATTTTATATTTCATAAAGAAATATAAAAATTAAAAAATATATTAAACATAAAAACTAAAGGAGGATTTATTTATGGAGAATGCAAGTAAAGCATTAATTATAGCAGGAGCTATAATATTATCAATTTTAATTATCGCGTTAGGTATGTATATATACCAACAAGCATCAGGAGCAGCACAAGGAACAAACCTAGATCCACAAAAAGCACAAGCATATAATTCTGAATTTATAAGCTATGAAGGAGTTAGAACAGGAACAGATGTAAGACAATTAGTTGGTGCAATAATCAATCATAACAGAGTAAATCAAGATGATACATCTAGATTGATATTAATCGAAGATGCAGCAGGAGATGCAACAAGAGATCCTGATGATGCTAATTGGACAACAAATAAAGTTAAAGATTATTCAGTAGCATCATATAAAACAGGACTAACATACAAAGTATCTTTCGGGTACAATAAATCAGGATATATAACAGTTGCTTACATAGTAAAACAATAATAAACTATAAGGAAAAGTAAATTATGGAAAATGCAGTAGAAGCTTCAATGTTAGCATTTGCTGTTATACTATTAGTATTAGCATTAAGCTTAACAATGTATATCTTTTCACAAGCTAGACAAACATCAGACTTAATGCTACATCTAACAGACCCAACAGAATATTATTCTTATGTAGAGTCTAATGGGATAGAAGTAGATAATTTAGGAAATAGAATAGTAGGGATGGAAACAGTAATCCCTACTCTCTATCGATATAGTAAAGAAGACATAAAAATTACATTTAGGTCAGGAACTGCTTCTTATGACTCAGATGGAAAAATAACTAACGTTTCAATAGGAAGACCAATAGAAATATACAAAACCCAAACAGATCCAGAACTATGGAGCACTGGGTATAAAAACGATTTTGATGATACTGGTACAAGTACAAGCATTTGCTCTTTTGATTTAAAAGAAGAACAATCTAGAAGAGAACCTTGGACTGGAGCAATATCAGAGGTCAAAAAGAATCTGGATGCGATTCTAGCAGGAGAAATATATGAAAACATGGATTACACTTCAATAGGATTTGCAAAAAGATTTAACCAGGCTAAATTTGTTGAAATGGTTGGAGAAGTTGTAACTGTAAAAGCAGAAGATGACGAAAACTCGGGTATCAGAGGAAATAAGACTACTACTAAAAAAGTAATCACCTATGTGATGATAAATTAGTAACAAATGATTTTAAACAGCAAATACTATAAAAAAGAAAGGAAACAAAGAAAATGGGAGATAGTTTTGTAACAATTATAGCTATATTTTTAGCAGCAATGCTAATGTTTGTTTTCCCTTTGATGTCTGTATCTGAAAAATCAGATAACATCTCACAATTAACAGTACAAACAGCTACTACTGATTTTGTAGATAAAGTTAGAACAACTGGAGAATTAACATTAGACGATTATGATAAGTACATTCAAACAATTACATCAACAGGAAATGCTTTTGATGTAGAGTTAATGGTACAAATAATGGATGAAAATATAGGAGTAAAAACAACACAAGCAGAAACAACTAAAATAGGTGAAAACATTTATTATAACCTATACACAAGTCAATTAGAAAGCGTTTTAAAAGACAATAAAAAACATAAAATAACGTTAAAAGAAGGAGATAGAGTCTCTGTAACTGTTAAAAATACAAATACAACAATAGCACAGACATTAAGAAACTTCTTTTATAGAATTGCAGGAAATGACACGTATCAAATTGCTGTACAATATGCAGGAATTGTTACTGTAAATGGTAAAAACTAATAATGTATAATGTAACAGCTTATGGACTGTAATATGTAGCAAAGTCCAAGAGCTGTTTTTTTATAGAAAGGTAAACATATGAAATTACAACACATAGCGATAATTTTTATAATAATAATACTTCCAATATCGTTAGTATTATCAAATTATGTAAGCTCACATTTGGAAACAATAAAAACACAAACCATATATGATGCAAATTTAGTAAATGCTGCACATGACTCTATTAGAGCGTTTCAAATAAACACTCAAAACAACGAGTTTTCAGATATAGCAAACTCGAAAATAAGAGACATAGAAGCATCTATTAACGTATTCTATTCTTCTCTTGCAACAAACACAAAAACTAAAGTTGAACTACTAGAATCTATTAACGTATTCTATTCTTCTCTTGCAACAAACCTAGAAGTAAAGGGATATACAAAAGAGGAACTAAAAGAATACACACCAGCTATTGTGTTCACTTTGTATGATGGCTACCATATATACACAAATTACTATGACACAGAATTACAAGCTTTTAAATACGGGCTAAAACCATTTACATCATACTCATGCAGATATATTGATATAAATAGTAGACACAATGATTTTGTGGTAAATTATACACTTGATAATACCATAACAATTATAGGCACAGTAGAAGGAAATTATGTTACAAAAACAGGACATTTAATATCATATGATGAGGCAGAGCAAATAGCTCAAGACCCAGCAAGAATAGCTGATTACGTTAATTTAAGTGAAGTGCTAGAAGAAAACTTAGTAACATTAGATGATGATGCAAGTGCAGAAACAATCAACCAAGCAAAATATCAAGGAAGATACCAATATGTGGTATATAATAACCAAAAAATATATTTAGAAAAAAATCCTACAAACGAAAGTAGAAAATATTTTAAATATAGTTCTCAATACAGAAAAGATTATATAAGTTCATCAGAAACAGTAAATGCATTAAACATTTACTATGATGCAACAACAAAGCAACTAAGTTCAGAAAGTGCAAAGAAATTTTATCAAGAAGCAGCTGAATTCACAATATGGGTAAATGAAAATTTAAAAAATGTAACTCAACAATGGGCATGTGATGCAGAAGGATATAAAATACCAGAGAGATTTGCAACACAATTAGATAATGCTAGAATATTTGATACAAGAGGAACACAGAACAATCCATTACTTTCAAGTTCACCATTTAATGAACAAAGAAGAAATGTAATAAGATATTCAATAGAGACTAATCTAATTCAAGCTATGAAAACATATACAGATCATTCGTCAGCAGGATATGAATTCTCGATGCCAGAATTAACAGAAGGAGATTGGGACAATATTGAAAATAACATATGCGAGCTAGTATTTTTACAAGGATTCCCAATAGGAGGAAAAATATATAATAATTACTGTGTTGTTTCAAACAATGCAAACAAAGAAACAGTATCAAATGATGCAATATATATATTATCAAAAGATGATGAAGGAAAAATAGAATATCATAAGCCAGGATGTAAAGCTTTAATTACAGCTTTAAATTATGGAAGAATGACATTAGAGGGAGCATATTCAACAATAGATTTTAAGAGAAAATCTATATCTCTAACAGGAGAAGATGTAAATGCTCTTGCTCAAATATTAGAGAGTAATGAAGTAAACATAAACGAAGGAAAATATGCTTATTTCTATCCTCAACCATATGAAGCATGCTATGACTGTATAGTTGCAGCATCAGATGCATACTCAACAGATGACATTATAGCAGGAAAAGTAATTGACAAATTCGGAAGAGACCATGACGAATATGGAGAATCATATGGAAATATAACAGACTTAAATGGAGATGAAGTAAATATTACAAACTTAAATGGAGTAAACCTACAAAAATATTATCTAACTGCCTTGGCAAGAGCTAGATATGATTTGTATTTAGTAAATGCATATTTTGGATATTAACTTGGAGAAAGAATATGATAGATGAAATAAAACTAGAAGAAAAAATAAAAGAAAAAATACAAAGCAAAATAGTAATAGAAGATCCAGTCGTAAAAATTACATTTAAAAGAATACTAGCCTACTTTATAATATATAGTTTTCTAGGATTTATAATAGAAACTATATTTGGAATGCTTACAAAAGGAGTAATTGAGAGCAGACAAAGCTGTTTGTACGGACCATTCTGCTGTATATATGGACTTGGTGCGGCAGTAATGATACCAGGACTTCAAAAATTTAAAAAGAAAAACTGGACATTATTCTTAGCAGGAGCAATAGAAGGCTCAATAGTAGAATATGTGATAAGCTGGCTAGGAGAAATAGTATTTCATATTAAATGGTGGGATTATTCAAACATGCCATTTGATATAAATGGCAGAATATGTTTGTTATTTACAATATTCTGGGGAATATTAGCACTAGTATTAATGAGGTTAATAAATCCATATATAGAAAAATTTATAGACAAAATTCCTAAAAAACTATTTAGTGTACTAACAATAGGTGGAACAATATTATTAATTTTAGATTTGCTAATAACAGCTTTTGGACTTCAAGTATTTTATACAAGATTTACAAAAAAATATGACTTAAATCTTGTAGAAGACAAAAATCTCATGGTAAGTCAGGAAGTTTTAGAAAACAAATTTGTACAAAAATTGTCAAACACAATATTTACGGACGAAAAAATGTTAAGAACATTTCCAAACATAAAATATAAAGATAATGACGGAAACATTATATGGGTAAAAGATATATTAACAGATATTAAACCATATTATTATAAAATAAGTCATAAATTTAGATTAAAATAAATATAGAAAAGCATATATATTTTTATATATGTCTTTTTTTATAAAAATAATTCCCTATTTCTAATTAAGAAATAGGGAATTTGCGTTTATTTACTTGAACCAGTGAATAAACTGAGGTTTCAGAACCTCAGGCAGAGACTCGTATTTGTTCAAGAGTCGACGATTGTAGTCGTCAACAAAGAAGGAAATATCGGCCTCCGACACCTGCTCAAGATTAGAAAAATTTTTGATGGCAAACTGACAGGCCTCATAGAAAGCGTCAGCTCGCTGACACTCAGCCTCGAGACTAATAGTATTGGTCAAACTATCAGAGTTATTGCAAAGATAGTTATAACCAGCATGATTAATAGTAACGACGCGAGGAGAGTTGGCAATCAGAATGGGAATCAGTGCCACATCTTCGTAACATCTCAAGGTACGATGAAACGTAACCTTCGAGAAAATACTGGTCTTAAAAGCAAAGAGCCAGTAAACTGCATACTTCTTACCGGGAATGGACCACATTTTCAGAGAGTCGATTCCAGAATTAAGAATGTCAATACCCGACGTGAAATTGTACCGCTGAGAATCTTTGTGAGGAGAGTCATTAATCAGATTGACCTGACACCGAATGATATCAGGATGGTTGTGCTTAATGATACCCGCATTGAGATTCTCCAGATGATTAGGTTCAATGGTGTCGTCAGAGTCTACAAAGATAGAGTACTCACCAGTAGCAAGGGAGATGCCACGCTTCCGAGCGATAGAAACACCAGCATTGCTAAAATGGTGGACATGAATGTGAGGATAGGTCGATGCGTATTCGTCCAAAATCTGAGAAGTTCCGTCAGTAGAACCATCGTCAATAACAATCAACTCATAATCCGAGAAGGACTGAGAGAGAATGCTATCAACACACTTGTTGATGTACGACTTACTGTTGAAACAAGGCAGGATGATCGAGAATTTCATTTGAACTAACCTCCTCTTTCAAAAACGCACAAGACCTCCGTGAAGTCTTGCTTTTTCTAAAAGTTACAGTTAACCTTAACTATTATAAGGCGGGATTTAAGAAAAGTCAAGCATTATTCTTGAATATATGAGAATAATGTGATATAAATAAGAAAAATTTATGATGGAGAAAAAAGTTGTGGATATAAAAAATATGACATTAGAAGAAAAAGCGTCACTTTGTGTGGGAGAAGACTACTGGAATAGTAAAGAAATAAAAAAATATAATATTCCTAAAATAACGATGTCAGACGGACCAAATGGATTAAGGGTACAAAAAGATAAGCAAGATAATTTAGGGATAAATGAGAGCGAAAAGGCGACATGCTTTCCAACACTAGCAACTTTAGGAAACAGCTGGAATAGAAAAATGGCATATCTTTTAGGCAAAGCTTTAGCAGAAGAAGCCAAAAAAGAGAAAGTCAATATAGTGTTAGGACCAGCAATAAATATAAAAAGAAGTCCGCTGTGTGGCAGAAACTTCGAATATATATCAGAAGATCCATTTTTAACAGGAATACTTGGTAGTGAATATGTAAAAGGGATGCAAAGCCAAAACATTGGAGCATGTGTAAAACATTTTGCAGTAAATAATCAAGAAAACAGAAGAAGAACTATTGATGCAATTATAGATGAAAGAACGTTAAGAGAAATCTATTTAAAAGCATTTCAAATGATTATCAAAAAATCAAAACCATGGGCAGTTATGAGTGCATACAATAAAGTTAATGGAGAATATTGTACAGAAAACAAACACTTGCTAAAAGAAATACTAAGAAAAGAATGGAAATATAATGGAATAGTAATTTCGGATTGGGGAGCAGAAAATAATAGAGTAGAAGGAATTAAGGCAACTAATGATTTAGAGATGCCAGGTGGTAGAGGAAACGGCAAAGAAGAAATAATCAAAGCAGTGAAAGCAAATATAATAAGCGAAAAAGAATTAGACAAAATAGTTGAAAGAATTATTCAAACAGCTCAAAAAACATATGATAAAACTCAAGAATATTCTTATAATCAAAAAAAGCATCATGAGATTGCTTTAAAAATAGCAGAAGAATCAGTAGTATTATTAAAAAACGAAAATAACATATTACCAATCCAAAAAACAAAAATAGCAGTAATCGGAGATATGGCAAAAGAGCCTAGATATCAAGGTGCAGGAAGTTCTACCATAAACCCATATAATGTAGAAAATGCACTTGAAAGTTTAAGAAAAAATAATATAGAATTTGAGTATGCACAAGGATATGAGAGAGTTGAATCTGGCAATGATGGACAACTATTGAAAGAAGCGGTTAATGTAGCAAAAAGACATGACAAAGTATTAATATTTGTAGGACTTACAGAAAACTATGAATCAGAAGGAGTAGACAGAGAAACGCTACAAATACCAACAAATCAGATAAACTTGATAGAAGAGATAAGCAAAGTAAACCAAAATATAATAATTATATTATCAAATGGCGCACCAATCGAAATGCGATGGCAAGACAAAGCAAAAGCAATAATAACAGGCTACTTAGGTGGAGAAGCAGGGGCAAGTGCAATGATAAATTGCGTAATAGGAAAAGTAAATCCTAGTGGGAAATTGGCAGAAACGTATCCAATAAAACTAGAAGATACCCCATGCTATAACAACTATCCAGGAACAGAGCTAACAGTAGAATATAAAGAAACTATATATGTAGGATATAGATATTACAATACAGCAAAGAAAAAGGTCCTTTTCCCATTTGGATATGGACTAAGTTATACTCAATTTAAATATTCGGACCTAAAAATAGAACAGGAAAATTATAAGGTAAAAATTTTATTCAAAATTAAAAACATAGGAAAAGTAAAAGGAAAAGAGATTGCACAAATATATGTATCACAATCAAATCCTAAAATCTATAAACCTTTAAGAGAACTAAAAGAATTTAAAAAGGTGGAATTAAAGCCTGGAGAAGAAAAAATTATAAAAATAGAATTGGCAAAAGATAGTTTTGAATATTACAATACTGAATCAAGAAAATGGGCAATAGAAGAAGGCACATATGAAATACAAGTGGGAAAATCTAGTGAGGATATAGTTTTAAAGGATAGAATAACAATAAAATCACAAGATGCAGATATAAAAGCAAAGTACTCAGACAAGTATTATAATGCAGAAATACAAGAAATTACAGACAAAGAGTTTGAAGAAGTATTAGGAAGAAAAATACCAGAAAGACACTTAAAAATAGATGAAATCACAGAGGAAAACACACTAGAACAAATAAAAGAAACCGATATAGGAAAAGTGATATATAACTCAGAAATGGAAAAAATGAATCGATTATTAAAAGAGCAAAATGTAAATAAAGCGACTAAAGTTATGATGGATTTACAAAAGCCATTGAAAAAGTTTTATGAAAAGCACAATAGTAAAATAACAAAAGAAATGGTAGACGAACTCCTAGATATAGTAAAAAACAATAAAGAATATGCAAATTGCAAATTTTTAGAGATATATTTAAAATAAGACATCTGACTAAACAGATGTCTTATATTTAAACTCTAAAAAGATTAAACCACTTAGCAAATGTGGATTTTGTGATACTAGCAAAATTCAACTTTCCGACTTCTTTGTCAGCAATAATATTAACAGTAGATACAATACTTCCATTAATACTATAAGAAACTTCGCCTAGCTTTTGACCTTTTAAAATCGGAGCATTAACACTCTCGTCTAGAGTAACTTCCTGAGATATTTCTCCTTTGTTAGACTTAGAAACAAGAACTTTAGCGTCGCTTTCTAAGACTGCATTTACACTATTTGAAGAACCTTTATTGACTTTTAACTCTCTAACAACATCGCCTTGCTTTCCAAACTCAGTAACAGAATAATTATTAAAACCATAGTCTAAAAGCTTTTGAGCACTTGCAAATCTTGTTTTAGGATTAGGAGCCTTTAAAACTACACTAATTAGAGATAAGCCGTTTCTGGTTGCAGAAGCTGACAAATTATATAAGGCGAGAGAAGTTGAACCAGTCTTTAAACCTGTGCAGCCATTATAATTACGAACAAGTTTATTTGTATTAACTAGGCTAGACTTTCCATCTCTAAGAGAATCCATCCAAATTGTCGTATATTTTGTAATAGAAGGATGATTTTCTAAAAGTTCTCTGGACATGATTGCAATGTCATAAGCAGAAGTTAAATGACCATCTTCATCGATTCCATGACAGTTTTTAAAAGTGGTATCATTCATACCAAGTGCTTGAGCTTTTTCATTCATCTTAGCAACAAAGGCTTCTTGACTTCCTTCTAGATAATTTGCCATGGCAACAACACAATCATTTGCAGACACAATACAAATAGCTTTTAACATCTCATCAACAGTTAAAGTCTCACGAACATCAAGCCAAATTTGCGAGCCACCCATTGCAGCGGCATCTTCTGTACAAGGAACTGTATCTGTTAAACTAATCCTACCACTATCGAGTGCTTCCATGATTAAAAGAAGACTCATTATTTTTGTAACACTTGCAGGACGTAGCTTTTCATGCATATTATGGTCATATATAATCAATCCGGAAGATTGTTCAATAAGACAAGCGGATTCACAATCTAAATTTAAAGGATTATCAGTAACTGTCGCAGAATCCGAAATTAAGCCAGCACTTGTTTCTTTTGACTCGACAGGCTTTGACTGATTGCACCAGACATATTGCGTATTTTCAACAGCAAACTGAACATATATAAAACAATTACTAAGTAATAAAATAATGCAAAGAGAAATAACTATTAAACTTTTTTTATGAAAAGAATGCATAAAAAATCCTCCTAATGAAATATTAATAAATAATATTCATATAAGAGAAAAATATGCAAATTAAACCAATTTTACAATTTTAACAGTAACAGTTTTATCATCTGTACTAAAATACATTTTGATATCATTTGCAGTATTATTTTTGAACTTTAAATCAACAGAACCATAAGAAACAGCGGCATCCTTTCCTTCAGGAACATAAGATACTTTTTTTCCATGAGCATGTCTTTCCTTTACTTCTAAATCAGGAACTGCCAAAACTGCATTATACAAAGTGCTACTAACTTGACAGTTACCACCTCCAAGAGCTTGAACCGTTTCACCATTTACAAAGACGCTAGCTTCTTTATATCCATCTTCTGCGGTTGAAGGACCGATAGTTCCACAGAATGAAAAAGTTTCTCCTTTTGCAACAGTACAACCATTTAGTTTGGAGCAAGTAATTCTAATATTAGTAAGTCTACCTTCTGGACTTGATCCTAAATCAGTAGAAAAAGAAGAAAGCTCTTCTTCTTTTGGGGTAGAAACCGCGTTTTCAATTTTATTAGCAATTTCGTTGGTTTTATCATTATTTCCTAAAACATTAGAATCAAGAGCAAGCTTAGCTTCATTATTCATAGAATTGTTATCAGTTTTTCCATTATTTCTAAAAATAAAAAATAAAACCACTCCAATTATAATAATTAAAACAATTATAAAAATATAAGAATAACTTTTCTGATTAGTACTCATCATTTACACCTCTAAAAATAGTGTTAGCAGAAATAAGAAAAATATACAAAAATAAAAAGCCATAATGCTTTTTATTTTAAAGGAATTTTATAAATTTTTGATAAAAAGAGCCAATTTTTCAAGAGTCTCACAACCTGATATAATTTGTTCTTCACTATATTCGTCTAAAGCTTTTTGTGCAGAAGCGGGTAAAGAGTAATCCTTACCAAATAAGATATAGTCAGCAGAGAGATTAGTTATCTGACAAAGTTTTCCTATCTTGTCTATTGAAAGACAACCTTTTCCATGTTCAACCATTCCTAAATACTGACCAGATACTCCAAGCATCTTAGCAAGCTTTTCTTTAGTATACCCCATAGTTTCACGAATATACTTAATTCTTAAACCTATTTCCTTTTTTAACATAAACAAATCAATCCTTTCTTTATAAAGTAATTATTAATACATATAATAAACTACAAAATTCGACAAGAAATGATAAAACAGACTACAAAAATATGGAAATCCATGATAAAATGTGATAAAATATGAAAAAATGAGAATAAAGGAGTGCAGAAAAAATGAGCAAAGTACCAATGAAACTATTATTAATAGAAGATGACAAAAACGAATGTAATAAGTTTGTAGAATTTGCGAATAAGAGTGATGAAATTGAATTCGTAGCAATCACAAATTCTGCAGAAGAAGGGTTAAAACTATATAAAAGACATTCGCCAGAAGGAATAATTTTAGATTTAGAATTAAATGAAGGGCAAGGAAGCGGGTTTGACTTTTTGAAAGGACTTCAAAATTTGAAATTAGAAAGAAAACCTAAAATTGTAGTAACAACAAATGTATTTTCAGATTCAGTATATGACTATCTACATGAAAGCAAAGTGGATTTTATATTTTACAAAAAGCAAGAAAACTACTCGATAGAGAAAGTGATAAATACATTATTGTTATTGAGAGAATATAAAAATAAAGAAAGAGAAATACCAGTAAGCAATGAGAATGATGACGAAGAAGAATTAAAAATGATTTCTGACAAAGTTGATAAAGAGTTAGATATAATAGGAGTAAGTCCACATCTGCAAGGAAGAAAATATTTACATGATGCGATATTATACTTATTAACTAGCGAAAGCAAAGATAACAAAATCTCAATTACTCAATACTTAACAGCAAAATACAAGAAACCAGATAGTACAATAAGTAGAGCAATGCAAAATGCAATAATTTATGCATGGAGAATATCGTCAATAGAAGATTTATCAGAACATTATACTGCAAAGATAAATCATGAAACAGGAATACCAACACCTACTGGATTTATATATTATTATGTAGAAAAAATAAGAAAGACATTATAAAAAATCACAAAATCCAACAAAAAACCACAAAATTAAACAAAACTACACTACCAAATATCACTTATACAAGGGCGTATAAGTGGTATTTTTTATTTGTAAAAAATAAAAAAGATTGGTGGTGAGTGCACATGAGTTGGGAAGAAATATGGAAACTAATTGAACGTATATTAGGTGCGTAAAGAATAAAAATTCAATAGAGTAAAGTACAACCAATGTATTGATTGTACTTTATTTTTGCTATATAATATAAAAAAATAAAAAGAAAGTTGATAAGAATATGAAAGAAGATTACGTTGTTTTTATATTAAAGTCATTTGTCATAAATATTTATACATACATGGCTTTTTACAAAATAATCAATGAAAAACATAAAAATTGGATAACTATTATATTGTCAAGTATTGGAATATCTGGAATATACACAATAACTAGAATTTATTCTGATAACATTTTGCCGATTATTATAATGTATCTATTGCAAACAATAATATTGAAATGCTCGATAAAGAATAAAAAATATACTGTTATGATAGCAAACTTGATCGCAAATGCCATAGTATACATGGCGCTAGTTATAGCTGTGATAGTAAACATAGGTGTTATAGCAATATTTAAAGAACTAAATGTAATAATAAATTTAATTACTACATTAATAATTGAATTTTTAATATTATACTTGTTTTTCAAAATCAGAAGATTCAAAAATGGATTCTCCTTTTTGCAAAACAAAGCAAATGGAGAGTACTTAGACATTATAATGATAAACATTAGTGCAGTAATAATGTTTGCATATTGTCTATTTGGAAAAGGAACAGGAAACGGGGCAATAGTAAAACAAATATTATTTCCATTCATAATATTAGTGGTCATCATGATAATAATGATTCAAAAAACACTAACATTATACTACAAACAAAAACAACTAGAGAAAAATATACAAGAATATGAAAAAGAAATAAAAGACAAAGACAATAAAATAGAAGAACTTTCAAAAGAAAAATTTGAAATAAGCAAATTAAATCATGAATTTTATAACAGACAAAAAGCAATGCAACTAAAAGTAGACAATCTATTGTCTAACATGAACACAGAGATGGCTAACGAAATATCTGTCATAGACCAAATAAATAATTTATCAAAAGAATATTCTAATAAACTAGAAGAAATCAAACACATAGAAAAACTGCCAACAACAGAAATTGAAGAAATAGATGATATGTTTAAGTATATGCAAAGTGAGTGTATAAAAAATAACATAGACTTTAAGCTACAAATAAATGGAAACATCAGACATCTTGTAAATAAAATAATACCACAAGATAAATTAGTAACCTTGATAGGTGACCACATAAGAGATGCAATAATAGCAGTAAACCATAGTCAAAACAAATTTAGAAGTATTGTTACTGTGATAGAAGAAAAAGACAAAATATATGAACTACGAATATCAGACACAGGAATAGAATTCGAACCAAAGACATTATTAAAGTTAGGATTGGAACCAGCGACAACACATAAAGAAGAAGGTGGAACAGGAATTGGATTTATCACAACATTTGAAACATTAAAAGAAACTAAGGGTACTTTGATAATAGAAGAGAAACATCCAATGAAAGAAAATGACTTTACCAAAACTTTAATATTTAGATTTGACGGTAAAGCAGAGTACAAAATACTAACATATAGATCAGAAAAAATAAAAGACAAAACTGGAAGAATAACAATAGAAAACATAAAAAAATAACACCAAAAACAGTAAAAAGAACAATTTTTAGTTGACAAAAAGCGGAAAATTAACTATAATAGAATATAGTAAAAATTATTAGGAGAAAAAAATGGCTAAGATTTGGAAAAAATTATTAATGGCAATATTAATAATCGCTTGCTTATTTAACATTGTAAACAAAATAGTAAAAAAATATTCTCTGAAACAAGAGGTAGAAAGTTCTATAGAATACATGCAACAAGCAAATGAAATTAGTAATATTGAACAAAATAAATAAAAATATAATTAACTCTTGAAAATATAATAAGATTATGTTATTATAGTGGATGGTAGTTTTATAAAAAAAGGGAGAGGTGAATTAACAGTGAAAGAAGGAATACATCCAAATTATGCAGAAACAACAATCACATGTGCATGTGGAAATGTTATAAAAGCAGGATCAACAAAAAAAGATATGAAAGTTGATGTTTGCTCAAAATGTCATCCATTCTGGACAGGTAACTTAAAAAGAGAAACAACAGGTGGTAGAGCAGACAAATTCAAAAAGAAATATGGAATTCAATAATTTAAATATATTAGAAGGAGTAAACATATGTGTTTATTCTTTTTAATTTTGCAACAAAAAACGAAATTTGTCGAACGATTATGATTAAATTTTACTAAAAAGTATTGCATATTTTTATAAATATAGTATAATGTATTATAGTGGAGATTTCATAGAACACAACCTTTAAAAGTTGGAATGTAATCCAAAGGATTACGAAAAAACACAGGCATTCCTACTGCCTGTGTGTTTTTTTTATCGAAATAAATCGATAAGTTCTTTGAGTACTTTACCAATCTTTAAGAAATACTTAAATTTTTTTGTTGAAAATTTGGACAAAATGTAATATAATGTTAGAAAATGAACGAAAATGGAAGGTAAGCATATTATGCAAAAAGAGCAAGAACAAAATTACACTGAAAAAGTGAATAAAATAAATGCGGGGAAAAATTTAAAATATTCAATCTTAACAATGGGATGCCAGCTAAATGAAAACGATTCTGAGAAAATCGCGGGGATGGCGGAACAGATGGGATATACCAAAACAGATGATATTTCTCAAGCAAATTTAATAATATTTAATACTTGTTGTGTTAGAGAAAATGCAGAAGACAAGTTATTTGGAAAACTAGGAGAAGTAAAAAAGTATAAAGAAGCCAATGGTACAATAATTGCCATTGGTGGTTGTATGATGCAAGAAAAACACATTGTAGAAAAGCTAAAAAAGAGCTATCCATTTTTTGATATAGTGTTTGGGACACATACATTGCACACCTTTCCAAAAGATGTATATGAAGTTATACAAAATAAAGGAAGAATAGAAGATATACTAGATATAGATGGAGAAGTAATAGAAGGATTACCAATAAAAAGAGAAGATAATATAAAAGCGTCTGTCTTAATTATGAATGGTTGCAATAATTTTTGTACATATTGCATAGTTCCATATGTAAGAGGAAGAGAAAGAAGCAGAAAAGCAGAGGATATTATAGCAGAAGTAAAATGCTTGGCGAAAGAGGGATATAAAGAGATTACCTTGCTTGGACAAAATGTTAACTCTTATATGAGAGTCGAAAGAGAAAGAGGCGAAGATGTAGGAGAGATAAATTCTTTTGCCAAACTCTTAAAAGAGATAAATAAGATAGAAGGAATAGAGAGAATAAGATTTGTTTCACCTCATCCAAAGGATTTTACAGACGATGTAATAGATGCAATAAAAAATTGTGATAAAGTATGCAAAATAATACATTTACCACTTCAATCAGGAAGTACTAATGTTCTAAAAAAGATGAACAGAAAATATACAAAAGAACAATACTTAGAATTAGCACAAAAAATCAAAAAAGAAATACCAGAAATAGTATTCTCAACAGATATAATAGTTGGATTCCCAGGAGAGACAGAAGAAGATTTTGAGGATACTCTTGATGTAGTGGATAAAATTTGTTTTGAGCAAGTTTATATGTTTATATATTCGAGAAGAGTTGGAACTACAGCAGATAAAATGGAAGATCAAATTCCGGAAGAGATTAAACATAAAAGATTTGATAGACTAAAGAAATTAGTAGAGAGTCAAGTTCAAAAAAATAATGAAAAATATGTTGGAACAATGCAAAAGGTTCTAGTAGAAGGAAAAAGTAAAACAAACGAAAATATGCTTACAGGGAGAACTTCTACTAATAAAGTTGTTAATTTTGAAGGAACAGAAGACTTGATAGGAAAAATAATAGACTTAAAAATCGTATCAGAACATATGTGGTATTTAAAAGGAGAAAAATAATATGGCAGAATATTCACCAATGATGCAACATTATCTTGAAACAAAGGAAAAATATAAAGACTGTATTTTGTTTTATAGATTAGGCGATTTCTATGAAATGTTTTTTGATGATGCTATAAATGTTTCAAGAGAACTAGAATTAACGTTAACAGGAAAAGATTGTGGACAAGAACAAAGAGCTCCGATGTGTGGGATTCCTTATCATGCCGCTGAAAACTATATATCAAGACTTGTTAGTAATGGACATAAAGTTGCGATATGTGAGCAACTAGAAGATCCAAAACAAGCAAAAGGAATAGTAAAAAGAGATGTAATAAGAATAGTAACACCTGGAACAGTAACAGAAACAAATCTTTTAGAAGAAAAAAGAAATAATTATATAATGAGTATATTTCAAAAAGGAGTATTCTTTGGAATTGCTGTATGTGATATATCAACAGGAGATTTTTACGCATCAGAAATAAAGGAAGAAAATAATTTTGAAAGATTACTTGATGAAATATCAAGATATGCACCATCTGAAATCATAGCAAATGAAATGCTTTATAATTGCAGTGAAGAAATAAGCAAAATAAAAGAAAGATTTGATGTATATATTTCGACAGAGGAAGAAGAAAAATTTAGTGAAGAAATAGATAATCTTTATAATCAATATGAAATACTTTGTGACAATGGAGAAAAACTAAAAGACCTAGAACAAAGATTATTTGCTGTATCTGCAATAAACGGACTTATACAATACATAGAAGATACACAGAAAACAAAGTTAGAACACATAAACAAGATTATAATATACACGATAACAAAATATATGGCATTAGACATCAATGCAAGAAGAAACCTAGAATTAACAGAAAAACTAAGAGATAAATCGAAAAAAGGAACTCTTTTATGGGTGCTAGATAAGACTGCAACATCTATGGGAGGAAGACTCTTAAGAAGATGGATTTCGGATCCTTTAATAGATGTGTTTGAAGTAAATAATAGACTAGATGCAGTAAAAGAATTAAAAGAAGATGTGATGATGAGAGGAGAGCTTGTATCTAGCTTAAAAGGAGTTTACGATATAGAAAGATTAGCTGGAAAAGTATCGTATGGAAGTGCAAATGCAAGAGATTTAAACTCATTAAAAGCATCTGCTAAGAAATTACCAGAAATTAAAAAGTTAATTGAGAATTCAAAATCACATATGCTACAAAATTTGTACCAAGATTTAGATGAACTAGAGGACATATATACATTAATCGAAAATGCAATAATAGAAGACCCACCAATTAGCGTAACAGAAGGTGGAATAATAAAACTTGGATATGATCCAGAAATAGATGAACTAAAAACAGCAATGACTGACGGAAGAACTTGGCTTGCAAAACTAGAAGCAACAGAGAAAGAACAAACAGGAATAAAAGGCCTAAAGATAGGCTATAATAAGGTGTTTGGATACTACATAGAAGTTACAAAGTCAAACTTATCATTAGTTCCAGATAGATATATAAGAAAACAAACACTAACTGGTGGAGAAAGATATATCACAGAAGAACTAAAAGAACTAGAAAGCAAAATTTTAGGAGCAGAAGAAAAGGTAGTATCGTTAGAATATAAATTATTTACGCAAATAAGAGAGCAAATAAAATCTCAAATACAAAGAATACAAAAATCTGCAATGGTAATATCAAAACTAGACGTTTTAGCATCTTTTGCAACTGTTGCAGAAGACCTAAACTACTGTATGCCACAAGTTGATAATAGCGGAATTATAGACGTAAAAGATGGAAGACATCCAGTAATAGAAAAAATGCTTCCAGCAGGAAGTTTTGTGGCTAATGACACTTATATGGACAAAGATGAAAACAGATTATCAATAATAACAGGGCCAAATATGGCTGGTAAATCAACATACATGAGACAAGTAGCATTAATAACACTAATGGCTCAAATTGGAAGTTTTGTGCCAGCAACATCTGCTCATATAGGAATAGTTGATAAAATATTTACAAGAGTTGGAGCGTCTGATGACTTAAGCATGGGTCAAAGTACATTTATGGTAGAAATGATGGAAGTTGCAAATATCTTGAAAGAAGCAACAGGCAATAGCTTAGTTATACTTGATGAAATAGGGAGAGGAACATCTACATATGATGGACTTTCAATAGCTTGGGCAGTAGCAGAATACATAGAAGATAAAGAAAAGTGTGGTGCAAAAACATTATTTGCAACTCATTATCACGAGCTAACAGGACTAGAAGATAAATTAGAAGGAGTTAAAAATTACTCAATTGCTGTAAAAGAAAAGGGAGAAGATGTAATCTTCTTAAGAAAAATAGTTACAGGTGGAACTGACGAAAGCTATGGAGTCCATGTTGCAAGACTTGCAGGAGTTCCAAAGGTTGTAACACAAAGAGCAAATGAAATACTAAAATCAATAGAAAGAAAAAATGTGTTAACAAATAAAAAAGCAGAAAAAGAATTGAGCAAACAAGTTTCAGGACAGCTTGATATGTACAATTTTAAATTAGCAGAAATTGCACACGAATTAGATAAAATAAATATAAACGAATTAACGCCGATAGACGCATTAAATACGCTTGTAAAAATAAAAGAAGACCTAAAATAGTGAAAAAACAATAAAATAATAAAAAATATTAAAAATATTTAAAAAATAGCAAGTATTTCCTTGCTATTTTTTTCATTCTAGTGTAAAATATTACATGAATGATATTTAATAGAAAAAATAGAAAGGGTTAGTTATATGAAGAAAATAATTGCAATTATATCTATAGTTATTTGTATGTTCGCGAGCGTAACAGTATATGCAGCAAATGAAACTAGAGAAGTAGAACAAACAGCAACAGGCAAGTTAATAGAAATTAAAGACAAAGAGTTAAAAACTCTAGAAGATTATAGAAATGCATATGGATCAGATTCATACGGATTAACAGCATTTTTACTAAATAAAGTAAGAATTTATAGTATACCATTTGGATTTGTAACAATCATAATAGCTGCAATATATCAATACATTATAGGACTAAAAAAATTAGACGTAAGAGATAAAGGCTTTGGACTAATGATTGCAAGTATTACACTAGTTGTAATATGCCAAGTATTACCACTTGTTTTCGCAATAGTAGTAAAAGGTTGGAGGGGTTAAACTAATGAAAGTTTTATTCGCTGTAAATAATGAAAAAGTTTCGACAGCCATCATAAAAAAATATCAAATGATGTATAAAGAAATAATTTCATGTAAAAATGTATATTTTTTCAATGCGATAATAAAAGAATTACAAAAAGATAAATCTTATGACAGAATCGTCATAGGAGAAGATTTAGAGCCATATGCAAATAACAACTATGAGGTTATCGATAATTTCTTATTTGATAAACTTGATAGTATAAGTGACGAGGCTTCAAATAGCAGAGAAGGAGATATTCCTATTATCCTTATAGGTGCAGATAGACGAGAAAAAGGTAGTGCTATTCTGGTTAAACTATTTGGAATAGGAATATATAACGTGTTATTAGGACAAGACAGAAGCATAGAAAATGTTTGTAAATTAATAGCACAACCTCGTACAAAAAAAGAAGCAAAAGCATATTACAGAATTGAAGCAGAAGATGTTGATTATCAACTAGTAGACCCAGACAGTGTTAGTGAAACAGAAATACAAAACATAATCAAACATTACAGAAAATTAGGAAAAGACGAAGAAAAATATGTAGAAAGTTTTAATGACATAGCAGAACAGTATACTGATACACAATTAAAACTTATTACAAAATTCTTGCCTCTAAATGTTAGAGCAGTTTTAGAAGAGAGAAGTCCTAAATATCAACAAGTAATGATAGGAAGTGTAAAAGGACAAGTAGCAGCACAAAGAAGACAAGAAAATAACAAATATACAACAAAAAGTATATCAAATTCAAGAGGAAACAAAATAGACTTAATAGACAAAGAACTTCAAAAATCAAGACTTACAAAACCGGTTGTAATACCTTCTACAATAAACATGCAAGATGTAAGAAAAGCATATACAAAACCAGAAGTTCCACAGCAACCAGAAATTCAAGAGCCTAAGGTAGAAAAGATAATAGAACCTCAAATAGAAGAAACATTACCTAGACTTGAACCGGAAATGAAAAATGAGACCAAAAATAGCATAGAAGAGGAATTAGATAAGAGATTAGCAACAGTAGATGTTGCTAACAAGATAGACGACATAGAAGAACAAACAGCTGAACCTGTTAAAAAAGGCAGGGGCAGACCTAAGAAAGAAAAAACACCTGAAGAGCTTGAAGAAGAAAAGAATAAAGTAAAAAAAGGTAGAGGCAGACCTAAAAAAATAGTAGAAGAACCACAAGAGGAGAAACAAGAAGAAGTAGACTTGTTCAATATGTCTGATGAAAATGAGGATGAAAAAGAAGAAGCCACTATTCTACCAGGATTTGAAGAAGAAAAAGAACAACCAGAAGAAAATACTGGAATATTACCAGGCTTATTAGATGAAGAAGATGAAGAAATCGTGGCAAACAAAGAAGAACAAGAAAAAGCCACAATATTGCCAGGATTTGATGAGGATGACGAAGAAGTTGTAGAAGCACCAAAAATAGAAGATTACGAAGATGATAATTTACTAGTTAATAACAACCAAGCAAGTCAACAAATTAGGCCAGAAACAAACAACTTCCAAAGACCACAAAATAATTATATTAATAATGTCCCAACAGCTGTTGAACAAAACTCAATTTACCGAGATAATGACAGACTATCAACACTATTAACAGGCGACAAAAAAATAGTAGCATTTGTGGGAACATCAAAAAATGGAACTTCATTCCTAGTAAACAACTTAGCGGCATTATTATCAAGTAAAGGAATAAATACAGCAATTTTAGACCTTACAAAAAACAAGAACTCTTATTACATTTATACATTAAACGAGGACAGCCTAAGAGATAGAGCATTTAGATGTATAGAAGGACTAAGAAGAGGAGTTGCAGAGGGAATTCAAGTAGACAAAAATCTTACAGTCTACACAAATGTTGCAAAAGACGATGATTCAGAATATGACGATTATGGAAATATTTTAGAAACATTAGTAAAAAATCATTCTTTAATATTATTAGATTGTGATTTTAATACAAACATCAACTACTTTGCAAAGGCACAAGAACTATATTTAGTTCAAACATATGACATACTAACAATTCAACCATTAACATTATTCTTAAATGAACTAAAATATAGAAACATATTAGATCAAAACAAACTAAGAATAGTAATAAACAAAGCATTAAACTTAAGAAAACTAACAGATCAATTAATAATTGGAGGAATATCTTGTTATAATGATCCTGCATCAACATATATCAACACATTATTTGATAAAGACAAAGTAAGATATACAACAATACCATTTGAAACACAAACATATGCAAAATATCTAGAAAGAATGGTTGATTGCGAAATTTCGCTAAATGGCTATTCAAAAATGTTCCTAGAAGCATTAAATAAATTAGGAGATATGGTATATCCTCTAATAGCAGGGGGACAAAGAAAAGTTCAAGACAAGAACTATAATGATTATAACAAGAAAAATCAAACGTTCAACAGTAGCATGAACGAAACATTAAACAAAATGAGAAATAATTTTTAAAAAACGAAAAATGAGGTGATACTTTTTGTCAGCGACAATAATAGGAGTTATTCTACTACTAGTAGCAATAATAGTAGGACTAGTTTTATACAACATGTCAATTCATAAAAAAATACAAGCATTTAACAATATAAATCAACAAATAGTAAATTTAAATGTGTTACAAGACTTTATAAATACTATTAGCGAAACCTCAAGTGTAGATGAAAAGTTAAAAAAGATAAATGACATTTTAATTGAAAAATATAAAATAAAATATTCCACCATTGTGGTTTACAATGGTGCCGAATATGTTATAAAAGCAACAAACGTAGCAGAAAAACATTGGTCAGCTCTAAAAACATTACAATCAGAACCAATATTTAAAGACAGTATAGAGACTGGAATTTCAAAATATATAACGGTAAATAATGAAGGAGAAAAGCTTCCATATCAAAAGATGGAATTTGCAAGAGCAAAGTCAGCAATGTTCTTTCCTTTATATATAGATAACGTATATATTGGATACTGGATAATAGAAGGAAATTTACCACACGAATATGACAATGTAGATACCACTGTTCTAGAAGTTGTTAAAAATAACATAGTATCAGTATTAAAAACTGTTGAAAACCAATCTATAATAGAGAGAATTGTAAATGACGACAAATACTCAGAACTAAAAACAGCAGAGTTCCTATATGCGGATGGAAAAAAGACAATAGACCAGTATACAACATCAACTGTATGCCTATATAAAATAATAAACTTAGTAGATATAAATGAAACATATAGCAGAAAAACTGGAGATAGAGTAATAAACCAAATATGCAAAGCCATAAAAGGAGATTTGTCACCAGAATATTTATTTGTTAGATATATGGGACCCAAATTTGCAATAGTGTTCTCTGGAGTGGAAGAAGAAGCAGTAGGCGACTTCATGAAAACAATTAAAGAAAAAGTAGAAGCCTTAGAAATAGAAACAGCAGAAGACTACAAAGGAGAAAAAACAATAGTTTCACCAAAGATTAACATTGCTTTAGCAAGATATTACAAAGGAACAGCACTTGTTGGAGTTACAAAACGACTAGAGGAATATCTAGACATGGCAAATCCAACAGAGAGCAATATAAATTATTTATAGGAGGTTTTTATGGTTACAGACGAGACAGTTAGCTTTAATGTGGAAAAAGAAAAAAATGCAAGAACAAGAGAAATTTTGAAAGAAGTTTACAAAGCACTAACAGAAAAAGGTTATAACCCAATCAACCAAATAGTTGGTTACATTCTTTCAGGAGATCCAACATATATAACAAGTCATAATAATGCAAGAAACCTAATAAGACAAATAGAAAGAGATGAACTATTAGAAGAAATGGTAAAAACATATATAGGATTGGAAAAATAAATGAGAACATTAGGAATAGATTATGGAGATGCAAGAGTTGGACTAGCAATTACAGATCCGTTAGGTTATACAGCTCAAGGGTTGGAAACGATACATCATCAAGGCAATGACAAAATCGTATTAAAAAGATTAGAAGAAATATTAAATCAATATGAGATAGATACAATAGCAATAGGGATGCCTATAAACATGAATGGAACTAAAACAGAAAGAGCTGAAGTAACAGAAAAATTTATTCACAAACTACAATGCAAATTCAACAAAGTTAAAATTGTGAGAATTGATGAAAGACTTACAACAGTAGAAGCACACAAAACAATGAACTTTTTAAATATCAACAAGCATAAAAAACGTGATATAGTAGATACCATTTCAGCAGTGTACATTTTAGAATCGTACATGAAAATAAATAAAAATGATTGAATATATTGACAAAATTGAAAGATAATAGTATAAAATAAGTGATTTTACTATTTGTAGAAATACAAAACAAAATAAAGTAAAGTATTGAAAGGAGAATAATATGAGTGACGAAAAGACACCAAACAATGTAAACGAGGAATTAGATGATAACATGATAATATTAAACGATGAGGAAGGAAAAGAAGTAAGATTTGAATTCCTAGATTTAATAGAGTTAGATAATGAACAATATGTTGTACTACTACCAGCAGAAGACAAACACGGAGAAGAACCAGGAGAAGTCGTAATACTACAAGTAGAAGATACAGAAAATGAAAATGAAGAATCTTATGTAAGTGTAGAAGACGAAGAAACATTAAACAAAGTATTTGAAATGTTTAAAGAAAAATTCAAAGATGAATTTGATTTTGTAGACTAACAATATAGGGACAGTTCTTTTAAACAGAAAAGACTGTCCCTATAAACAAAAGGAAAACTGAGGGGGAACAAAAAGATGCAGAAATTTAGTACATGGATGATTGTATCACTAGACGTAATATTTTGGATGCTAAGAATAGTAGCAACATACACATACACGATGGGAATGGAATTTATGATAAAGCCATTAGATACAAACGTAGAAATAGCATTAATATTCTTTACACTTTTAGCATTTATATTAATAGTGAAAAGAAAACTACTAGGTCCAGTAATCTATATGATAGGATACTATGGATATTTTGGTGTTGCTCTATATAAAAACATAGTTCAGATGCAAACAGTAGGTGGAATGATAGATGACTATTTAAGTGTATTTATATCTTTTATAGGAATCATACTACCAACATTAACAATGTTTGACTGGCTATTAGACAAAAACAAAAAACTACATCCAACGGACAAAAAAACGGACTGGTTTTATAGAAACAAAAAATACGACATACAAAAAGATGATAGAGCAGATAAAAACAATTACAGAACATTATAAAAACCAAAGAGAAGCATCATCTAGAGATGCTTCTCTTCTATATTAGGAGGAAAAATGAGAAACCAAGAACATATAGAATATACATACAAACATAGAAAAATAGTTATGTATTTAGCTAATAAATATGTAAAAGATGAAGCTGTACTAAAACAAATACAAAATCACGATATAGACAAACTATTTATGTATTTATTTTATAATAAAAAAGATGTATCAGCTTTACATAGACAATTATCTTCACATCACGAAAATGAAATAGAGAAGAACAAAGCTGATTATATAGAAATGGTGCTAGACTGGGAAAGTGCAAGATACACAAAACCTGATAAACCATTAAATGCGTATGATACATTATATAAATATTATCCGGAAATGGAAAAAGAGATACTTCCAATTCTAAAAGAATTTAATATAGATAAGCCAAACTTACCGATGGAACAAGACGTGGTGGAATATGCAGAAAAAATAAAAAACACAAAAACAGAAGAAATAAAACAAGAGCTAATTAATTATATAGAAACAGCTTTTGAAAACTAAAATAATTTATTATTGGAGTAAAATATGAAAAAAAGAGCGATGATTTTTCTAACAATATGCATAATTGTAGTAGTAATCTTAGTTATAACATTAGTGTACATATTAAATATCATTCCACACAGTCAGTATGAAAATATCGACTTTAATATCGAAACTTATAAAAGTGAAGTTGATAAAGATGGCGATGGGGTAGATGACCAAACTGATATGCTAACAAGTGTTAGAAAATACATAGAAACTAAACCAGTATATAAAAGTAAATACTATGCAACAGGCTATCCAGATGATCAATATGGAGTATGTACAGATGTTGTGGCTTTTGGAATGAAAAATACTGGATATGATTTGATGGAATTGGTAAATCAAGACATTGTGAATCATAAGGAAAACTACAATATCGAAACGGTAGATAAAAATATAGATTTTAGAAGAGTAAGAAATCTAAATGTTTATTTTAAAAATAATATCATATCACTTACAACAGATTTATCTAAGATAGAAGAATGGCAAGGTGGAGATATAATAGTCTTTAAAGACCATATTGGCGTAATATCAGACAAGAGAAATAGAAAAGGAATTCCATTCTTAATACATCACGCAAATCCAGTTCAAGTAAATTATGAAGAAGATGTATTAGAATTTTATGGACAAGACTATATAATAGGACATTATAGAATAAGCTAAAAAGAGAGGTTATTATCGTATGTACAAAAAAGAATATTATTCACCATTAGGAAAAATATATATGAGAAGCGATGGTAAATATCTAACAGGACTTTGGTTTGAAAGCTCAAGAGATGCAAGCAAGCACAAATATAATTATGAAGAAAAGGAACTACCAATATTCGAGCGAACAACTAAATGGCTAGATATTTATTTTAGTGGAAAAAATCCGGACTTTATACCAGAATATAAGATAGAAAATGTAACACCATTTAGACAGCAAGTAATAGATATTATGAATAAAATTCCTTATGGAAAAACAATTACATATAATGATATAGCAAAAGAAATTGCAAAAAATCAAGGAATAGAGAAAATGTCTGCACAAGCTGTAGGAGGAGCAGTAGGATGGAATCCTATATGCATTATTATTCCTTGCCATAGAGTTGTAGGGACTAATGGCTCATTAACAGGATATGGAGGAGGAATAAAAAATAAAATAGGACTCCTAGAAATAGAAAAAGTAGATATGAGCAAATTCAGTGTACCAACAAAAGGAACAGCTTTATAAGGAGAAGATATGAATAATAAAAATAGGTGCAAATGGTGTAATTTGCAAAATCCAAGATATATAAAATATCACGACGAAGAATGGTGTCAACCTAACTTTAATGACAAATACTTATTTGAAATGTTAATATTAGAATCTTTCCAAGCAGGACTATCTTGGGAATGTGTATTAAATAAAAGAGAAGATTTTAGAAAAGCATATGATAATTTTGACATTGACCAAATATGTAAGTATGACAATAAAAAAATACAGGAACTATTATCAAATGAAAAAATAATAAGAAACAAACTAAAAATAAATGCTAGTATAAATAACGCTAGAATATTCAAAAATATACAAAAAGAATATGGTACGTTTAATGATTATCTAATTAAGTTTACAGAAGGAAAGACATTCTATGAAACAGACAAAATAACGTCAGAATTATCAGATAAAATTTCTAAAGACTTAAAGAAAAAAGGCATGAGATTTGTTGGATCAACAATAATATATTCATATTTACAAGCAATAGGTGTGATATATTCGCACGACAAAGAATGTTTTATGTATAAAGAAATATAAGATAAAAGGAGAAGAAAATGGACATTTGGGAAGAAATGTATGAAAAGGCAAAAAAGGAGTATCATCCAGAAGAGATATCACCATTCATAACAGCTCATCATGTGGTTGCAGCTGTTCAAAGCGAAAGTGGTAAAATCTTTACAGGATTTTGCATAGAAGGGGCAAGCGGAGTAATGAACTTATGCGCAGAGAGAGTTGCTGCATTGAATATGTATTTGAATACAGGTGAAACCAAAATTATAAGAATGATAGCATTTAGAAAAGAACCACCAAAAACAAACGGAGGAATGCCATGTGGGGCTTGTAGAGAATTTTTAATGCAACTTAATTACGAAAATAGAGACATGGAAATACTTACAGACTATGAAACAAGAAAAATAGTTCATCTAAACGAGCTAGTACCAAATTGGTGGGGAGATAAAAGATACAAAAAATAATGTTATGTAAAACAAGCGATTAGTTGAAAATCGCTTGTTTTTATGTTAAAATATTAAATGTATTAAGGAGAAAAAACTATGGAAAAAGAAAAATTTTTATCATCAGTATATATGATAATTAGAAATGAAAAAAATGATATTTTATTACAAAGGAGACAAGGTACTAAATTATGGCCTGGATTTCTAGCATTACCAGCTGGACATATCGACCAAGGTGAAAACGCATATGATGCTCTTGTTAGAGAAGCAAAAGAAGAACTTGGAATAGAATTATCATTGGATGATATAATTGATACATTTGTAGTGAATAGACGTAACAAATCGTTATTACCATACTATGATGTATATTTTGAAGTATCAAAGTATAAAGGAGACATCAAAATAAACGAACCAGAAAAATGTTCAGAATTAGTGTGGTGCGATATAAATAAATTACCTGAAGATATGATAGACTTTGAAATAGAAGCTATAAAAAACAATCAAAAAGGAATAAAATTCAGTGTGATAGATACTGATAATGAGAAAAAGATAAATAAAGAAGGAAGTGAAGCTATGAATAACGAAATAAAATAAATATGAACTGAGTAATGTGAGTTAAAGAAAATACTAAGAAAAATATTGATATATTAAGTTTTTTTGCAAATATATTAAAAATGTTAATTAAGGAGAATAATTATGAAGGAAAAATTAAGAAAAGTTATTGAGATTTATAAGAATAAAACTAAAAAAGAATGTTACGAAATAGTTATAGATAATAGCGAAGATATTGGAATAAAAGATAATAAAATAGGAGGCAAAGCATATATGCCTAAGGGAGAAGAATATCCTCTAGATGAAGATGGTAACCCAATGATTTTGCTAATACAAATTAATTTAAAAGATATTGAATTAGATGGCTATCCAAAAAAAGGAATATTGGAAGTATTTATAGATAAAGAATGTAGCTGGCCAGCCGATTATAAAATAAAGTATTTCGAAGAAAATCTTGAATATAGAACTGATTTACCAGAGTTTCCATCAAATAATTACATAATTAAGAAACCACTAAAAATAAAATTAAAAAAGAATATAGAACACATGCCAATAAATGATTATAGATTTGCAAATGTTATGAAAGAAATAATTAAAGAAGAAATAGGCATAGAGCTAAAAAATTATAAGGAAATAATAGATCTTTTTGAATCTAATGATATAGACTTATATAATGTTTTCTATGAAGAAATGTCTATTTTGAATGGAAATATTGGAGGATATGCAGACTTCACTCAGACAGATCCTAGAGAAATAGGAGATTTAAAAGAAGAATGTTTATTTAAAATTGATAGTAATATAGGCAATGGAATTATGATTGGTGATTGTGGAATTATATTTGCACTAATTTCTAGAGAAGATATAGAAAAAGGTAACTTTACTAATGCTGTAGTAGATTGGGATTGCTGCTAAAGGAATAGACATTTATAAGTTGAATTTATTGTAAATAATGGAGAATAAAAAATGAAAAGGAAGTGATTAAAATGGATATGTATCAAAAAAGGAAAAAAAGACAAGAAATAAAAATTAATGAAAATAAAAAAGAAGTGCAAAAACAAATGAATATTAACTGGGAAAGTACGAATTATCTAAACACTAGCCGAAACTATTGAAAAAACAACATTTTTTCAAATTTTTATCTTTCGTAATTTGATAAATTGGAGGTGAATATATGTCAAATAAAATAATAGAAGTTCAAAATATTAAAGTAAATATTACAAATATAGATGATAATGATTATATTTGTATTTCTGATTTTGGTAAATACAAAGAGGGAAAATCGAAAGCTGATGACATTATAAGAAACTGGCTAAGAAATAGAATTACTTTGGAATTTTTAGGAACATGGGAGTCGATTTATAATCCAAATTTTAATTCCGTCGAATTCGACGGGTTTAGAAAAAGTGCAGGACTTCACACATTTACATTAAGTGTTACAGAATGGTGTGAAAAGACAAATGCAATTGGTATATATTCAAAACGAGGAAAATACGGAGGAACATATGCACATAAAGATATTGCATTTGAATTTGCTTCTGCAATAAGCCCTGTATTCAAATTATATTTAATAAAAGAATTTGAGAGATTAAAGGAAATTGAAAATCAAAACAGAGAATGGGATGTAAAAAGAATATTAACGAAAAACAATTATTTAATACATACGGATGCAATTAAAAATTACATATTGCCAGATAATGATTTTTATAAAAATAGAGAATGGTTAAAATATGCTGAAGAAGCTGATATTTTAAATGTAGTCATATTTAACACAACGGCTAAGAAATGGAGAGAACTTAATCCTGATTTAGCTAAGAATTCAAATGTTAGAGATTATGCTACAATAAATGAATTAACAGTATTATCAAATTTAGAATCACATAATGCTGAATTAATAAAAGAAGGAAAAAGCAAAGAAGAGAGATTTGAAATTTTAAGTAAAATTGCGAAATATCAATTAGATATACTTAACAATGCAGAAAAAATAAAATTATTGGGAGATGGAAATAAAAAGGAGTGATAAAATGAATAATTGGAGTTTCGGAATAGACAATGACAAATTAATTGGATTAGTGTTAGAAGGAAAGAAAACTGCTACATCATCTTTATATAACTTTGATAAAATTCCGGTAATTGGGGAAGAGTCGATTATTCATTTTGATAATGAAAAGGATGCTTGTATAGTAGAAACAGTAGATTACAAAATAATAAAGTATAACGAAATGACAGAAGAACTTGCAAAGTTAGAAGGTGAAGGAGATTTATCACTTAATTATTGGAAACAAGTTCATTTGAATTTTTTTAAATCTGTTAATCCAAATTTTAAAGAAGATGATAAGATAATCTTTGAAATATTTAAAGTTACTAAAAATTTAGTCGAAGAGAGATTAAAACTAGGAAAAAGTATAGCAAGTAAAAATACAGATTTACTTGGAAATATAGTTAAAGTAGAAGAAATAAATTCAGGATTTAATAATACACTATTTAATATTAATGATAAATATGTAATTAAAGTATGCACTAATAAAGAATTGGAAAATACTTTCGAAAATGAAAAAGATTTTTATTTATCTAATAAGGATAATTGTTTTATTCCCAAATTATATAAATATGATGATTCAAAAGTGGATTGTGATTATATATATGAAGTTATAGAGAAAATAAAAGGAAAAACACTTTATTATTATTGGTATAAAATGAATGAAGCAGATAGAGAAAAAACAATAGAAAAACTAATTGATATAATAAAAAAATTCCATTCAGTTAATGGAAAAGAATATGACTGGAAAAATAAAATTAAAGGCGAAATAAAAAATAGAATTATCAAATGTAAAAAATATTTTAAAATTAAAGATTACAATATGATATTAGAAAGTATAGATAAATATGATGAATATTTATCTGATAATAAATTTGCATTGATTCATAATGATTTACATTTTGATAATGTTATTTATAATAATGGAAAACTCACAATAATTGATTTTAATGATTCTATACAAGCACCAATTGATTTTGAATTTAGATTATTATATATGTGTCAAGAACAACCATGGAAATGGGCGGATATTGAGATGGATCCATATCAAAAGCCAGAGGACTATAAAAACATTTGGAACTATATAAAAAAGTACTATAAAGAGTTAAATGAAATAAAGTTTTTAGAACAAAGAATGATCATTTATAGAATTTGGAATGATACAGGTCATTTAAAGAAATATCATAATGTTGAATTAACTAAAGGAATAGTTGAAAATTCGAAAAAATTAATATAGTAAATATAAAGGAAGTGATGTATAAAGAATAAAATAATTATTGACACAGAAGCAGCTGAAAATGTAAAAATGATATTTGACAGTATAGAAAAAGGCTTAAGCAAGAAAGAAATAGTAGATATTTTAAATAATAAAAAAATCAAAACTCCAATGGAATATATTAAAAACTCGGATGAAGGAAAGATGTGGAATATCAGTATGATTATTGGAGTCCTAAATAATAAAGTATATATTGGAGATTTAATTCAACAAAAGCGAAAACGAATTAGTTTCAAAAATCATAAATTTGTAAAAACAAGAGAAGACGAGTTAATAATCACAAAGAATAATCATATGGAGATAATAAGCAAAGAGCAATTTGAAAGAGTGCAAGATATAATTAAACATTCAGTAAAAGTAAATTCAAATAATGAATATGATCTCTTTTCAGAATATTTGAAATGTACAGAATGTGATAGTAACTTGACTATTAGAAAGAGTAAAGAATATACATATTATGCTTGTTCATCTTATGTGAGAAAAAGAGGATGCGATAATAAACATACAATAAGAAAAGATATTTTAGAGGAAAAAGTTATTACAGAAATAAGTAATAGACAAACAACCTAAATAGATAAGTTGAATAGAAAGTATATTTATGATTTGATAAATATGATATACTTAAATAAAGATGGATCAATAAAAATAGAGTTTAAAAGAAAATAATTAATAAATAGGAGATGAAATGGATAATTTAAAGCAATTAAAAAATGAAGAAATAGTTGATTTAATAAAAAGTGGAAAAGTAGAAGTGGCTGATATTGTTGATTCAGGAATTTGTCCTACTTGCTTTGATAAAAAGAACAATCATATTTTATATGGAGACAATACTGATAAAATGATATTTGAAAATGACAAATTCGAATGCTTTTTAGTAGGAAATCCAAGAGCAGATGGACATACTGCAATAAGCACTAAAACACATTATAAAGATATGATGGAAATAGATGATGAAACATGTAATGAAATATTTGTATTAGCTAAAAAAATAATGAATATTTTAAAAGATGTTTATAATGCTGAAAGTGTATATCTTTGTACAATGTGTGATGGACCAATGAATCATTTTCATATTCAATTAATTCCACGATATTCATTTGAAAAAAGAGGTTCAAAAAATTTTGTAAAACCAAGATTTGAATATAAAGAAGATAAAGAAAAATTATTAGAATTGAGAAAACAATTAAATTATAAAGTAGGTGAGTAAAATGAGTAATGAAAAAAGTTGTGCAAGTACAAATATCAACTGGTATCCCGGACATATGAAAAAAGCCATGGATCAAATAGAACAAGATGTTAAACTAGTAGATATAATAATAGAAATACTAGATGCTAGAATACCAATTTCTAGCCAGAACCCAGAAGTGCAAAAAATAATAAAAAATAAAAACAGAATAATAATATTAAATAAAGCAGACTTGTCAGAAGAAAAAGAAAACAAAAAATGGGTAGAATATTTTGCAAAGAAAGGTATACCATCAATACTATGTGATTCAAATAAAGGAGAAGGGATAAACAAAATAACCAAACAAATAAATGAAGTAATGCAAGAAGAACTAGAAAAGCAAAGAGCAAAAGGAAGAACCTCAAAAATAATAAGAGCAATGATACTAGGAGTACCAAATGTAGGAAAGTCATCATTTATAAACAGAGTGTCGAATAAAGTGGCGATGCAAGTTGGAAATAAACCAGGAGTAACAAAACAAAAACAATGGATACGTTTATCTAATAACATAGAATTACTAGATACTCCAGGAGTGTTATGGCCTAGATTAGAGAAAGAAGAAATAGCTTTAAATCTAGCATATACAGGTACAATCAAAAGCGAGATACTAGATGAAGTGGAGATTGCGTATAACTTGTTAAAATACTTACTTGAAGAATATAGACAAGCAGTAGTTGACAGATATTCTCTAAATTCAGAAGTAGTGGAAAAAATACTTTCAACCGATCAACTTGCGGAAAATGAGCGAATAGTAGAAGTGATGAACTACATAGGAGAAAAAAGAGGAGCAGTAGCAAAAGGAAATACAATAGATTTAAATAAAGTATCAAAAATAATATTAGATGATTTTAGAAGCGGAAATTTAGGAAGAATTACGCTAGAAAAAGTAGAAAGGTAAAAAATGATAGAAATAATAAACAGAGAAAAAGATATATCAGAAGTAAACACAATGTCACCACTTACTTGGGCATATGTGGGAGATGCTGTGTATGAATTGTTTATCAGAATGAATTTAGTAAATACAAAAAAGTCGAAACCACATATGTTACATATTGAATCAATAAAATATGTAAAAGCAGAAGCTCAAGCAAATATATTGAAAAACATATATGATAATCTAACAGAAGACGAAAAAGATATTGTAAGAAGAGGAAGAAATGCAGAAAACCATCATCTTCCCAAAAATTCAACAGTCGAAGAATATAGATACTCAACAGCGTTTGAAGCCTTAATAGGATACTTATACTTAACCAAACAAGATCAAAGATTAGAAGAAATACTAAAAATGTGCTTTTAAATATTGACTATTTTGAAGAAAAATGTTATATTAATAAAGTACAAAATATTGGCCCCTTGGTCAAGCGGTTAAGACGCAGCCCTCTCAAGGCTGAATCATGGGTTCGATTCCCGTAGGGGTCACCAGCATAAAGCTATTATTCATTAATAGCTTATTTTTTATGAAAAAATAAATTACAAGGGAAACGAAAAGAGGTAAAGAAACCTGTCCTAGTGGTCAGGTTTTTTATATAATTTTAGGAGTTGTCGAAATTTGTCTACAAAATGCAAACAAAAATTTGTAAAAAGTATTGACAAACAAAAAATCAAGTAGTACTATATATACGAACAAAGATTTGTGTGAGGAGGCGGCTATGATTTCAACACTACACATTAAAAATATAGGAATAATAGATGACTTAGTAATAGATTTAAATAATGGACTAAACGTATTAACAGGAGAAACAGGAGCAGGAAAAACATTAATAATAGATTCGCTAGGAATAATAGCAGGAGGCAGGTTCTCGAAAGAAATGATACGAAAAGGAGAAAGTGTGTCATTTGTTGAACTATGTCTTTATATGCCAGACAATCCAAACTCAATAGATGGAAACATAATAATATCAAGAGAGATAAGTACTTCGGGAAGAAATTTATGCAAAATTAATGGAAGACTTGTAACAGTAAACGAACTAAAAATATTTATGAAAAATATAATTGATATACATGGACAGTATGACAATCAAACGCTAATGGACACGGAATTTCACACAAAATACTTAGATAAATTTATAGGAGAAAAAATAGAAAGCCAACTTGCTCAATATACTCAACTATTTAGTCATTACAAAGAATTGCAAGCAAAATTAAAAGATAACTATGGAAGTGAAATAGAAAAACAAAGAAAATTAGACTTGTTGCAATATCAATATAAAGAGATAAAAAATGCAAATTTGAAACAAGGAGAAGATGAAGAGCTAGAAACAAAAAGAAAAATAATAATGAATTCAGAAAAAGTTGCTGAAAGCCTAAATAATGTGAGCAACAATTTAGGAACAACAGCAATAGATGCTATAAATGATTCAATAAGGGCGTTAGAAAAAATAGACCAAGTAGACGACAAATATAATGAAAAATTAATAGAACTAAAAAATATATATTATGAAGTGCAAGAACTATCAAGGGATATTGATTACATGAAAGATGAAATATATTTTAATGAAGAAGAAAGAAATGAAACAGAAGAGCGATTAGATGAAATTTATGCACTAAAAAGAAAATATGGAAATACAATACAAGACATTATAAAATATAAAAACGAAGTTGCAGAGGAAATTGCTAGAATAGAAGGACTAGAAAATGAAAATAAACAAACAAGAAAAGAAATAGCGCAAATAGAGATAAAAATGAATATTCTTTGCGAGCATATTACAGAATTAAGAAAACAAAATTCATCAATACTTAATTTAAAAATAAATCAAGAACTTACAGAATTAGAAATGAAAAACGCTAAGTTTAATGCAAAAATAATTGAAACAAAAGACTTTAGTAATTTTGGAAAAAGCTATGTAGAATTTGTAATTACAACAAACCTAGGGGAAGATGAAAAACAATTAAGCAAAATAGCATCAGGCGGAGAATTATCAAGAATAATGTTAGCCATAAAAACTGTTTTATCAGACATTGACGAAGTTCCTGTTTTAATATTTGATGAGATAGACACAGGAATAAGTGGAAAAGCAGCCAATTCAGTAGGAATAAAATTACAAAAAATAGCAAAACAACATCAAGTAATAATAGTTACACATTTAGCAACCATCGCAGCAAAAGGAGATCATAATTATTATATATATAAAGAAATAAATAATAATAAAACAAACACGAAAATAAAATTATTAACAGAAGAAGAAACAATACAAGAAATAGCAAGAATATCATCAGGAGAAATTACAGATATAGCACTAACACATGCAAAAGAACTTAGAAAAAAGGTGGCATAATAAAAGTTTACAAGAAATTCACAAATAAGTAAACATAAAAACACTAAAAAATATTTACATATTTCGCTTTATGTTATATAATATAAACATTAAAAAGGAGACCAAAGAAATATGTTTAACTTTAATATTGACAAAAGAATAATATATGTAATTATAGCAATACTAGTAGTGTTTTCGGTAGTAAATTATGCTAGAAACCCTATGGAACTAGTTGCTCTGTTATTAACATTACCAGGAGTTATAATAGCAATAACATTTCACGAATTTGCACATGCTTTTGCAGCAGATAAATTAGGAGACGATACTCCAAGATATCAGAAAAGGCTGACGTTAAATCCATTAGCACATATAGACCCAATAGGATTTTTTATGCTAATATTTGTACATTTTGGATGGGGAAAACCAGTAGAAATAAATCCTACCAACTTTAACAGAAAAAGGTCAATGTCTGCACAAGAAGCCATAGTAGCGTTTGCAGGACCTTTAATGAATATTTTAATAGCAATAGTATTAACAATAGTATTATGTACAATAGGAAAATTTGCACCAGGATTTGCGCTTACAAAAGTGGGATTCTTTATAGTATTAACAATACAATTAGCAATACAAGTTAATATAGGACTAGGAGTGTTTAACCTAGTTCCATTACCACCACTAGATGGTTCTAAAATATTGATGCACTTTTTACCATATAATGCAAAAACATGGTTCAAAAACAACGAAAATACTTTCTATATAATATTTTTAGTATTATGGATAACCAACATAGTAAGTTATATAATAGATCCAGTAATAACTGTAACATCAAATGGAATATACGCATTAGTTTCAGGAATATTTGGTCTATTTGGATAGGGGAAAAAATGAAAGATATATTGATAATGGGAATAGAATCTAGCTGTGACGAAACTTCTGTTGCTATTGTAAAAAATGGTAGAGAAGTTTTATCAAATATAATAGACACACAAATAAGTATACACGAAAAATTTGGAGGAGTAGTTCCGGAAATAGCATCAAGAAATCATGTAGAAGCTATTTCGAATGTGACAAAAAAAGCAGTTAAAGAAGCAGGGATAGAGATGAATCAGGTAGACGCTATTGCTTGTACATATGGTCCGGGATTAGTAGGGGCACTACTTGTTGGGGTATCATATGCAAAAGCACTTAGTTATGCACTAAACAAACCACTTATAGGAGTGAACCATATAGAAGGACATATTGCTGCAAATTACATATCGCACAAAGAATTAGAGCCACCATTTTTATGTCTAATGACATCAGGAGGAAATACACAAATAATATTAGTTGAAGACTACACAAGATTTAAAATACTTGGAAAGACAAAAGATGATGCGATAGGAGAAGCTTTTGATAAGGTGGCAAGAGTTATAGGACTAGGATATCCGGGAGGACCTAAAATAGATAATCTAGCAAAACAGGGAACACCAAATATAGAATTACCAAAAGCGCATTTAGATAATTTAGACTTTAGCTTTAGTGGAATAAAAACAGCTGTAATAAACTTGAATCACAAAAATCCGGAGATAAACAAAGCAGATTTAGCAGCTAGCTTCCAAGAAACAGTTACAGATATGTTGGTAGAAAAAGTGCAAAGAGCAATAGAACTCACAAACATAAACAAAATAGTATTAGCGGGTGGAGTATCAGCAAATACTTGTATAAGAAGAAAGTTTGATGAACTTGCACAAGAAAAAAATATAAAAATATATTATCCTGAATTAAAACTTTGTACAGACAATGGTGCAATGATAGCAGCAGCAGGATACAATGAATATATACAGGGAAAAAGATCAGACTTAACTTTAAATGCTGTACCAAATTTAAGTCTTAAAGAAGAATAAAAAAGGGGAGATAGAATGTCAATATACGCCATATCAGATTTACATCTATCGTTTAATACAGACAAACCAATGAATATATTTGGTTGGGACGATTACGAAAATAGAATAGCGGAAGATTGGAATAAAAAAGTTTCTGACGAAGATTTAGTTCTATTGCCAGGAGATTTTTCGTGGGAATTAAGACTGCAAAATACATATAAAGATTTTGAATACTTATCAAATCTACCAGGGAAAAAATTATTACTAAAAGGAAACCATGACTATTGGTGGACAACTCTAAAAAGTATGAGAGATTATCTAAAACAAAATAATTACAATAACATAGATTTTATATATAATAATAGTTACGAATATGAGAACAAAATAATTGCAGGAACAAGAGGATGGAATATTGCAACAGAGACAGAAGAAGATAAAAAGATAAAAGCAAGAGAATTATTGAGGTTGGAAAACTCTATAAAAGATGGAATAGAAAAATATGGAGAGGACAAGGAAATAATAGTATGCATGCACTATCCGCCAATAATAAAAGAAAATACAAACACTGAATATGCAGCAATATTACAAAAGTATAAAGTAAAAAAATGCATATATGGACACTTACATGGAAAATCACAAGTTAATGCTATAGAAGGAATATTTAATGGGGTAGAATATATAATGGCGAGTTGTGATTATACAGGCTTTAAACTTAAAGAAATATGCTAAAAAGGCTTGCAATATCTGAAAAATATGATATAATAATTAAGCTATTTATTTGTAAAGACAGAAAGGACATGAATTAAATGAGTATAAAAATAGAGAAAACAGAAAACAAAAACGAATTAAAATTAGAATTTACAATTGAAGCTAAAAAATTTGATGAAGCTATATTAAAAGTATATGGAAAAAGTGCAAAATACTTTAATATTCCAGGATTCAGAAAAGGAAAAGCACCATTCAATATAGTTGAAAGAATGTATGGGGATCAAATATTCTATGAAGATGCATTCAATGAATTAGTTCCACCAATATACGAAAAAGAAATAGAAGAAAATAAAATAGAAGCTGTAAGTAAGCCTCATATAGATATAGTAAACATGAAAAAAGGAGAAGACTTAGTATTTACAGCAATAGTACAAACAAGACCAGAAGTTGAACTTGGAAAATATAAAGGAATAGAATTAAAGAAAATTGAGTATCCTGTTACAGACAAAGATATTGAACATGAATTAGAGCATATGCAAGAACACAATGCAAGAACAATAACAGTAGAAGATAGAGCTGTAAAAGATAAAGACATAGCAGTAATTGATTTCGAAGGTTTTGTTGATGGCAAACCATTCGAAGGTGGAAAAGCAGAAAAGCACGAATTAGGAATAGGAAGCAAAACATTTATACCAGGATTCGAAGACCAAGTTATTGGAATGAAAATAAACGAAGAAAAAGATATAAATGTAAAATTCCCAGAAGAGTATTTTTCAAAAGACTTAGCAGGAAAAGATGCAACATTCAAAGTTAAACTACATGAAATAAAAGAAAAGAAATTACCAGAATTAGATGATGAATTTGCAAAAGATGTTTCAGAATTTGATACTTTACAACAATTAAAAGAAAGCATTAAAGAAAAAATGCAAGCAGAAAATGACCATAAAGCAAAACATGAAACAGAAAGTGCAGCAATAGAAGCAGTAGCAAAAAATACAAAAATTGACATCCCATCAGGAATGATTGAAACAGAAGTAGATGCAATGATAAGAGACTTAGAACAACAATTAGCATATCAAGGAATTAATGTAGAACAATATTTACATATAATGAATAAAACAAGAAAAGACCTAGAAGATAACTATAAAGAGCAAGCAGAAAGAAACATCGTATCTAGACTTATATTAGAAGAAATTATCAAGGCAGAAAAAATAGAAGCTACAGACGAAGAGATAGCAGAAAAAATTAAAGAAATGGCAAAAAGCTATGGCAGAAAAGAAGAAGACTTAACAAAAAATGAATCTTTAAAAGAATATATTGCAAACACAATAAAAACAGAAAAAGCCATAGAATTAATAATAAAAAATGCAAAAATAAAATAAACAAGAAATAAAATAGTTAGGGGGTTATTTATATTTATATAAATATTAGTATGCTCACTAACTATTTGACTTTTTGAACAACAAATCAAAATGTTGTAAATAAAATATAAAAGATAATACTATAAGTATTATAAAGACATTAGGAGGAATTTAATTATGTTAGAAAAGAATAGCTTAGTACCATATGTAATAGAGCAATCTGCAAGAGGAGAAAGATCATATGATATTTTCTCAAGATTATTAAAAGATAGAATAATATTTTTAGGAGAAGATGTAAATTCAGTTTCAGCAGGATTAGTTGTTGCACAACTTCTATTCCTAGAATCAGAAGATCCAGATAAAGAAATTGATCTATATATAAATTCACCAGGTGGATCTATAACAGATGGAATGGCAATAGTAGACACAATGAATTATATAAAATGCCCAGTATCAACAATATGTGTAGGAATGGCTGCAAGTATGGGATCAGTACTATTGGCTTCTGGAGAAAAAGGAAAAAGATTTGCAACACCAAATTCAGAAATACTAATACACCAACCATTAATCGGCGGTGGTGGACTTTCTGGACAAACAACAGAAATAAAAATTCATGCAGATCATATGGTAAAAACAAGAGAAAAGCTAAACAAACTATTAAGTGAAAGAACAGGTCAACCAATAGAGGTAATTAACAGAGATACTGAAAGAGATAACTATATGACTGCACAACAAGCATTAGAATATGGACTAATAGACGGAATACTAGAGAAAAGAAACTAAAATATAAAATTGAAGGAGAATTACATTTATGCAAAAAAACGAAAAAGGAAGAGCTGTAAGATGTTCATTTTGTGGAAAGGTACAAGATGATGTTGAAAGAATAATAGCTGGACCAGGAGTATATATTTGTGATGAGTGTGTTAAAGTTTGCTCAAACATAATAGAAAACGATTTATATGAAGATAGTGAACTTTCATACGAAACAGAAGGAGTAGCAGAATTACCAAAGCCAGAAGAAATAAAAAAGATATTAGATGAATATGTAATAGGCCAAGAAGACGCAAAAAAAACATTGGCAGTTGCAGTATACAATCATTATAAAAGAATTAATAGTGAGAAAAATATATCAGAAAAAGATGATGTAGAAATACAAAAAAGCAATATTCTTTTATTAGGACCAACTGGATGTGGTAAAACATTACTTGCTCAAACTCTTGCAAGAATACTTGAAGTTCCATTTGCAATAGCAGATGCAACAACACTAACAGAAGCAGGATATGTTGGAGAAGATGTTGAAAACATCTTACTAAAACTAATTCAAGCAGCAGATTATGATGTAGAAAAAGCACAAAAAGGAATTATATACATCGATGAAATAGACAAAATATCAAGAAAATCAGAAAATCCATCTATTACAAGGGATGTAAGTGGAGAAGGTGTACAACAAGCATTACTAAAAATAGTAGAAGGAACAGTCGCATCAGTTCCCCCACAAGGAGGAAGAAAACATCCACATCAAGAGTTTATTCAAATAAATACTCAAAACATATTATTTATATGTGGAGGAGCATTTGACGGACTTGAAAAAATAATAAAAGAAAGAGTAGAAAAAAAGACAATAGGTTTTGGCGCTACGATTACCACTCAAAAAGAGCAAGACAAATATGCAATATTTGATCAACTATTACCACAAGACTTATTAAAATTTGGATTGATACCAGAATTTGTTGGAAGATTACCAATAGTAACAACATTAAGAGAACTTGACAGGGAATCTTTGATAAAAATAATAACAGAACCTAAAAACTCACTAGTAAAGCAATACAAAAAATTATTTAAATATGACAATGTAGAATTAGATTTTGAAAAAGAAGCATTGGAGTCAATAGTAGACAAAGCAATAGAAAGAAAAACAGGAGCTAGAGGATTAAGAGCAATAATTGAAGATATTATGAGAGACATAATGTACGAAATACCTTCAAATCCAAAAATAGAGAAATGTATTATAACAAAAGAAACAGTGGAAAATGGGGAAGCTCCAAAAATAATTATTAACAATAATAGAGAAATACCTAAAAAAATAAAAACAGCAAGAAGAACAACTAGGAAAAACATAGGAACAGCTTAGAAGAAAACGAAAAGATAAATAGGGGAAAATATGAATAATAAAGTGAAAATAAGGAATATAATATCCAACATAATCACGATAGTAATACTAATTGTAGCGGTTATTATATACAAGAATTATGATTATAACTATTTTGTAAAAGGAGTTAAAGAGACTGGAAAAACAACATTTTCAAGAGACTCAAAAATTAAGTGTTCAAAAGAAAGAAGTTATAAAATAGAGAACAAAGAATATAATGATGCTATGTTTTATAAAGAAATAGAAGTTACACCAAACACGCCATATAAAGTGAGTTGCAAAATAAAAACGGAGAATGTGCAAGGAAAAACTGGCAAAACACTAGCAGGAGCGCAAATATGTCTTAATAACACAGAAGAACATTCAGCAGTTTTGACGGGAGACAAAGATTGGACACAAGTAGAATTTCTATTCAATTCAAAAAAAGAAAATAAAATAGAAATAGGATTTAGACTAGGTGGAAACCTAACTGAAGCATCAGGAACAGCATGGTTTTCGGATATAAAAATAGAAAAGGGTGTTTCGGATAGTAGTACAACATGGAACTTTGGATGTTTTTTGCTAAATAATGCAGACGTAGCAATAAACAACGAAGAAATAAAAGTATTTCTAAGCGAAGATGAGAAAGCAACAATAAGAAGAGATATGGCAAGATTAGAAAAATCAATAAAAGAAATGTCTAATAATCAAATGAATATTACGTATGAAATTATTGAAATAGATAAACCATTAACAACATTATCGTATGATGATGTAAATGGTTATTATATAAGTGAGGCAGATGCATATAAACTATTGGCATCAGAAGTGCTAAAAAAAGATTTTGACCATGTCTTTATATGCACAAACTTGCCTTTGGAAAGCGAACTTACAAGAGATGATTCAATATCAGAATGGATAGGACTAGGAAATATGCTATTTCTAGGAAAAGGTTATTCTAATATAAGAATAACTCCATTAGAGTATCAATATTCTAGTAGAAATACATTCCCGGAAGAAGTATTTTTACATGAATTTTTACATACACTGGAAAGAAATGCAGAAGAATATGGAAACACAGTTCCAGCATTACACGATTATGAAAAATATGGGTACAAAGATGATATATATGATGGACAAAGGAAATGGTATATGGATTACATGAATAGAAACATAAAAAGCGATGGAAAATATATAGGCTTACCAGCAGAAATATATAAATTAAAACCGGCAAAAAGAAGCGATTTTGAATACTCTTACCAACTAGATGTTTTAGATGAACCTCATAACATTATAGAAGAAGTAAATAGTATCATAGAAAAAATAAAATTCATATTTAAAAGTAAAGAATTAGTATATAACGTTGAAGGAGCAACAAAATAAAAATGAAATTGACAGATTTTAATTACAACTTACCAGAAGAACTAATAGCTCAAACACCTATACAAAAAAGAGACGAATCAAGACTAATGCTATTAGATAAAAACACAGGAGAAATACAACATAAAATATTTAAAGATATAATAGACTATCTAGAACCAGGAGACTGCATAGTTAGAAACAATACGAAAGTTATACCAGCAAGGCTATATGGAAAAAAGGAAACTGGAGCAAATGTAGAATTTGTATTATTAAAAAATATACAAGGTAACATATGGGAAGCGATGGTCAGACCAGGAAATAAATTGCATGCAGGGGCAAAGGTTGTATTTGGAGATGGATTATTAAAAGCAGAAATATTAGAAACTCTGAAAGATGGAACAAGGAAAGTTAATTTTGAGTATACTGGAATATTTAACGAAATATTAGATCAAATTGGTTTGATGCCACTTCCACCATACATACATGAAAGCTTAAAAGATAACGACAGATATCAAACAGTATATGCAAAGTATAAGGGATCGGCTGCAGCTCCAACAGCAGGATTACACTTTACAAATGATTTACTAAAAAAGATAGAAGAAAAAGGAATACAAATAGCAAATGTAACTCTACATGTTGGAATAGGAACTTTTAGACCAGTAAAAGAAGAAAATATAGAAGAACACCACATGCATACAGAACATTATTATATAAAACAAGAAGACGTAGAAAAAATAAACAATGCAAAAAAAGAAGGACACAGAGTAATTGCAGTTGGAACAACATCATGTAGAACACTAGAAACAATCGCAGACGAGAAAGGATATGTAAAAGAATGTGAAGGAGACACAGGAATATACATATATCCAGGTTACAAATTCAGATGTATAGATGGACTAATAACAAATTTCCATTTACCAGAATCAACATTGCTAATGCTTGTATCAGCACTAGCTGGAAGAGAAAACATACTAAATGCATACAATGAAGCAGTAAAAGAAAAATACAGATTTTTCTCTTTTGGGGATGCAATGTTTATACACTAAAAAAGGTTAATAGGTTACCGTAAACCTAAATATAAAGACAAGGAAAAAGAGATGCCAAAAACAGCGATAACATACGAACTATTACATATAGATAAAAATACAGGAGCAAGAAGAGGAATTGTACATACTCCGCACGGAGATATACAAACTCCTGTATTTATGCCAGTTGGAACACAAGCAACTGTAAAATCAATATCGCCAGAAGAATTAAAAGAACTAGGCGCACAAATAATATTATCAAATACATATCATTTGTATCTAAGACCTGGAGATGAATTAGTAAAAGAAGCTGGCGGACTTCATAAATTTATGAATTGGGATAGACCAATACTAACAGACTGTGGAGGATTTCAGGTTTTTAGTTTAAGTGATCTAAGAACAATATCAGAAGATGGGGTAGAATTTAAATCACATCTTGACGGAAGTAAACATTTTTTCTCGCCAGAAAAAGTTATGAAAATAGAGGAAAACTTAGGTGCAGATATAATAATGTCTTTTGACGAATGTTGTCCATATCCATCAACATATGAATATACAAAAAACTCAATGGAAAGAACAACTAGGTGGGCGATTAGATGTAAAAAAGCACACGAAGGACATGAAGAAAAGCAAGGACTATTTGGAATAATCCAAGGTGGATTCTATGAAGATTTAAGGAAACAATCAGCAGAGGACTTAATAAAACTAGATTTTCCAGGATATGCGATAGGAGGAATAAGTGTAGGAGAGCCAAAAGAAGAGTACCTAAAAATGCTTAAATATACAGCTCCACTAATGCCTGCGGACAAGCCACGATATCTAATGGGAGTGGGAACACCGGACTACTTAATAGAAGCAGCACTAGCAGGAATAGACATGTGTGATTGCGTATTACCAACTAGAATAGCAAGAAATGGAACTGCTATGACTTGGGACGGAAAAGTAGTTATAAGAAATGCAACATATGAAAGAGATTTTACACCTCTAGATCCAAAGTGTGATTGCTATACATGTAAAAACTATACAAGAGCATATATAAGACACTTAGTAAAAACAAAGGAAATAATGGGAACTAGATTAATATCATATCACAATTTATATTTCTTGACTAAATTAATGGAAAGAGTTAGAATAGAAATAGAGAATGATAATCTTTTAAACTTTAAAACAGAATTCTACAAACAATATGGCTATACTAAAGAATAGAAAAGTAGGGGGAAAAATAGATGGATTTATATGGAGAAAACCAATTTAGAAACAGCAAAGTAAATGACAAAAAAATAATCAAAATAATAATAATACTGATGGTAATATTATTATTTTTAGCAATAGGAATAGTCTGTACAATATATTATCTAAAAAATAAAGAATTAAAAGTATATATAGATGGAAAAAATGCAAGCTCATCAGTTTCACTATTTTCAATAGAAGACGATGATGTATATGTTTCAATAAGTGGACTAGCTAAAAAGTTAGGCTACACAAAGAATAATGGAGAATATAAACACAGATTTGATGAAGATACATCAAAATGCTATGTAGATAACAATTATGAGACAGCATCATATATATTAGGTTCAAATACAATGTATAAAAAATTAATAGATAAAACAGATTCTTCATATAAAAGTGACTATGAGTACTTCACACTAAAAAAACCAGTAAAACAAATAGATGGAGAACTATATACAACACTGGAAGGAGCAGAAAAAGGATTTAACTTTGTTGCTTCATATAATAGCTCGAACAATACTATAAAAATATATACACTACAATATTTACTAGAAAATTATACAAGCAAAACAGCAGATGCAGTTAAAATTGATGATTTAAGCTACGAGAACAAAAAACCCGTACTATACGACATGATACTAGTACAAAATGAATCAGGAAAACTTGGAGTTAATAAAGTTACAGGAGAAACAATAATAGGTAAAAAGTATAGAGAAATAACCTTTATAGAAAGTTCACAAGAATTCTTGGTAGTGACAGATGATGGAAAAGTTGGAATAATAGATTCAAATGCACAAACAAGAATAGAACCTTTATATAATAGCATAAATTTAATAAATGAAGAAACAGGACTTTATATAGTATCAAAAGATAACAAGTATGGAATAGTAAACAAAAAAGGTCAGATTGTAGTATATTTAGAATATGACAGTATAGGACTAGAGGATGTTCGAAGTTTTGCTGAAGATGACATTGAAAACGACTATCTGTTATACAATAAATATATACCAGTCAAAAAAGACCAAAAATGGGGATTATTAGATGTAAATGGAAACTCTGTAATGCCAGTAGAATATGATTCTTTGGGATGCAAGATAATAAACAGCAAAGATACATCAATAAATAGTGTTCTATTAATTCCAGAATATGAAGCAATAGTAGTATGCAAAGATAAATTATACGGAATATTTGGTCCGGATTATTATAAAAAAACAGGTAAAATGCTAATTGAGGTGGCAGTTGATAATGTATATTCTATAATATCAGGTGGAAACAAAGAATATTATCTAACATACCAAGGAAATATAATGCATGTTATAAACTATATAAAAACAGCTGTTGGAGTACAACCAATAAACGAAGAAAATAACAATAATCCAAGTAATTCAAATGCAAACAATGAAAATACGACAACAAATCAACAGACAAATACAGAAAACAGTGAAAATAATAACCAGACAAGTAATACTCAAAATTCAGCAAATTAATAAAAAGAGGGAGAATATGGAATACGTTAAATTTATAGTAACAATAATAATTATATTAGTAATTTTCTATATAGCAGAGACTCAAAGAAAAAGCCAAGAAAAAGAAACTAAAAAAATGCAATCAGAAATAAAAAAAGATGATAAAATAATAACATATGCAGGACTAACTGGAATTGTAGACGAAGTATTAGAGGACAGAGTTATACTAAAAGTAAACCCAACAATGCAAAAAGTATCAATAGAAAAGTGGGCGATTGCAGGTTTAGATACAAGAAAATGGGAAGACGATAAAGAAGAAATAAACAAAGACAAAAATGAACCAAAAAAATAAATAATAAAACAAACATAAAAAACCTTCAATTATAATATATATGTATTATATTAATTATAATTGGAGGTTTTTATATGAATGTAAAAGATATAACCAAAAACATGGTAAGTGAGAGAAAGACAAAAGAAGATAGCAATTTTGTAAGAATAATAAAAGGAAGTATATTGTCGATTATATTAACAATTATATGCTTATTGATATTTTCTCTAATATTAGCGTATACTAACATACCGGAAAAAACAATGATACCAGTTATAACAGCAGTAACAGCAATAAGCATACTAGCAGGAAGTATAATAAGTGTATCCAAAATAGAAAAAAAGGGAATAATCAATGGAGCATTAGTTGGATTAATATATATATTAACAATTTATATAATATCAAGTATAGCAAAAGGAAATTTTGGAATAACTATAAATAGCATAATATTAATAGCATCTGCAATAATAGCTGGAATGTTAGGTGGCATAATAGGAGTAAATATAAAAAATAGATAAAATTTTCTAAAAATCCTGTAAAACAGTTGATATTTTATTGCAAATAGAGTAAAATTAAGCGGTACGGAGGAAAATATGGTAACATTTGAAGACGTGAAAAACAATAGCGAAATAAACAATTTAATATTAACTTCTCAAAAACAATTGGATGTATTAGGATATACAGAACATTCAATGAGACACATAAACATTGTGTCAAATAGGGCAGCAGAAGTATTAAAAAACTTAGGTTATGATGAACACCGAATAGAATTAGCAAGAATAGCAGGCTATATGCATGATATAGGAAATGCTGTAAATAGAACAGATCATGCACACTCAGGAGCAATACTAGCATACCAAATCTTAAAAGAAATGGGAATGGACATGGAAGATAGAGCGGAGATAATGATGGCAATAGGAAACCATGACGAAGCAACAGGCACAGCTGTTAGTGACATATCAGCTGCATTAATATTAGCAGATAAATCAGATGTTCATAGAGACAGAGTGCGAAATCAAAACATGTCTACATTTGATAAACATGATAAAGTAAACTATGCAGTTACAAATGCAGACTTTATAATGAACACAGAAGAAAGAAAAGTAACATTAAGCTTGACAGTAGACAGAAAGATATGCTCTGTACTAGACTATTTTGAAATATTCTTAGATAGAACAATGATGAGCAAATATGCAGCAAAATTTTTAAATATATGGTTTGAACTACTTATTAACGATATAAAATTAATGTAAAAAATGGAGGAAAATAAATTGAAAACAAAGAAAAAGAAACAAAACAACAAAATATCACTAAAAATATTAGGAAGAATCTTAACAATAATAATTATAATGTTAGTATCACTTGGATCATTTGTAGGAATTTTTAAACTAGAACAAAATGCTATGAAAAATATAATTCCAGACTATGAATTAGGTATGGATTTATATGGAGCAAGACACATAGTTGCAAAAGTAGATGACACAAATGCAGAGGACATGCGTACTTATGATAATTACATTAAATCAAAAGAAATAATAGAAGAAAGACTTAAATTCTTAGAAATAAGTGATTATCTAGTAAGGTTAGACGATGCAACTGGAGAAATAGACATAGAAATACCAGAAGATGCAACAACAGATTACTTTGCAGAATATACAGGAATGCAAGGAAAATTTACAATGACAGATGACGAAACAAGTGAAGTATTATTAGACAACAATAGCCTAAAAAAAGCAAGTATACAATATGGTACAAGCTCAGCTGGAACAACAGTATATCTAGTAATAGAATTCAACAAAGAAGGTAGTTCAAAATTACAAGAAGTATCAAAAACATATATAAAATCAACAGATAGTGAAGGCAATGACACAACCAAAAAAGTAAAAATGTCAATAGATGACCAAACAATAATGACAACATACTTTGGAGAAGAGATGACAGATGGAATAATGCAAATACCATTGGGAACAACAACAGACGCAACAGATATTCAAAACTATCTAAAACAAGCATCAAATATAAGCGTATTCCTAAACACAGAACCTTTACCAATAAAATATAGTGTAGATATTAACAGATTTGAATATTCAGATATAACAGAAAATACCTTAAAAATAGCAACAATAGTATTAGCTTCAATATTTGCTATAATGTTAATATATATGATAATCAAATACAAAGCAAATGGAATATTAGGAGCATTAGCAAATGTAGGTTTCTTAGCACTATTACTATTAGCAATAAGATATGGAAAAGTTACACTTACATTAACAGGAATTGCAGGAATTGCAATAGCAACAATAATTGAATACGTAATTACAATGCTAGTAATCAAACAATACAACAAAGACACAGACGAAGCAACAGTCAACAAAAATGTAAAAAATGTAATGAGCAACTCAGCAAAAACAATAGCACCAATACTAATAATGTCAGTAATATTTGCATTAATAAAATGGGAGCAAATAGCAAGCATTGGAATGGTACTATTCTGGGCAATATTAATAATGGTAGTATATAATGCAATAATATTAGCTACAAAATTTTATATAACCAAAAAGAACAAAAAGAAATAAATATATGAAATTGGAAAGGAAACTAAAATGAAAAAAATAATTCAAATAGTATTAATGTGCCTAATAATTGCTGGTGTGATAATAGTAGCAACAATAGGATTTAACGTAGGTACAAAATATTCAGAGACAACACAAATAAGCATTAAAATAGGAAAAGAATTTGATCTAAAAGACATAAAAGCAATAACAAACGAAGTATTTGAAAAACAAAATACACAAATCCAATATGTAGAACTATACAAAGATATGGTTCAAATAACAGTAAAAGAAGCTTCGGAAGAACAAATAAAAACATTAAATGAAAAAATAAACGAAAAGTTCGAGATAAGCAATGAACTTTCAAACGTACTAGTTACAAGACAATCAAACGTAAGACTAAGAGACATAGTAAAACCATACATTGTGCCAGTTGCAATAGTAAGTGCTATTACAATAGTATATGTAATGATAGCATTCAGAAAACTAGGAATTTGGCAAGTGCTATACAACACATTAATGAACATGGTTGCACCACAAGCAATATTTGCAGGCTTCTATGCAGTAACAAGAATACCAGTAAATAGATTAACAGTAGTAATTGCAATATTAATATACATTGCATCAATAATGTTAAACATAGTTTATTTAAACAAAATAGAACAAAACAAAGAGCAACAAAAATAACAAAAATTAGTTACTAATAATAGAATATATTATTAGTAACATTTTTTTTGTTACAAAAGGGGGAATTTATATGTTTAAAAAGCTGTGTAGATTTTTTAGAATAGACAGAAGTGACCTTTCATATGAAGAAGCAATATCTATTTACAAAAGACATAATGGAATAATAATAGACGTAAGAAATCCAGAAGAATATAAATCAAAGCACGTTAAAGGAGCCATAAATATACCTTTATACGAGATGGACAATATCAAAAATGAAATTATAGATCCGGATGAAGTGATTTTGTTATATTGTAAAACAGGAAAAAGAAGTAGAATGGCAAAAGAAATATTGCTACAAGAAGGATATGAAAATGTCTATACATTTGATGCAAAAATATAAAAAATTCGAAATAACAAACTACAACATAAAAACGATTTTATAAAAGGAATGTATATTTATTTTAGCTTACAAATCCCAACTGCGAACCAAATGTATAAAGAAAACCAGCAAGGCTTTGCTGATTTTCTTACATTTGCTACCTTGTCGGTCCCCACACAAGTTTGTACTCAAAATAAATATAGCATTCCTTTTTCGTTTGGATTTGTTATTGTCAATTATCTTAATTATAACATTTTTCTTTGCTATTAAATTTTGTTATTTTGAACTGTTCTTTGCTTGCATAATCTTATAAGTCTGACATATATTACAATCTTCACAAACAGAAACTCTATTTTCAAAAATCAACTTAATAGTATCTATAAAATCGTCAGAAGGACCAATAAGATGAATAATAATCCTTCTGGGAAGCAGTGCTAGCAAAGAATTCAAAGCATAGTCATTAGAAGAAAAACTAATATCAGATAAATATCTAGAATCCATGCTTTCTTTTGATAGAGAAATAACATTTTTATTTTTATCTAACAAAATAGATTCACCACTTAAGTAAATCAAATGTACAATTTCAGCTTCAGGCTCTCTTGAATCAATATACATTCTAAGCAAATCAATAAATTCTGCATATTCTCTATTTATAATGAACTGACTAACCGAAAAATCCACGATATTATCTAAACAATCTATATAATCTCTAATTCTAAAATTAACAAAACCATCAAGAACCAAAGACTTATTATAGGAAACATATTTCAAAACATCATTTGATAACAATACCTTTCTATCAAGAAGTTCATTCATAGTGCAACTATTATTCAATGGAGTATCATCTTTTAAAGTATCACAACAAATATGTTTAATTGTATTAATATCATCATTAGAAAAATAAAAATAATTTAAAACAAGCAAATTATAAACAATAGAGCTCTCGTAATTTGCAATAATACAATCAGTCAAAAGTTCTGCGATTACATTATAAAAAACAGGAATATTATTTCCTAAATAATGTACAATAACATTAATATATTTAGAAAACTCCTTCTGAACGAAAACAACATCATCCAAATCAACACTATCAAGACTCTGCATTAAAAAATCAGCAACATCGTTTTTAGTTGTCTTAATACATAATGATACCATTACAGAACATTTCCTCCAAATCTAATATAACATTAGTATTAGCCAAAATACATTTGATATACCATAATATTCTAAAGAATTTAAAATGACACAAAAAAACTGTTGGTAAAACACCAACAGCTTGATTTATCTATAAATATTATAATCAATTTCAGGGAAGATGCAATCAATTTGACTAATTGAATCCAAAAATTTCTCATCAATCTTATCATTTTTTATCTGCAAATACAATTTAGTAAATCTTCCAACATGTTCTTTAATTCTTTTCTTAGCATAATCAACCATTGTGCCATTAGTAATAATAAATAGCCAATCACTGCTTTGCATAAGTAAAAGTTCTCTAGCACATTGATTCAAAGCTTTTCCTCTTAACGAATCAACAGGCTCGTTTGGATACAAATTAGCAAGTTCTACCATCTTATCTCCAGCAGAGTGTAAATGTCTGTGAGCATAATCATTAGTTTGATTAAGCCAAACTTCACTATAACCATTTGCACCCCAGCTAGATCTACAAGGAGTAGCAATCTGCATTTGAGGATATCTATCAATATATTCGCTAGGAGTGATTAAATCAAAATCACATTTATCGTAATAAATTTTCTTAAATAAAGTATAAAGCCAGTCTGGACCTTCATACCACCAATGACCATACAATTCAGCATCATATGGACATAAAATAATAGGTGGATTTTGTGTGAAATTAGCTGCCTCAGTAATTTGTTTTTGCCTAGAATCAAAGAAATGACCAGCTTGCTTCTCGACAGAATCCTGAGCCCATTGCACATTATAATAATCCTTCTCACAATTCTTACCAGTAATACGATAATACTTAATACCGGTAGGAACTCTTGCACCATTACAAGCAATATAAGGCTTAATATAATCATATGGAGCATCATAACCAATATCTCTATACCATTCTCTATAATTAAAATCTCCTGGATAACCATTAATAGAGCTCCAAACTTGTCGAGAAGATTCAACATCTCGACCAAAAGCAACAATTCCTTCAGGAGAAACAATTGGAGCCAAAGTCCCATAAACAGGAATAGGATTAGCATATAAAATTCCATGAGTCTCAGTAAGGATATATTCAATTCCAAACTCTTTTAAATACTTATCAGCTTCGGGAATATAACCACATTCAGGAAGCCAAATTCCTCTAGGTTTCTTTCCAAAATACTTCTCATAACAATTTACACCAACTGCAATTTGAGCCTTAACAGTTTTTTCATTAACATATAGAATAGGGAAATATCCGTGTGTTGCACCACAAGTAATAATCTCCAAAACGCCAATATCTTGAAAATACTTAAAAGCATTAATAAGATTACATTCATAAACATCTCTAAACATATGTAAATCATTAGAATACCTATCAACATAATATTGAGCTAAGTTTTTAAGAGCTGGATTATCAGCGTTTCTGACAATCTCTTTTTTAGCAAGCTCAATATGATTTAACAAATACTTAATGTATCTTTCTTGCAATAGCTCGTTATCAAGCATATTTAATAAAGGTGGAGTCATAGACATAGTAATTCTAAAATCCACATGCTCATTTTCTAATTTCTTAAAATTCGAAAGTAGGGGAATATAGGTTTCTGAAATTGCTTCAAAAAGCCATTGCTCCTCCAAATAATCTTCACTCTCAGGATGATATATAAAAGGCAAATGCGCATGTAACACAAAACATACATAGCCCTTTGGGTTTTGTTTCATAATAAAATAATCTCCTTGCAAAAAAATTGATAAAGAATAAGTGTCGTAAATTGACACTTATAATCTCTATTTAAAAGTCGATGAAGAAGAAGGATTTCTTAAATCAAATCTCCAAGCATTACTGTTAATAAATACATCTTCATTGAAATGACCTTGCAAATCATATAAACTATAAATTTTTCCCATATTACGAAGAAATGATATAGAAGTAATATCTTTTGCAGTTACGATATTTGTCTTAACATCTCTAAAGTAAACTGTCTTTAAATTTTTATCAAACAAAATATGATCATTTGGAGAATCCATAACATTAGAAGAAGTTACGTACAAATAGCTATTTGGCATATTAAATTCTTCATTATTATATTTAGGTCTACGTCCTAATTCAACAGAATATTCACAGTTAGAATCATTAACATGCAAGTACCAACTATTAGCAAAATCATCAATATCGATTTCATAAGAATAATTCATAGTAATATTATGAATTACCAAAACAGGTTTCGTATCATTAAAGAAGTTTTCACCGTAAGTTTTTACATAATGAGCTCTATCAGCATCTGATATGTCCCAATAAACAAACAAAGTAGTAGGGGTCTGAGCTAGTACCTTTACAATAGTTTGATTATATCTATAAGGCAAATCATAATATTCTAAAATCTCAATTTTTCTGGTTAGATTAGAACTTGCGGTTATCTTTTTGGCTCTTGATGTGGATTTTTTTGTTGTTGATTTAGAAGTAGATTTCTTTGTAGTAGATTTAGTAGTTTTTTTAACAGTTTTAGTAGTCTTTTTTGCAGTAGTCTTTGCTTTGCTAGATGTTGATTTTTTAGTTGTCTTAGGAGCAGATGCTTTGCTAGACTTTGTAGTAGCCTTTGTCTCAGTTGACTTAGAAGCCACCTTCTTAGCTGGCTCTTTCTTTGTTACTGCTTTTTTCGTTTCCTTTTTTGCTACCCTTTTTACAACTTCTTCTTCTACAGTATCTATCTTGTTTGTTGCTTTCCTTGGCATATTTTCCTCCTTTGTTTTCGCTCATATAAAATCTTATTATATAATATATCAAAAACAAAATAAATTCAATAGAAAAACAAAATAAATTTTGTAAATATTGATTTTTTATCATGAGTATGTTATATATGGAATATATAGTAGATCAAAATCTGAAATACATTATAAAATAAGATATAAAGAGGAGAAAAAATGGATCCACAGGAAAAAGAACTATCTGAAAAAAGAAAACGAAACATGCAACTAACTATCATACATAAAGCACTAACATACGACCTTCTATTTTTTTATGGAATAAAATTTCTATTTTTAGTGCAGGTAAAAGAAATTAGTGCAAGCGACATAGTTTTAGCAACTGCTTTTTATGGAATATTTAAAGCAATCGCCCAAATACCAGGAATATTTATAATAGACAAAATAGGAACTAGAAAAAGCTTGATATTAGCTGACTTAATAAATGCCGTTTCAATAATCATTTTTATGTTCGCAACAAATCTATGGTGGCTAATAATAACAAACCTATTTTCAGGGATAGGCTTTGCCATAAGAGATGTAGCGGAATCTGGAATGCTACATAAATCCATACCAGAATCAGAAAACAAGAGCAAGACCTATTCGAAAGTAGATGGCAAAGGACTAGGAAATTACTTTTACGTTTCAGCAATTTCAGCGGTAGCATCAGGATTTTTATTTAACATAAATCCATACATTCCATTGGCAATTTGCGTAGTTATACTATTGCTTTCGGCCTTTATTGCAACAAAATTCCAAGAAATAGAAAGCGTAGAAAAACAAGAAGATACTAATATAAGCATACACAAAAGATACAAAATATATTTTAAAGACTTAAAATTAGCATTTTCATTTATCTTTACATCAAGAAGACTTAAATCACTTATGCTATATGCAGGTGTAATGTATGGAATAATAGCAGTAATGAACACTTACGAAATGGGACTATTAGAAGAAATTTCCATATCAGCATCAACAACAGGAATTATTTATGCAATCATGCAGGTAGTTGCGGGAATATCATCTAAACTACAAAACAGATTCCATGAAAAGTTCAAAAAGAGAGTATTAACTGTAATAGGAATATCTTACACAGCAGCTTGTTTAATAGCTGGACTAATATCAGTAACAGCACTTCCTTATATAATAGTTGTGGGAGTAATACTTGTTTCATATATTGTGAGATATTTAGATACAGGATTCTTCTATGTGCTAATGAAAAAATACGTAACAAACTTTACAAATGCGGAAGTTGCAAACAAAGTATATTCAGCATATAGCTTGGTTGCTGGACTTGGAACAACAATAATATGTTCACTAGGCTCAGCAATAGTTTCGTATAACAATAGCATAAAATACTCAATGATAATATTTGGAGTAGCGTTCCTTGCTGTAATGTTATTAATCTTGCTATACATGAAAGACAGAGTAGGGCTAGAACCACAAGAATACAAGAAAAAAGACATAAATTACAAAGAATATGTTAGCTTAAAGTAAAAAGTACTTGACAGTTTGCAAGAATAAAGATAAAATATATAAAGATAAAATATATGCTAAAATTAAAAATAATAGATATATATTTTTATGCACATTGAAAATTTAATAGAAAGAGGTGTAATTATGGAATTAAGTATCATAATTAATATCGCCGTTTTTCTAGTCTCAGCAGTTATTTTTACCTTTGTTGGTATTGCAATAAGAAAAAAGATCGCAGAATCAAAAGTTGGCAGTGCAGAAAACGAAGCTAAAAGGATAATAGAACTAGCACAAAAAGAAGCCGAGAATAAAAGAAAAGAAGAAATATTTAAGGCAAAAGAAGAAATTATTAATGCTAGAAAAGAACTAGACAAAGAGGTTAGAGAAAGAAGAGGCGAGGTTCAACAACAAGAAAGAAGACTATTACAAAAAGAAGAAAATCTTGAAAACAAACTAGAACAAATGGAGAGAAAAGAAAAAGAAGTAGAAAACAGAAAACAAGAAGTTGAGAACAAAAAGAAAGAAATAGAGGAAGCTCTAGACAAACAAATACAAGAACTTCAAAAAATTTCAGGATTATCTAGAGAAGCAGCTAAGCAACAATTACTAGCAGAAATGGACAAACAATTAACTTTTGAAAAAGCTAATTTAATAAAAGCAGCGGAAGCAAAAGTGAAAGAAGAATCAGTTAAAAAAGCTAGAGAAGTAATAGGATATGCAATTCAAAAATGCGCAGCAGACCATACTGCAGAAACTACAGTATCAATAGTACCACTTCCAAATGAAGAAATGAAAGGAAGAATAATTGGTAGAGAGGGTAGAAACATTCGTACCTTAGAAACATTAACAGGAGTCGACTTAATAATAGACGACACACCAGAGGCTGTGGTTATTTCAGGATTTGATGCGTTAAGAAGAGAAGTAGCAAGAATTGCATTAGAAAAATTAATGGAAGATGGAAGAATTCACCCAGCCAAAATCGAAGAAATGGTAGAAAAAGCTAAGGAAGAGGTTGCACAAACAATCAAAGATGAAGGAGAAAGAGCTTGTATAGAAACAGGAGTAATAGGACTTCATCCAGACCTAATTAACTTGCTTGGAAAATTAAAATACAGGACAAGCTATGGTCAAAATGTGTTAAACCATTCAATAGAGGTTTCTAACTTAGCAAGAATAATGGCAGATGAATTAGGACTAGATCCAAAACTTGCAAGAAGAGCTGGACTTTTACATGATATAGGAAAAGCGTTAGACCACGATATAGAAGGAACTCACGTACAAATTGGTGTAGATATATTAAAGAAATATAAAGAAAACCCATTAGTAATAAATGCGGTAGAAGCGCACCATGGAGATACAGAACCACAAACTGTAGAAGCTGTACTAGTTGCAGCAGCAGATGCTATATCAGCTTCAAGACCAGGAGCTAGAAGAGAAACACTTGAAAACTATATCAAACGACTTGAAAAATTAGAAGAGGTTGCAAGCTCATTTAAGGGAGTTGAAAAATCTTTTGCTATACAAGCTGGTCGTGAGGTTAGAATTATAGTAAAACCAGAACAAATTACAGATGCAGATATGACAATACTTGCAAGAGATGTAGCAAAGAAAGTTGAAGAAGAAATGGAATACCCTGGACAAATAAAAGTAAACATCATAAGAGAAACAAGGGTAGTAGATTACGCAAAATAAAAATAGAGCTTTGGAGTAAAATCCAAAGCTTTTGTTTTGTTACAAAAATGAAACAAAAACTTAATACAACCGTAACAAAAAAATGCACTAAATAATGTATAATAAAAATGTATTATAGTATTTTGGAGAAAATTAAATGAATATATCGAAAGACTTAGAAAAAATTGGAATAATTCCGCTAGACAAAGTAAAGATAGAAGAGAAGAATTATATAGCAAAAAGTATAGCAGATAAATTAGCAACAAATATAAAAGAGCTATCAGATTGCTACAACGAGTTATATATGAGAATGTTCAACTGTGATATGTATTATGCAAATGTGGACCAAAAGTTTAGAGGAGTGTTTTATTATTATAAGAATAACACAATATACATAGATGAAAAAAAAGATTTATCAAATATAGATGCTTATTTAATACACGAAAATATACATTATTTACAAAACTTCGGAAAAATAAGCAAAAAAGAAAATAGAGCTGGAATATGCCAATTCCAAGAATTTAAAATATTTGCATTAGGAATAAACGAAGCAATAGTTCAATACATAACAGCAAAAGCATTAGGAGGAACTCTACATAGAACCAATAATGAAAAAATAACAATTTATACAAACAGTGAAAATTATTATAAATATATGACAAGTTTAATAGCACAAATTTTATTTTTAATGGGCAACAAAGAAGCAGTAGAGAGTTGTATAAGTAGCACAGACAAATTTGAGAATGAACTATATAACACGTTTGAAGAAAACACAGAAAAAATAGTAAAGAATTTTGACGTAATCTTAGAGGAAAACAACAAAGTTGATAGAGATGAAAATAAAATAATAGACATATATATGCAAACACAAGAATTAATCTATACAACATACTTCACAAAAATGTACAAAAGACTAACTACTCCACAAGAAGTAGATGAACAAGTAAAAAAATTAGAAGATTACGAAGAAATGGTTGGAAGATTATTAGATACACCAAACGAAGAAGATAAGTTCATAAATTTTAAGAGTGAAATGAACGAGAAATACCTAAAAAAATATATAGAGGTAAATAGGAATCAATCTAGAAATACCTTAGCAGTAGTATATAAAAATAAGTTATATAGTTTATGGAATAAACTGATAGAATTTATACAAAGAAAAACAACTAAAAACAAAACTAATTAAAACACACCCAAGAGGGGTATCCTTCTTGGGTGAATATTTTTATAAAAAGAATTTCAAAAAGTTAAGAGTGAATATAGAAAGTGCAATTTTCCACGCATTTCTAAAAGCCTTAACAACAACATTTTTTACAATTGACAAATTATAATCTTTTTTCACAGTCAAAGCTAAACAATTTGCAACTTCTGGATTTTGATTTTCTGTTTCAATAGGAGATTCTTCTACATTTTCAGTATTTTCTAAAGAAACATTCTCTACAATCTGCGAATCATTTTTATTATCTATTAAATTATCCTGATTAGAATTATTTTCTTGTGTGTCATTATTAGCATTTTCTTCTAAAATATTTGGTGTTTTAGATTCTAAATCAGTTTCGATTTTACCTGATAAATCAACCATAACTGGAATCCTTCCTTTGTTTTATACCTAAATTATAACATAGTAAGACAAAAAGTCAACCAAAAACCGATAATTGTCGAAAAAAATCTATATAAAAATAGAAGATTATGTAAATTTAACTTGAAAATTAAGGAAATTTGTGATATCATAGAACCGTATTTTGTCTGAAACATATTTTTTAAAATTAGGAGTATTTTTCTGAGATTGGAATAATATGTAATATTAAGAAAAACAGACATCTAGTAAAAAAATTTAGAAAGGGGAAACCATGGAAAAACTAAAACAAACCAAACTTTTAGTATTAACAATATTAATATTAATGCTAACAACAATTTTTCAAGCGCCTGTAATGGCTGCAACTAAAGAAAAAGTAATATTGAAAAAGGAAGATAAGAAATTTCTGATTTATTATGAAGATATATGTGAAGAAGAATTTGAATTTGCATATTCTACAAATCCAGAAGAAGATGTTGAAAATCTAGTATTCAAAAGTGCTATACCAGACATATCTTCAGGAAAATCACTAAATGTAGCTTATGTAGATGAAAATTTATACAATTATTTCGAAAACGCTAAAAGAAGTGCATATATCTGGATCAAAGATTCCACAGATAAAATTGTTGTAACTGCAGACTTGCTAAACTTAAATGATGCTATTGATGATGATGCAATTCAGCTAGTTAATAACACTACAAAAAGAATACATATAGACACAACACAAAAATATGTAAGAAAAGATAATGTGGACGGAGTAGATACAACAGTTACTGTTAGCAAAGCTGTTATTGATCAACCAAAAGAAGAAGCAACATATTATTATGAATTAATACCAGTAAATGATGAAAATGCTGAAGCAAAAGAATTATTTGATTTAGCAGAAAAGCTTCAATCTACAACATTAGATACTTACGAGAATTTAAGTTTAAGCAAAAAGTTCTACGACTTATATCAACAATTAATGCCAGGTGCAAGAGGATGGACATTAGTGGAGAATAATGAAATCCTACAACCAGAAGAAGCAAGAACAGGAGATAAATATATTATATATCTTAAAGAAAATGTTGATGAAAATACAACAGTTGTAGATGCTAAATTTTTAGTATGTGAATACGTACCAGATCAAGGTGTTGCAAAAGAGCCAAAAACTATTTCAGAAATAGTTAAACTACCAGTTACATTTGATAGTGGAACAATACTATTTATCGCATTAGAAATTATAGTTTTAGCTTTAGTTATAGTAGCAATGATTAAAAGAACCAACAAAAAAGATGAGAACAAATAATTATGAAAAATAAAATTTGTAATTTGATAATAACAATTTTAGTTATTGCTTTAATAGTAGTTATAGGAATGATAATCATTAGATATGGCAAGAACTATCTGAACGAAAAAGAAATATCAAAAACATTAACAACTATGGAAGAAGAACTAAGCAATCAATCTTTAAACAACGAAAATGAAATACTAGATGTAAAATATAAGGGATATAAAATAGAAGGAATAATAGAAATTCCGGAAATAAATATCAAATATCCAATAATAAACGAAACAAATGACGAAACAATGAAAATCTCTGTTACAAAATTTAGTGGACCACAAGCAAATGAAATAGGTAACTATTGCGTAGCAGGTCACAACAATAGAGATGGAACAATGTTTGGAAAAACTAGCCATTTGAAAATTGGAGATACAATTAAGTTAACCAATTTAAAAAACGAAACAATCGAATATAAAATATTTAAAATATATTCAATAGATCCAAGTGATGTAACATGTGCAAACAGTGTAGATCCAACAACAAGAGAGATAACACTAATCACATGTACAAACGGACACAAAAATAGATTGATAACTAAAGCAAGACAAATTATATAATTTAAAAAATGGGGGTAAAAAAATTGAAAGCAAAAATTAATTATAAGAGTAAGAAAACCATTATAATTATAGCAATAGCAGTAGTTCTATTAATAGCAGCAATTACAGGTACAGTTGCTTTTATTAAAGGTAATAATAATGCAGCAGCTGCTATGGAAAACACAGAAGTAACAGAACCTGCTAACAATGGAAATGACTCAAATAATAATGGTAGTGTAGAAAATCCAAATACACCAAACACAGACAATCCAGAGCAGATACCAACAATAGATGAGAATCAAAATTCAACAACACCTGCTCAAAATGGAAACACAACAACAAATTCAGGAACAACTAACCAAGGTACAACAACTGGAACAACTACAGGAAACACAGGTACAACAAATAGAGAATATACTCAAACAACAACAGTAATTACAGAAAATCCTTGGAAGACAGAAGATATAACATGGACACCAATTAGTTTAAATGCAAGAACAGCTACAGCTGAATTGCCAAATTTAGATATAGAAAAAATTGCATATGTACATGGTAAATCTACAAAAGATTTACAAGTAAGTCCTGCTGTACAAAAAGGAGAAATAATTACATATACTATAAATATTACAAATAACGGAGAAAAAGACACTCTAACTCTTCGTACAGAAGATGCAATTCCAGAGGGCACAAAATTAGTAGATAATTCAATTACTCAAGATGGAAAATTCGAAAACAACAAAATTACTTGGAAAATAAAAATAAAAGCTAAAGAAATGATAACATTATCATTTAAAGTAGAGGTTGTTGAAGATGAAATTACTCTAATTGAAAACCAAGCAAAAGTAGACGGAGAGCCTACAAACATAACAGAGACACCAGTTATAAGAACATTAAAAGATGCTAAAATCGTTACAAAAATAGAAAAAGAAGAGATATTAGAAGACAACAGAGCAGCAAAACCTGGAGAAATAATTAGATACCAAGTAAAAGTAATAAATGATTCTGATAAAGATGTAAATGTAGAAAAAATAACAGATGAAATTCCAGAAGGTACAACTTTACTACCAGAAACTATTACAGATAATGGCTCAGAAGAAAACGGAGTTATAACTTGGAAAAATATATTTGTTGAAAAAAATACTACAAAAACAGTAAATTTTGATGTAAGAATAAACAAATACATAGACAGAGATAATGGAGAAAAGGAAATAGTTAAATTTGTACACAATCAAGCAAAAGTTAACGATATTCCAACCAATGATGTACCAACAGATGTAATAAATATAGAAACAGTAAAATACAATAATCCTACAAAAGACACTGTATTACATGAATTAGATGAAATAACATACACGCTAACATCTACAAATATTGGAAAAACAGCTGGAAGTGTAGTTGTTGCAGATACAGTACCAGAAGGAACAACACTAGTAGGAAATGTTAAATTAGAAGGAGACTTAAAAGATTACACCGAGGACGATTTAAGAAATGGAATAACTGTAGCGTTAGAACCTGGAGAAAGCAGAAGTATAACATTTACAGTATCTATAAGTCCTTTTAATGAAAATGATAAAGATGCAAAAAAAGAAGGAAACAAATTAACAAAAGTAATAAGAAACTTAACAGCCACACAGGACTGGGAACCAATTAATGAAACAGAAAATCCAGTAGAAAAAGAATATAAATCTGTAAAAATAACTAAACATTTTGAAGATAATCGCAATAGAGAAGGAAAAAGACCAAACAAAGTTAAAGTAGGATTATATTCAGAAAATAACTTAAATGATGCTATACTAACGGCGGATTTATATGATTCAAACAGATGGGAATATACATTTGAAAACCTAGACAAATTTGACATAAATACAAAACAACCAATAGAGTACACTATAAAAGAAATTGATTTAAGTGATGATTATAAAGCTGAAGTTTCAATAGTGCAAGAAGGAGATAATGCAGAATTAAAATTAACAAACACTTTAAAATATGAGAACTTCAAGAGAGAAATAACAGTTAATAAAAAGTGGATAGATCCAGAAGGTATAACATCACATGGCGCTATTACAATAGAGTTATATAGAAATGATGATTTAGATAATCCTTTAACGACACAACAAATAAAGAACAATGAAAAATCGACAACATTTACAAATTTATTAAAATATGATAGCCAAGGAAATGAATATTCATATATTATAAAAGAAAGAAATGTGGAAAAATATACTTCAGATGTACCAGAGAATGGAATTAACGTAGAATTTGTAAATGATTCAGCAACTGTAACTGTAAACATTACAAATACAAGAAATCAAGAGTATTATGTAAGTATAAGTGGGGTAAAGACTTGGATAGACCCAGATGCTTCTAAACGTCCTGAAGTAACAATACAATTATATATAAATGGAGAATTGTATGACACCAAAACACTTGTAGACAATAAATACGAATTCACAAATTTACCAAAATATAAGACAGAAGATTGGACAAAAGCTGATTCCGCATATGTGCTTGATAAGAATGGTAAATTACAATTAAATGAGTATACAGTTAAAGAAGTATTTGAAGAAGATAATTACACATCAAATATACCAGAAGACGGAGTAAAAGCAATATTTAACAAGGATAAAGCAGTTGTTAATATTACAAATACAATTAAACAAGAATATGTAACTGTAAAAGGAGAAAAAACTTGGGAAGGAACACCAGAAGGATGGAATTTACCAACAGTCAAAATCCAATTATTAAGAAATGGTACTCCTTTAAGTGACAGAGTTGCAACATTAGGAAACGGAAATTGGAAATATTCATTTGAACAACTAGAAAAATATGATGCAAATGGAAACATTTATAAGTATTCAATAAAAGAAGAACCAATAAATGACTACCAAACAACATATACTCCAAATGATGGAAAGGCTATATTCAATGAAGAAAATGTAGCAACAATAAATGTAAAAAACACATACCATCAAGATATAACAGGAACAATAATAACTTCAAATGCAACTGAAAAATCAGCACCAGTAGATGTAGTATTTGTATTAGATATATCTTCAAGTATGCTTGATAAAGGTACAACGTCAAAGAAAAATCTTGATGATAATAAAGCAATAGAAATGGTTAATGCGGTAAACTCAGCAATTACCGAATTAATGAAGAATGAGAACAATAGAGTAGCTATTGAGTTATTTAATAGTTATACACAAGACCTATTACCATTAGGACACTATGAAGCCAAAGAATCAAACAAATATTTAAAATATGTGCATGATACAAACAATAATAGAGGAAAGATTGTACTAAATATAAAAAATAAAAATGGTTCAGGAACTATATATAATAATGCTAATGGTGGCGAGGATAATTATCATGTTGGAACATTTACTCAAGGAGGAATAACTGAAGGAGCAAAATTATTAAAAGGTCCACAAACAGTAGAGGGCATTAATAGTATACCAGTTATGATTTTAGTAACAGATGGTGATCCAACTCACTATATTGACAGTAACGGAGTTAAACAACCAACCCAAATTTATGGATGGGGAATATTAAGATATGTTACATCAGATTATTACAAATATACAATGGATGCAATAGTAAAAGCAAAAGATTCAATTACAAAAAAATACAAATATGCTGATAATAAATATAGCAATCCATGTAAATTCTATACAATAGGAATCAATATGAAAGGTGCAATGGCTAAAGCATTGCTAAATCCAACTAAAGCCAATATAGGAAATCTAAATAATAATAATGATGATATAAATGATGAAATTCATGGAGACCATGCACCAAACTACTACAATAATCAGAGAAATGCGTTGTATGATAAAGTAAAAGGCAAAAATTATAATTATACTGATGAAGCATTTACAAATAATATGACACAAGAAGGAATGAAAAATGCATTCACAAAAATCATTAAAGACAATACTTATAGCTATAAGAACTTAGAACCAGTAGATTCGCGAGATAGAGTAATAACATTAGATGGAATAAACGAATCTGGCAAATTTAAAATAAAAATAACAGGAACAGATAAATCTGGAAAAACGGTTAATATTAATAAAGAATTTGCAACATTTGAAGCTGCTAGAAAACAATATAATAACAGCAACAATATTCCTTATATAGAAGGAAATAAAGTTTATATAACAAACTTAAAATCAGGAAATGTAGAAATAACTTATAGCAAATAAACCAAAGGAAGACTCTTACATCAAGAGTCTTCTTTTTAGATTAATAAATACAAAAATGTGATTATCAAAATGTAGCAATGTTTTTTGCTAGGATATATGGAAAAATTTATATTAATATGATAAGATTAGTGAAACAGAAAGGGGTTAAAAAATGGGTAAAAAAATAATAATGGTAATTCTAATAATATTATTAGCAATAATAATTTTAGGCGTAACATTTTTTATAGTAGACAAAAATAGAGTAGAAAAAAATGAAGAGCCAATATTTATTCGAGTTATACATGTGTATATATCAGACTCGGTAATATCAGGTTATGAAGAATATATAGGATTAGGATACAAAATATTAAAAGTAAAAATTGCTGAAAATGAATACTATACAAAAGTAATGCCAATTTGGCAAGAATCTGATTTATCGGAACCATTAAGGTTGATAGAAGAGCGTGGTACAGTATAAATGCGTAAAATCATCTAAATTATTAAAATTTTCTTGACAAAGTTATAAAATCGTAGTAAAATAAACGACATCGATTATAGAGAGAACCTGTTCCCATTCCGAACACAGAAGTCAAACTCTATTTTATAGGATTATATGATTTAAGCAAGTCAAGAAATACTATAAAAACAAGTAAAGGACTACAACGAAGGGAAAGAAAAATCATATAATGCCAAATGTAAAGATAAGGGGTATATATCTTTATATTTGGTATTTTTTCCGTTGCGAAATTTTGTAAAAGGAGGGCAAAGCTAAAAAAGTACTAATAATTTAATTAAAAAATTAGTTTCTAACAATTAAAAGTAGAAAGAAAGGGGCAATTTTATGATTGAATTAGAACACATCACTAAAACGTACAAAGTAGCACAAAGAAACGCAGGATTAGGAAATGCATTTAAGAGTTATTTTAAAAGAGAATATAAAGAAGTAAAAGCACTAAACGATATATCTTTTAAAATAAACGAAGGAGAAATGGTCGGCTACATAGGGCCAAACGGAGCAGGAAAATCAACCACAATAAAAATAATGTGTGGAATATTAACACCAGAATCAGGAGAATGTAGAATAAATGGCTTAATTCCATACAAGCAGAGACAAGACTATGTAAAAGACATAGGTGTAGTATTTGGAAACAGGTCAGCACTATGGTGGGACGTACCGGTAGAAGACTCTTTTGAATTACTAAGAGAAATATATAATATACCAGATGAAAAATACATACAGCAAAGAGACATGCTAACAGAAATGTTGAACATCAAAGAAATAATGAAAAGACCAACAAGACAGCTAAGCTTGGGACAAAGAATGAGATGCGAAATTGCAGCAGCATTTTTGCACGACCCCAAAATAGTATTCTTAGATGAGCCAACAATAGGACTTGATAGCACATCAAAAATCGCAGTCAGAGAATTTATAAAAAAGATAAACAAAGAGAAAAACACAACAATAATTCTTACAACACATGACACAGGAGACATAGAAGCACTAACTAAAAGAATAATATTAATAGGAAAAGGACAATTACTACTAGATGGAAGCCTAAACAGCTTAATGAAAAGATATAGCAAAAAAGAGCTAAACATCAAATACAAAGGAAAAATAACAGAACTACCTCTTGGAATGAGGTTATTAGAAAAGAACCAAAACGAAGCCAAAATCGAAGTTGATGAACACCAAATGAAACTGGCAGATGCAATCGTATTCTTATCAAATATAGTCGAAGTGCAAGACTTAGATGTAAGCAATACTCCAATAGACGACGTTGTTGCAAATCTTTACAGAGAATATCGAATTTAGGAAAGGAGATATTTGAGTAATGGAAAGAATAAAAAAGCTAACACGAATGATAAGGATATATGTATCATACTTCAAAATAAAATTTTTGAATGAGATCCAATACAAAGTAGCAGCGATAGCGGGCTCGTGCACACAGTTTGTGTGGGCAGGAATGTACATAATGCTATATACTGCATTTCTAAAAGATGGAAGCGCCAGCGACTTTTCGGCAAGACAAATGACAACATATATATGGTTGCAACAAGCATTCTTTGCGTTCTTTAACATATGGAATATAGACAAGGAAATAGAGGAACAATGCAGACTTGGAGATATTGCAACAGAGCTAGTGAAACCAATTAGTTTATATTCAATATGGCACGCCAAGAGCTTAGCAAAGAAAACAGCAATGGTATCTCTAAGAGCCCTACCAATATTAATAGTTGCTATGATGCCGTTTTTAGGACAATATCAAATAATGGCACCAAAGAGTGCGTTATCCTTAGTTTTAAGCATAATAGCAATGATTTTATCCGTACTAGTAATGATATCTTTTATAATGATAATGTATGGAGTAATACTAAAAACGGTAACATCAAATGGAATAAAAACTATGTTTGGATTAGTGATGGACTTTGCGTCAGGAGGACTTATTCCAATACCATTTATGCCAGAATTTATAATAAACATCTTAAAATTCACACCATTCTACTACATGCAAAATGTAGCATTCAACATATACAACGGATATATTAGCTCGGCAGGAGAGATAATAAAAATACTGATATTACAAGTATGTTGGATTATATTACTTACATACATTGGCAAAAGAATTATAAACAAACAAATAGCAAAAGTAGTAGTACAAGGAGGGTAGAGAGATGAAATTATATTTAAAATATTTAGCGATGCAATTAAAAATAGCACTTGCGTACAAAAAAACATTTATAATATCATTGTTGGCAAAAACAGGAACAACAGTATTTGCATTTGTATCAATAACATTCTTGTTTAACAAGTTTGGAGATATAGCAGGATACACGATTAATGACGTAATGATATGCTTTATCGTATCATTTCTGGGATATTCGTTGTCAGAATGTTTTTTTAGAGCATTTGATAGATTTGACAAAATACTCCGGAAATGGAGAGTTTGATAGAATATTAGTACGACCAAGAAATATTATATTACAAGTACTTGGATCAAACATATCATTTGAGAGAGTGGGAAGGTCAATCATGGCAATAATATTATTTGTATATTTACTAATTAGTAAGCCAGAGTTGGTAAGGCCAGACATCTTGATAACACTAATACTAATGATAATTGGTACATTTATATTATATTCGGACTTGTTCATTTTAAAAGCGGGAATTACATTCTTTACAACGCAAAGCTTGGAAATAATGAACATATTTACAGATGGAGGAAGAGACCTGGCTCAATATCCACTAGACATATACAAAGAATGGGTTAAAAAATTCTTCACATTTATAATACCATTAGCACTAGTAAATTATTATCCACTATTGTATGTAATAGGACGAACGGACAACAAACTTTACATGCTAGCGCCAATAGCTTCAATGCTCTTTACAATTCCTTGTTATGTAGTCTGGAAAATAGGACTAAAAAAATATAAATCAACAGGGTCATAAGATTAGCAAAGCAGAGATAATTGATAAATCTCTGCTTTTGTGCTATTATAACAAATAGGTGATGATATGAGAATTTTAATTATAGAAGATGAACTTAAAATTGCAGATGTAATAGCAAGTAGACTTAGAAAAGAACAATATGTAGTTAATGTCAAGATTTAACAAATTAACATTAAAGGAAACTCTAAAAAATGCGACTATATCAACAAACGCCAAAGGAAGCAATGCTGTGTTTTCAACAGGGACAGATTCTAAAATATATATAAGTGATTCAAAAATAACGACAACAGGAAGTGGCTCTGCAAGAGGATTAGACGCAACTTATGGAGGCTATATTGAAGCAGATAATGTAACGTTAATGACAACTCTGGAAAAAATGTTACCAAAAAAAGAAGTTAAAACAAAAGAAGAAGTATACGCAGATATACTCACAGCATATAAAAAACTAAAAATTCAAAATACGCGATTAAATCAATACATTGAAAAAGGCATTTCAGAAATACAAGCAGAAATATACAATAGACGCACAAACTTACTAAATTACAATATTTTCATATTGAAAGAATGTTATATAAGTGGTACAATAATATTAGAACAAAAAGGAATGAGTTAAATGGTAAATATAATAGAAAGAGAATTGTGCACCAACTTGAAGAACATAAAAAATTATAAACAAGTGTGCAAACTAGAATCACTATATTATCAACATGGAAAAACTACGGTATATAAACATTCTAGAAATGTGGCATATTATAGTCTACTTTGGGCCAAAAAATTAGAAAAGAGATTCAACATAAAATTTAACTACAAAAACTTAATAGTAGGAGCATTCTTACATGATTTATTTTTATATGATTGGCACGAAAAAGACAAATTACATAGATGGCATGGATACAGACATCCGCTAACAGCAAGTAAAAACGCAAGAGAAATGTGTGACGCAAATGAAGAAACAACTAAAATAATCGAAACACATATGTGGCCATTAACAATAACAAAAGTTCCAAGAAGTAAAGAGGCTTTTTGGTATGCTTTGTAGACAAAATAATGGCTTTGGCAGAAACTCTAAAAATAATAAAATAAGGAATGATAAAATGAAGAAATGGATAAAAAGTAATTGGCCAGTAATAATCTTATGGCTAATATTCGAAACAGTTGCAGTAACATTAACATGTACGACAAAAAACAAATTTTACTTGTTTAATTTCTCCTACATAGGAACCTGCTTGGCAACAGGAATATACTTATATTCTCACAAGATAAAATATGCTAGAAACATAGTACAATTTGCAGTAGGACTATATATGCTAGTGTATTTAGGAATTATCTGTAATGAAAACATGCAAATAGAGGGATTTTGGTATTACTTGTTTTTGGGTGTATTCGAAGCGGCAGTAATTCACTATCTGGTAGCAAAAATATGTGGACCAATATTCTTTGGAAGAGGATGGTGTGGATATGCCTGTTGGACAGGAATGGTGTTAGATTTACTGCCGTACAAAGTGCCAAAAGAAAAAAGAAAAAAACTAGGATTCATAAGATACATAACCTTTGCAATATCGTTAATATTTGTAAGTGCGCTATTTCTACTAAACGTGGAAAATAAAAGCACAATAATGTTGTGGTCATTTATAATAGGAAATATTTTATACTATTTAATAGGAATAATTTTGGCATTTGCATTTAAAGACAATAGGGCGTTTTGTAAATATATATGTCCGATAACAGTTTTTCTAAAACCATCAAGCTATTTCTCAATATTGAGAGTGAAGTGCGACAAAGAAAAATGTGTGTCTTGTAACAAGTGCAAAAAAAACTGCCCAATGAACGTGGACATGACTGATAATGCAAGAAACAGAGAAAATGGAACAGAATGCATATTATGTATGAAATGCATAGATGAGTGCCCTAAAAAAGCACTGCATCTATAAAAAGAAATTTATTTACAACTGTTCTTTATTGACGATTGATACAAATACCAATTAAGTTACATAGATATTAATAGATAAGAAATAAAAATAACAACACATTCCTCTATGAGAATATGTTGTTGTTTTTTTATATAGTGGTAACCGCATTCGCTGAGGCTATTCATTTCCTATATTTATTATACACACATATTGAAATTTTACAGTTTTTTAATACGTATTCCAAGAACGCCATATTTCTTTTGATGTTTTTATTATAAAACGACTCACGAACAGTTAAGTCCATAAGTTGATTTCAAATGGAGCGGGTAGCGAGAATCGAACTCGCGCGACCAGGTCGGAAGCATGGCATTCTACCACTAAATTATACCCGCATATAAAAATGGAGCTACCAACCAGAATTGAACTGGTGACCTCAGCCTTACCAAGGCTGCGCTCTACCTACTGAGCTATGGTAGCGAGTACATAAACTATTTTAGCATAATTACCAAACAATATCAAGCGCTTTTTCATAAAATAATTGCCAGCCTATCTAAAACAAGCTGACAATTATTTTTAATTTATATTATTTAAATTTTTAACAGTCTTTTTTCTAATACGTTGAATAGCATTATCCACAGACTTAACAGGAGCATCTAGCTTTTGAGCAATCTTTACATAAGATTCTCCTTGAATGTATCTATTAAGAACTTTTTTCTCAAAATCACTTAGAGAAGTATCTATCACACTTTCAACATTTGACATATATTCTTTTTTTGTTATAGTGTCCAAAGGATCTTCTATAATATTAGCATCTAATATTTCCATGACTTCTGTATCGGTACTGCCATCAGAATCCTCATATGCAGGCATATTCAATGACAAATAAGAATTAAGCGGCATGTGCTTTTGCCTATTAGATGATTTAATAGCAGTGATTAATTGACGTTCGATACATAGATTAGCAAAAGATTTGAAAGAATTTTGCTTGTCCTCTTTATAGTCCTTAATTGCTTTATATAAGCCAATTAAACCTTCTTGTATAATATCTTCTTTTTCGGCACCAATTATAAAATATTTATTAACTTTCGAATTAACCAAATCCTTATATTTGCAAATCAAAAACTCTAAAGCTTTTTTATCGTCAGCACGTATTGAATTTATTAATTCTTCATCAGACATATTATTATAGTCTAAGTTGTAATCCATAAAAGTAAGTTCCTCCTAAAATGCCTTTACTGATTTGTATTATATGCTACCAATCCTTGCAATGTCAATAGATTAAGGGAAAATTTAATAAAAATATTAGGTTTTTAGTAGTTCACAAAAAATTCACAATTAAATTAGCAATCTCTATTGACATTTGCTAAATATGGATGTATTATATACACAGTTTAGCACTCTGATGTATAAAGTGCTAAAAAGAGGTGAAAATATGTTAGACAATAGAAAGAAAAAAGTATTGCAAGCTATTGTGGAAGAATACATAGAAACAGCGGAACCAGTAAGCTCTAAAGCCCTTGTAGATAAACAAAAAATAGACTTTAGTAGTGCTACAATTAGAAACGATATGGCAGAGTTAGAAAAGATTGGACTACTAGAAAAACCTCATACATCTGCAGGCAGAGTTCCATCAGCAAAAGGATACAGATACTATGTTGATGAACTTATAAATTACAATAGCATAAGCAGACAAGAAATAAAATATATTCAAAACCAACTAGAAAGTAAAGTAAATCAAATAGAAGATTTAACAAAAATTACAACATCAACATTATCGGAAATAACACATTATACTTCGGTTGGAATTGGTCCAAAGGCACAAGATATAGAAGAAATAAAATTTGTTCTATTAGGTTCAAGATTATTGATGGCAGTTATATTAACAGGTAGTGGGCTTATAAAAGAAACAATAATAAAATTTGATGAAGATATAACACAAGAACAAGTTGAAACAATAACATATTTGTTTAACAACAAGTTGAAAGGCAAGCCAATAACAGAAATAGACAAACCAATGGAAGAATATATGCATACAGAAATGAAGAGTTTATTAAATGTTGTAAAGCCAATACTAGAACAAATAAAAAAAGCAATAAATGATGATGTACCAGTATATATGGAAGGCGCAGATAAATCATTTGAATTACCAGAATTTAAAAGTTTAGATCTTGCAAAGAACTTTGTAAACATACTAGACTCAGATAAAACCAAACAATTAATGAATGTACTAAATAGTGGAAATGATCAAGATGAGATAAATGTTTATATAGGTGATGAAAACGCAGATGAAGCATTAAAAGATTTTAGTATTGTAACATTTAAACATAAAAAAGATGGCAAAGATTTAGGAACTATTGCAATAATAGGGCCAACGAGAATGGATTATTCGAAAGTAATTTCTGCTATGAAATATATTAGTCAGAAATTAAATGAAGATAAAATGTTAGGAGAAGGAAAGGAGAACAAGGATGGATAAAGAAGAAAAAGTAGATATAGAGGAAAACGAAAAAGACACTAAAAAAGAACCAAACGAAGAATTAGCAAAAGCAAAAGAAGAACTTGAAGACATCAAAGATAGACACACAAGGCTAATTGCAGAGTTTGACAATTTAAAGAAAAGAAGTGCAAAAGAAAGAGAAGGATTATATGCTTCTATAATGGGAGATATAATATCTGCATTACTTCCAGTAATAGACAACTTAGAAAAAGCAGCAGAAGCGGAAAGCAAAGACGAAGAATACAAAAAGGGAATAGAACTAGTATTAAAACAATTTAAAGACGTGCTTTCAGCAAATGGAGTAAAAGAAATAGAAGCGGTTGGTCAACCTTTTGACCCAGAACTTCACGAAGCAGTTAGTATGATTCAAGATGAAAACCTTGGAGAAAAAATAGTTGCTCAAGAATACAGAAAAGGCTATATGATAGGTAATAGAGTAATAAGACATTCTATGGTTATAGTAGCAAATTAATAAGTTAATAATTTTAAAATTATAAATAGAGGGAATAATAATAAAGAAATTTATTTTTAGAACCTCAAAACCAAAGAAAGAAAAAATAAATTGTATATAAATTTAAGGAGGAATTTTATTATGGGAAAAATTATAGGAATTGACTTAGGAACAACAAATTCATGTGTTGCAGTTATGGAAGGAGGAGAGCCAGTTGTTATTCCTAACGCAGAAGGAAACAGAACAACACCATCTGTAGTTGCATTCTCAAAAAATGGAGAAAGATTAGTAGGACAAATAGCAAAACGTCAAGCTGTTACAAATCCAGATAACACAGTTATTTCAATAAAAAGAAAAATGGGAACAGCAGAAAAAGTAAAAATAGAGGGAGAAGAATTCTCACCACAAGAAATATCTGCAATGATATTACAAAAATTAAAAACAGATGCAGAAAATTATCTAGGACAAAAAGTTACACAAGCTGTTATTACAGTACCAGCATATTTCTCAGACAGCCAAAGACAAGCAACAAAAGATGCAGGAAAAATAGCAGGACTTGAAGTATTAAGAATTATAAACGAGCCAACAGCAGCAGCTTTAGCATTTGGTATGGATAAAGAAGATCAAGACCAAAAAATAATGGTATATGACTTAGGTGGAGGAACATTCGATGTATCTATACTAGATATTGGTGATGGAGTATTTGAAGTTCTTGCAACAAATGGTAACACACATTTAGGTGGAGATGACTTTGATGAAAGAATTATGGACTACTTAGTATCAGAATTCAAAAAATCAAATGGAATAGATTTAAAATCAGATAAAATGGCAATGCAAAGATTAAAAGAAGCAGCAGAAAAAGCTAAAATAGAGCTTTCTGGAATGCAACAAACACAAATCAACTTACCATTCATCACAGCAGATGCTCAAGGACCAAAACACTTAGACATTACATTAACAAGAGCAAAATTTGAAGAATTAATCAGAGATTTAGTAGATGCAACAAGAGTACCAGTTGAACAAGCTATGAAAGACGCTGGAGTTACAGCAAATGATATTCATAAAATATTATTAGTTGGTGGATCTACAAGAGTTCCATGTGTTCAAGAAGCAGTAAAGAAAATAACAGGAAAAGATCCTGACAAAGGAATAAATCCAGACGAGTGTGTTGCAATCGGTGCAGCAATCCAAGGTGGAGTTCTTTCTGGAGATGTTAAAGACCTAGTATTACTAGACGTAACACCACTATCATTAGGTATTGAAACATATGGTGGAGTATTTACAAAACTAATTGAAAGAAATACAACAATACCAACAAAGAAATCACAAATATTCTCAACAGCAGCAGATGGTCAAACATCAGTTGAAGTACATGTTCTACAAGGAGAACGTGAAATGGCTGCATACAATAAAACATTAGGAAGATTCCAATTAACAGGAATTCCTGCAGCACCAAGAGGAGTACCACAAATTGAAGTAACATTTGATATAGATGCAAATGGTATAGTACACGTATCTGCAAAAGATATGGCAACAGGAAACGAACAAAAAGTTTCTATTACAGCTTCAACAAACTTAACAGACGAAGATATAGATAGAGCTGTAAAAGATGCAGAAGCACATGCTGCAGAGGATAAAAAGAAGAAAGATGAAATAGAAGCAAGAAATGAAGCTGAAAGCTTATCGTATAATTGCCAAAAAACACTTGATGAATTAGGCGATAAAATCAATGGAGAAGAAAAAGCTAAAGCAACAGCTGAGATTGAAAATGTTAAAAAAGCATTAGAAGGTTCAGATGTAGAGAAGATAAAAGAAGCAACAGAAAAATTAAAACAAGTATTCTATTCAATGTCTGAAAAACTATATAGCCAAGCAAATCCAAACGGAGCAGCTGGTCAAGCAACAGGAGCACAAGAACAACCACAAACAGACGAGAACGGAAATGTATATAATGCAGACTACAAAGTAGAAGACGATAATGACAACAAATAAAAAACTTTTCGCCCAATAGGGACGCCCCTTTTTGGGCGAAAATATTTAAAAAATATTCGTTACTAAAATAGTGACGAAGGAGGAAATAATGGCAGAAAAAAGAGACTATTATGAAGTTTTAGGAGTTAGTAAAACAGCGACGGACGAAGAACTAAAAAAAGCATACAGAAAATTAGCAAAAAAGTATCATCCAGATGCAAATCCTGATGACAAAGCGGGAGCAGAAGCAAAATTCAAAGAAGTAAACGAAGCGTATGAAACCTTATCAAATCCTCAAAAAAGAAAAATGTATGATCAATTTGGAACAGCAGACCCACAAGGATTTAATGGAGCCGGTGGACCATTTGGAGGACAAGGTGGATATTATTCGTATACATCTTCTGGATTTGATGGGTTTGGAGATATATTTGGAGATTTAGGAGACTTATTTGGATTTGGTGGAGGAAGATCTTCAAGACAAACAAATGGGCCAAGAAAAGGTGCTGACTTAAAATGCAATGTAAATTTAACCTTTGAGGAGGCATACTCTGGAACAAGCAAGCAAATAAACATAACTAGAAACGAAGAATGTCCTACTTGTTCAGGAACAGGAGCAAAACCAGGAACACATCCAGAAACTTGTTCTGTATGTGGAGGAAAAGGTACAGTAACACAAGTTCAAACAACACTATTAGGACAAATGAGAGTTCAAACAACCTGCTCAAACTGTCATGGAACAGGAAAAGTTATAAAAGAAGTTTGTAACACTTGTTATGGAAAAGGAACTGTTAGAAAACAAGCTAAAATAAATGTTAAAATACCAGCTGGAATTGATGATGGACAAACAATAGTGCTAAAGGGAGAAGGAGAACCAGGAAAAAATGGCGGAGCAAAAGGTAATGTGTACATAACAATTAATTTGAAAAAGCACAGTATCTTTACAAGAAACGGTGATGATGTTTATTGTGAAGTCCCAATCACATTTACACAAGCAACTCTTGGCGCTGAACTAGAAATTCCTTTAGTAGATGGAACAAAAATGAAATACAAAATACCAGAGGCTACACAAACTGGAACAAAATTCACAATTAAAGATAAGGGATTTGTACGTATCAATTCTGGAAACAGAGGTAACTTAGTATTTACAGTACAAGTACAAGTGCCAAAAAGACTTTCAAAAGAACAAAGAGATCTTTTAGTAGAACTTGCAAAAACTATGAATGAACAACCTCCAGTAAAAAGAAGAGGATTATTTGGATAAAACAAAGCTAGTTAAATGAAGAAAACATTTAACTAGCTTTTATCATGGAACAGATACGAAATCTAAAGGATTAACATTTATTCCGTTTTTCTTAATAGCAAGATGCAAATGACATCCGGTTGTTGCGCCGTTCGTAGGATTTCCAAAAGCATCCTTATATGGATTATTTTCAATACCATAAACATTCTTAGGGCCAACAGTGGAAATCACATCGCCTGCGTTAACAACGTCATATCTAGAAACAGTATAAATAGGAGAAACGTGGCAGTATGAAACTTTAAGATCATTATTCTCAATAACAATAGTATAGCCACCGCCAGCGCCCCAGCTCGCAAAAGTTACCTCTCCACTACAAATAGCTAAAATAGGAGTTCCCTCTGGAGCGGGAATATCAATTCCAGAATGATATGATGAAGCGCCAGCAGTTGGAGAATCTCTATAACCAAAATAAGAGCTGATATTAGTATAATCGGGCAAAGGCCAAACGAAATCAGAAGTGGGCAAAATAGCACAAAAAGAAATAAAGAAAACAAGTACAGCAACAACAATAAAATATACAGACAAATATTTAAAAAAACTATTAGTCATATTAACATCTCCTTAAAAATAATATGAACCAATAGTTTTTATATTAATTTTTAGATTTTCTAAATGCAAAAAATTTGCTAATAAAGAAATTCAAAATAATTACAACAACAGTGACAAACAATTTCATGATAGTTTTCTGAATTGAAGTATTGCATAAAGGGAATAATAAAAATCCTCCTACAAACTCAACTACCATAGTAAAAGCTCTACCAGCGATGAATTTAAAAAACTCATAAGTTTTTTCTTTTAAATTCTTAGCTTCAGAATGAAAAACCAAATCCTTATTAGTAATATATGCAAATAACACAGCCAAAGAAATAGCTATGAAGTTTGATAAATTCTCATTCCATTTAAACCATGTATTCATAACAAAGAAAGAGCCTAAATTAACAAGAGTTGTGAAAACACCAAACACTGCATACAACAAAACTTCCTTAGTCATAAACTTCTTAAAAAGAGCTTTAATTTGTTCCATAATGCCTCCTGTAAAAATAAAAAAACGAGCTAATTACTTAGCTCCAAAATTTGGCAGGGGTATCAAGATTCGAACTCGAACCCGCGGTTTTGGAGACCGTCATGCTACCATTGACACCATACCCCTATCTGACTTTATAATAATAACACAAAAAAAAACAATGTGCAAGAGAAAAATGAAAAAAACATAGACTTTATTAAAAAAATATTGTATAATATATACATATGGGGATGTATTTGGCTTTCGACAGTATCCCAGAAGTATGTGTAGCGAGTAGTGGATGGCTGCTTCGGCCACTATAAAAAAGCAGAACTAAATATAAACGCTGATAATAATAGAGAATTAGCATACGCTGCCTAAGCTTAGGCGGCTCATCTTACCAAGAAGGCCTACGGTCTTGGATAAGGTGTCAACTAGTAGGATAACAAAGCTGTTTTAGCTATTAAAACAGTAGGTAACTTAAATAGCTACTATAAAAACACGGTTGTTTGTTAATGTGTTTTCATAGGAAAATTAAATAACAAACTACACTCGAAGAAGCGCACACGGAAAGAACACTGGACAGGGGTTCAACTCCCCTCATCTCCACCAAAAAAGAGCACCACGAAGTGGTGTAATTTTTTTGGATTGGAATGAGCGAGTTGAAAAGGAGGAAAAGTAAAATGTCCGGGGGGACATTTTACCCGACGCGGCTCGACAACTCCCCTCATCTCCACCAAAAAAAGAGCACCACGAAGTGGTGTAATTTTTTTGGATTGGAATGAGCGAGTTGAAAAG
>JABLTK010008499.1_pt1 | contig 110272 bp, 89 predicted proteins | sample 7160131 | NCBI WGS metagenome assembly JABLTK01 (sample SAMN14651221, study PRJNA627086) | human gut metagenome | isolation source: feces | host: Homo sapiens | reverse complement strand
GAGGTCTGTTTGCTATGCCATTTTTTGTCTGAAAAGAGTTTTTCAACTTTTTTCATTTTTCCTCTTGACTTTTAATAGTTAGTCTTTTATATATGTACTGCCGTCCTTTACGCCCGTAATATCACTTCCGTTTACAGCTTCCTTTGAATTAATCATTAATTTTATATATAGTGAAGTGTATGTAATTTATTTATGCAGACTTTTACTGATAAACGGAGATTATGTCGGTTATAGTTTTGAGTTTCCGCAAAAATTCAGATAAAAAGTCTTTAAAGTATTATAACAGAGTAAAAAAGAGAATCTAAATTTGAAAATAATGAAAAAAATAATGCAATTAGGTTCCGGATATGATATAATGTAGTTGACAAAATAAAAAAATCACAAAGGAGATATTGCATTATCGCCGCATGCCTGCACCATAATCGGCTGGGACGACACCATCCCGGCGGGCAGCTTTTATCCGGGTAAGACTACAACAAACGGCGGTTGTAAAGGTAACAAATGCGTATATAACCATGAGTGAAAATGAGGGGAAATCATATTTGTTTCGCAGCGGGAATGATTGTCTTAGGTACAAAAAACATGAAAATAATTGCAAAAACACTTGACAATTTGCTTAAAATCCTGTATAATGGTTGAGGTGTCTGGTTTTTGATGAAAAATCGGAATTGTAATTAAGATGATTAGTTTGGATCATATAGTAATGGGAGGTGCTTATTGATGAAAATGACATTTCAGCCGAAAAAGCGTCAGAGAGCTAAGGAACATGGTTTCAGAAAGAGAATGTCCACGCGCTCGGGCAGAAAGATTTTGGCATTAAGAAGGAGAAAAGGCAGAAAGTCTTTAACTGCGTAATATCAGCAATCAGGCAAGAAGTTCGGGGAGTGGAGAGCTTTTTGCCTTTTTTATCTGATAGCAAAATTTACGGATTTTCTGTTAAAACTTATCCGTCTGAAAAAATTGAAAGTCTATATACCGGAATGTGAGAGATTATGAGGAAAGATATAAGTCTGAAACGCAACAATGATTTCAGAAGACTGTATTCGAGGGGCAAAAGCTTTGCGGGGGGGTATACCGTTGTGTATATGTCCAAAAACAGATTCGGAAGAAACAGAATAGGCTTCACGGTTTCCAAATCGGTCGGAAAGGCTGTTGTGCGCAATCGCCTGAAAAGGCTGATGCGCGAAAGCTGCCGCCTTATGAAGGACAGGCTTAAGCCGGGTTATGATATTATCGTGGTTTCAAGAAACAGAGCAGTCGGAAAAGGTCAGAAGCAGATTATGCATGATATTGAATATGCAATGAGAAAGCTTGGGTTAATAGAAAATTGAAAAAAATACTTATATTTTTAATTGATTTTTACAGACGCCGTATTTCACCGTACAAGGGAGTATCCTGTTGCCGGTTTACTCCTACGTGTTCACAATATGCGCGTGAAGCGATTGAAAAGTACGGAGCCTTAAAGGGGGTATATCTTGCAGTAAGAAGACTGCTGAGATGTCATCCGCTTCATAAGGGAGGGTACGATCCCGTACCGTAAGGCAGCAGAGAGGAAAACTTAAAATATGTTTGAGTATTGTATTACACGCCCGATGGGCTGGATAATCGAGCAGATTTATCATCTGGTTTCAAACTACGGTCTGGCGATTATCATTTTCACTATTTTAATTAAGCTGATTTTGCTTCCTCTTAACATAAAGTCACAGAAGGCTATGAAGAAGCAGCAGAAAATTCAGCCGATTTTGCAGGAAATACAGACAAAGTATGCAAATGACAAAGAAAAACTGCAAAGAGAAATGATGAAGCTGTACAAGGAGAATAATGTGTCAATGACGGGCGGCTGTCTGCCGATGCTTATTCAGTTCCCGATACTTATCGGTTTGTACAGGGTTATATACGCGCCGTTAAAGTATCTTTTGGGCGTGGTTATAACAAACCAGGATGTTATTGACCGTGTTGCCGAGCTTAAGCAGGCAATGATTGATGCGGGTTATAATATCGGAAATCTTATGCAGATGGATCCAGGTGTGATTTTGAAAAATTCACAGATACAGGTTTCACAGTGGGCACAGACTCTGCATGGCGCAGCAGATCCGTGGGCAATTAATTTCAATTTCTGCGGACTTGACTTGTCGCAGGTGCCGTCAACGGCAGTTAACTATCTTATGCGCATGGATTTTTCAAACATGAGCGTTATAATGCTTTTGATTATACCTGTGCTGGCGATTGTGTCTGCGGTGGTTTCAAACAAAATCACTATGGCGCAGACAGGACAGAACAAAAACATCAATCCTGATGATACAGCGGCGCAGATGTCAAAGACAATGACATGGATGATGCCTGTCATGACGGGATTTTTCACATTTACACTGCCGGCAGGACTGGGTATATACTGGATAATCAGTTCAGTAATGCAGATTGTTCAGCAGCTGGCGCTTAACTATTATTTTGATAAGAAGGGGGAGGAAGTAGTTGTCAGAATTCCAGAGAAAAAACAGCTTCACGGAAAAAACAGCAAAAAGCGTAAGTGAAGCGACAGAATTAGCTTTAAAAGAGCTCGGAGTTACAGAAAATGAGGTTGATATAGAGGTTGTAGACGAGGGAGCGAAAGGCTTTCTCGGAATAGGTGCGAGAGATGCTGTTGTAAGAGTTGCGCTTAAAGGTGCGAAAAAGAAAGAAACCGCCGCCCAAAAAAACGAACCGGTAAAGAACTCGTCAAAGATTATAACAGATACTCCGCCGGAGCAGGAGGCGGCAAGATTTCTTGAGGATGTTTTTGCGGCAATGGATATTGAAGTTGCGGTTAAGGCGGAGGCAGGAGAAGAAAATACCGTTAATGTTGATCTTTCGGGTGACAATATGGGTATTATAATCGGTAAAAGAGGAGATACTCTTGACAGCTTGCAGTATTTGACTTCGCTTGTCGTAAACAGACATTCGGAGGACTATATAAAGGTTTCACTGGATACCGAAAATTACAGAGAAAAGCGTGAAGAAGCACTTTTGGCGCTGGCAAAGAGATTATCGGAAAAGGTTGTGCGCACAGGGAAGAAGTTTACGCTTGAACCGATGAATCCGTATGAAAGACGTATCATTCATTCAAGCCTGCAGAATAACGAGGAGGTAACGACATTTTCGGTAGGCACAGAGCCGTACAGAAAGGTGGTTATTGCTCCGAAAAATCCTAAGCCGTATAATAAAAAGAAGAGCTACAAGAAACCGGCAGGCGACAGACACCATAACACGCATAAGCCTGTAAAGGAAGATGTAACGGCGGAAAATGTCGGCAGCTATACAACAACGTATAAGGCGGACTTTAAGCCGACCCAGCATAAGGCGGAGTTTAAGACGTTTGAGGATTATCTTGCGGCACATAATTCAGATCACTGATAAAAAAAGGAGGTTATGATGATGAAATTGTTAAAAAGAGCAGCTGCGGCGGCAGTTACGGCTGTATTACTTGTATCGCAGTCGGCGGCATTTGCGGATTTTACCGATATGCCGGACGGCGAGATCGGAGACGCGTTGCGGCGTGCGGTAGAGAATAAGCTTATTACAGGTATTGATGAGAATACTATCGCTCCCGACGCCCCCATAACGCGTGCACAGATGGCAACGATTATTACGCGCGCATTCGGCGCAACGGAAAAAGCAGATGTCAGCTTTCCCGATGTGGCTGAGGACGCATGGTATCGCGACAGCGTACAGCAGGCTGTTGCAATGTCTGCATTTGAGGGCGATGAAAACGGATATTTTAATCCCGAAAATAATATAACATTCCAGGAAACATATACTGTTCTGGCAAGAGTTTTGTATCTTATTCCGTTCAGCGAGTATTATACAGACGGTTCATCACAAACCTTCATGGCAGTAAGTAAAAATGATTTAGCAGACTTTTCCGATAAGGATAAGGTGGCGTCATGGGCGGAAATGTATACTGCAAGCGTAGTTACTAACGGCGGCTGGCAGGGAATTGGCGGTATGCTCAAACCGACAGAAAACATTACAAGAGGAGAATTTGCCCTTGTGATGGACAAGCTGATAAAGACGTATGTGGACGAACCGGGTACATACTCCGATTTGCCGGACGGACTGACGATTGTTCGTAAGGGCGGAGTTAAAATCACTGATTTTAAGAGCAGTAAAAATCTGATTTTAAGCTATGGCATAGGAAAAGACGGATGTACTGTTGAAAATGCCGAAATAAGCGGAGCGACGATGGTGGTTCTCGGCGGCGCTGATCCTGATGCGGTTGCGGAAAATAAAGCGCATATCAAGGCTTCGGGCAGCTTTTTTGCCATAAGAGTAGCAGCTCCTGATATTTGCATTGACATTACGGGAGTAAATCCGGAGGGCTTGCACGTATACGGTGAAAGCGGATCAAAAATACTGATGCCTACAACTGGTATGTCAAAATAAACAGATAAAAAAGCAGCTGCGAATTTGTTTCGCGGCTGCTTTTTTGGGGGAAAGAATATGAATATAGAACGGGAATTATTTAAGTTAAAGGACGAAAGATATAAAGATTTTCATTCAAAGCTTATGCCGACAGTAGATACCGATAAAATTATCGGTGTACGTACTCCGGCGCTGCGTAAGCTGGCAAAGGATTTTTCTAAAACAGAGGAAAGCAAGGAGTTTTTAAGAAAACTTCCGCATAAATATTATGAAGAAGATAACCTTCATGCGTTTTTGATTGAACAGATAAAGAATTTTGATACGGCAATCAGTGAAACGGAGCGCTTTCTGCCGTATATTGATAACTGGGCAACCTGCGACCTGTTCTTTCCTAAGATTTTTAATAAGAATAAAAGGGCAGTCCTCTTAAAAATTGACAAGTGGATAAAATCCGACAAGACCTATACGGTAAGATATGCAATTGGATTGCTTATGCGAATGTTTCTCGACGAGGATTTTGATACTGAGTATTTGGATATGGTGTCAGAGGTACGTTCGGAGGAATATTATATAAATATGATGATTGCATGGTATTTTGCAACAGCGCTGGCAAAGCGGTATGATGCGTCACTGCCGTACATAACAGGGCATAAGCTTGATACATGGACACATAACAAAGCAATTCAGAAAGCTATTGAAAGTAACCGGATAGACAAAGATGTAAAAGTATATTTAAGAGAATTAAAGTTAAAAAACGGACCGTTAAAAAGTCTCAAAAACAAGGAAGAGTTTTGAAATAAAAGCCAGCCCTTTGCTTGAGCCAATATTTACATAAAGCTGCGAATAAATAACCTAAAAAGCGCCTTTATCCGTTTCTGTTTCGCAGTCTTTTTTTAAATCATACACGCAAAGCGGGGGTGTCTTTGCGTTTACTTTTACCAATCCTCTGTATTGAGTGCGTCTCGTCGCAGATTTTTATTTCGCATCTGCAAATACTCGCTCTACTGTTTTATATATCACCGTATTCCGGTGTGTGTCTGTAATCCTTAACAAGCTCAATAATTGAGGTGTTTGTGTAGTATTTTGTCTACAGTCTGAAGCTGCGGCGTGTTGCCGCAGCTTTTTTATATGTCAGGAGGATGTAGCTTTGGGAGAGGTTCCGAAACGCTGCACATATGCTCTGTAAAATGCGGAATAGCAGCTAAATCCGGCAAGTGCGGCGGCATTGCCTAGGCTTTTTCCGTCAGCTTTTAATTCGCAGGCTCTCATAAGCCGCTTGCCCGTTATGTAGCCGTGGACGGTAAGACCGGTCGCATGCTTGAATGCACGGCAAAGGTGATATTTTGATATATAAAATATTTTTTCAAGCTCGTCAAGCGATATATTTTCTGTGTAGCGATTGTTAATATATGCAATAACATCCTTGATTCGGCTGTTTGACGTGTCCGCCGAAGAAAATGAGGCTGTGTTTATAAGATACAGTATCTCTGTAATGACGGATTTCACAATCGGAGTGTTTACGTTCAAAAAAGCGTCAGAGTATTTTTCAAGCCTTAAAAAGGCGTTGTACAGTCCGCTTGTACGCACTGTATCTGCGCTGATTTTGTTGCCCGTTACGTGCGAAAAGTCGGTAAATGCGGTTTCATATACTTCGCAGCCTTCCTCTCTGAAAAATTCCGGCGACACAGACAAAACATAACGGCTGTACTTTGTACTGCTGTTATGATATATTCTGTGCATTTCATGCTTGCGTATGATAATCATGTCATACGGTTCAAGATTATAGGTGTTTTCCTCAACTACATATTTTGCGTCGCCTTCAAGAAACATATATATCTCATAATTATTATGACAGTGCAGATGAAAATTTCTGTTTGAAGGCTTAATGATTGTCTGTTTTGTTATATCATAATACATTTGCGTCACCCCATACTAATCATATCACAGTTCAGCAAGAATTGCAATAATTATAGCAATTTTAGAATAGAAATATATTGATTTTTGTGTTAATCTATAATCAATAATAAGGAGGAGTGTTTATGTACGATTATATAAGCGGATTTTCGGATGAAATTTGCACAGATGTAAAAACACAGTTCAAGGCGCTGAATAAGCTGGGTATAAAATATTTTGAACCGCGCGGAATAAACGGAAAGAATATTTCGGAGCTTAGTGCAGCAGAGGTAATGGATTTGAAACGCCTTATGGACGAGTACGGAATAAGCGCGTCATCAATCGGTTCACCGGTGGGAAAGACAAAGCTTTCGGAGGATTTTGCGGCGCATTTTGAAATGTTTAAGGGCGTTGTCGAAACTGCAAATGCGCTTGGCGCAAAATACATAAGAATTTTCAGTTTTTATCATGACGGCGGCGAATGGACGGAGGAAGAAAGAGCCGAGGTTATAAAAAGATTAAAAAAGATGTCAGCATATGCCGCAGAAAACGGCGTTGTGCTGCTGCATGAGAACGAGAAAGGCATTTACGGCGATACGGCGGCAAGGTGTGCGGATATTATGCGTGAGCTTTACAGCGATAGCTTTAAGGTGGTGTTTGACCCTGCGAATTTTGTGCAGTGCGGCGAGGATACGAAAAATGCCTATAATCTGATGCAAGATTATATAGAATATATACACATAAAAGATGCGAAAAACAGCGACGGAACAGTTGTTCCGGCAGGCATGGGCGACGGAAACGTTGAATGGCTCATGAAACAGCTTTTTGAAAACGGTTATCATGGCTTTTTGAGCCTTGAACCGCATTTGGGAAGTTTTGAGGGACTTAATGCTCTCGAAAACGGAGATATAATGAAAAATCTTCCCGAGGGCGGCGAAGGAACATTTACACTTGCATTTAATGCACTGAATAAAATACTTGAAAATGTAGGAGGGGAAGTATGTATAAAGTAAAAATGGGCGTTATCGGCTACGGAAATATGGGTACTCAGCACGTGAGCAACATCATGGCGGGAAAAGTACCGGGAATGGAACTTGCGGCGGTATGCGATATTTCGGAGCGGCGGCTTGATGCGGTCAAAAAGAAGTACCCGCAAATTCCTGTGTTTAACAATGCGGAGGATATGTACAAAAGCGGCTTGTGCAATGCGGTTATTATTGCCGTTCCGCATTATGACCATCCGCCGCTGGCGATAAAAGCGTTTGAATACGGACTTAATGTAATTACGGAAAAACCTGCCGGCGTTTACACAAAACAGGTAAAGGAAATGAATGAGGCGGCGAAAAAATCGGGAAAGCTGTTTGGGATTATGTATAACCAGCGTACGAGACCTGTGTATCAAAAGCTTCGGGAGATGATACGGCGAGGAGATTTTGGGCATATAAAACGAATTACATGGATTATCACCGACTGGTACAGACCGCAGGCATATCACGACAGCAGTACATGGCGTTCTACATGGAAAACCGAGGGCGGCGGCGCATTGATTAATCAGAATCCGCATCAGCTTGATTTGTGGCAGTGGATGTTCGGTATGCCGGACAGGATTTTTGCAAAAGCGTCGTTCGGAAAGTATTACGATATTGAGGTAGAGGACGATGTTATGGCATATTTTGAATATGACAACGGAACAACGGGCGAATATATAACCTCGACCGGAGAAACCCCCGGAACAAACCGTCTGGAAATTGCGTGCGATATGGGTAAAGCGGTTATCGAAAATAACACGTTTATGTTTTACCGAAATATTATTTCCGAGAGGGAGCATAACAAAATAAATAAAGAACCGTTCGGCAAACCGGAATGTTGGGAGTGTAAAATACCTGTGGATTTCAACGGAACGGATCATGTGGGAATTTTGAGAAATTTCACCGATGCATTGCTAAACGGCAGAGAGCTTCTTGCGAGGGGCGAGGAGGGCATAAACGGTCTGACGATTTCAAATGCAATTCATTTAAGCGCATGGACGGGCGAGACGGTTGACATTAAAAGCTTCCCGGACGACAAATTTTACGAATTGCTTTGTGAAAAAATCAAAAATTCAAAGGTAGTTAAAAAAGTACAGCAGATAGTGGTAGACAATTCCAATACTTATTAAATGCGGAGGTTATCATGGATAAACACATAGGAGCACAGTATTATACAATAAGAGACAGCATACATAATGTTGATGATTTTGCAGAAAGCTGTAAAAAAATATCTGAAATAGGATATAAGCTTGTGCAGATTTCGGGAACACCGTTAAAGGCGCGTGATATGCGGCCGATACTGGACGAATACGGTTTAAGGGTTGTTACAACTCACAGAAACTTTAATGATTTTACAAAGGACATAGATGAGATAATAGATTATAACAAAGCTCTCGGCTGTGATTTGTGCGGTGTGGGAATAATGCCGCCGGAGTACAGCGAAAGCGTGGAAACAATAACGGATTTTATAAGCCGTGCAAATAAGGTTTGCGAAACTCTTAAAAAAGAAAATATGTATTTTGGTTATCATAATCATGCCCTTGAATTTGCCGGACTTGACGGAAAGCTTATTATTGATCGCCTTATAAGCGAAACGGATTCGGAAATCTTTAATTTTATCGTTGACACCTATTGGGTTCAGGTCGGCGGCAAAAATCCGGCGGATTTTATAAAGAAAATCGGAAAACGCGCTATGGCTGTTCACTTTAAGGATTTTTGCGTCAATAAGTCAAATTGGACTGTTCCGGCAATGGCGGAGATAGGCGAGGGAAACCTCGATTGGGACAGCATAATTTCGGCGTGCGAAGCGGCAGGGGTGAAATGGGCGTTGGTTGAACAGGATACCTGTCAGCGCAATCCGTTTGAATCGCTGAAAATGAGTTATGAGTATCTGACGGGAAAAGGATTTTGTTAAAAATGAAAAATGTGTGTATTGTAGGTTACGGCGCGATAGGACCGATTCATGCGGCGGCTGTTGATAAAACAAACAATGCAAGCTTGTATGCCGTATGCGATATTGACAGCGCAAAAACCGATTTATGCAAAAAGAATTACGGTATAAAGACATATAACCGATATGAAGATGTGCTTAAAGACAAAGATATAGATTCCGTTCATATTTGTACTCCGCATTATCTGCATTTCGATATGATTTGTAATGCTTTGTCGGCAGGGAAAAGCGTTGTGGCTGAAAAACCCGTGACCATGACAAAGCATGAATTTGATATATTGAAAAACACGGCAAATTCCGAAAAAGTCTGTCTTGTGCTGCAAAACCGATATAACCCGTGCATAGAAATGCTTAAAAAAATAACCCAAAGCAAGGAATACGGAGAAATAAAAGCTATAAAGGCGGTTGTAACGTGGCATAGGGATGCAAAATATTACGCAAGCGGAGAATGGCGCGGAACATGGGCATATGAGGGCGGCGGAGCGCTGATTAACCAGGCGGTGCATACGCTTGATTTTATGACGTATCTTGCAGGCGGAGTGAGGGCGCTTAAAGCAAACATGATGAATTACTCGCTTAGCGGAGTAATCGAAACGGAAGATACATTCACATCGTACATAAACTTCAAAAACGGCGCATCGGGCATATTTTTTGCCACAAATGCGTATGCGGCGAACAGCGCACCGGAGCTTGAAGTGGTGTTTGAGGGAAAGACATTCGGATATGCCGGCAGAAAGCTTGTTTCGGAGGGAAAGACGCTTGCGGAGGATATAACGCCGATGATTGGTAAGGATTACTGGGGAACAGGACATGAAAAGCTTATAAAGAAATATTATGACGATAACGAATATTTCAGCCTGTCAGACGCCCAAGACACCATGAACACTATGTTTGCAATGTATAAAAGTGCAAAAGAAAACGGAGCGGAGCAGATAATTTAACAGAAAGGATTTATGAAATATGAAAATGACATTCAGATGGTACGGAAAAGATGACCCCGTAACATTGGAAAAAATACGGCAGATACCGGGCGTTACCGGAATAGTTTCGGCAATATACGATATTCCTGTCGGAGAGGTGTGGGATTACGAACGTATAGCGGAACTTAAAAGCACGGTGGAAAGCGCAGGACTGGAGCTTTCGGTTATTGAAAGCGTGCCGGTGCACGAGGATATTAAAATGGGCTGCGGAGAACGCGACCGATACATAGATAATTATTGCAAAACGCTTGAAAATCTTGCAAAAGCCGGAATTGACTGTGTGTGCTATAATTTTATGCCGGTGTTTGACTGGACACGTTCGGATTTAAGCTTTGCTTTGCCTGACGGCTCAACGGCATTGGCTTATGATAATGAAACAGCGCTTAAAATGGATCCTGTAAAGGGTGAATTATCACTTCCGGGCTGGGATTCGAGCTACACAAAAGATGACATGAAAAAGCTGCTTGAACAATACAGCCATATCAGCGAAGAAGATTTGTGGGCAAATCTTAAATATTTCCTTGACAGAGTAATAAAAACCGCCGAGGAGGTAAAGATCAAAATGGCAATTCATCCCGATGATCCGCCCTGGGGGATTTTCGGACTGCCGAGGATTATAACCTGCAAAAAGAATATTGAGCGTTTTTTAAAGCTGTATGTAAGTCCGTACAACGGACTGACCCTTTGCAGCGGCTCTCTCGGTGCGTCGCCGGATAATGATATAATCGATATGGTACATTCGTTTGCGGACAGAATACACTTTGCGCATATAAGAAATATAAAGATTACGGGCGAAAGGTGTTTTGAAGAAGCAGGGCATAAAACGGATTGCGGCTCTCTTGATATTTACGGAATTGTAAAGGCATATTATGACGAGGGATTTGACGGATATATCCGTCCCGACCATGGAAGAATGATATGGGGCGAAAAAGGCAGACCGGGTTACGGCTTGTACGACCGCGCGCTGGGGGCAGCATACATTAACGGATTATGGGAAGCTTGCGAAAGGAGTAAATAAATATGAAATTACCGTTTATGATTGATTTAAAAGGAAAAACAGCTGTTGTAACAGGCGGCGGCGGAGTGCTTTGTTCTGGATTTGCAAAAGCGATTGCGCAGACAGGCGCTGCGGTTGCAATACTTGATATTAACGAAGCGGCGGCAAAAAAGATTGCGGAGGAAATAAACGCCGACGGCGGACGTGCGGTGGGCGTTGCGGCAAATGTGCTTGAAAAGGAAAGCCTTGAAAAAGCCAAAAAAGAGATAAACGATGCGTTCGGTACAGTGGATATTCTTTTAAACGGCGCAGGCGGAAATAATCCGAAAGGAACGACAACAAAAGATTATTTCAATCCTGAAGATGAGGATTTGGAGGGAGTTAAAACGTTTTTTGATCTTGATCCGTCGGGAGTGGAGTTTGTATTCAACCTAAACTTTTTGGGAACACTTTTGCCGACACAGGTTTTTGCGCATGATTTGATAGGAAAAAAGGACGCGTGCATAATCAATGTGTCATCGATGAATGCCTTTACACCGCTTACGCGTATACCGGCATACAGCGGCGCAAAGGCGGCAGTATCGAATTTCACGCAGTGGCTTGCGGTGCATTTCTCAAAAGTGGGAATACGTGTGAATGCGATTGCCCCGGGATTCTTTCTGACGCAGCAGAATAAAACTCTTTTGCTTGATGAAAACGGAAACTATACGGAACGTTCAAAGAAAATCATTTCACAAACACCTATGGAGAGATTCGGAAAGACGGAGGAACTTGCAGGAACGCTTTTGTGGCTTTTGGACTACAATGCATCAAGCTTTGTTACGGGAGTTGTAGTGCCGGTGGACGGAGGATTTGCAGCGTACAGCGGAGTATAAAAAAGTGGATTAAAAAAAGGCACAGGACATAAAACGCACCTTTCATGAGACAGACAGCAGGCAATAGCCTGCTGTCCGCCAATGCGCCTCGGTAACATATACGCCGTCGGGTGTATTTTATGCGTTCTGCACTCTTTTTAGCAGCTTCTTTTTCGGCGGCTTGAAACACTGCTCTTCTTTTTAAAAGAAAGATGACACCCGGGATATACTCTGCCGGATTCGACCTCAAAACATTCTTTGATTTCGTCAAGCGACATAAGGCTGTAATCGTCAAGAATACGTAAAAGCACTGACGCGCACGCATATGCGTCATCATACGCATGATGGTGCGAAAACTTTATACCTAAAGCATCGGACAATACATTAAGCTTATGGCTCGGCAGCTCGGGGTATGCAAGCTGAGAAAGCCGTACCGTACACAGATAATCAAATGTGGGGTATTCGATTCCGTAATGGTCGAGCGTTGCGCAAAGAGCGCCTACGTCAAACATAGCATTGTGCGCCACAATCGTCTTGTTTTCCAGATACGGACGGACGCGCTGCCAGTACATATCAAAGGTAGGCTTGGAAAAAACCATTTCGGGAGTGATTCCGTGTATCTTGATATTGTATTCGTTAAATTCAAACGGGTCGGGCTTTATAAGTATTTCTTTGCGATTCGTAATTTTATTATTTTCAACAACGCATATTCCCAGGCTGCATATGCTTGCAGGCTTTGATGTTGCGGTTTCAAAGTCGATTGCTGTAAAATCCATAAGTATCTCCTCAATTAATATCGTTTAATATATTATACATTACGTGCTGAAAAAAGTCAAATATGTGTATAAAAATGTCATAAACGTAAAGGCTAAAAATACCTTGGAACACATTGTATATGAAAAATTTAGTATTTAAATATGTTATCAATTTGCAGGTGTTTAAAAGGATATGGGGTGTCGGCCCCATATGAGCCTGAAAATACGCAGATAATTCTGAATATAAGCCTAAAAGTGTGGCTAATCAATGCCGAAGATTTTATAAGAGAAAATATCGCTTGACAAAGGCAAAATATTATGGGATAATAGAGAAGTGCAAAACACATGAAATAAAAAGGTGATAAAACATCAGAATAAGCGAACAAAGCAATAAAATGTAAAAGAATAACAAAAGAAAGAAATATTAAGTCGTGAAATTTGCCGGACAAGTCATTTTAATATTTTTACATTGCAGTAAGAAGTATCTTTCTTAGTGATAACAGCGGTAATTGCAGTTGATAAAAGCGAAATATGTGCGAATGTGTTAAGATTTTTAACGGAATTACCGTTGCGGACGAAAACTCTTTCGCAGCAGGTCTGCTTAAAGTGTGAATTGTACCGTCCGGCTTCGGTTCTGATAGCATAAACGGACTTGTCGCATCTGTAAAACCGCATAAACTCTATATCTTTGGAGTTTTTCACGTGGCTAATAATATATTTAACGGAGGTGTCTTGTATGCGATGCCGGAAATGCGGAAACTATCTTGATGAAAATGCCGTATTCTGCGATAAGTGCGGTGATTTTGTCATGCACGGCGAATACGATATGCTTCCGAATAACGGTTTTCGCATTCGCCGGAAAAAATTCAATGCATCGTTTTGGCTGAAAATTACAACCGTTTTGCTTATTGCGGCTATAATCGGGGTTTGTATAGGTTATTCAATAATTATCAGGGATTTAAAGCGGCGCGAAGCCGCTAAATATGCCGCGCCGTCTAAACAAGCGTTTGAATGGGACAAATCACTTACGGGTATACTGATGAACCGAGAAAATGATTCCGCATACTGATATTACCGCTGCGGCTGAAACTAACGCCATTAAAAGTGTGCCGGTATGTTCCGGCGCTTTTTGTGTCTTTTCAAAAGAATTTGCAGTATGCGGAGTATATTTTAAAAGCTCTCTTTCGCTTAAAAGATTTTTTCCCATTCCTATTCTTTTGACTGCATATCCGATATCTTTCTTTTTAAGTATCATATAGCTGTATTCGGGGAACGCACTTTCACCCTGTCTGTAAATATCGGTAAAAATGACATATTTAAGTTCGTCCGAAAGGTTATATACTGCATCAATGTCCAGTACGTCGGTGGCAAAAAACACATTAAATGGATTTTTGTAGTAATAATAGCCGTTATCAAAACAAAATCCGCGTTTGAGCAGGGAATTGACACTCGGATGCTCCGGCTCGGTTTCAAAAACATTAAGCAAAATGTCGTCTATATATTCCGCATTTACTATCGACAGGCCGCCGCTCTCAGGAAGATATTCGTTTTGCATATCAGTGAGCGCGCGAAAATTTCTGTTTGACGGCAGAAGATAGCGCATTAAATCGTCATAATTACAGCTGTTTGCGTTATATTCCATTATATCCGCACAGGCTGCTGCCGTTTCGAAAATTCGCTGCCGTTCTTCGGCTGACAGGGTGTTAATATAATTAGGCATACTGTATGCGTTGATTTTATCTCTTTTCAATCCGTTAAAAAAATTATACAAATCCCTTTTGGAGGATATTGCTTTTACACTTCCGCCTGTACAAACGGCTATATCTGTCTTTTTTTCAAAATTTATATCGCTTATTCTTGTGAAAAAATCATTTTCAATAGTATAAAATCCGTATGTTGAATTTACGCCCGCCATTAAAAAATTGTTTTCACCGTCATTTACGACCGAAACGGTATACGTCCCCTTGCTCCCGAAAGGAATATCTAAAATATCCGTACATTCTATTCCGTCTGCATCATCGTATGCCGCACATTCTATCACGTTTCCTTTCGCTCCTACTGTTAAAAGAAATGTTTCCCCGTTAAACTGTGCTTTGGACGCATATATTATCCCGTTTTCACCGTCAAAGCTCCCGTTCTGCTCAATAAGACTGCCGAGGATAACATCATAATCGATTGTTTGCGCCGCCGCACCGCTGCACAAAAAGAATAAAAAAATAAGCGTCCAAAACACCGCTCTGCGCATCGAACATCACCTCGTAAATATTATACCCTTATTTTTGGTTATGATACTATATTGATTTTTTCTTTATGATGAGATATAATGTAATTATAATATACATTGAAAGGTTATAAGTTATGGCATATTCAAAAGATTATTTAAAGCTTTTAAGCGAACAGTACCCGACCATAAAGTCTGCCTGTTCCGAAATTATACGCCAAAAATCGTATCAAAAGCTTCCAAAGCCGACAGAACATTTTATGAGCGATATTCACGGAGAATATGAATCTTTTCTTCATATTTTAAAAAATGCCTCGGGCGTTATAAGAGAAAAGATTTCATCAATATACGGAAACACTCTGTCCGAAACGGACAGACAGCTTTTATGTACGCTCATATACTATCCGACTCAAAAGCTTGAACTTTTAAAAAACGATATAGAGAATGCCGACGACTGGTACAAAATCACACTTTACCGGCTTATTGAGATATGCCGGGCCGTTGCGGCTAAATATACCCGTTCCGCAGTGCGCAGTATGCTGCCGGAGGATTTCGGAAGTATAATAGATGAGTTGATTTATGCCGATACGGATTTCGATTCTGACAAAAAGGACTATTACGGAGAATGTATCTCCTCCGTAATTTCGCTCGGTCAGGCAGATGCGTTTATTGTTGATATTTCGCAGCTTATTCAGACTCTTGCAATAGGTAAGCTTCACATAATAGGCGATATATTTGACCGCGGCCCGCGTGCAGATATAATTCTTGACACATTAATCAATTATCACAGTGTGGATATACAATGGGGGAATCATGATGTGCAATGGATGGGCGCTGCTGCCGGAAGCCTTGCGTGCATTGCGTCCGTGCTGTCCGTTTCGACAAAATATTGCAATTTCGATTGCATTGAGGACGGCTATGGCATAAATATGCGGCCGCTTACAGTATTCGCTATGGAAACATATGCCGATGATGATTGCCTTTGCTTTATTCCGAAAAATCCGAACATGGTAGAGCTGTCAAAGCACGATACCGCCATATGGGCAAAAATGCATAAGGCGATTGCGATAATTCAGTTTAAACTTGAAGGGCAGATAATAAAAAATCATCCCGAATTTCGTATGGACAACCATCTTATGCTTGATAAAATAAATTACGGAAACGGGACGGTTGTTATAGAAGGAAAAACATATAAGCTCAAGGATTGCAATTTTCCCACTGTTGATCCGGAAAATCCGTTTGAGCTTACCGATTCGGAGAAAAAACTTATGTCGCTTTTGCGTTCTTCGTTTCTGCACTCGGAAAAGCTGCAGCAGCATATACGCTTTTTATATTCCAACGGCAGTATGTATCTGCGTACCAATAACAATTTGCTGTATCATGGCTGTATTCCGATGAACGAGGATGGTTCTTTTACCGAGGTTATACTGTGTGGTGAAAAGGTCAGCGGTAAAAGCTTGCTTGATTTGTCGGAGCGTATCGCACGGAACGGCTACTTCGGTCTGCATGGCTCACCCGAAAGACAATACGGAAAGGATTTTCTGTGGTTTTTGTGGTGCGGATGCTATTCGCCGGTATACGGCAAAAACAAAATGACCTCGTTTGAAAGATATTTTATTGATGATAACAATGCGTGGACGGAAATAAAGGATAAATACTATTCTCTTATTGAAAAACCGGGCATATGCGATAAAATCCTGCGCGAATTTGGCATAGAGCCGGACAGTTTTTCGCATATAATTAACGGTCATGTGCCGGTTAAAATAAAAAAAGGAGAAAGTCCTGTTAAAGCGCACGGAAAGCTGCTTGTCATAGACGGTGGATTATCGAAAGCGTATCAGCCGTACACAGGCATTGCGGGATACACGCTTTTGTATACATCACACGGTCTTTTCCTATGTGCGCATGAGGCGTTTGAGTCAATACTGTCGGCAATAGCCGATGAAAAAGATATTCATTCAACGCTTCAGATTGTGGCTCTTGCTCCGGAACGTATTCTTGTGGAGGATACCGATTACGGCAAGGAAACCGCACAGAGAATTGAAGCACTGACGGCACTCGTCGAGGCATACCGTGACGGTACGGTTAAACAGAGCTCCGCAAAATGAAATACTTTTTAGTTGTTATTAATTTTGAGTACAGCATATTATACAAATATTATGCTGCATTTTTGCACAGATTTGTTGCAAATGCCGTTTGACTTTAGCACACTAACGTGGTAAAATATTAAAGACGTCAAAATAACACACAAAAAGGGGAAAATAAAATGAAAAAGATAATATCGCTTATAGCAATGATGGCAATGACGGTTACAATGACGGCCTGCGGCACAAGCACAAATACAGCTACGGAAAAGACAGACAGCAAAACGGCACAGACCGAATCGGATATGGCGTATATAAAGGATAAGGGCAAAATGACGATAGGCTATACGCTTTTTAAGCCGATGAATTTTAAAGACGAAAAAGACGAGCTTACAGGCTTTGAAACAGAGTTTGCAAAGCTTGTATGTGAAAAACTCGGTGTTGAGCCTGACTTCCAGGAAATTGACTGGGATTCAAAGGAAATAGAGCTTAATTCAAAAAATATCGACTGTATCTGGAACGGAATGACTATTACAGATGAAAGAAAACAGAATATGTCGATTACAACTCCGTACATGACCAACAGACAGGTTATGATAATGAAAGAAGAAAACAAGGCAAAGTTTACGGAGAATGTAGACGGAGCGAGCGTTGTTGCTGAAAAGGGTTCGACGGGAGAGGAACTCGTTGAGAGTGATCCGTTCTTCGCAAGCTGCAAGTATACGGCGCTTGATTCACAGGCAAAAGGTCTTATGGATGTTGCGTCGGGAACTTCGGATATAGTTATCGGAGATTATGTAATGGCTTGCGGTTCCGTGGGCAGCGGAACAGATTATAAAGACCTTGTACTGGTTGACAAAAATTTTGAATCGCAGGATTACGGCGTTGCATTCAGAAAGGGCAGCGATGTTACAGAGGAAGTAAACAAGGCTATGAAAGAGCTTGCTTCCGAGGGTAAGCTTCAGCAGCTGGCTGAAAAGTATAATCTTCAGGATTTACTTCTTATAAAGTAATAAAAATGAATGTTCAAAAATTGCGTTCCTATGAACGCAATTTTTGGGCGTTTAAAAATACTTATCCGACTGCTTAAATTTTTAAACCGTCAGATAAATGTTTTTTTTACGAAAGGGAATACATATGAAACAAATCTTATCTTTATGCAGCGGCTTTAAGCTGAACTTTCTTATATTTACGGTTACGCTCCTTGCGGCTGTTCCGCTGGGGCTTATTATAACGTTCGGGTCGATGTCAAAATTTGCTCCGTTTTCGGGATTTGCCAAATCCAAATCGCCGTTTCTGGCGGCATTGGGAAATTTCAGGCCGATTGCTTGTATCTCAAAGCTTTTTGTATGGATAATCCGAGGAACTCCGCTTATGCTCCAGATTTTTGTGGTTTTGTACGCACCGGGACTTTTATTGGGAATGCCGGTAAGACAAAGACTTACGGCGGTTTTCGCAGCGTTTATCATTAACTATGCCGCATATTTTTCCGAAATTTACAGAGGCGGCATAGAAAGTATTGCACAGGGTCAGTACGAGGCGGGGCAGGTTCTCGGAATGACAAAAACGCAGGTATTTTTTAAGGTAGTGCTTTTCCAGGTAATCAAGCGCATAATACCTCCTATGGGAAACGAAATAATCACGCTTGTTAAGGATACGTCTCTGGCAAGAATAGTCGGCGTCGGCGAAATTATCATGTGTGCCGAGCGATTTACAAAAGAGGGGCTCATATGGCCGCTGTTCTCAACGGGATTATTCTTTCTTGTAATGTGCGGCGCGCTGACGGTTATATTCAACGTGATTGAGAAAAAGCTTGACTATTATAAGGCTTAACTGAAAGGATTTTACAAATGGCAATTCTGGAAATTAAAAATATTAATAAAAGCTTTGGAAAAACAGAGGTTTTAAAAGGCGTTAATTTCTCGATGAACGAAGGTGATATAGTTGCTGTAATAGGCTCGTCGGGCAGCGGAAAGACAACTCTGTTAAGATGTATAAATTTTTTGGAGACGGCAACGAAAGGACAGATATTTGTCGATGGAAAATGTATCTTTGATGCGGAAAGTACAAAAAGGCTGACGTCAAAGGAAATTCGTGAGCGTCAGCTTAATTTCGGTATGGTTTTTCAGCAGTTTAATTTGTTTCCGCAGTACAGTGCACTTGAAAATGTAATGATTGCTCCTAAGCTTATGGCGCAGGAAAGACCGGACTTCAAGGAAAGAAAAAAAGAAATTTATGCGGAGATTGAAGAAACCGCAAAAGGACTTTTGCAGCGGGTTGGACTGGGCGAAAAGCTTGGCAACTATCCGTGCGAGCTGTCGGGAGGACAGCAGCAGCGCGTGTCAATTGCGCGGGCACTTGCGCTTAAACCGCGCGTCCTGTTCTTTGACGAGCCGACTTCAGCTCTCGATCCGGAGCTTACAGGAGAAATTCTTAGAGTTATAAAAGATTTGGCTGCAAAAAATATAACAATGGTTATAGTAACGCATGAGATTGAGTTTGCAAAAAATGTTGCAGACCGTATAATTTTTATGGACGGCGGCGTGGTTTTGGAGGACGGTACTCCGGAGGAGGTTATCGATAATCCGAAAAACGAAAGAACAAAAGAATTTTTGAGCAAGATGCTTTAAATTTAGGAGCTTTGTCAACCCTTGGGGCAAAATAGAATTAATGCGGCAGTTTAAAGCTGCCGCATTAATTTTTGCATTTTTGCTTTTGCAGCTAAAAATATGATAATGAAGCAGGAAACTTTTCAAATTTTTAAGCGTGAGCTTGCCTGATAACGAGTAGCTGATATGATAGACTTGTATCGGAGCGAATTGCTGTCGGCTGCTTAGAACTTTCACCGCTACATCATGGCGGCAAGAGTTCGTTGTCAAGTAAACTGTGGAATAATGAGGTTGGTTTTTATAAATCAGCAATTTATTGACTTTCATGCAATTGAGTGATATAATATTATATGGATATAAATTACCCGACGGCAATTTATAAGCGGAGAGATACGGAGGTTTCTATATGCACGCTTTTTGGGAATATTTGGTAAAATACATACAGCTGATACATTTCAGCGATATGGTAGACGTACTGTTTGTTGCGATAATAATATACTGTATAATAAAGCTTATACGTGAAACGCGTGCGATGCAGCTTGTCCGCGGAATTGTTATACTGCTAATAATATTTTTTCTGAGCGATTTATACAAGCTGAATGCCCTGAATTATATTTTAAGCAGTACGATGCAGATAGGCTTGTTTGCGGTTATTGTGATTTTTCAGCCGGAGCTTAGAAATTTGCTTGAACGTATGGGACGTTTCAAGGTTGGAAGATTTATCGATTTCGGTACGGATACGGATGCGGCAAGCGTTGTAAGAATAATTGATTCCGTTGTGCAGGCGGCGGTTGATATGTCCGCTACGCGCACCGGAGCATTGATTGTTATGGAGCGTGAAACAAAGCTCGGAGATTTTCTGACTTCGGGAACAATGCTTGAGGCTTATGTTTCCAGCGGCTTGCTTGAAAACATATTCGTACCCAATACGCCGCTGCATGACGGCGCTGTTATAATACGCGGAAACAGAATAATGGCGGCAGGATGTATGCTGCCGCTGACGACGAACAATAATTTGTCGCATGAACTGGGAACAAGACATCGTGCGGCGATAGGTCTGAGCGAGGGTACGGATGCGATTGTAATAGTGGTAAGTGAAGAAACGGGAAAAATTTCTATTGCCAGAAACGGAACTCTGACAAGAAATCTTACGGGGGTATCGCTTAAAAGAGCGCTCGAAAAGATTTTTGTGCAAAACTCGGAAAATAGTGATAAAATAGATAAACTGAAATTCTGGAGGTCAAAATGAAGAACGGAAAAAATACAAAAGGCCCCGGAAAGAATATGCAGACCATAATTCTTTCACTGATAATAGCCGTTGGGGTATGGGTGCTTGTGAACTATGTAAACGATCCCGATACAAAAACAACTTTATCGGGATTGAACGTTCATTTTACAGGCGAATCGGCGCTGCGGGAAAAGGGTCTTGTAATAACCGGCAAAAGTAATATTCCGCCGTCATCGGTGGTTATAAGCGGAAAGCGCAGAGACCTTATAAGCAATATGGATAAAATTACGATTGACGTTGATGTTTCGGATATAACAGAAACGGGAGAATATTCACGCAAAGGCTCTGTTTCACTTCCGACAACAAGAATTTCGGTTGAAAAGGAAAAATACGGAACAATACCGTTTACCGTTGAAAAGCTGTGCGAAAAAGAAATACCGATAAAGCTGAAACAGTCGGGGGCGATTAAGGACAAGCTTGTAAAGTCAGAAACGCAGCAAAAAACAGTAAAGCTTACCGGTTCACAGGCAGAGCTTGATGCCGTGTCTTACGGTATAGTGGATATTGATTTGACATCTTTGCCGCCGGACGGAACAACGCAGCTTAAATATCTGCTTTTAAACCAAAGCGGCAGCTATATAGAGAAAAATGAAACGATAGAGGCATATACCTCCGAAATAACTGTAAAAAATACAGTTTACAGTAAAAAAACACTGCCTATAAAATTAAAACTGGCAGATTCGATAGCTAATGATTATCGTCTTGATGAGGAAAAAAGTGCCATCTCCGAAACATCGGCAGAAGTGGGCGTTTTAGGGTATAACACCGATGAGGCTGTGTATGTTTATATAGACAGACCGTCCGACGATGCGGAGGAGTACTCTATGATAGAAACCGACGGAATGTATATACCTCCGTCGCATGATAAGATAAAAGTAAAGGCGGCGCTTTCTCCGATTGTAACAAAAGAAATCGAGATTTATCCGTCAGCGGAAAATACAGCGGACAATTTAGAGGCACACGTAGACAGTATACGGGTTCAAGTAAAGGGCGCGGAGGATAAAATTAATCCCGATAATATCAAAGCTTATGTTGACCTTAGCGGAATAGCAGAGGGAACGCATTCGATGCCTGTGAGTTTTTCGGGCGAAGCTATCAGCATAGAGGGCGAGTACCGCACCAATGTTACGGTAAAAAAGAAGTGAATATTGAAAGGGTAGGAAAAAATGTCAGATACGCTTATAAGAGGAAACAGTATGGACGGCGCAATACGGGTGTTTGCGGCTGTCACAACAGAGCTGGTAAATGAGGCTCACAATATACATTCAACCAACCCCGTGGCGTCGGCAGCGTTGGGGCGGCTTTTGACAGGCGCTGTACTTATGAGTGCGGCAGGTCTGAAAAACGAAAGCGATTCGCTTACACTGCAGATTAACGGTGATGGCCCGCTGGGCAGATTGGTTGCGGTTGCAGACAGTGAGCAGAGGGTGAGGGGATATGTGCAGAATCCTTATGTTGATTTGCCGCTGAACGAAAAGGGAAAAATAGATGTCGGCGGTGGTGTCGGCAGGGGGGATTTGAGTGTTATACGTGATTTGGGGCTGAAAGAGCCGTATATAGGCAGAATACCGCTTGTTTCGGGTGAAATTGCCGAAGATTTAACGTATTATTATGCCAAAAGTGAGCAGATACCAACGGCAATAGCTCTCGGTGTACTTGTTGACACTGACAGTTCGATAAAAGCGGCAGGCGGATTTTTGATTCAGCTGATGCCCGAAGCTACCGATGAAATGGCGCAGAAACTTGAGGGAATTATCGCAAAGCTTCCGAGCATGACTGAAATGATAGACGGCGGAATGAGCGCAATGGATATAGCATTCCGTATTACGGACGGATTTTCAATGCTTATGGAAAATAAAGCGGTAACGCCGGTATATAAATGCAAATGTTCAAAGGAAAGAATGGAAAAAGCGCTTATTTCAATAGGAAAGGAAGAATTGCAGTCGTTGATAGATGAGCAGGGAGCAGCTGAAATGTGCTGTCAGTTCTGCAACAATAAATACACATTTAACAAACAGGAATTAATAAAATTACTGGAATCAGCAAAATAAAACACAAAAGACCGGCAAAAGCCGGTCTTTTGTATTAAGATTTTAATTCTTTATCATTCGGTTAACGGCGCTGATAAGTGCGTATGCCGAAGCAGAGTTGATATTTGAGTCAACGCCTGCGCCCCAGAATGAGCTGCCGTCCGCGGCTTTTACCGCTATGTAAGCTGCCGCTTTTGACGCAGAGGAGCGTTCGAGAGTGTGTTCGGTATAATCGGAAATCTCAAAATCGAGATCAAGCTCTTTTCTTAAAGCGTTGCACAGTGCGTCAAGCGGACCGTTACCGCGGCTTTGAATTTCTAACGGATTGCCGTTATGCTTGATTGAGGCATGAAGCTCGGTTGCTCCCTCCGATTGACTGAGGTTATATGACACAAGTTCAACCGGTGAAGTGATGTTCACATACATATCCTTAAACGCCTGATGTATTTCATGATTTTCAAGCACGGTGTGCTTTGCATCTGACATATCGTTAATAACCTGTGCAAATTCAACAAGCATAGCCTTTGGGAGAGTGTAGCCGTATTTGCTCTCCATAACGTAGCTTACACCGCCTTTGCCCGACTGACTGTTTATAAGTATAGGCTCGTATTTTCTGCCAATATCGGACGGATCAATTGTAAGATACGGATTTGCCCATGTTTTTGAACCTTCTTTTTCAAACAGGTCAAAGCTCTTTTTGATTGCGTCTTGGTGCGAACCGGAGAATGCAACATATGCCATTTCGCCGCCGTAGGGGTGACGCGGATGGACAGTCATTTTATTAAATTTCTCAAACATTGCGATTACCTCGTCAATGTTGTCAAAGTTAAGTTCGGGATTAATGCCCTGCGCAAACATATTAAGCGCAATAGTGACAATATCGGCATTTCCTGTTCTTTCGCCGTTGCCGAAAAGCGTACCCTCCACACGGTCTGCTCCCGCAAGAAGCGCAAGCTCGGTTGAAGCAACGCCTGTGCCGCGGTCATTGTGAGCATGAAGGCTGATTATCAGATTTTCACGGTTATTTAAGTGCTTGCACATATATTCAATCTGATCCGCATACACGTTCGCAGTTGCAACCTCTATCGTGGACGGAAGATTTACGATAACCTTTCTTTCGGGAGTAGGCTTTAAAATATCGAGTACCGCATTGGTTATTTCAGCGGCATATTCCGGCTCGGTGCAGGTAAAGCTTTCGGGAGAATATTCGTAACGAATATTTCCGTCAAGCTCTTTATCAACCAATTCGGAAACAAGCCTTGCGCCGTCAACGGCAAGCTGCTTTATTTCCTCCTTGTTTTTATGGAATACAACACGTCTTTGGAGCGTAGAGGTGGAATTATACAGATGTACGATTGCATTTTTTGCGCCCTTTAACGCCTCTATGGTCTTTTTGATTATATGTTCGCGCGCCTGGGTGAGAACCTGAATTGTAACGTCGTCGGGAATAAGATTTTCGTCTATAAGTCTGCGTATAAAATCAAATTCGGTGTGCGATGCGGCAGGGAATCCGACTTCGATTTCTTTAAAGCCGAGTTTTACAAGATAATTGAAAAATTCGATTTTTTCTTCAATCGTCATCGGCGAATAAAGCGCCTGGTTTCCATCGCGCAAATCAACGCTGCACCATATCGGAGCCTTGGTTATCTCTTTGTCCGGCCATTCTCTGTTTTCGAGCTTTACCGGATGGTACATTTTTACATACTTTTGATAATTCATGTTATCACACAGCCTTTCTGCTCCCGTTAATAGATTAATCCTGCCGAGAGCCGCAGGAATTTTGCATGCCGTATAATTTTTGGTATACAAAAAGCCGAGCCAACAATGTGACCCGGCTGTAAATGCTCTTTTACAAAAGTACAAGAGAATAAAACTGAAGACCACATTGTCAATTCAGCTTAGTAGTAGGAGGAGAGTGTTCAGTTTTGCATTAACGGATTTAATCATTGCAACAACGCTCCTTTTTTGTACTTTATATTATTCTACAATAAAACAGAAAAGATGTCAAGACCTTTTTAAAAATTTTTTAAGAATAAAATCAACATGGCTGAATACAAATCGTTTTATATGCAGATATTATATCTAAGAATTAACATGGCAAACTACACAAAATATGTATGTGCGGCATTGGGATTATTCACAAAGTTTGTGCATTGATGCTTTGTGCGGTTGACAACTGCCGTATTAAATGTTATCATTCGGTTGTATAGTAATTACAGCCGAATTGTATTCCGGCTGCCCATGCAGGGATGCAAAGACATAATCTATGGGCGGAAAGGCTGTAATTATTTATGAAGGATAAAATTTTTGGCGTACTTCAGCGTGTCGGAAGGTCGTTTATGCTGCCTATTGCGATATTGCCGATTGCCGGACTTTTGCTTGGCATAGGCAGCTCGTTCACGAACGAAACCATGCTTGAAGCATATAATCTGACAAAAATTATTCATCAGGGAAATATACTTTATACATTGCTTGATATAATGAATCAGGCAGGAAGCGCGGTGTTTAACAACTTAGCGCTGCTGTTTGCGATTGGCGTTGCAATCGGTATGGCAAAAAACGAAAAGGCTGTTGCGGCGCTGTCAAGTACAGTGGCATTTTTAATAATGCACACGACAATAAGCGCACTGATTACCGCAAAAGGCGGCGTTGCTGCGATGCTTGCCAATTCGACGGAAAGCGTGCTTGGAATCACAACGCTGCAAATGGGCGTTTTCGGCGGTATCATAGTAGGACTTGGAGTGGCGGCTCTGCATAACAGATTTTATCAGATTCAGCTGCCGCAGGTACTTTCGTTTTTCGGCGGTACAAGATTTGTGCCGATTGTTTCGGCGCTGGTGTTTGTACTGGTGGGAATTGTTATGTTCTTTGTATGGCCTGTGATTCAGCGCGGGATTTCGCTTTTAGGTAGTCTTGTACTGTCGTCGGGGTATATCGGAACATGGATATACGGAATTATTGAGCGTGCGCTTATTCCGTTCGGACTGCATCATGTGTTTTATATGCCGTTCTGGCAGACGGCTGTCGGAGGTTCGGCAGTGGTGGACGGAATTACCGTTCAAGGTGCGCAGAATATATTCTTTGCGGAACTGGCATCAAAGAATACGCAGGTGTTCAGTGCAGACGCAACAAGGTTTATGGCAGGTAAATTCCCGTTTATGATTTTCGGTTTGCCGGGGGCGGCGCTGGCCATGTATCACTGTGCAAGAACAGAAAAAAGAAAGGCTGCGGGAGGTTTGCTTTTGTCGGCGGCGCTGACATCTATGCTGACGGGTATTACGGAGCCTTTGGAGTTTACGTTTATTTTTGTAGCTCCGCTTATGTATGCGGTGCATTGTGTGCTCGCAGGACTGTCATTTATGCTCATGCACATATTTCATGTGGGAGTAGGAATGACCTTTTCGGGAGGAATTATCGACCTGACGCTGTTCGGCATTTTACAGGGAAATGCTAAAACCCATTGGTTTTATGTTATTCCCGTGGGAATTGCATATTTTTTCATTTATTATGCGGTGTTCGGATTCATGATAAGGAAATTCAATTATATAACACCGGGACGCGAAGCGGATGATGAAGAAACAAAGCTTTACGTGAGAGCAGATGTGGATGCAAAAAAATTAAAAAAAGGCAGTTCGGGCGATACGGTAAGCACGTTGATTGTGTCGGGATTGGGCGGAAAGAACAATATTTACGATGTTGATTGCTGTGCAACAAGGCTGAGAGTTACAGTAAAGGACAGCGCGGCCGTAAAGGAGAATTTATTAAAGCAGAGCGGAGCGGCAGGCGTTATCAAAAAAGGAAACGGAGTTCAGGTGGTTTACGGGCCGAGGGTAACGGTAATAAAATCAAAGCTTGAGGAATTTCTGAAAAGCCCGGAGAGCGATGCCGAAACAATGATTACGGCAGAAACAAAAAGCAGGGAAACGGAAAAAAGCCAAAAAACGGGACTTATGCTTTCCGCACCGATAAACGGAATTGCGATTCCGCTTGACAAGGTTGAGGACGAGGTTTTCAGCTGCGGAATATTAGGCAGCGGAGCAGCGATTGAGCCGCTTGAAGGCAAGGTTTATGCGCCGTGCGGCGGAACGGTGTCAAATACCGTCGATACAAAGCACGCCATAGGCATAACCGCCGAGAATGATGCGGAGATTCTTATACACGTCGGACTTGATACCGTAAAGCTTGACGGAAAATATTTTGAATACAAGGTAAAGGGTGGCGATAAGGTTAAAGCCGGTGACTTGCTTATGATATTTGATATGGAGAAAATCAAGGCGGCAGGCTATAAAACGGTTACACCCGTGGTTGTCTGCAATGCGGATGCGTACAAGGCGGTAAATCCTGTTGCACAAGGCAGCGTAAAGAACGGTGACAGATTTATTGACATAATTAATTGAAAGGGGTAGTAATTCATGAAAGAATTCAGTTATAAAATAACCGATGAGATTGGTATTCATGCCAGACCGGCAGGTATGATGGTTAAGGAGGCAGGCAAATTCAGTTCAAAAATCACTATTTCAAAGGGTGATAAGAGTGCGGAAGCAAGTAAGCTTTTCGGAATTATGGGGCTCGGAGTGAAGTGCGGAGATGAAGTCACGATAAAGGCTGAGGGCACGGACGAAAATGAAGCAATAGCAGCAATCGAGGAGTTTTTTAAGCAGAATTTATAATGTAAGGAAAATATTGATATGACAACAATACAAGGAAAAGGCGTCTGCGGCGGCGTGGCGTTCGGCAAGCTTTATCTTTTAAAAAAAGCATCAAGTATGGTGAAAAGAGAACGCATAAAGGATACGCAAAAGGAGCTTGAACGTTTTGAAAGTGCGCGTAAGGTCACAACGGAACAGCTTGCAAAGCTTTACGAAAAAGCAGTTCTTGAAGTGGGCGAAGACAATGCGATGATTTTTGAAATACACCGCATGATGCTGTCCGATGAAGATTATCTCGAATCGGTCCGTTCGATGATTTTAAATCAAAGCCTTAATGCCGAAGCGGCGGTTGCGGGAACAGCGGATAATTTTGCAGAAATGTTTTCCGGCATGGAGGACAGCTATATGCAGGCACGTGCGGCAGATGTAAGGGATATTTCGGAACGTCTGATAACGGTTTTAACAAATTCCGGCGGAGAAGAAATAAATTCGGATTTACCGCTGATACTGGCAGCTGAGGATCTGGCGCCGTCGGAAACGGTGCAGCTTGACAAAACAAAAATTCTTGCGTTTATTACCGAAAAAGGCAGTCCCAATTCACACACCTCCATACTCGCGCGCACTCTCGGCATACCTGCCGTAATCGGTGCGGAGGGAATTATGAATGTCGGAAATATGCAGGACGTAATAGTTGACGGATTTACGGGAGAGGTGTGCATTGAACCGGATATGAATAAGGTTCTTGAAATGCAGAAAAAGAAAGCGGAGTCGGATAGCAGGAAAAGCCTTTTAAATAGGCTTAAAGGAGTAAAACCGCGTACAAAGGACGGTCAGGAGATACTTTTGTATGCAAATATCGGTAATCCCGACGACTTGCCTGCGGTTTATGCAAACGATGCACAAGGCGTAGGGCTGTTTCGCAGTGAGTTTATATATCTTGAAAGCAAAACCTACCCGACGGAAGACGAGCAGTTTGCGATTTATAAAAAAGCGGCGGAAAAAATGGGCGGAAAACGCATAATTATACGAACTCTTGACATAGGCGCGGACAAAAATGTCGACTATTTTGAAATGCCGAAGGAAGAAAATCCGGCAATGGGTGTAAGAGCAATCAGAATATGTCTGACTCGTCCCGAACTTTTCAGAACGCAGCTCAGAGCGCTTTATCGGGCGTCTGCATTCGGCAGAATAGCGATTATGTTTCCGATGATTATTTCGGTGGAAGAAGTAAAAAAAATCAAGGAAATATGTGCCGAAGTAAGGGCAGAACTTGAAAAGGAAAAAATCCCGTTTAATGCAAAAACCGAACTGGGAATTATGATAGAAACTCCGGCAGCGGCGATAATAAGCGACAGACTGGCGAAAGAGGTTGATTTCTTTTCGATAGGAACAAATGACCTTACGCAGTATACATTAGCGGCAGACAGGCAGAACAGACAGGTGGCGGAACTTTGTGACGAACGCCATACGGCGGTTTTGCGGCTGATAAAGCTGACGGCGGACAATGCGCACAAAAACGGAATATGGGCAGGTATTTGCGGTGAATTGGCGGCAGATACGGAGCTTACGGAGCTGTTTTTGACAATGGGAATTGATGAACTGTCGGTTTCTCCGGCGGCGCTTTTGCCATTAAAGCAAAAAGTACTTGAAACAGATGTGTCGAAAATACGTGAAGAATGTCTTAAAATAATAGAATAATCAAAAAATATAGAGAGGTAAAAAAAGTTTTCTTACTTCTCTATATTTTTTTGAAAAAAAGCTTGACATTATTGCAATATCGGAGTATAATTATTCGATAAAAATAAAGCAGGAGGAGGAGATCGGATGAATTTTGACTTACATGAGATTATGTACATTTTTAGACTTTTTGTGGCAGGACTATGCGGAATGATTATAGGGCTTGAACGCAAAAACCGTTCCAAGGAGGCAGGAACGAGGACGCATTTTATTGTAGCGTGTGCTTCTGCACTTATGATGATAGTGTCAAAATACGGATTTGCAGACCAAGCCATAAACGAGTTTGGAATAAGAGGATCGGACGGTGCGAGAATTGCCGCACAAGTAGTAAGCGGAGTCGGATTTCTCGGCGCCGGAATGATATTTGTACATAAAAACACAATTACGGGACTTACTACCGCAGCCGGAATATGGGCAACGGCAGGAGTCGGACTGGCAATCGGTGCAGGTATGTACACGGTAGGAATAAGCGCTACATTTCTTCTGCTGTTGGCACAAATCGTGCTGCATATGGATTTTAAATGGGTAAGAGCGCAAAAAAATAAGGTTTTACTTGTTGAAAATGTAGATGAAGAAAAATACCAGACATTTATGGTTAACCTCCTGCAAAGCAAGGGTGTAGCGGTACATGATGTTTCGGTTGAAAAGTCCGAGGAAGGCAAAAATTATACTTTTGTTGTTGAAATTCCGAAAAGTCTTGATGAAGAAGATATAATTTCAATGGTGCCGTACGCGTGCAGCATTTACCCGACGGACAGATAAAAAAATATGCTTGCGTATGCAAGCATATTTTTTTATCTGTACAAGCTACACAAAAATACCGTAGGAAATCAATGATATTTTTTTAGTATTTACTATACAAAAAAACATTGAAAAATTCGTGGGGTTGGAGTATAATATACAATAGGTATAAATTGAAATTTATACCTATTGTGCCGATTACAAATGTCGGCAGAAAACGGATTTTTTATGTGCGAAGCAATTCGCCTTATAAAAATATTTCTTATAAAAAACGGAGGGTTAGCTATGGGAACAGTTGATAAGCTGACAGAGCTTCAATACCGCAGAAGCGTAATAGAGCAGGGCGGCGGCGAGGCAGAAATAAAAAAGCAGCATGATGCAAAGAAGCTCACTGCCCGTGAGAGAATAAACGCTCTTACGGACGATGGCAGTTTTGTTGAAATTGACGCTTTTGTAACGCACAGAGCTGTTGAATACGGCATGGACTGCACGGAAGCTCCCGGTGAGGGTGTTGTGGCGGGCTACGGTACGGTTGACGGCCGTCCGGTATATGTATATGCGCAGGATTTCACAGCGCTTGGCGGTTCTGTCGGAGAAATGCATTCTAAGAAAATATGCAAGGTAATGGATATGGCGGCAAAGACCGGTACGCCCGTTATCGGAATAAGCGACAGCAGCGGCGCGAGAATCCAGGAGGGAACGGACGCTCTTGCAGGCTTGGGAGAGATTCTGTACAGAAACACTCTTAACAGCGGTGTTGTTCCGCAGATTTCCGTTGTAATGGGAACGTGCGCAGGAGCGGCAGCTGCATCGGCGGCTTTGTCGGATTTCGTGTTTATGGTAGAAAACACCGGAAAAATGTTTATGACGGGTCCGCAGGTGATTGAGAATGCAACCGGAGAAAAGGTTGACGCAGCGGCTTTCGGTGGCGCTGATGTTCACAGTGAAAAGTCAGGCGAGGTTGATTTTAAGGCTGCAAATGATGAAGAATGTATTGCAAAAGTACGTGAGTTGCTTTCATTTCTGCCGTCAAACAACCTTGAAGAAACACCATATGTTCCGGCTGATGATATAAATAGAGTTTCGGAGCGGCTTACGGCGATTGTTCCCGATGATACAACGGCAGCGTATGATGTTCGCGGCGTAATTGCGGAAATTGCGGATAACGGCGCTTTTATGGAAGTTCAGAAAGATTTTGCACAGAATATGGTGATCGGATTTGCAAGAATGAACGGCTTGACCGTTGGTATAGCGGCAAATCAGCCTGCGGTTAATGATGGTCTTATTGATACATACGCAGCTGAAAAAGCAGCAAGATTCGTACGTTTTTGCGATTCCTTCAATATTCCGGTAGTTACGTTTACGGACTCCGAAGGCTTTGCCGCAAGCAAGGCGCAGGAGGAAAGCGGACTTATAAGCAGCAGCGCAAAGCTTATCTATGCTTTTGCGGAGGCAACAGTTCCGAAAGTTAACGTTATAATAAGAAAGGCTTATGGCAGTGCGTATATTGCGATGAATTCAAAGAATATCGGTGCCGATATGGTTCTGGCATGGCCTACGGCGGAAATTGCGGTTATGAATCCGGACGGAGCGGCAAATATTCTGTTTAAAGACAGCTTAAAGAACAGCAGTGAGCCGATGTCGGATAGAGAGGAAAAGGTTCAGGAATACAAAAACAAAGCGGCATCTCCGTTTGAAGCGGCAAAGCGGGGTTATGTAGACGATGTGATTGAACCGGATTCCACAAGACCGAGAATTATTGCGGCATTGCAGATGCTTGAAGCAAAGAGGGAAGCAAGACCGGCTAAAAAGCACGGAAATATTCCCGTGTGACATATAAAACCTGCGAAAGGAGATACCTAAAATGAATATATCAGAAGCACTGAGAACAGGACAGGGAATAACCCTCGGAGAGGCGCTCTCAATGGGCGGTTTGACAACGGGTATGGGACTTACAATCGTATTTTCCGTACTGATTATACTGATGCTCGTATTAATGCTTTTTAAAGTTATTTTCTATAAGGAAGATAAAGACGATAAAAAAAAAAGGACAATAATTGAAGAAACTGCTCCGGCAGCAGAGGTTGTAACGGAACCTGCCGATGACAGCGAGCTGATAGCGGTTTTGACCGCGGCAGTTGCGGCAAGCCTGCAAACCTCAACATATAAGCTTAAAATTATGTCTTACAGACGTGTTGATAACAAAAGACCGGCATGGAGCAAAGCCGGAATTAATGAGAATATTAACAGCAGATTTTAAGTGCGGTTTTGTGCTATTGCACGGAAAGGAATGGAAATAATGAGAAAGTTTAATATAACAGTAAACGGAAATACATATGAAGTTGATGTCGAGGAGATAGGCGGCACAGCAGCGGCAGCGGCTCCTGTACAGCCTGCCGCTCCTACGGTTTCGGCAGCGCCTAAGGCAGCTCCGGCTCCTGTTAAAGCGGCGCCCGCACCGAAAGCGGCAGCTCCGGCAGGTGCGCAGACCGTAAAGGTTCCGATGCCGGGAACTATCATGTCGATTAAGGTAAATGTAGGCGATAAGGTTGCACCGGATACATTGGTTGCGGTTTTGGAAGCTATGAAAATGGAAAATGAAATATTTGCCGGCGTTGAAGGCACGGTCGCATCGGTTAACCTGGCGGCAGGCGACAGCGTAAACAGCGGCGATGTTATTATCTCTGTAAACTGATCCGCAGAGAATGTTAAGAAAGTGGTGATAGAAAGTGTTACAGAGTTTGATTAATTTTTTGGACAATACGGGATTTGCCGCTATGTTCCAGGACGGCGGTGTGAATGCGTTGAAAATAGTAATCATGATTGCTATTGCGTGTCTGCTTTTGTATCTTGCAATTGTAAAGAAGTTTGAACCGTTATTGCTTTTGCCGATTGCGTTCGGTATGCTTCTTACGAATCTGCCGGTGCTTAAAGATTCGGCGGCAATAATGATGCACACTGAATGGTTTACCGACGCTCAGTATATGATAGACGGACATTATCTGGATGTAGGTAAAATTTGCCGTGAGGGCGGTCTTTTGGACTTGCTTTATCTCGGCGTTAAGCTGGGTATTTATCCGCCGCTTATATTTGTCGGTATAGGCTGCATGACAGACTTCGGTCCGCTGATTGCAAACCCAAAGAGTATTCTTTTGGGAGCTGCGGCACAGTTTGGCGTATTCTTCACATTCGTAGGTGCGCTTGTTCTTTCGGCTCTTATTCCGTCTCTCGGTTTCGGAGTTAAAGAGGGTGCTTCAATCGGTATTATCGGCGGTGCGGACGGCCCGACGGCAATATACGTAACAAAATCACTCGCTCCGGCATTGCTCCCTGCAATAGCGGTTGCGGCATATTCATATATGGCGCTTATTCCGGTTATTCAGCCTCCGATTATGAAACTGATGACCACGAAAAAGATGAGATGTACGGTTATGGAACAGTTAAGACCTGTTTCAAAAACAGAAAAAATACTTTTCCCGATAGTTGTTACAATCGTTGTAGGATTGATTATTCCCGATGCGGTTTCGCTGGTTGGCTGCCTTATGCTGGGTAATATCCTGAAAGAATCCGGCGTATGTGACAGACTGGCAAAAACAGCACAGAACGAGCTTATGAATATTATTACAATATTCCTTGGCGTTACTGTCGGCGCGACAGCAACCGCATCAAACTTCCTTAGCGGTCAGACTATATTTATTATAGTTCTCGGTTTGGTGGCATTCTGCTTCTCAACAGCCGGAGGATTGTTCCTGGGTGACATTATGTACTGGGTAACGGGCGGAAAAGTTAATCCGCTTATCGGTTCGGCAGGCGTAAGCGCCGTGCCTATGGCGGCGAGAGTATCACAGGTTGTCGGACAGAAAGAAAATCCCACAAACTTCCTTTTGATGCACGCTATGGGACCTAACGTTGCGGGAGTTATCGGATCTGCCGTTGCGGCAGGCGTGTTCCTGTCAATGTTTAACGGTATTTGATTTACATACATGGAATTTTAAAGGAGTGAAGATAAATGGCAAAGGGAAGTAAAGCAGTAGGAATTACGGAAACAGTCCTCCGTGACGCCCACCAGTCGCTTATTGCGACAAGAATGAGCACAGAGGAAATGCTTCCGATAGTTGAAAAACTGGATGATATAGGTTATCACTCGCTTGAAGCATGGGGTGGAGCGACCTTTGATTCTTGCTTGAGATTTCTGCACGAAGATCCGTGGGACAGACTCAGAAAAATAAAAGACAGAGCAAAGAAAACACCGTTGCAGATGCTTTTCAGAGGTCAGAATATTTTAGGATACAGACACTATGCCGACGATATAGTTGAGTATTTTGTTCAGAAATCAATTGCAAACGGAGTTGATATTTTAAGAATATTTGACGCTTTAAACGATGTCAGAAACTTAAAATGTGCAATTGATGCCTGCAAAAAGGAAAAAGGACACTGCCAGGCAGCGTTATCATATACTATCGGCGGTCCGCATACAACAGAATCTTTTGTAAAGCTCGGCAAGCAGCTTGAAGAAATGGGTGCGGATTCATTGTGTATCAAAGATATGGCAGGACTGCTTTTACCGTATACAACATATGAGCTTGTAAAGGCTCTTAAAGAAACCGTAAAGATACCTGTTCAGCTGCATACGCATTATACAAGCGGTGAAGCGTCAATGGTATACTTAAAAGCTATTGAAGCAGGCGTTGACGTAATCGACTGTGCAATGTCACCGTTGGCTATGGGAACATCACAGCCGCCGACAGAACCGATTGTTGCAGCATTGCAGGGAACGGAATATGACACGGGCTACGACCTTGACAAGCTTATTGAAATAAGCGATTATTTCAGACCGTTAAGAGAAAAATACATTGAAGACGGTCTTATGAGCACAAAGGTAATGGGCGTAAATGTAAACACGTTAAAATACCAGGTACCGGGCGGAATGCTTTCAAACCTTGTGTCGCAGCTTAAACAGCAGCATGCAGAGGATAAATACGAGGCGGTTCTGGAAGAAGTACCGAGAGTACGTGAAGATATGGGATTCCCGCCGCTTGTTACACCGTCATCGCAGATTGTCGGTACTCAGGCTGTTTTGAACGTGCTTATGGGCGAACGTTATAAGATGATTACAAAAGAAACAAAGGGTATAGTAAGAGGCGAATACGGTAAAACCCCGGTACCCATTAAACCTGAGATTGTTAAAAAGATTATCGGTGATGAAAAGCAGATTACCTGCCGTCCGGCTGATCTTTTGAAACCCGAATTGGAGAATATGCGCAAGGAATGTGCGGAATGGATACGACAGGAGGAGGATGTGCTGTCATATGCACTCTTCGGTCAGGTTGCTGTTGACTTCTTTAAGTACAGAGAAGCAAAGCTTGACAAAGTGGATAATTCTGTTCTGGACAGAGAAAATAAAGCATATCCGGTTTGATTTAATAAACGGGGTTGTTGCGCTAAGCGACAGCCCCGTTTGCGTAGTAAGGAGTGATTATATGAAGGTTGGATTTATCGGAAGCGGAAATATGTGCGGGGCTATTGTCGACGGCATGATAAAAAGCGGATATTCCGAAAATGACATTACTGTTTCGGGAGTTGATACAGAACAGCTTGATGTGTTTATGCGGCAATACGGCGTCATAACATCAACGGATAATGCAGCTGTAACAGCAGATTCCGATATTGTATTTTTATGTGTTAAGCCGAATGTTATATACACTGTAATAGACGAAATCAAGGACTATACCGATAACACAATCGTGGTGTCCATTGCGGCAGGACAGTCAATTGAAAGGCTGAATAATGCTTTCAAAAAGAAAGTAAAGCTAATACGCCTTATGCCAAATACTCCGGCGCTGGTAGGTGCGGGAATGACAGCTATAACGCCGGGCGAGGGCGTAAGTGATGAAGATGTTGCAACTGTTAAGAAAATCCTTGACAGTTTCGGAAAATCGGAAATCGTTCCCGAAAAACTTATGGACGCTGTAACGGCAGTCAGCGGCTCATCTCCCGCATATGTTTTTATGTTTATAGAAGCAATGGCTGACGCAGCGGTAATGGGCGGAATGCCGAGAAAACAGGCGTATACATTTGCTGCGCAGGCGGTAATGGGCAGCGCTAAGCTGGCGCTTGAAACAGGTTTGTGTCCGGCAGCTTTAAAAGATATGGTGTGTTCGCCGGCAGGAACGACTATTGACGCGGTTGCATCGCTTGAAAGAAGCGGATTCCGTAGCGCTGTAATCGACGCAATGAAGGCTTGCATGGATAAATCAAAAAGTATGTAACGGATAAAAAAGAACTGCGGCAAATTTACGCAGTTCTTTTATAAATGAATGTAACAATGCATAAGACAATGTCACATTTATTATACAATGTAAATTACCGATATTCAAGAGGTAATAAATGTTTTTTACACAAATACAATATTTTGTAATAAAATAAACAAAAAATATTGTAAATATCAAGAAAAATCGGAATATAGACGAAACAGTAAACTGTTTTGTATTCATGTTTATAAAAGTATATGAGATGGACGATTTTATAAATGAAATTAACGGGCTATATTACTTGGCATAATACAAAATGTATCAAACAGTCGCCGGGATATATGAATCCTGTTGAGAGCAGGCAATTTTTTGATTAGTAACATGAAACAGTCCAAGAATATGTCCGCGCCCCTCAATTTTGGTTTTACAAAATTGAGGGGCACCTTCTTAAAACTCTTCTGACGTGGCTTTTTATTATACTTTTGTTTCTTCTTTTTTTTCTTCAAGCTCCTTAACGCTTATTTGCTCCACACGATGACCCTCAACAGCCAAAATTCTGACAGACAGATTACCGTATTCAAAGTAATCGCCTCTTTCGGGAATTTTCCCGAGCCGCTCTGACAGCCAGCCGCTGAGACTTACCATCTCTGTTTCATCGGAGATTCCGAAAAATTCGCAGAAATCTTCAAAATCCACCGAAGCGTCAACCCGATATGTATTTTCGCCGGTTTTCTTAAAAAACTCGCTTACTTCGTCGTGCTCATCCCATATTTCGCCGACAAGCTCCTCCAAAATATCCTCCATGGTAACAATTCCGTATGTACCGCCATATTCATCAAGCACTACCGCAATATGCGATTTTTCCTTTTGCAGCTTCTTTAAAAGCTCGTTTATATTTTCGTTCTGCATAACAAAAATCGCAGGCGTAATAATACTTGTAAGCTTCTTTTCCGTAATTCCTCTGCCGGTATAAAAATCCTTCTGATGAAGCACTCCAACGATTTTATCAATATTCCCCTCATACACAAGCAATCTGGAAAATTTTGTTTGGCGGAACATATCCGCAATTTCCTCTTTTGTAGCCGTAATCGGAACAGCTGCCAAATCCACCCTATGCGTAAGAATCTGCTCTGCATCACGTTCGGTAAATTCAATGGCATTCTTTAAAAGCTCACTTTCAGAACGGTCTATACTTCCTTCCTGCTGTACTTCTTCGACCAGCATTAAAAGTTCTTCTTGTGACATTTTTGAATTGTTTTCAAGCTTTAAAAGCTTTGACACAGATTTCTTCCATAGTGAAAATAACAAATTCAGTGGCTTTAAAATCCATATAAATACATTTATCAGCGGCGCTGAAAACGTTGCAAACCGCTCCGGACAATCCTTTGCGATACTTTTAGGCGTAATTTCTCCGAATATCAGAACCACAACCGTAACAACTACCGTTGAGATTGTAGCGCCGACATCACCGTAATGCCGCACAAACATAACCGTTCCAAGCGAGGCCGCCGCAATGTTTACAACATTGTTCCCTATAAGTATTGTAGAAATAAGCTTATCGTATTTTTCCGACAAGCGGTATGCCAAAGCTGCTTTTGAATTTCCTTTTTCAGCCATGGTCTTTATTCTCGTTCGGTTCATCGACGAAAACGCTGTTTCCGTTGCGGAAAAGTATGCTGACATCAAGACCAAAAACGCCATAATAATTAAATCATTAATCATTGCAATCTCCTTCTGTTTTTTTATTATGATTTGTCTGTTAAAAACACATCACATACGCAGTACTGTTTTTGCCATGCGCAGAAAGAAAATGCAGTAATTATAATTACCGTTATCACTGTCGCCATTGTCACTGTCCATACAAAAATTACCTCCTAATTAAATATTACTATCATTATACACTATAAATACTCAATAAGTCAAGAAATTTTTATCATACTGTAAATGAAACTATGAAAATAAACAATAATGAAATTGATGATTCTGAACCCGGTGTTCGGGTTGTTAAGCAAATTGACGGAGATATACGAAACGGCATTGCAATAGTATGTGCTGATTCTATCTATAGATATATATGCAGTCTGTCCTTTTTTATCTTAACAGTATTTCCTTGTTTTTCATATCCGGGAGTTCTCCGCCTGCAGCGAAGGCAAAACTATCGTAATTTCCGGGTTTACAGAAGATATAAGGAGCGGTGTATGTCAATATTGTCTGTCAGCCGTTTTACAGTCAGCGTATTTTATATACCCAACAAGATTGTCGGCGGCATTGTTTGTTTCATCATTTTCGGTTAATTGGATTATACATACAAAACTGGCGTTTGTTGTGACAGCAAAAGGCTGTGATATCAGCAGATACCTGACATCACAGTCACCGCAAGATGTTACGGTTGTAAATGCAGCCGGAGGATATACAGGAAAACTACAGTCTGAGGCAATCAGTATCTGATTGCCTATAATAATTACAAGGATTTATATCCGAAATCAACCGCACCGGAAACCGATTCCGCAATGTTAACGCAGCTGTTGCCCATACGATCGATAATGTGGACAATATTGTTAAACGATGAGGTCAGATTGGCATCGCATTTGCCCTGTGCGACACGGTTCATATGACTTTTACGCATATCTATATCAAGATCAAGCACATTATCCTTTTTTCTTAGAATGATTTCTGTTTCTTTCGGAATGTCATTTTTCATAATTTCCAGTGCGGCAGAATACATTTCTTCGATTAAAGAAAGTGCATTGCTCAGATTTTTCATGACCTCGTCTGAATAAATATTTTTCTTTTCTGTCAGGTTATCTGCAATGTCTCGGTTTAGCGCTCCTATGCTGTCGATATCGCTCAAAACGTGCATTATACCTGCTGTTTGAGTTGCCTGCTCCTCTGTAAGCACGCCGGCAGAAAATAATTCGGCAAGATATTCCGTAATTTCGTTATTCAAGCCGTGCGCAATAAGAGCTTTTTCACAAACCGCCTCCAAGGATTTTTTTTCACCGTCATTTATCGCATAAATTGTATCACGAAGCGTTTCTCCTACAATGTCGCCGCAGTGTATAATTTCTTTTGCTGCAAGGTGCAGTGCGGCGGCAGGCTGCGGAATAAGGTTTTTGTCGAGATATATTGGCTTGCGCATATCTCTTTCACTGTTGCTGCCGTTGGGGATGATTTTCATGACAATTTTAACCATAAGCCAGATGAGCGGAGTCCATATAATTGTCATAGCAATGTTAAATGACGTGTGTGCATTTGCAATTTGTCTGGAAATAACGTCAATTTCGGGACCTTTGGGTGAAATCCACTGAATAAATTCGGCAAACAGCGGAATAAACCATATAAACAGCAGACAACCGGAAATATTGAAAATACAATGAGCAACAGCTGTTCTCTTTGCATCTTTTGTCTGACCGATGCTGGCAAGCAATGCCGTAATGGTCGTGCCGATATTATCGCCTAAAAGAATCGGAATTGCTCCGGTAAGTCCGATAACACTTGAAACGCCATCGGCGCCTGCCTGTGATGCGAAGTTCTGCAATACCGCAATAGTTGCGCTGCTGCTTTGCACCACTAATGTCATAAGCGTTCCTACCGCTACGCCTAATATCGGAATATTCGACACCTTTGCAATCATTTCGGTGAATATCGGACTTGATGCGAGCGGGTGCATAACATCTCCCATCATTTCAATACCTAAGAACAAAAGACCGAATGCAAAAATGGTCTGACCGATATTTTTAATTTTTTCTGATTTTGTGATGAAATATATTAAAAATCCTATGAATATAAAAAGATATATGTAATCGGTGATTTTAAAAGCAATAATCTGTGCGGTTATTGTGGTACCGATGTTTGCACCGAGAATAATGGATATTGCCTGCGGAAGATTCATAAGACCTGCGCTGACAAAGCCTATTGCCATAACGGTTGCGGCGCTGCTGCTTTGCAATACAGCAGTGGTGAAAGCGCCGGCTATAACTCCGAGAATGGGATTTTTGGTCAATAGCGAAAGGATTTTTTTCATTTTTTCTCCTGCGACCTTTTGCAGACATTCACTCATCATGTTCATTCCGAAGATAAAGATTGCAAGTCCGCCGAGCAATCCGAATACAGTTTGAAATACATTGTTCATTTTTGTGCTCCTTTTTTTTCCGTTCTCTGATACATTTTCATAGATAATATAATTATACAGATTTAATGTAAACTCTGATAGCATATGTATGTAAAGCCTATGTAAACATAAAAAAACTTGACAATGTACGGCAACGGGGGTATTATTAATTTAAGGACAGAAACGGAGGATTTATGAAAAAGAAAATAATATTTATAGCAGTGTTTGTGATTGCCGTTTATTTATTATATTTTTTTAATTATATTCCGCACAAAAAATATACAAATGCGGATTTTAATATCAAAACCTATGTGAGCAGCACGGATAAAGACGGGGATGGAATTGATGACCAAACGGATATTTTGAAAAATGTCAGAAAATACATATCAAAAAAACCAAAATATAAAAGCAAATACTATATGACAGGTTATCCCGATGATGAATATGGTGTATGTACGGATGTTGTAGCTTTCGGACTGAAAGATGCGGGGTATGATTTGATGCAGTTAGTAAATGAGGATGTCAAAATACACAGAGAGCTGTATAATATTGATACAGTTGATAAAAATATTGATTTCAGGAGAGTTCGTAATTTGAAGGTGTATTTTGACAACAATGCAATTTCATTAACTACGGATATAGATAAAACGGAAGAATGGCAGGGAGGAGATATAGTAGTTTTTGATGAACATATAGGTATTGTTTCGGATAAAAGAAACAGGCGCGGAATATCATTTGTAATTCATCATGCAGGGACGTATCAGAGATTTTATGAAGAGGACATATTAGAACACAGAAACGATATTATAGGTCATTACAGAATCAGCTGAAAAACGAAAAGGGGCAATCCAAGACATTATTAAAAAAGAGATTAACCGTATAGCACAAAACCGACCTCACGAAAGTAATTCGGAGGTCGGTTTTGATTTTTTTAATCTACTTTCGGAAGTTTGGAAAGGTTTTGGAGAATTTCCTCATCAGAGGGAACGTAGTCGTTCATAAGTCCGTCGTGGAACTTTTCATAAGCCACCATATCAAAATAACCTGTTCCGGTAAGTCCGAACACAATTGTTTTTTCTTCGCCGGTTTCTTTGCATTTTAATGCCTCATCGATAGCAACCCTGATTGCATGGCTGCTTTCGGGAGCGGGGAGTATGCCCTCAACTCTTGCAAATTCTTCCGCCGCTTCAAACACTTTCGTTTGCGGAACGGAAACGGCTTCCATAAGTCCGTCATGATACAGCTGTGAAAGTGTAGAACTCATGCCGTGATAGCGAAGTCCTCCGGCATGGTTTGGAGCCGGAATAAAGCCGCTGCCGAGCGTGTACATTTTTGCGAGCGGGCAAACCATTCCCGTATCACAGAAGTCATAAGCAAATTTGCCGCGTGTAAAGCTGGGGCAGGATTTCGGTTCAACGGCGATAATTCTGTAATCCGCTTCGCCGCGGAGCTTTTCGCCCATAAACGGTGCAATTAAACCTCCCAGGTTTGAACCGCCGCCGGCACAGCCGATAATTACATCAGCTTTGATTCCGTATTTGTCAAGAGCGGCTTTTGTTTCAAGACCAATAACCGACTGGTGCAGAAGAACTTGGTTAAGCACGCTGCCGAGAACATATCTGTATCCCTCGGTGGTGGTGGCTTTTTCTACCGCTTCGGAAATCGCACATCCGAGACTGCCTGTTGTTCCGGGGTGCTCAGCAAGAATTTTTTTGCCAACTTCAGTTTCGGTTGACGGAGACGGAGTAACCGATGCGCCGTATGTACGCATTACCTCGCGTCTGAACGGTTTTTGCTCGTATGATACCTTTACCATATATACCTTGCAGTCTAAATCGAAGTATGAACACGCCATGGAAAGCGCTGTGCCCCATTGTCCCGCTCCGGTTTCGGTAGTTACGCCTTTTAGACCTTGTTTTTTTGCGTAATATGCCTGCGCAATGGCTGAATTAAGCTTATGGCTTCCGCTTGTGTTGTTTCCTTCAAATTTATAATAGATTTTTGCCGGAGTCTGAAGCTTCTTTTCAAGGCAGTATGCTCTTACTAACGGTGACGGACGGTACATTTTATAAAAATCCCTGATTTCCTCCGGAATATCAAAATAGGGAGTAGTATCGTCAAGCTCCTGAGCGACAAGCTCATCACAGAATACGGGTGAAAGTTCTTCCGCCTTCATTGGCTCTAATGTGCCGGGGTTCAAAAGCGGCGCCGGTTTATTCTTCATGTCGGCACGGAGATTATACCATGCCTTGGGCATTTCGCTTTCTTCGAGATAGATTTTGTACGGTATTGTTTTTTTTGACATAATAATGTCTCCTTTCTTTTTATTGAGGACAGAATACAAAAAACTCCTGTCCCCATAGCATTTTTTTAATGCCGGGACAGGAGTATAAAATTCCTGCGGTGCCACCCTGCTTAGCGTATAATACGCCCACTCTACGCATACTATCATATGCAGACTTTTGATTACGAAGTGCCATACTCCGTCGCACATACTCTGAAAACTCATTTCTGATTGCCCTTAGAAGTCCATTCGGCTCCATGTATTCTGCCGTAATCCCACCGCCTACGGCTCTCTCGAAGAAAATTGATAAAGCTTACTTACTCTTCCTCAACGGTTTATCACATTATAGCATAATGAAATTCATTTGTCAAGACTTTTTTTATTTTATTTTTCGACATTCAAGATAAAATCTTTTGTCCTGTGCGTTTCCCATCGAAAAAGTCTTTCTCGGAAGTGCGCCGTCCTTTATAACGGTTGTGAACAAGTCGTTCTTTTCCATTTTGTCAACCATAAAGCCTATTGTGTTTTCTGACTGCGCAAGCGAGCGCACAACATCATCACCGTGAATATAGTCTATACGGCCGCCGTACTTTTCGAGATAATAGTCAAGAAATTTTTGCAGTGTTCCGACCGGAAGATTTGACGGCGCATTTTGCACATATATGCAGCCTTCTTTATCGCCGTATACAAAACGTATTTTCTGACCGCCGTTATCCTCATATGCCGCATCAGGGTAGTAATCGGTAAAAGCGTCCATGAGCGCTTTGGGGTCAATTTCAAATACCACACGCTGTATCGGTTCAAATTCAAGAGCTTCATCATGAATATTCATAAGCTCCACCAGGGCATAGCGTGCCGGATGATTTTTTGCGTCTTCATCTGTAAGCGTTTTCTTTATTTCCTCCCAGCATCTTTTTGCTGTGGCAAGGGAATGGTTTCCGTCGCCTGCCGCTATCGATAAAATGCCTTTGCCGGAAACACCGAATTTTTTATCAAATTCTTCCTGGCTGTCAAACTGTTCCATGCTTTCGAGAACATTTTTTATGCTCATACTGTCAAGAAGATAGCCGCGGAGGTGTCCCGAATTTTGCATTAAATCAAAATCGTAGAGTTTTTTAAACTCTGCTTTTTTTGCCTTTAACGGCTCAACAACGGACTTTTTTCTGTCATCAATCAGCATAATTATGTGCGGCAGCTCAAGCGGAGCATTTATGCGTATTTTCTGTCTCGGCGGTATTCTTGAAAGAATTGTGCCCTCTGTGGCTCGTATTTTTGACTGTGAGCCTTTGTTGTAATCGTATTCCTCCAAATCAACCGTTCCGATTACTCCGCAGCGTGTTTTTCCGTCCGACTGCGTTCTTTCAATGTATATCATCGAATTTTTGTATTCCTTTAAAATTCCGCCGCTTAAATATTTGTTCATGGCGGAATTTATATCGGCGATTCGTTTATCTCCGTCTCCGTCCTCTAAGTAAACCTCAGGAAAAATTATATTAAGTGCGGACGGCGCATCGCCGACATAGTTTTTCACTTCATTCCAGTATTCCGGTTCTGAAGTGAACTGATCGCAGGCAACCACTGCCCACTTTGAAAAATCAACATTTTGCGGCAGTAAAATATCTGCCGGATTAAATAACCCCATTTTTTATCCCTCCGTTTTTATAATATCTTCAAAATGACATTCGGTAATCTTTTGTAAATCGTTGGGTGAAAGCAACACCGTACAGCCGCATATTCCGGCGCTGACAGCGGCTTTTTCAAAGCTTTTTGCGGTGGCGTCAATGTATGTCGGATATTTCTTTTTCATTCCGATAGGCGAAACACCTCCGCGTATATATCCGGTCAGAGCCAAAAGCTCCTTTACGTGTATCATCTCAACCTTTTTATTTCCCGATACCTTTGCGATTTTCTTTAAATCCGCTTCGTTGCAGACGGGTATACATACGGTAATTATGCCTGTTTTGTCACCGCGCATAACAAGCGTTTTGAATGACTGTTCGGGCGGTATGCCGGTTTTTTCGGCAATTTCTTCGCCGAAATTTTCGCCCACCTCGTCACATTCGTATTCTACCGTTTCATAATTGATTTTTGCAGCGCTCAAAAGGCGCAGTGCGTTTGTAACAATTTTCTTTTTACTCATATCACTTTAATTCGCAAATCGTGACGCCGTCCTCGCCTTCGCCGTAGCGTCCGCTACGGAAGGAGGCAACATATTTGTGCCTTTTCAGATTTGCCTGTATTGCCTTTCTTAATACTCCGGTTCCTTTGCCGTGAATTATGCTTACCGTTGAAACTCCGGCAAGATAGCAGTCGTCAAGGAACTTATCGACATTATCCCATGCTTCTTCCGACATCTGACCGCGGACGTCGATTTCGGTAGAAACACTTTTTGTTTTTGAATCAAACGCACGTGTGGTTTTCACATACTTTTCAGCAAGCTTTTTTGTCTGCGTATCTTCTACGCGGCGGAGGTTTGTAACGTGCACGTCCATTTTTATGATGCCTGCCTGTACTCTCACGTTCCCGTTTTTGTCGGGAACCTTTAAGACGGATGCCTCCTGATCCATATCAAGGATTTTAACCGTTTCGCCGACTTTCAGATTCTGCGGCGGATTGGAGAATGTTTTTTTTGGCTTTGCTGCGCGCTTCATTGCGCTGTCAATGGTATCTTCTTTGGATTTCAGCTTTTCGCGTGCGGCTGCGGTCTTTTTGTCAAGACTTTTCGAGGCCGCGCCGCGGCTGCGCATTTGTTCGAGGTCTTTTATTATTGAATTAGCCTCGCCGCGTGCGTCCATGAGGATAATTTTTGCCTCACGGCGCGCTTCGTCAAGAATACGAGATTTGTTTTCTTTAAGCTTTATTCTGTCTTTTTCAAGTTCTTCGCGCAATGACGTAAGCTCACGTTTCATGCGCGCAGCTTCGTCCGCTTCGGAGCGTGCACGTATTCTGTTTTGTTCAAGCTCTGTTATTACGTCTTCAAACTTGACGTCCTCATCGGAGAGGATTTCATTGGCTCTGTTTATAATACGCTCATCAAGTCCCAGACGGCGCGAGATGGCAAATGCGTTGGATTTACCCGGTACGCCTATAAGCAGCTTGTAGGTAGGGCGCAGGCTTGCCACGTCAAATTCGCATGAGGCATTTTCCACTCCGTCCGTTGAAAGCGCAAAAAGCTTTAATTCGCTGTAATGCGTTGTTGAGACCGTCCGCACTCCTCTTGTTCTCAAAAATTCAAGTACGGAAATGGCAAGCGCAGCGCCCTCGGTCGGATCTGTTCCTGCGCCGAGTTCATCGAATAAGACAAGAGAATTGTTATCGATATTTTCAAGAATGCTCACTATATTCACCATATGCGATGAAAACGTAGACAGACTCTGTTCAATTGACTGTTCATCGCCGATGTCGGCAAATATGCAGTCAAAGACCGCCGCTTCACTGTTGTCGGCGGCGCTTATATGCAGTCCCGATGCTGCCATAAGCGAGAAAAGACCGATTGTTTTAAGCGTAACGGTTTTACCGCCCGTATTCGGACCTGTGATAACGAGAGTATCGTAATCGCCGCCGAGACGTATATCATTGGCGACAACTGCGTCTTTGTCAATGAGAGGATGACGTGCACGCTTGAAGTTAATTATACCTTTATCATTCAGCAGCGGTTCTGTACCATTCATGTCAAGTGAAAGTCTGCCCTTGCAGAATATGAAGTCAAGCTGTGTAACGCATGAATAATCCACAAATACGGTATGTGAGTTTTCTGCCGCAAGCGCTGAAAGCTCCATTAAAATACGCTCTATTTCAACCTCCTCGCGGTTTTTCAGGTCACGTATTTCATTATTTGAATTAACAACGCTCATAGGCTCTATAAACATTGTAGCGCCGCTGGCGGAGGTATCGTGGACTATTCCCGGAACTTCGTTTTTGTATTCGCTTCTGACGGGGATTACATATCTGTCCGAACGCATTGTTACAAGCGGATCCTGCAAGAATTTTTTGTAATGGCTGCTGTGAATCATGTTATTTAAGGTATCCTTGATTTTTGCGTTCAGATTTTTGATTTTTCGCCTTATTGCGCCAAGCTCCGAGGAGGCTTCGTCCGCAATTTCGTTTTCGGAAACTATGCAAAGATTTATTCTGTCCTCAACTGCTTTTGCGGTTATTATGCTGTCTGCCATGCCATGAAGCTTAACACATTCCGGTGAAGTTTCATTCAGATATGATTTCATTCGGCGCGCAATATATAAAAGACGCGAAATTGCCATAAGTTCCGAGGAATGCAGCATACCGCCCTGTTCCGCTCTCTTTACCGATTCCGTTACGGGCGGGGAGGAGAGTGTAACCGGAGGTGAGCCGAGTTTCAGCATTGTAATGACGGCTTCCGTTGTTTCGCGCTGTGCCGATTGGGCGCTTTCTATGTCCGTATAAGGCGAAAGCCCGCATATTTCCTCTTTTACCGTTTCACTTTCCGTATATGACGAAAGACGGTCAAGTATTTTATCAAATTCAAGTGTTTTATATGCTTTTTTACTTAAATCGTTCATTGTGCCTTATCCTTTACATTATTCTTATACTATTATAACAGTTATTTGCTGTAAAAACAATTCCTTTTAAGAAATTTATTCACAAAATATTATAATACAGCATATAATACAACATAAATATTTAACTTTACATTGAATTTGTGCTGTTTCGGCGGCAGAATGGAGATTGCTATGATTAACGTTTGCATGAGCGGATGCGCAAGGGCGGCGGGACTGACAGCTATGGCGTTTTGCATGGGCGTTATTGCCGGATTGTTTTTCCCGATTGCCGTTGTGGCGGTTATAGAAACAATTTTACTGATTTTATTCGGATACCTGTGTCTTTTTAAGTGGTAACGGCTGCCGCCTTTCCGTAATGTTCGCAGCGGTAAAGCGGTCGCGGTGTGTGAATGCGGACAGAAAGGATACATAATAATGAAAATTGTTGTTGTAAAAATGCCGAAATTTCTCCGAGGAATTACGAAAGCTATTTTTAAGATGTAAATACAAGCAAAACGCACCGTTCGGAGTACAACGAGCGGTGCATTTTGCTTGTTCTGTTATATATCGAGCATATCAAGAATTTTTCTTTCCGTTTTTTCATTTACAGAGTAATTAATATTTTCTTTTATGCGTTTTAAAAATTCAAGACCCTCCGATACCTTTGCGGAATATGCTTTTGAAATTTCCAAAAGCTGTGAGGCATATTTTTCATCGGTACCGCAAAGACCTGATTCGATGTAAAAGTCGAGAATTTCGTCTTTTTCGCTTGCCGGAAATTTTTCATGCGGAGCGGTGGAGTCAAACACACATACGGATAATTCCCGTATCACGACCATATCAAGACTGTTCGGATCAAAGCTGCAATAATATATTTCCGTATCAAAACCGCGTTCGTTTGCGGAACGCCAAAGGTTTTTCATAAAGGTTGATTTTCCCGTCCCGGGTCTGCCTTTTATAAAATATCGTTTATCCAAATCCTCTGTAAGGTTATCTATAAAATTTATCGGTTTTTCGGGAGTGGACGCGCCGAAAAACCGTTTGACGCAGCTGCCGCTGCCATGCCCCGTATTATTACCGAGAATTTCCGAAATAACCTTGTTGCCAAAGGCGTTTAATCTGTCAAAGTCGATGTTGTCAAGGTAAATTTTTTCCCAGTCATCATGAATTTTTTTCGCTTCGCCGTAAGCTGTGTAAAGTCCGGCATAATCTTTGTCGGTGCGAGGGCCTGTTTTTAAACGCTCGTAAAAAACGCCGGTACCTCCGGCAATGCAGCCTTCAAGCAGTTCGGAGTTCATCGGGTTTAAAATAAGTTCCCCGGCATTATTTTTCTGTGCAAACTGTTTGATTATACCGGATGCGGCGCCCTCCGAAACACCGGAAACAATATAAACGCGCTCAAGCTGCTGTGCTGTTTCATCATAAAAGCTTACATAGCCGCCGGAGGTATTAGCCGACAAAAAATATTTTTTCATAGTATACCGCTCCTTTTAAGATATTTTATACTTAAGAATATGAGCGGTACAAGCCTTTTTATTCATAAGAAACAGGAACTTCATTTTCGCCTCTATATACGGGTACGTCAAAGGTAACATCGGCATAAGGCAAAGAGCTGAACATTGCATATATTATTTTGGACTGTTTTGCGGCCCATGCAATATCGGTAGCGTATTGATGCACACCGGGATTAGCCGGATTCCAGCGCATTTTATAAAGCGTATTTTGCTTGGATGATGCGTTAATATAATTTTCGCTTATCCATTTTGCACCACCGTATATTGCCTTGTCAATATCAGTCCAGCCTTGCTCATAGGCATATTTTGCACCCTCGTTTACGGGGTCTTTGTCATATGCGCCTATGCCGAACAGATTATATACCACTGTGCCGTTAAAATCAATTCCGCGCGCAAGCTCCGATGCGCCGTTTCCGGATTCGAGAGCCGCATGAACGGCAAGATATATTTCGCTGATGCTGTTCTGCTTTGCGGCGGCGAGAATAATGCTGCCTTTGCCGGAAAGCACTCCTTTGTTGCTCAGATAGGCATTAAGAGCAGTTTTCGATATTCCGTTCGTTCGGTCAAGCAGCGCAAACTGATATTTTTCACTTCCTGAACTGAAATTCGCAGGATTAATATAATTTCTCACGTCACTTTCCGAGGCGGGGGAAGAAAAGGTTGTAAATATCACGGGGGATTTTGTAAGCTGTGTACGTATTGCGGAATCAAGCGTATGCTTATATTGCGAATAAACCACAGGCATTGAAAGTTTTGCTATACGTTCGCTTATGGGTTCGGATATGACCTTAAATTCAAACGGATTACCGTCGTCGGGAACTATATTAATCGTAAAGGTATCTTCGGCGCCGTTTGAGGCGGTTGCCGTAATCATAGCGTTTCCCTCTGAAACTCCGTGCAAATTGCCGTTTTCATCGACTGTGACAACGGACGGATCGCTTGAAGCCCATGACATGGCCTTATTTCGTGCATTTTGAGGATATATGTAAGAGGTTAACTGATAGTCGCCGTTAATCCTCAGCGCCTCGATTGCATTTTCAATAAATATGGCTCTTACCGGAATATCATATATCGTTACACGAGCGGTACAGTCGGCTTTAAATCCGCCGTCATTTGTTACGGCGGTGATTTTTGCCGTTCCGACACCGACAGGGGTTATTGTTCCGTTTTCGTCTACCGATGCGATTGAAGTGTCGGAGCTTTGCCATTTTACGCTTTTGTCGCTTGCGTCAGAGGGAGATATAACCGCACTGATTTTATGCGGTACAGGGCGGTCGGCATAAAAAGTGAGGTCTTTTTCGGAAAGAGCCACACCCGAAACACCGCGAATAACTTCAACTGGAATTTCAACCGATATATCGTCGGAACTGATTGTCACAACAGCGCTGCCGGCTTTGTTTTCGGCAGTAATGTTTCCGTTTTCATCAACCTTTATTGTGCTCTCGTCCGAAGAAGAATATGTAAGCGGTGTTTTGCGTGAGCCTATCGGCATTGCATATGCTCCGAGGTTCATGCTCATATCGTCCGAGTCGAGGTGAAAGCGCGGCTGGCTGTTTTGTACATATATTTTTTCACACTCAACATTATACCAGCCTGTCAAATGTGCCATGTAGGGGGCGCCGGCAAGCATATCGCTTTCGGCGTGAGCCGCAGCGGCACAGAAAAAAAGAATCAATATAACTGCAAGTAAAAGTTTTCTCATATAGATCATTGCCTTTCTGTATATTATTTTATAAAAATAAAGGCATTTTGTCAATAATAAAGGGCAAATTTGTCACAATAAAATTGCAGATAAAAAATCCGCTCCGGCTTAATGCGGAGCGGGAAATTTAAAATTCCAATGAGCTTCCTCCCGTAAATTCGCGGATTAAGGAGTGGTTTGGGGTAAGTTCACGGTCAATAGGTCTGAACGCATTTACAAGAGCTTCAAGTTCTCTGATTTTATCGATGTATAAATCGTTTTCGGGTACTTCGGCAAAAATATTGTTCAGATACTTCCTGTAAACGGCAAATTCGTAGAGCAGGGAGGAATTGAAGATTATATCGGCAGTATCGGTATATGGGAAGATGTATTTTTCCGAACCCTTTTCTTCGTTTACCCATAAGCTGAAAGTGTACGAATAGCTTGAATTGCGGAAATAAAAATCTCTTATAATGCGCCGTATAAGTCTTGTTGTGCGTGACTTTATCCGCGAGCCGTCGTCGTAACTCAGAGCGGTGAGCGCGGAACAGTATATTTTGTATTTGTTATTGTCGCTTATACTGACTGCAAATTTGGGATTTAAGGCATGAAGCCCCTCGGCAATAATTACTTCATCGTCATGAAGCTTTAAAAGCCTGTGTTCGGGTATTCGCTGCGATTTATCGAAGTCAAATTTCGGCACCGCAACGGTTTCGCCGTTGATGAGTCTTGAAACGTTATCGTTAAAGCAGCTGTAATCGATAGCTTCGGGGGATTCAAAATCAGGTTTTCCGTCATCGCCCAATTCTATATCCTTGGTGTCTTTATAGTAATCATCAAGAGAAATAGGGACGCCGTGAATACCGAGAACTTTCAGATGCAGCTGAAGTCTGCGCGCAAACGAGGTCTTTCCGGAGGAGGACGGACCGCTTATAAGAATTATTTTTTTGTGTGAAATATGTTCCTTTATTTTTAGGGCAATTTCGGAAATGTTTTGTGACTGCCAAGCCTCACTTATGTTTATCAGTTGATTTTCCTTACCGCTGTCAACGGCGTTGTTTATATCCGATATATGTGAAATCCCGAGTTTAAGGCACCAGCTTTTGTATTTTTCAAGACAAATATCAATTCCCGACATAATAAACAACTCCTTTATGCTATAATATTATATAGTATATCACAAATGGAAAAAGTATTCAATAATAAAAATGACAAAAATATTACATAAAGATAAATTACTTGACTAACACAGAAAAAAGATATATAATTAACGTATGTATAAGCCTACAAACAAGGAGATGCGGAAATTTGAACAGAGTGTTTGAAAGTGTAAAACAGGCGCGTGTCAAGTCAAGAATAGATATGACGCTGCATTACATTCAGCATGGTGATACATCATGCTTGCTGCATATGATTGCGGTGGCGTATTACAGTGCAAAAATTGCCGATATGCTCGGACTTGATAAAAGAAAAAGAAAAAGCCTGATTATAGGTGCGCTGTTGCATGATTATTTTTTGTACGATTGGCATAAGGAAAGAAAAGGCAAGCATATTCACGGTTTTACGCATCCTGCCGAAGCTTTGAAAAATGCGAGTGAGGATTTTGAATTAAATGCTGTTGAGGCAGATATAATCAGAAAGCATATGTTTCCGCTGACTGTAATTCCGCCGAGATATATTGAAAGCTGGATTGTGTGTTTTGTCGATAAGGCGTGTTCGTTGTACGAGACCTTTGCAACAGGCACATATCCCGAATTCAGAAAATTTATAAGAGAAGAATACAAGGAAGACATATACAAAGGAGATGCAGCGCTGCAGGATAAGCATTAAAGCTTTTCGGCGCGCATGGAAAGGTGTGTTATAATTTATGGTGATGTGCTGTTATTTTCTGTGTTTTATAGTGTATAGCTTTATCGGGTGGACATATGAGTGTGTTTTTTATTCGGTACAGCACGGAAAATTTGTGAACAGCGGCTTTTTGAACGGATGCCTTTGCCCTATATACGGTATGGGAGCGTGGTTGATTTTGATATTTTTGGGTAATATTGAAAATATGTTTGCGCTGTTTGCGGCCGGAATGGTTGTAACGGGTGTTTTGGAATATTTTACTTCGTGGTTTTTGGAAAAAATGTTTCATCAGCGCTGGTGGGATTACACCGAATGGGCATTTAATATTAATGGCAGGGTGTGTCTTTTGGGCGCTTTGGCGTTCGGAACGATGTCGGTTCTGCTTGTGAAAATAATTAATCCGTTTACAATGCGTATTATAATGGGAATAAAACCAGAATATACATATATTCTTACGGTGTTGGCGGCTGTTTTGACGCTTACGGATACGATTATAACGGTAAAAAATATCGATATAGCGCCGGAAAAACTCTGGTTTGTACAGAAACAGTCGGAATTAGTAAAAAAATACAAGTTCAATTTCAGAAATTGGCTTGCAGATTGGTCGGAAAACGGGGAAAACGGCGGTATTATTGACTGGATAAATACATCGGAGAATGAAGAAGGTTTGGTAGATAGAATTAAAAGAATGATTTCTAAATAATAGGACAAGCATATATAAGCTTAAAATTCATGCGTGCATGAATTTTAAGCTTTATTTCTATGCGGTTTGCTGCATAATCAAAATATAGTGGATAGATTTGATAAAATAAAGGAAGATTTTTTCTTGAATACGGTATATAATTAGCAAAAGAGGTAAACAGTGATGAAAGGAAAGATATAATATGCACTTTAATGACAGAGATGAAATCATTGCCCTTACACCGCAGTGGAAAGGGGAGAGGTTTGACGACGGCAGACCCAAAGTGGCGGATAAATATTTAAAAGCGCTGAAAAAACTTACTCTTGAAGAAGTTTGGAAACCGATATTTGTAAAGGGATATGAAAGTCAGTTTGAGGGAAGACTGCACATACTTCATGATGACGGTAGAAAGCTTATAGGACGTGCGGTAACGGCAACATACTGCCCGTTCAGACCAGACCTTGATGAGGTGGTAAAAGAAATAGGCAGAAGCGAAAACCGTACGGGAACATATAATCAATGGGTAATTGACAACTTGCAGGAGGGTGATGTCCCTGTAATAGATATGTACGATAAGATATATAAAGGAACGTTTCTCGGCGGAAATCTTACAACGGCGCTGAAAAACAAAACGAAAAACGAAAACGGCGGTGCGGTAATCTGGGGCGGAATACGCGATACGGAGCAGATGAAAAAGGTTAAAGATACGCAGGTTTATTATCGAGGGATTGACCCGACGCCGATAAGAAATTTCATTATGACGGGATATAATACTGCCACAAGAATCGGAAATGCGGTATGTCTGCCTGGTGACGTTGTATTCGGTGCAGGGGGCGGAGTACTGTTTATACCGTCGCATCTGGTTGAAGAAGTAGTCGGCGGAGCGGCAAAGACGCAAGTTAAGGATTTGTTCGGGTTTGAGATGATTACGCTTAATAAATTTACAACTGCGCAAATAGATAAAAATACATGGACAAAAGAAATGCTTGATTTGCTTATGGAATTTATTGAAAAAGACGAGCGTGCGGCAGAATATCGCGGTATGGATTGGTCACATGAATATGATTTGGCTATAAACGGTGACCCGAATGATACACAATCGGCGTTGTAATAGTATATGCCTTCTATAATTTTAAAAGGACGCACACATTAAATAAACGGTGCGTCCTTTTTGGTGATATTGTGAATGGAGAGAAGATTTTTACAGCCGTTTGAAAACTGTTATTTTATTATAACAATTTCCCGAATGACGTCCTTATAGAATTTAATGAATACTCTGTTGTTTTCGTCCTTGTCAAAGCTCTGAATGTCCTTAACTGCGGCAATGTTGATGTTATTTTTTGAAACCTGAGTGTCAACCTCGTAAACATTCACGTTTTCGGGAATTGAATAGTTAGCTACGCTGCCGTCATTAACGGTTACATTAATGGTATTTGAGAACTTCTTTGTAACCTTTCCGTATACGGTAGTAAGATTCTCCGACGGAGTCAGAGTTGTCTCAGTGTTCTTTGTTTTAATATCCATTAATACACGTATGCTTGTGATTTCTCCTGCGGAATTTGTTCTGTACTGGATGAGGTCGCCGGCTTCAAGCTTGCTGCCGCCGTCTTTTACAAGAACTTTATCGGATTCTGCATATATTGACTGTTCCTTGCCGTTTATAAGGGCACGGAGCATATCCGTTTCTTCATCATCCGAATTTGACGCAGTCACGATGCTCTTAACTACTGCAAGCGGTGAATCGGCATTTGCAGTAATTGCTGAATTTGTCAGAACGACAACCTTTGCCGTATAATTTTCGCTCATGTCATAGATTGACGCATCATATGACTGCTCATCCTCAAAAATATCTTTTTGACGGATTGTATAATCGGCGCTGTCGTCTGTGATTTCAAAAATTATTGTATTATCCGAAATCCTTACATTGCCGAGTTTTGATGTTGAAGCATTGTATTTTGCATTTGTAAGCTCATAATTCTTTGTGAAGTTTTCAATATCCACAGCGCCTGTTGAAGTGTTATCCTTAGCGGTTTCGATTGAAATAAGCTTACCGTCGGCATTGGTTGAGAAAGTTACAAGCTGCTTTGTTGTAGAGGAACCGTTATTGTTAAGCTCCTTAACGGCATTTTCCGCCTTAGTACCGCTCTTGCCGTTAAACTTTATCTTTTCGGCAGCCGTAAATGTTTCTTCCTTACCGTCTTTGGTAAACAGCTTAAATATGCTGTTTTCATCTGTATTTGTGTTTGTATATGCTCTTACAAGGTATGCGTAGCCGGAGCTGAGTCTGGAAGATGTGTCGATAGCGGCGATTTTGCCCTCTGTATCAAGATAGAACACACCGTCAAGTCCTACATTTATTGAATCGGGATAGCTGTTTGCGATCTTATACTGCTTGTCGCCGATATAAACGCCGTCCTTATCCTTGGCAGAAACCTTACCCACTATCGGGTTACGTGTTACTATGATGTTGTAAAGTTCATTATCGAGACTCTTTGCAACCGAAAGCACATCATACTCTTTAAGCTCTGAAAGCTCAATATCAAATCCGCCGAGTGTGAGCGTGTAATCAACTGAGTCATCAAGCTTTATTGAAGTGTTTCCGTATTTGCCGGAAATTCTCTTAGAAGCGCTTACCTCGTCAACAACGATATTTTCATACTTTGTCACAAATACAATTTCATATTTGCCGTCGCTGTCAGCGTCAAGCAGTGTAACATTACCGCTGACGTCTGTCATGTCAAGCTGCTGCTTGTCAAAAGCTTCGTACTTTCCATTGTAAATCATTATAGGATCAGAATTAATCTCTGCAGCGGCTGTTTTTGTGTCTGAGCCGCTTGTGAAGTATTCAACCGCAGTATTTCCGTTTTTCGTTGTAAGCTTTGAGAATGACTCGGAGTCAATCTTAATTGTTTTGTTTTTGCTTGCAATAGGGAGTGCAAGAATAACCTCGTCATCACCGGAAGTTATTTCCTGTACATAGTAAGTCACGTTATAACCGAGAAGATTGCTGAGATTTGTGCGTGACTTGTACGTTTTGTCACCGATAGTTACCTGATCCTTGCCGAGAGAAGACGAGCCTGTTACAGATGCTTTTTCAACAGCCTTTATCTGACCGGTCGATTTTGTAACTTTAAGCTTATCGCCGAGCAGTGTCTTTTCCGTAACCTGATATGATGAAGAACTGCCGAATTCCTTCTGCTCCATGAGCTTTACTTCAAGAGCGTTTGACGTAAGATATGCAACGTTTCCTCTTGTGATTTTTTCGGCAGCTGTAGCCTGCACGTTTTTTGACAAGCCGTTTGAAGTTCCGACTGCCATATAACCTGTTGGATAGCCGCCGTTTTCGTTAGCTGAAACGGCATAGCCTGTTGCACGTACCATGATAGCCATAGCCTCCGCGTAGCTTATGTTATCATTAGGTCTGAATTTGCCGTCGCCGTCACCCTCGATAAGTCCGAGTGAGGTTGCGATATTAATATATCCGTTTGCCCAGTGGTCGTTTGCAACGTCTGTAAACTGCGAAGTCCCCTTTGCCGCATCGGCTGCTGCATCGAGCGCCATTGCGTGAACCGCCATTTTGGCAACCTCTGAACGGATAATTGTATCCTCCAGTCTGAACTGACCGTTTTCATCGCCGTTCATGATTCCCAGGGCAGCCAGTATCTGCACGGGTTCTTCGTAACGGGTTCCGGCTACGTCCGCAGGGATTGCTGCTAATGACGGTATAGCCGGGAGAAATACCGATACCGCCGCTGCGGAGCATAAAAACTTCTTTAATGAATTGTTCATATAAAACCTCCTTGCCGCTTTTAGCGGCCAACCGGGGGTAACCCCCTTAACCTTAATACATAGCGCCTGAACCGGCTGAGAAACATATTCTGCAAATGAAAATGCATTCTTGGTTTTATGTTAACCGCCGTTCACGGATATTATATTACACTATGATGTCCGTAAAATCAAGCTGTAAGTTATGGAAGTTGAGGAAATATGTCAATTCTTCATGTATATTTTAATACAGCGGAATGATAAGCTTATCCCCGGAATACAGGGAGGTATCGGTCATATGGTTAAGGCGTATGATGTCATCGACAATTTTACGTACGTCTCTGCCGGCGGGATTGTTTTCGCGGGCTATATCCCAAAGGGTATCTCCGGAAGCAACGGTTATTGTATATGTATCGCTGTATCGTGATGCCGTTGCGGACTTTATGCCGCACAGTACCGTAGTAAAAATAATGCACAGCGTGCAGAAGAAAGCAAATCGTCTTTTATTAACGATTTTTATGTGCTTTTTTGATTTCTTTTTTCTTGAAGCGCCGTTGTGAGCGTGCCTTTTATTATAAGTACGGTTATTCATTTTCACTACCTCCTGTGCGAATGTCTGTTCGGTTTATAAGTAAAATATACCACAACAAACGTTCGTTGTCAATACAAAAACGAAATTTTGTTCGACAAAATGAAAATTTAGTTAAAATAACCAAAACAAAGTCGAATTTTTTTATAAAAGTTTTTTATTAAAGACAATGAATTTCTTCGAAAAATGCTTGACATAAGATGTAAGCTGTGGTAAAATAATTTGGTATGAAAAATACGCACGCTTTCTGATCCGCAGGACTGTTGCCGTAATACGGCGGTTTTCGGAAATGATGGGGCGGAGGATTTAAAAACAAGGAGGAAAAAGAAAATGGCAAACGTAATTTCAATGAAACAGCTTTTGGAAGCAGGTGTTCACTTCGGACACCAGACAAGAAGATGGAATCCTAAAATGGCGGAATACATCTTCACGGAGAGAAACGGTATCTATATTATAGACCTTCAGAAAACCGTAAGAAAGGTAGAGGAGGCGTATTATTTCGTAAGAGATATCGCGGCGGCAGGCGAGAGCATATTGTTTGTAGGAACAAAGAAACAGGCTCAGGACTCAATTAAAGAAGAGGCTGAAAGAGTGGGAATGTACTATGTAAATGCAAGATGGCTCGGCGGTATGCTTACAAACTTCCAGACAATTCAGAAGAGAATTGACAGATTGGCTCAGATTAATAAGATGGAAGAGGAAGGCACATTCGATCTTCTTCCGAAGAAAGAAGTAATAAAGCTTAAAGCTCAGAGAGACAAGCTTGAAAAATACCTCGGCGGTATTAAGGAAATGAAGAAGCTTCCGGGCGCTATGTTTGTAGTAGACCCGAGAAAGGAAAAGATTGCAATTGCAGAAGCTAAAAAGCTTGGTATTCCGGTAGTTGCAATAGTTGACACAAACTGTGATCCGGACGAGGTTGATTATGTAATTCCGGGAAATGACGACGCTATCAGAGCCGTAAAATTAATCGCATCAACAATGTCAAACGCTATCATCGAAGGCAGACAGGGCGAGGATGCTCTTGCAGCCGACGAAGAAGATGCAAAGGTTAACGAAACAGACGAAGAGACAGAGGAATAATTGATAAACGATTAAACAGGAGGTAACTAACATGGCATTTACAGCTGCTGATGTAAAAGAATTGAGAGAAATGACAGGCTGCGGTATGATGGACTGCAAAAAGGCTCTTGCCGAAGCTGACGGCGATAAGGAAAAGGCCGTTGATATATTGAGAGAAAAGGGTATGGCTAAGGCCGTTAAAAAGGCAGGCCGCATTGCATCGGAGGGTATAGTTAAGGATTATATTGACGGCAATGTCGGTGTTGTTGTTGAGGTTAACGCCGAAACGGATTTTGTTGCTAAAAATGATCAGTTTATTGAGTTTGTAACAGATGTTGCAAAGACAATTGCTGAAAAGAATCCTGCTGATGTTGAAGCTTTAAAGGCAGAGACAATTTCGGGCGGAAGCCAGACAGTAGGCGATGCCTTGACGGAAAAAATCGCAAAAATCGGTGAAAACATGAACATCAGACGTTTTGCACGTTATGAAGGAACAGTTGCTTCATATATTCACGGCGGCGGAAGAATAGGCGTTCTTGTTAAGTTTGATACAGATTGCGCAGATAAGCCGGGATTTGATGAATTTGCAAAGAATATTGCAATGCAGATTGCGGCAGCAGGAGCTGAATATCTTGACCGTGATTCGGTTCCGGCTGACAGGGTTGAGCATGAAAAGGAAATTCTTGCGGCACAGGCCAAGAACGAAGGCAAGCCGGACAATATAATCGAGAAGATGATAATCGGCCGTATCAATAAGTTCTATAAGGAAGTATGCCTTGTTGACCAGGAATATATCAAGGACGGAGATCTTTCGGTAGCAAAGTATGTTCAGCAGACTGCAAAAGAGCTGGGCGGCAGCATTAAGATTGTTGCTTATACACGTTTTGAAAAGGGCGAGGGTCTTGAAAAGAAGAGCGAGGATTTCGCCGCAGAAGTTGCATCAATGATTAAATAAGTCAAATAGAAATATGACACGGCTTTCGGCAGCTGTGTCATATTTTTGTGCAAAAATTTAAAAGTGATGAGTGCCAAATCAGTGAATATATGGTCAAATGCAAAATATTATAATATTTTTATAATATTTTGATTGACTAAACGGATTAAAGATGTTATAATTTAATTATAGTTATGAAATAGGAAAGGAAGTAAAGAAATGAAAAAGATTAAAAAACTTATTTCATTGGTGTCGGCAGCTGCAATTATTGCAACTTCGATACTTTCAAATACTGTTTTTGCTGACTTTACTGATGTAAGCAGTGATAACCAGTATTCAAAATCAATCACGACTTTATCAACATTGGGGGTTATCAACGGTTACGATGACGGCACATTTAAGCCGGACGGTTCGATTACACGAGCTGAATTTGCAAAAATCATAACCTATGTACTCGGTCTTTCGGGGCTGACTACTCCTTCTACAGAATTTTCCGATGTGGGTGGTCACTGGGCGAATGCAAATATCAAAACAGCATATGACCAGGGCATTATCAACGGTTTTGAGGACGGTACATTCAGACCGGACGACAATGTTACATACGAACAGGCGTTAAAGATGATAGTTTGTACACTCGGCTATGACGCTTTTGCACAGGCAGCCGGAGGTTATCCGGTTGGTTATCAGTCACAGGCAGCATCACTCGGACTTACAAAGGGTATTTCGGGTCTTGCGTTTGATGCTCCGGCAAACAGAGGTGCGATTGCCCAGGCTGTATATAATGCTCTTGAAGTTAGTATGCAGCAGAAGGATAATTCGGGACAGTGGGTTTCATCAGACAAAACTCTGCTCAACGATTATCTTAATGTTAAGAAGTTTAAGGGTGAGCTTGCAGGTGTTGAGGAACACGTAACAGGAAACTGTGTAGGAACGCTCCTTAAGGGTCAAATGCAGATGGTCAGCGCTTCATCATCGGGTACGTATGTTACAATGGACTACACAGCGTTTACTCAGAATATTACTGATATAAGCAAGTACCTCGGTAAAATGATAACCGTCTATTACAGACAGAAGAACGATAATGACGAAGCAGTTTTGGTGGCAATTGATTCAGATACAACCAAGAATACAGAAATAAACGTTGTTTCGGATAATATTATAGGGCTCGAAAGCACAAGCTTCAAGTACTATGATAATAATGCGTCAAAGAATGCCAAGGTTGATATGGATAATGTTACAGTAAGATATAACGGAAAAACTGTTGACAGAACAGGTACTCAGTTAAGAACAAAAGAGGACAAGCTTACTGATAAAACATATTCATTTAAGGATGCTTTGAATAATTGGCTTGATCCTGACAGCGATTTCTTCATTTACGGTGATGTTATACTTACAGACAGAGAATCTGACGGTACAATAGATGATATTCAGATTAACGATTACAAGACGATGCTTGCACTGAAATCACCGACTACTTCGGATTATAAGATAACAGACAAATTAAAGACCGGTAACTCGCTTGTGTTAAATCCTAATTCAACCGAGTATACATATACTGTTATAAAAGACGGTAAGGAAGCTGCATTGACTTCAATTGCGGCCAATGATGTAATTACTTACGTAAAGAGCATTGACGGAAGTATATATACATTATATGTAACAAGCAAAAAAATTACAGGAACTGTAAGTTCATACAGCAGTGCGGACGGAACAATAACAATAGACAAGCAGGATTATAACGTTGACCCTGAATGTGAAGGATATATTTCAACAAAGCAAAATGGTAAAAAGCTTTCATCGGGTCAGACAGGCACATTCTACATTGATAAGTTTGATACTGTAATTTATGCCGAAATCGCAGAGGAGAAAGAAAAGCCGTACGCTTATATTACAAATGTATATGAGGGAGACGGTACGGAGCAGTGGTATATATCGGCATATTGCCCGGCAAAATCAACTTCTTCAACAGTAAGCTATCCGCTGAAAAATAAAGTAACAGTCGGAACGCAGGGCAGTGTTAACCAGGAGGCTGTTGCAGATATTCTTGAAGAAATCGCAAAGAACAGCAATGCGGATGTTGCTGATGAGACGATAATAAAGAATATATACGGTTCTGATTTGAATTATGATGCAAATACATATAAATATTCACAGCTTGCACGTATAGATATTAACACGCAGGGTTATGTTACTTCGATTATTCCGGTATCGGATAAAATAGGTGATACAAACTCAAATGAATCTGAGGTTATAAAGTGCAAGGAGTTGGCTAAGTATAAGTACAATTCAGGCACATTCTCAAACGGAAACTCAAAGTTCTCGGTTAATTCATCGAGTGTGATTCTATATGTTCCTGGTGATCGTTCAAAATCAGGCTTTGCAAAGAAAACTTCAAGTTCATTTGAACAGAATAGTTCATATTATGTTGAAGCATATGACTTAAATGACTCAAATGTTGCCAATTTGGTTATTTACTATGGCAAGAGCGGAAAAATTACCGAAGTTACAAGATCTACCGCGTTTTCAATAATTACAAACAGACCGGAAGAATTCTATAACTCCGATAAAGATGAAACAACGCTGCAGCTTACAGTATTCCCGAGTTCGGGAGATGCCGAAAAGAAGTGGACTGTTGCCGAGGCTGATGAATTTGCAGACTGTGAAATAGGTGACGTTATACAGTTTGGATATGACCAGGATAATTATGCTACACAGAGAGCAAATTGTGTTCTTTTCAGAGATATTAAGCCGGAATTGGATAAAAAGACCTATGACTGGACAAATGAGGATAAGTTTGATTACAGATTTAAAAATGAAACAACCAACCAGGAAGCGTACGGTACAGTCTATCGTTCAAGAGCTGCAATGTATAATGTAGTGCAGGTGCTGGATGATGATACAAAATTGTATGTAACGAAGAATGGCTTTGACAGTGAGGGTAAACTGGTAGATGAAAATTCATATGACGAAATTCACATGAATTCTTCAACAAAGTTTATTCGTATGAAATCTGATCGCAAGGGATTCTCAAAGTATGCAGAGGATACCGAAGCAGCTCTGACATATCTTGATTTAAAAGATGTAAAGAATTATGGTTTGGATTGCTCTAAGATACTTGTTTTATCCAAGGACGGATTAGCAAGAATGATTGTAATTTATGAATAATATTCATTAGTTAAAAAAACCAGTGCGGCAGTTTTAAACTGCCGCACTGGTTTTTTTGAAGTAAATCCTTTTAGTCGTGAATTTCAGAAGTATCACGCGTCACATCTTTAAGCCATTTAAAAGATTTATATCTTGTAAAGGTAAACGGGAGCTTTATAAGCTCATCGCTTGTCAAAATCACATAAACAGCGATAACCGGCAATTTTAAAATAAATGCTGCCACTGCGCCGAGAGGTATTGCCATAAGCCATAGAGTGCCGCTGTCAAGAAACAATCCGAATTTCGTATCGCCGCCGGCTCGGAAAACTCCTACGATAAGCACCGTATTAACTCCGGATGCTATAACAAAGTACGACATAACATACATCATTCCGCTGAGGTAGTCGTTTGCCTGGTCGCCGAGTGACATAAAGCTTTTAATTATAGGAGAAACACCTAGAACCACAAGCGCACCGCCGAGACCGAGAAGAAATGTGATTTTTATAAAGCGCACCGAATAAACCTTGGCGTAATCCTTTTTACCCTCGCCGATAGCTTTGCCGAGCATTATTGCAGTAGCGTTTGCAACGCCGAAAATCACAACCATGGCAAGCTGACGAACCACCTGAACTACCGAATTTGCCGCCACGGCGGATTTGCCTAAATGGCCGATTATTGCGGTTATCATTGAAATTCCGCTTCCCCATAAAAGCTCGTTCGCGGCTACGGGAACAGCATATTTAACAAAATCAGATACAAGAATTTTTTCTGTATGTGCTAAATATTTACCTTTTATGCGGACTGTTTTGTTTACCTTGAACGCGTAAAAAATCATTATGAAAAATTCGCAGTAGCGAGCTATTGCGGTAGCGATTGCCGCACCGCGCACACCGAGAGCCGGAACACCGCATAATCCGAATATAAATACAGCGTTAAGGGTTATATTTACAAACAGCGAGATTGTGTAAATAACCGTTGAGATTATAACACGTTCCACACTGCGCATAACATTCAGATACACCATTGTTGCCGCAGCCGGAATATAGGCAATTGCAACAATACGCATATATTGAGCACCCTGTTCGATAACGTCTGCCTCGGAGGAGAAAATGTGCATAAGCTGTACAGGGAAAATAAGAGCGGCAGCGGTAAACACAGCGGCAATAGATACAGCCCAGCGCATGGCAAGCCCGAGAACTTTTTCGATTGTTACGGCGTCGCCTTTTCCCCAATACTGTGAGGTAAGTACAGCAGCTCCTGAGGTTAGCCCGAAGAACAGGAGCGTCATTATAAAATATATCTGTCCGGCAAGAGAAGCTGCCGAAATTGCTGCTTCGTCGAGTTTTCCGAGCATAAGAACGTCTGCTGCCTGCACTCCGACATTTATGAGATTTTGCAGCGCCATAGGGATAACAAGTGCAATAACCGTTTTATAAAAATGTTGTTTTTCTTCTTTTGAGTTAATTGTAGCCATAGCTGTAAGCTTCCTTTCATATTTTTTTAAACAGTTAACTGACATTATAACAGTTTTAACCGCATTTGTAAAGAGTATTTTAAAAATATCTTGACAAATGCGGAAGTTTTGTACAATATAATGAATAAAGAATACTATAACACCTCAAAAACCACATAAAACCTAACTAATTCAGCATTTTATCAAAAAAAAATCACATAAATTGTGATAAAAACACCCAAAAGTGTCGGAAAAGTACAGAAACATAGTAGGTGCAAGTGCAGAAATTCAGTTTATTTCTTAATTATTCCTACACACTGCACCTAAAACGGCAAGCTTATGGGCTTTGCAGTTTCTATGATACATAAATATACTACCGCAAAAGCGCATACACCTCATTACGAAGCTCGTGGTCACAGTCGAACAATCCGCGGATTGCGCTGGTTCGCGTTTTTGCACCGCGTGATTTGATTCCCCGTGCGGTCATGCAGCTGTGTTCACCCTCGATTATTACGATTACGTCCTCTGTTCCGCAGACCTTTTGCATAATTTCCGCAATGTCTGCACATATACGCTCCTGGAGCTGCAAACGCTTGCACACCATATCGCATATCCGTGCGATTTTTGAAAGACCGATAACTTTTCCATTAGGTATATATGCCACGTGACATTTCATGTTATACATAAGCGCAAGGTGGTGTTCACACCAGCTGAAACACTCTATATCCTTTACCAGAACAAGGTCGCGCGATTTTTCCTGTTCAAAGCATTTATTAAACATCTGTGCAATCTCGTCATTCGTATAACGCATACCCTCAAAAATTTCGTCATACATACGTGCAACGCGGTCGGGAGTGCCTATAAGCCCTTCACGTTCGGGATTGTCACCTAAGGCTTCAATGATGAGTCTGACAGCCTGTTCTATTTTTTTGTGGTCAAATTCGGGTTTCATTATTGTATCCTCCTGATTTATACGCCCCGTTTTTCGGGATCCCACACAATTTTATGGAGCTGCACCTGAAATTTTGCGTCCTTCATTACGGGTGTGTTAAGAATTATATCAACAAGCTTTTCCGCACTGTATTCGCCGTATACTGTTCCGACATAAATATGCGGCATAACATCATAAAAGCTATCGAGCTTTTTTAAAATGTCAACCATAAGCGATGCGTCCTCATCAGTGCCTACAACGAATTTTATAACATCGCACGGGCGAAGCGAGAGAAAATTATTCCAAATCATTTTTTCTGTCATTCCGCAGGACGGAAGTTTATAGTCGATTGTGTAAAAAAGCTTATCTGTATTTTGCAGCTTTTTTGAAAACTCACAAATATCAACTGCTCCGTTTGTTTCAATGTTCACTTCATAGCCGTCCGAGAGCAAACGGTTTGTAAGTATATCTGCATTTGGATGAATAAGAGGTTCGCCGCCGGTAAGCGTTACGCGTTTATAGCGCAGATTAAGCTTTGAAATAATCTCATCAACATTCATTTCCGTATATTCGCACGGTACGCCCGAATCAAACAGGGAATACAGCGTATCACAGTAGGAACAATGCAGATTGCAGCCGGCAAGTCTTATAAAAGAACACGGCTGACCGCTGCGAAGTCCCTCACCGTCAATACTGTCAAAAATTTCAATTACTTTCATAAAAGTGTCGCCCCACAATTGTCTTTGATATAGCTTGCCACATTGTCTGCGCTTTCTTGTACATCAACACGATAGCAACGGGGGGCGAGTATATCGCAGATATATTTTGCAAGATTTTCCGCTGTCGGGTTAAAGTCAACCACATCGTTTATAACCTTGTGATCTAATTTATCGAGAATTTCATGCTTTATATGAGTAAAATCCATAACCATACCGTTATTATCAAGTTTTTCGCTTCTGAGATACACATCTATTATCCAGTTATGACCATGGAGATTGGTACACTTTGACGGATAATCCAAAATAAGCTTGTGCGCAGCGCTTATTTCAAGTCGTTTTCTTACCTCGTACATTTAAAAATCCTTTCCGCTGTTCTTTTCAGCCATATATTCGTCATAGCCTCTTTTTCTTAAAAAGCACGCGGGGCAGTCGCCGCAGCCTGTGCCTTTTATACCATTATAGCAAGTGAGCGTATCGTTATATATTGTATCAAGCGCGCCGAGCTTGTCCGCAAGCTCCCAGGTCTGCGCCTTTGTAAGCCACATAAGCGGCGTATGAATTACAAAATTGTATTCCATGGCAAGATTGAGCGTTACGTTAAGCGATTTGATAAATATATCACGGCAGTCGGGATAACCAGAAAAATCCGTTTCGCAGACTCCCGTAACAATTTCCGTTATGCCGTGTGTTTTTGCGTATATTGCCGCATAGCTTAAAAACAGCATATTCCGTCCCTCAACAAACGTGTTGGGAGGTGCACCCTCCGGCTTTGTTTTTTCAACGGGTATATCGGAGCGAGTAAGAGAATTGGCGCTCAGTTGATTTATAATCGGAGTGTCTATAACCTCAAACTGTATTCCTGTTTTTTTGCATATTTCCTTTGCACACACAAGCTCGGCTTTGTGACGCTGACCGTAATCAAAACCGATTGCGAATACATTTTCCTTTCCGAAACGGTCAATTGCCCAAAACATACACGTTGTGCTGTCCTGTCCGCCGGATAATACTATTAATGCTTTTTTCATAAAATCATCGCCTTTATATATTTTTTAATTGAGAAAACAAGCGTTCCCCCGCAATTTGTTCATATTTGGTACCGGGCTGTCCGTAATTCGCAAACGGATAGATGGAAATTCCGCCGCGCGGTGTAAACACGCCTTTGACTTCAAGGTATTTCGGTTCCATAAGCTTTACGAGGTCTTTCATAATAATGTTTATGCAGTCCTCGTGAAAATCACCTTGGTTACGAAAGCTGAACAGATACAGCTTCAATGATTTGGACTCAACCATTTTTATATTCGGTATATAATTTATTTTAACTTCCGCAAAGTCGGGCTGACCCGTAATAGGGCAGAGCGATGTAAATTCCGGACAGTTAAAGGTTACCATGTAATCATTGTCCGGATGCTTGTTAACGAATGTTTCAAGCACATCGGGCGCATATTTGTCCGAATAAACGGTTTTTTTGTTACCCAGAAGCGAAAGCCCCAGGCGTTCTTCTTCATTTCTCGGCATATAAAATCTCCTCATTTCAACATACTTTATTAATTATATCACAAACATTATCATTTGTGAAGTGAAATTTTGAACAAAAATATATCAAAAAAACAAAAGAGCATTTTACAACGAAAATAGCATAATAATACATTGACTGTCCCCAAATAAAATGTTATAATAACCGCAGGAGGTCTGACATTTATGGAAAAGTTTTTCGGGTATGATTTCAATATAAATAAAATAGCGCTTGCGTGCTATGTTCCGAAAGGCGAGGGTGATGCGGTTCATATGAACAGAGCGTCGCACGGTTTGGCGCTGCATATGTCCGGCAATAAAAAATACACCTTTGAAGATAAAAACATACTTTATACAGGTAAAAACGATATTATCTTCATGCCGGAACATTCCAATTATGTGGTAGAGGCGCAATGCCCGGGGGATTGCTACGCAATAAATTTCAAGATTGCGGACGAGGTTTCTTTTGAACCGTTTGTTTTGAACACAGGCGATTTGGTGACGGATAAATTTAAGGCGGCTGAAAAGGTATTTCGTTTAAAATCATCGGGATATGAAATGCAGTGCAAGGCAAATCTGTATTCCGTAATCTGTTCAATGCTCGGCGAATATGAAAAGAAGTATATTCCAAAAAGCACGGAGAAAATTATAGAGCCTGCAATAGAATATATTCACAGAAATTATACATCGGAAAACATAAGCGTCGAACATCTTGCAAAATTATGCGGAATAAGCACAACATATTTAAGAAACATTTTTTTGAAATGCAAAAATGTCACGCCGATAAAATACATAAACGACCTCAAACTTTCAAGAGCAAAAGAGCTTATCATATCGGATTACTATTCAATTCCAAAAATTTCTGAGCTTTCGGGATTCGGCGACGAAAGCTATTTTTGTCGTTATTTCAAAAAAATGACAGGGATGACAGCGACTAAATACAGGCAGAGCATATTGGAGCAGGACAGATAAGTCAGCGTCTTTCAGTGACTTCGTTTATAATGTACGCACGGGTGGATTTTTGGTATTGCAGCAGCGAAATGGAGGATTAATATGAATATACAGATATTCGGTACAAAAAAATGTAATGACACGAAAAAAGCCGAAAGATATTTTAAGGAGCGAAGAATTAAGTATCAGTTTATTGATATGAAAGAAAAGGGTATGAGTAAGGGAGAGTTCAACTCGGTTGCCGCGGCAAACGGCGGTCTTGAAAATATGATTAACTGGGAGGGCAGGGATAAGGACACACTTGCACTTATCAAATATATCACAGATGAAGAAAAGCTTGAAAAAGTACTGGATAATCCGCAGGTAATCAAAACTCCGGTAGTCAGAAACGGTAAGCAGTCAACGCTCGGTTATAAGCCGGAGATATGGAAAGGCTGGAGCTGACAGAAGGAAATAATAATGATCATTAAAACACGCTATATCAGAAATCTCAAATATTTTGTACCTGTCTTTGTTAAGGAGACGCTTTTGCTTTTTCTGCAATAAGTTCATCACGGTGTACGGGCTTCAAAATAAGCGTATATACATTTTGGACGACTACTCTGTAAACGTATTTAAACCGCAGAAAACCGGTTATACCAAGAAAAAAACGAAAGATAACAGACGTAAATCTGTTTTGTTCGCTGCTTATTAAAATATGGTACTCATATTACTGCGGTTTACGAAAAATTTTCGTGAACCGCAGCATTTGTCAGCTGTATATTTTTGCTCTTTCAAGCAGACGGTAAATTGCATTGCCGCCGGGGAGCATTTTAATCTCGTTTTCCGAAAGAATTTTTAATGCAAGCACAAGTATAAGGTAAACTGCGGCGGCAAATGCGATAGCAAGAAGCGTTGAAACAATATTTGATCCGATAACAGCCATAAACAGCTTATAAGCCGCCCATGCTGTTATACCCATGATACCGCCCGCTATAAGCGGTTTTATGACATATTTACTTATTGACATTTTAAGAGATACGTACTTCGAAAGCACGATAAAGCTTATGAGAAACGCCGTAGCCTGGCAGGCAATGGAGCTTATTGCCGCGCCATAGATGTTGATTGACGGCTGACGTATCAGAATGATGTTCAATATGACCTTTACCACACATCCGGCGAGTATGCTTATTGCAGGAACAAAGACTTTTCCTATCCCTTGGAGAGCTCCCGACATTGTCTGCGACAGTGCGCTGAAAATCAGAGACACAGACATTATTGCCAAAAGGTCATAGCCTTCGACGGCTTTGGGGTAAATTACCATATATATAGGTCTTGCAAGCGCTATAAAACCGATACAGCACGGCATGATAAGCAATATTGAAATTAAGAACGAATATATAATTTTCTCCGACGCTTCTTTTCTGTCGCCCAATGCAAGCGCACTTGCAATGGACGGAACAAGAACCGTTGCAAAAGCAATATTCAGAGCAAGTGGCATATTTATAAGAGTATCGCTTTTTGAGAGCATTCCCGAAAGCCTTAAAGCCTCACTGTTGAGCTGCTTTGCCGTGGGATTGAAAATTGCGGCAGTGTTTCCGTGCGCAGGAATACAGGCGGAAAAAGCAATTTCAATGTTACGCGTAATTGTTGCAAGGTCTACGACGCGGTTTACGGCGGTTATAATCGACGCAAGAGAAATCGGTATGGAAAGCATAAGAACCGATTTCATTATTTTTCCGGTTGATTCATGCAGCGATTCAACAGCTGTAATACGAACCTTTTCCATTATGCCGCTCTTGCGTTTAAGGTAAAATGCCGCAAGATACAGAAACGAGAACAGCGTTGCAAGGGAAGACGCAGCATTTGCCCATGCGGCAAGAATTTCGGGAGATGTTTTCGGCGGATTTCCCGTGTACATATCTCCGCGGCAAAGAAAAGCAATTCTGCTTACAAATTCCATAATTGCAGGCATATTGTCAACGGCAAGCAATACCAGAACAATAGTAAACGTGCATTTGAATACCTGTTCAAACATCTGCGAGCGGCTTGATGCATGCATATTGTTAAGCCCCTGAAAATATCCTCGGATAACCGAGGAAATACATACGAAAAATATGGACGGTGCAAGTGCGCGCATTACATACTGCGCTCCGTCCATATGAAGTATATGTACGGCAACAAAATCCGCACCAAAAAATAAAAATGCGGAGCATACAAGCCCTATAACCGTAAAAAGCAAAAACGCCGATTTAAAAATATTGTGAGCTCCTTTGTAATCTTCAAGCGCTGCACGTTCCGAAACCATTTTTGCGATTGCATTCGGTATTCCGACAGAGGAAAGCGCCAGAAGTACGGTATATACCTGAAATCCGGCATTGTAGAAGCCGTTGCCGACATCTCCAAAACCGTCAATGTTTGTAATAACTATTCTGTATACCATACCGAGCAGCTTGACCATAATCTGCGCAAATAAAATAATAACCACATTCATCATAAACGATTGCGACTTATCTTTGAGCTTATTCATAAAATCTCCATTCCGCCGCTCTGCAACGGCACAAAATATATAGTATCTATCTATACTATTATAAGCTATTTTCGGAAATTATCAAGTATTGTTACACAAAATTAATATTACAAAAAAACAGCGCCTGTGCGGAATTAAAAAGGAGTACATTAATATTTGTCGGATTTATTCAAAATAACTATTGAAATAAGAAGAGTTTTATAGTATAATAGCTATATTAAGATGGTAGAGGAGTACTGCAAGATGTATTGCAAAAACTGCGGCAGGGAACTGAAAGACGGTGTGCGTTTCTGTGACAGATGCGGTAAATCGGTAAGACAGTCAAACCAGACGGAGCGTGCGGCACGGCTTAAAGAAATCGAAGCGTTAAAGGAAGAACGGCTTACGCGCAAGAAAAAGCTTGCCGATATGGAAGCGGAAAAACGTGAACATAAGAAAAAAAAGCAGCAGGCGAGAAAGCTGCCCCGCAATAACAGACTTATATATGCGGCGGCATTTGTTTTGATATTGCTTGCGTCTGCGATAATATCGTATATAATAACGGACTATAAAAACCAAAATGCAGGATACAGAACCAGAGACGAGTCGATAGAACTCAATTCAACACCGGTTCCGACCATACAGGCGGCAGCGGAAACAGCGTCTCCGTCACCGTCGGTATTGCCTACGGTAGCGCCGGAGGTGGAGAATACCGATCCGGTGAACAGTGACGGTTACAGAGAGTTTACGGTGGATAATAACCTTAAATGTCCGTATCCGACTGTATTTATAAAAAAGAGTGCAGAGGGGAATACGCGGCTTAATCTGATGGATCAGACGGGCGGTGCGACGCTGACCTTAAAGGAGGATAGGGCAAGCGGTACGAAAGCGGCAGAACTTATGAAGGAGTATGCCCAGACTCTCGGCGGCACAACCACCTATTCGCTTGCCGGAGATAACTGGTACGGTATTACCGTTACGAAGAACACGATGGTTTATCATAGAAAATGCGTCATTGACGGAGGAAAATCCTATTACTACGATTTTCAGTATGACAAAAACTCCGTATCGGCGGCAGAGTATGACACATATATCAATTATATGGATAAAGCATTCAGCCCGCAATAGCCTTGCAGCCGAGCGCAATTATTGCCGCCAGTGATACGATAAGACACAGCATAAGAGATTTCTTGCCCTTTTGAGCGGATTTGTAATAAATCTGCTCATTTTTTTTCATGTTTTCAATATAATCCGTAACGATTTTTTCGGCGTCGGCAATAACCTTGCTTTCAAGCCGCGGATTGTAGTCCTTCAATACGATTATTGCCTCACAGATGTATGGCGAGGACAGATTGTTAAGTATAACTACCTTTTTTGTGATATCTTTCACTGATTTTAGCTCCCTTCGTTTATGTTTCTTTCTAATTATTTCCTTAATTAATAAAATTTATACCATCAGCGTGTGTAATAAATGAAAATCAAGTGTAACAAATTTGTAACAAAAGCTTGACATTGTAACAATTTTGTAGTATAATACCATGAAAGCAAAGGATTAACATGAAAAATGCACTGCAGATCTCAGTAATGCAATTCGCTGTACTTTTTTCTGTTATGATTTGTGCCGCGTATGGCGGGGAATGGAGATTTTTTTTATGAACACACAAAGAAAAAAGCTTATAATTGCCGGAATTGAAAAACGACGGCTTGAAAAAAAGCGCAGAAGAATGAGAAGAAAAATAACGGCGCTTGTAACGCTGGCAGCCATATGTACTGTTTCATTCGGTGCGGTATACAATGCAAGCGCAAAGGAAATCACCGTTACGGAAATAAATGAATTTGAGGGAACAAATGAAACCGTAGTCGTAAAAACACGCTCCGAAAGTGTCGGAGAGGTAATTGAGCAGTCGGGATACACGGTGGGCGAGCTGGATAAGCTTAATAAGCCGGCGGACGAGAAAGTGTCAGACAATGATGATATTGTAATAAAGCGAGGTAAGCAGATAACTATTAAATCAAACGATACGGAACATGTAGCAAACATCACAACGGCAAATGCTGCGGACGCTTTGGTAGAGGCAGGATTTATTCCGGGAGAATATGATGAGATAACAACGGACGGCGGGGATTTGTCACAAAGCAGCGTAATTGAGGTTGTATCGGTGAATACCGTTGAAGAAACGGAGGAAAGTGAGATTAAGTATCAGACGGAATATACTGAAGACTCAAGCATGGCAAAAGGTCAGACAAAGGTTGTCAGCGAGGGACAGACAGGCGTAATTTCAACCACCTATAAGGTTCTTTACAAAAACGGCAGCGAGGTATCGCGCGAAGCAATAAGCGAGGACGTTGTAATTCCGGTGAAAAATAAGGTAATTGCAAAAGGTACGGCACAGGGTACTTCAAAAAATGCGGAAAGGACTGCCGGGGCGTCTAAATCTGCCACAGATACGGGAAAAACAATAAACGGCATGGCATATTCAAAGAAAATCACAATGACTGCAACCGCATATTCCACATCACCGTCAGAGAACGGCGGATACAGCGTATCGGCAATGGGAAATCCTCTGGGGTTTGGTATAGTTGCTGTTGATCCGAGCGTTGTGCCTTTGGGTTCAAAGGTTTATATTGAAGGCACCGACGGCAGCTGGTCATACGGCATGGCAAGCGCAGAGGACACAGGGGGCGCAATTAAAGGCAATAAAATTGATTTATGCTATAACGGCTCTGTAAGTCAGGTAAACAAATTCGGAAGAAGAAGCTGTAATGTGTATATATTAAAATAAAATTTAAACGAATTGCATAGTTTTATGTAATTCGTTTAAATTTTGGCTTTTTTATAAAAAAGGCTTGACAGAAAAACAAATATGTGGTAATATATTAAAAGTGGTCTGAGGATCACATCCGCGCCAGTAGCTCAGTTGGATAGAGTGACTGGCTACGAACCAGTAGGTCGGGGGTTCGAGCCCCTCCTGGCGCACCATAGGTCAACAATAAAGTTGATACAAGAAAAATCGCTTGATTTCAAGCGATTTTTTGCATTTCAGTCCAAATTTTGTGCCTATCGAACAACCAATTGGCAACGGGAGAGTTGCGCTTTATACCCCCTTGCACACAATTTGGCAAAATAGCGGCGGTTTCAAGGTGCTTTGCCCCCCCTCTGGTATTGCTTGAACTCTGCGGATATACCAGGCAGTAGATCATATTTCCGGTACGGTAAGTGCTGACGTGTCTGCCAGACGCAACAGTACGTTTTTCGCCGCCGGATTCCACATACAGCTCCATAAAATCCTTCGTATAATCATCATCGTAAAGCGTGTATTCTCTCTTTATTTGGTAGGACTTATATTTGCTCAACCATTTGGTAATATTATATGTGATCAATAGGGTATTGCGAAGGCGAAAATCCGCTTTGCTTTTTGAACACGTTTGAAAAGTAATAGGTGTTGGAAAAACCGCACATTTCTGCAATTTCCGAAACTGACCGACGGTTTGTGACAAGCAGTTCTTTGGCATAATCAATTCGCATCTTTGTCACAAACCTCACCGGTGACATTTTAAATGTCTTTTTGAACAATTCGCTGAAATATGCATATTCCAGTCCGGTGGCATGGCAAAGCTCCTTGTAGTTAAAATCCGGGTTTTTATAATTTTTCATAATGTATTCGTGTGCCTTTTGCATATGCTCTTTTTGCATGCCGGATAAATAAAAACGCTGCTGTTTCTGAAAAAACGATATAATATCATAGAATATCATCATTGAAGAAGCGTAATATCCAACACTTTTTTTCTGCCATGTATTGAAAAGCTTTATAAATTTGTCTTTCAGGATTTCGTTGTTAAGCAGTCCTATTGCATGCTCCGGCATTGGAGAATCGGTATCGAAGTAAACATCGATGCAGGAGGCATATTCGGAAAGATGCTGCACCGTATACCTGCCGCGCGACTGCCCTTTGGGAATATAGCGTATGGAACCGGCACAGTCATGGATTTCAACTCCATCAACAATAGTGGTATTCTCACCGGATAAATAAAATACAATTTCGTAGGTCTTGAAAAAAGTTCCGTATTCTTTGGTGCTTAACGGCTTTGCGAATCTGCTGTATTTTTCAACAGAATAAATTTTATTTATATGGATTGCTTCATAATCAAACAAATTCATAGATGCTCACCTCAAAAACCTTAATTGAATTAATTATAACACATATAATTATTTTTTGCAATACAAAAATAATTACCATAACAAATTATAAAACCATAATAATTTCTATTTACTATTAAACGATTTTTGATATAATAGATGTGAACGGAGGTAAACCATGAAAGCTACAATATTTGACATACAGAGAAATTCTTTTGTTGACGGACCGGGTATAAGAACAACAGTATTTTTTAAAGGCTGTAATCTGCGCTGTAAATGGTGTCATAATCCCGAAAGTCAGTCAGCACAAAAGCAAATGATGTATTATAAGGATAAATGTATCGGCTGCGGAAAATGCGCCGAAGTTTGCCCAAATCAATTTAAAAAATGCGATTTTTGCGGCAAGTGTGAGCTTTATTGCCCTGCGAACGCAAGAAAAGTGTGCGGCAAGGAATACAGTATTGATGAGGTTTTTAATGAAATCGCAAAGGATAAAATGTTCTATGACAATTCCGGCGGTGGTGCAACCTTTTCGGGCGGCGAATGTATGCTGCAAGCAGATTTTTTGTGTGAAATTCTAAAAAAATGCCGTGAGAACGGTATACATACGGCAATCGATACTGCCGGAAATGTTCCGTGGGAATATTTTGAAAGCGTTCTTCCCTATACAGATATGTTTTTATATGATGTAAAGGCATTTTCAGAGGATTTGCATAAACAGGGAACGGGTGTTTCAAATAAATTAATTCTTGAAAATCTCCTGCGCCTTTCGGGCAAATGCGATATTATCGTAAGAATCCCCGTTATAGGCGGTTTTAACGATGACAAAGCAGAACTTCGACAAATTGCAGGATTTTTGAAAAAGATAAAATGTATTAAAAAAGAGCCTTTGCCATATCACAGCATGGGTGAACATAAATATGACGCACTCGGAATAAAAAACAAAAAATACAGTGCTCCTTGTAAAGATAAAATAAAAGAAATAAAGAAAATATTGGAGGATTAGGAACATGAAATTAAGGTCAAAAAATATAATTGTTACAGGCGGCGGAAGCGGCATAGGTAAAGCTGTTGCAAAAAGACTTGCAAAAGAAAATATTAATGTCATAATTTGCGGAAGAAATAAAGAAAAATTAGAAAAAGCAAAAGAAGACATCAATTCAGAAAATGTTTTTGCGATGATCTGGGATATATCCGATATATCGGTATTTAATGCAAAAATAAATCAGGCGGAGGAGCTTATCAGCAGCAAAATCGGTGGCTTTGTGAACGCTGCGGCGATAGGGAGCAATCAATGTACAAAGCGAGGGTATGAGCCGTGGGATATAACCGAAGAAGAGTGGGATTGTATGTCCGACATAAATTTTAAAGCCGCTTTTTTTACAATGCGGAACGAAATAGATTATATGCTTAAAAATCACATTTGCGGAAACATACTGAATATTGCTTCCAATGCGGCATGTATGGATATAACAGGTTCTTATGGTGCGGCAAAACTAAGCATTGTAAAATGGACAAGGGCATTTGCAAAGCGATATGGACATAACGGAATAATTATAAACGGAATAGCTCCCGGTGCTACATACACGCCAATGATAAGTGACTATGCTCATGACATTAACCAGAAATACGAGCGGCACGCAATAGGAAGATTTATTCGCGCGGAAGAAATCGCAGAACTGGCATATTATCTCATGAGCGATTACGGTGAAATTATATGCGGGCATACCGTTGTGGCAGACGGCGGAGACAATGCCGCAACTTTATAAAAATATTTAAAGATTATAAATAATTAAAAAGTGAGGAATTGACATGAATCAAAGAATTAAAAAACTTACGGAACTTACACTGAACGGAGATATGTATGTTTCTCCGGTGAAAACGGAGTTTGACAGGGAGGATTTATTCCTTTCAAAAACGGACAGAGAGGTCAAACGTCTTTGCGAATATATCAAAAATCAGCAGCCGAAGCTGAGTGAATATTCAAAAATGACAGGATTTTTCAGATGCGATGGCAGTGTTGTCGGTGATGCATTTACACGTGTCGGACATAAGGCAACAGAGGAGGCTTTGAATAATTTTTACGTGAAGCCTATTGATAACCTGTCGACTATGGAGTGGCAGCACGCAACGGCTGACTATAAAAAAGTTTTGGAAAAAGGCATCAAAGGCATAATCGGTGAAATAGATGAATCGCTGAAAATTCATAAAAAACAAGAGGAAACAGAATTTTTAAACGGTATAAAAAAGGTTGCCGAAGCACTCATAGAATGGGCGCATATATGCTCGCAAAAGGCGTCAAAGCTGGCAGAGGAGGTTACGGATACGGAGCATAAGGAAAATCTTATTCGGCTCTCGAAAGCGCTGCTCAATGTGCCGGAAAATAAACCGTCGGGATTTTATGAAGCAGTGCTTTCAATTTATGTATGTTTCAGTGCAGACCCCGACAGCGTGGGAACTCTCGACAGGTATCTGACGCCGTTTTACAGATACGATATTGAAAACGGAATTATCACCAGTGAAGAAGCAAAAGAGTACCTGCAAGAGCTGTTTTTGATGATTCAGGCGGCGACAAATGCAGGAAATGTCAACTTTACACGCGGCGGCGAATCGCATTTTTGCATAGGAGGTTATTTGGCGGACGGAAGCGACGGTTTTAACGAGGTGTCGTATCTTATTGTGGAAAGCCTTATGGAGCTGCCGACTTACATACCGCAGGTGACTTTGCGTTGGACTGAAAAAACGCCGCATGAAGTGCTGCGGTTTATGATGAACGCCGAGAGAAACGACAAAAATAAACGAATTGCCTTTACCAATGATGAAAAAAGAATAAAATGCTATACGGAAATTTGCGGTATTCCGTTTGAACGTGCTGTTTCATACACAATGGTAGGCTGTAACGAGCCGGCATTTCTGGGAGCAATTACTGGCAGCAATTCAAAGGGAAATATTTTAAAACCGATTGAAACGCTGTTTCATGAAAAATCGGAAAGCATAATCAATGCAAAGAGCTTTGATGAATTTTACGGAATTTTTGAAAAAGAGCTGTTTTCGGATTTAAAGAAAATTTATGACTATGATGACAAATATAATCTTCTTCGAGCAAGAGATATAAACTATCTTTCGAGCTTGTTTTTTAACGGCTGCATAGAAAACTCAAAAAGTCTTACGCAGGGCGGAGGAGATGTCGTTATAGCATCCCCTATGCTGATAGGCGTAACCAATGTTATAGATTCGCTTATTACGGTAAAGCAGTTTGTTTTTGATGAAAAGATATTTGCTATGCAGAATCTTGTCGATGCACTTAAAGCAGACTGGCACGGTTATGAGGATTTGCGGACGGTGATTATTAAAAAGGGAAAGTTTTTCGGCAATGACGATGCTTTGTCAAATTCTGTGGCGCAGAGACTGTACGAAAGCTTTTACAATTACTTAAAAGATAAGCGAAACGTATTCGGCTATCATTGGCTTATAGGCGATTTGCTGGGATATAATGAACATCATAAATGGTTCGGTGAGAAAACAAAGTCAACTCCGGACGGAAGATTTGCGGGGGATTTATTAAAATTCGGCATAGGTCAGAGCGAGGGGCGTGACAGAAACGGGCTTACCGCGCTGCTAAACTCAATTGCATTGCTTGATAAAAACGCAATTTCATGCGGTTCTACCGTTACGAATATTTCGTTGGATGAGCAGCTCATAAAAAATGACGAATACTTTGAAAAAACGATTGATATGTTTGAAACATATTTTAAAAACGGCGGAGTACATTTTCAGCTTACGTACGTTTCAAAGGAGGATTTGCTTGCCGCAAAGGAAAATCCGGAAAATTACGGTAATCTGCGTGTAAGAGTGACGGGATTTTCGGATTATTTTGTAAAGCTTAAAGACAGTATTCAGAATGATATTATAGAAAGGACAGTACAGAAAAAATGAAATATCCAATACATAATTATGTGCAATCGCACAGAGACGAGATTATAGATATGCTGAAAGAACTTGTAAAAATTCCATCGGTTCAGTCGGCGCCGGAGGAGGGGCGCCGTTCGGCAGGGCATGTGCGGAGGTTCTGGAATACGTAAAATCCTGCTGGCAGAAAAACGGCTTTGACACGGAGCTTCATCGGGACGGCGGTTATTTGCTGTCATATTACGGTGACGGAAAGAAAAGCATCGGCTTGTTTTCACATGCCAATGTGGTAAGCGTATCGGACGATTGGATATTTACAGAGCCGTTTGATATGATTGAAAAGGACGGCTGTTTAATCGGACGCGGTGTGTCGGATGATAAAGCGGCGATTGTCATTTCGCTGTATTGCGCAAAAATGCTTAAAGAGCTTAATATTCCTTTTAATTCAAAGCTTGTTGTATTTACGGGTGCAAATGAAGAAACCGGAATGGCGGATATTAAGAATTACGTCAATGAAAATACACCGCCGGATTTTGCGTTGGTAACGGACTGCGCATTCCCGATTTATAGGGGAGATAAGGGGATTTTGCAGTTTGAGGCAATGTCAGATACGCCATTTAAAGAAATTGAGGATTTTTCGGGCGGTAAGGATATAAATATCACGCTCGGAAAAGCAACGGCAAAAATAAACGGCAATGAGATAACCGAAACAGGTGTGTCGTGCCACGGCGCACTGCCGGAGGGGTCGGTGAATGGAGGATATTTGCTTGCAAAACGGCTTTGCGGTAAAAATTCGCTGTACAAAGAGGATATGGAGCAGATGAAGTTTATTGAACGGCTGTTGGAGAAATATTACGGCGAAGTTTTCGGAATAGAAGGAAAAGATAAGGTTTTCGGAAAGCTGACGTGTTCAAACGGCATTATAAGAACCGAAAAAGGAAAACCTGCTCTTACGTTTGATGTAAGATACGGATTGGATACGGATTATGAAAATATCAAAAACAAAATCAGTGAATTTTTCGGACAAAACGGCTGGTCGGTAAGAATTATTACGGAAAAATGTCCGTATATAATTTCGGAGGATAACGTATATCTGCAAAGCTGTCTGAAAGCATATAAGGAATTTTGCAAAACAGATGACGCGCCGATATACATTAATGCAGGTGCAACATACGCGGGCGCGCTGCCGTGCGCAATTGAAACCGGAAGTGATTTATACGGCGGAAAACCCGACGGTATGCCTGAGGGACACGGAAATGCACATCAGCCCGATGAGTGCATAAATGAGGACGGTTTTTTAAAGGCAATGGAGCTGATACTGCATATGGTACTTGAATGTGATGCCGAACACGGCAAAGCGTGATGCGCTTATTTTAATGTTCAGATATGTAAAAAAACAGGAGTAACAAAGAAATTTGTTGCTCCTGTTTATATTTTCAATTCTGTTTTAATGCTGCTTTTATATTCTCTGGGTGATTGATCGATAAAAGCCTTAAAGGTACATCTAAAATATGACGAAGAAATAGCCGAGTTTTTTGGCTATTTCTTCAATGGACAAATCGGATATAAGTAACATTTTTTCTGCATTTCTGATACAAACACGGTTTTTGTATTAAATCAGAGTAATGCCTGTTGCTTTTTAAATACCGTAAAAAAACTTGATGGCGAACATTGGCAATTGTTGCAAGGTATTGAATTATTATGTTAATGAGGGATCGAGCTTGATACTGAGACGATTATACCGCCGATACGAAAAAAAGAAAAAGATCATTATGTATGGCGACTCGATAAGCAGGGTTAATCTTGTTGTTACAGCCTTCGGTGAAACCGTTGGAGTATGGAACATCAAATGAGTTCAATATTCCGGTCTGGCAATTGATAAGAGTGTTTAAGCATGAGGTATATTTGGGAATACCGCTGTTTTGTGCTAATATTCTTCAGTCAGCCATAAGCCTTTGGGCTTCTTCACGGCTTTGTGTGTCTATGATGGTATAGAATTTCTCTTTAAAAATAGCAAATATTCGAAAGTATAGTAAAAATGCAAAGAGTATAGTAGACAATGGTGGACTTGTAATGTATAATAGGACTGTAAATTAAATATGAATAGAGGGATAAAAAATGAGCAGACGGGATGATATATTTAAAAACTTTATTAAATATGAGGAGGAAACTAAAGAACGATCAGAACATGGAATTGAGCAGAATCGTAAGGGATTTGCAAAAATAACAATAAAAGATAAAAGCGGCAATCCGATTATAGGACAAATTATTAAGGTAAAGCAGAAAAAACATGAGTTTTTACACGGTGCAAATATTTTTATGCTTGATGAACTGGAAACAGAAGAAAAGAATAACAGATATAAAGAATTGTTCAAGGATGCATTTAATGAAGCCACTTTACCGTTTTATTGGAGTGATTTGGAACCAATTCAAGGGAAACCGAGATTTGAAAAGGACAGCCCGAAGGTATATAGACGACCGGCGCCTGATTTGTGTCTGGAATATTGTGAAAAATACGGAATCACCCCGAAGGAACATTGCCTTACTTACTTCGGATTCCAACCTGATTGGGTTGATGGGACGGATATTACTGATATGAAACAGAAACTTGAAGTAAGATATAAGAAACTTGCAGAGCGTTATGCGGGACGTATTAAAGGCTGGGAAGTTATCAATGAGCTTTTCTGCACACAAGATCCATTTAATAAAAATCCGTTTTTTAAGTCTGATGAGGTGTTGGATTGGAATTTTAAGCTTGCCGAAAAGTATTTTCCTTGCAATGAATTAATTATCAATGAAGCTTCGACGATTTGGAAGTGGCAGCAGTTTGCGTATACAAGAAGCGGATATTATCAGATGATAAAGAATGGTCTGGAAAAGGGACTGCGTATTGATACCGTGGGAATGCAGTATCATGTTTTTGAGTCGAAAGAAGAAGAAAAAAACAATGTTCGTGATATGTATAATCCGAAAGTGATGTTTGAAGTTATGGATACTTATGCAAAGCTTGGCAAACCTTTGCAGATTACAGAAATAACCATTCCGGCATATTCAGATTCGGCAGAAGATGAAGCTATTCAGGCGGAGCTGATCGAAAGACTTTACAGCATTTGGTTTAGCCATAAAGCAGTTGAAGCGATTATTTATTGGAATTTAACCGACGGCTATGCGGCATTTGCGCCACAGGGCGATATGACTGCCGGAGAAAATGTTTACAGAGGCGGACTTCTGCGTTTTGATATGAGCAAAAAGCCGGCATATGAAATGATTCATCATCTGTTTAATGAACGTTGGATTACAAAGACAGAAACTGAAACGGACAATGCCGGAGTTGCAAAATTCAAGGGTTTTTACGGTGATTATGAATTAACAATAGACGATAAAAAATTTGATGTATCGCTCAAGAGTAATGTGGAAAATGAAATTGAGATACAGTTGTGATTTGGGTAGAGTTAGATTAAGATATTATTACAAATAATGAAAGAAGTGATATAATGTACGAATTTTATAAAGACATGGAAATTACATATATAAACAGTCCTTATTTGACAAAAAATCCGTTTTTGAATGTCGAAGCGCGCCAAACCGAACTACCCACCTATAAAAGTGTTCATTCGATTCTGCCGATGATACATTGGGAAGATCATGAGGCAGAAGTTGCCTGCTATAACAAGGCTTGGGAAATTGCCTTTTCCAACCTCAATAACCCAAAGCCGGGAAGCGGTTTTGTGTCTCCTTTCATTGATACGGCATTTAATGGAAATTTATTCATGTGGGACTCATCATTCATCTTGATGTTTGCCAAATACGCTTCACGGGCTTTTGACTTTCAGCAGACACTTGACAACTTTTACTCTCATCAGCACAAAGATGGCTTTATTTCACGCGAAATTCGTGAAAAAGACGGAGCAGAAGTGTATGCACGACTTGACCCATCTTCAACAGGCCCTGCCATTCTTTCTTGGTGTGAATACGAATACTACCTGTATTCAGGAGATAAGAGTCGATTGAAAAATGTCTACTATCCGCTTCTTGCGTATCACTTATGGATGAAAAAGAACCGTACTTGGCGCAACGGTACCTATTTTCTTTCAGGGCTGGGTTGTGGTATGGATAACTCGCCGCGTCAAGAGTATGACTGCAATCCACGATATGAACACGGCCACATGATTTGGATTGATGCTTGCTTCCAAGCTCTTATTGATTGTGATATCCTTTTGAAAATTGCTGCTATTATCGACATTACTGATGGTGTTGATGAATTACAAGCCGAAAAGAAAGCACTTGGAGATTTTATCAACCAAAATCTGTGGGACGAAAAAACTGGATTTTACTACGATATGTACCGTGACAATCGGTTAAGTGGTGTCAAAACAGTTGCTTCGTTCTGGAGTTTTTTGTCCGGTATTGTTCCTGAGGAACGGATTTCACGATTGGTTGCACATTTGGAAGATGAAAACGAATTCAAGCGTCCGCATCGCGTGCCGAGTTTATCCTATGACCATCCGTTTTATCATTCCGAAGGCGATTATTGGCGCGGATCGGTTTGGGCTCCGACTACCTACATGGTTCTTCGCGGTCTCGATCGCTGTAGTTATACCAAAGAGGCCTATGATATTGCTTGCAATACTCTTGATAACGTTGTAAAAGTGTTTGCTGAAACAGGAACATTTTGGGAGAACTATGCACCGGAAAAAGCAAAGCGTGGTAACTTTGCAAAAGATAACTTTGTTGGCTGGACGGGACTTGTACCGATTTCTATACTTATCGAATATGTCTTTGGTATTCGCTGCAATGCCCTCGAAAAAACCATTGAATGGAATTTATATTTAGATGGTGAATACGGAATCGATAATCTGGCTTTTGGTGAAGCAATTGTTTCGCTAAAACATAATGCTGACGGCACAGTTGATATTAAAACCGACAAGCCAATTACCTTAAAACTGATACAAAGCGGAAGAACGGAAATCCGAACTTGTACACCGTCTGTGTAATAAAGCAAAAAACGACCGTAGGTCAACACACTTTCATTTATTAAAAAAATCTGTCAAGATTAGCACAACGTGCCTTGACAGATTTTTGCTTCTGGATGATTTATTACTTGTACAGTCAAATAATTAAAGCGGTTCTGAAAAATTGTAGGGATAAAATATACATTTATTAACATTGCCACAATGATTATATTTCTAAAACATTTTAAATTTCAAATAGATTTAGTCAAAGACACCACAGCTTTTGAATGCACAAGAAAGAGAGGGGATTTATCTGATGCGATGCAGATAATTGACAAATATCATTTCATACGGCAAATCATATGGGTGTTTGAGAAAGTCAGCAAGAGAGAGAAGAAGAGATATGGGAAAGAAAACAGGGTGCTTTTAAAGATTCCAAATGAATACTCACCAAACGAGTCTCTAAGCTAAAAGACAATCAAAAGCAAAGAGTTGATGCCATTTTAAAGAGTTAATTCCATTTTATAGTACAATAACTATTGAAAAAGAACCAAAGTATAGTAAAAAAACGAAAGTACAGTAGACAATAATGGAATTGTGATTTATAATATAACCATAAATTAAAGCGGAAAGGAAGTTTGCAAAAAGATGAAAAAGAAACTATTAGCAATATTGCTGACAACAGTATTTGTATCCGGATTGGTGGGATGTAAAAATGATGGTGGCAAAGATAAACCTGTAATCACGTGGTGTTTGCCAGCATCAATGACACAGATTAAAGAAGAGGCACAGCATAAGGTTGAAGAAGAAGCGAATAAGATTATCGCCGAATCAGGTATAGACGCAACCCTTGAGCTGAAAATGATTGACAATGCGTCATATTCGGAAAAAATGCGATTGATGTCAACATCAGGGGAAAAGTATGATTTGGCATTGACTTCATCATGGCTGAATCCGATAGATGACAATGTGAGCAGAGGTGGATTTATGGAGCTGGATGAGCTCATTGAAAAGTATGGTTCGGCGATTAAAGAAAAAGTTGACAAGCGTGCATGGGATGCGGCTAAGTATGACGGAAAAATAATGGCAATTCCATCACAGAATGCGTATGCAACAACTAAGTCATATGTGTTCAAAAAGGATCTTGTAGATAAATACAATATTGATTATAAGAATATTCACACGCTTGAAGACCTGGAAGGCTTTTTGAAGATAGTAAAAGAGAATGAACCTAATATTATCCCTGCATTTGCATCACAGAACAGAGATATACCCGGTTCGGAAAATCCTGATTTAACGCCTGTATGTTCGGGTATTGGCTGGGATGAAGTGAATCAAAAGCTTACATATAAATATCAAGACCCGGTAACAGTGGATAAATACAGAAAAGTTAACGAATACTATCAAAAAGGTTATATTGCAAAGGATGCAGCAATCAAAAGCGATTATATGAGCGAGGTTAAGACGGGAAAGTACGGAGTTGTATCAAATCCCGGTATATATACAGAGGATGGCTCAAAATCAACAAATGCATATGGTTATGATTGTGTAGAGAGTTATATAAGTACAACATATATGACAACAACATCATTCCAGTCAACGATGACAGCAATAAGCAGAGGATCAGAAAATCCGGAGCTTGCAATGCAGATATTGAATCTTGTATGGGAAAATCCTAAACTTTCAAATCTGCTTGCATATGGAATTGAGGGTGATAACTATACTGTTGTAGATAATTCTGACCCTGATATGCCTGTAATATCAGTAAAAAATGGCGCGGAACAAACATGGGGTATATCCCACAACTATATTGGTCCGTTGTTTGATCAGTGGGGATCAGAGTGGAATTCAAGAGAAGCCATTGAAAATATTATGGAAACAAATCAGGATGCTAAGTTATCAGGTTTGTATGGATTTAGATTGGATAAGGAGCCTATAAAGAATAAACTTGTACAGATCAGCTCTATTATAACGGAAATAAATCAAGTATTCTATACAGGATCAATGACAAATTTTGATGAATATATTAATGAAGTAAATGGAAGGCTAAAAGCGGCTGGTATCGAAGATGTGTACAAAGAGGTACAGAAACAGATAGACGCTTGGAAAACTAAATAAATAATAAAAAGTTGTTGATATAAAATGAAAATATTGGATACGAATAAAAGTTTTCATTTGTATGTAATACGAATAATATCTGTAATGCTTGCAGTAGTGGTAGGTGGATTATTTATTTTGGCATATATAGCGGGAAGCTCCCTTGCAACAAAAAGCAAGCAAAGTGAATCGGAGATGCTGATGGAACAGGCGGAGGATAATATAAACTTCGCCATTGCATCTATACGTAATTACCTTCAGTATGCATACAACTCTACAGAGGTATATAATGTAATATTAAGCCCTCAGGAGAACTTGACACAAATAACATCATCAATAAATCAAATATATAATGATTTTACTGTATTTGTCCCAAAGTTGCACTCCTTGCAGTTTTATAATGAAAACACCGGTGCATTTTATTCACGGTCAGTGGTCCCAATGGCTGAAAAGTCTACTCAAACAAAAGAAATATCGGGTATAGACTTGATATATAAATCAACTGTAATTATGAGAAGTGTTGAAATGTATGACGGAACACATGATGATGTCATATCATATATATTTACTGATTATGATTCGGTTTCGAAAACCCCGTCGTATATAATAGTTAACATATATACATCATGGTTAGAGGATATAGTACAAACGGATCGCATGAATGGTGTAAAGGATTTTATAATTCAATCTAAGGGCGTGCTGGAATCAAAATTTGAGGAGAACAAGCTTTTGACGGAATTTCTGTTAAAAAAACAGCTGATTGATAAATACAGCATCGTAAAAATTCGGCTTGGTGGGGAAAGATATCTTGTAGCCAGTAAAAAGATAGACAGTATAGAGGGGTATATCATAAAGATGTATCCGTATAAGGAAATATACAAGCCTGTAAATTTACTAAGGCTAATTATATTTTTAATAGCTGTTCTTATGGAGGCAGTAGTGCTGTTTGTAGGTTTCAGAGTCTCAAAGTATTTGTACAATCCTATAGATGACTTATATAAGGATATATGCAAGGAACCGTACAAATCACAAAATGAAATAGAACAGATACGTAATGTATTCAGAATGATAGAATACAGAAAAGAATTTAGTCGTGAACAAAACCTAAGAGCACGAAGCATAGAACGTTTGCTGTCTGCTGAAAATGTTTTAGAACGAAAAGATATAAAACAAATTCTTGATCAAAATGGAATCAGTACAGAACCCGAACTGTTGATGGTATGTGCATTTGAAATAGCGAACTTTGATGATTTTGCGGCACAAAACAGTGGTCGTGATGTTAAGGCAATTTTGTATGGAATATATAATATAGCAAATGAATTAATATCAGAAAGTTATGCGTGTTGTGGTGTAATATCAGATAACGGACTAATACAATTCATAATTGAGCAGAAGAAAAATGATTACGCTCGACAAGAAAAATTAAAAAGTATATGCACTACAGTTTCAGACAGTATGAAAAACCATTTCAACATAGATGTGAACTCGTGTATAGGCAATGAAATAACGGATATTACAAAAATAAATGATGAGATGTTCAAAACATTGCAAAACTTTGTGTACGTATGTAATTATGGACCGGGATGCTGTATAACACCTGATATGATACAGGAAAATATCAACAGCACTCACGGTGTATCAAAAACGAGCATTGAGCAGTTGAAATATGCAATAGCGTCAAATGATATAAATAAAATCATTGAAAAAACCCATTCTGTATTTAATGAAATAAAGAAGCTTGAGTACTTCACGGAACATAGTGAAATAACACTTCTTGTTAAAGTGATAGAGAATGAGCTTGAAAAATTGTCAGGCAAGACTACTACAGAAGTATTATCGTGGCGGGAAATTTTGCAACAGGAGTATATTGATGATGTGGAAAAAATGTTACTATCCAATATAACGAATGCAATAAATGAAGCAGCAAGAGTGAAAGATAATATGCTGAATAAAAAGAAAGTAGAAATAGTACATGAAGCGGAACGGATAATAAAAGAAGAATATTCGGATTCAAATCTATGTATGAGTTATATAGCTAATAAATTATCAGTAGGCTACAGAGTGCTTGGTAGTATGTTTATAGAAGAATATGGAATTCCAGTCGCAAAATATATCAATGATGTACGTATTGAAAAAAGTATAGAGCTGTTGCGTGAAGGAAATATGTCAATATTGCAAGTGTCGCTTGCATGCGGTTATGAATCCGAAGCGTATTATTATCGTGTATTTAAGAAGACATTTGGGATGACACCGAAGCAGTATATTTCTATGCTGGAGTAAAAGGATGATTTTATATAAAACTTACAGAAAGGACTAAATGGTTATAAAATGAAAAGCGCAATAAATCCAAGCAAAAAAATAGGGCGAATTAGGCGTGAGGGAAAGTATTTCATCAAAAATCTTGACTTGACACTTCTTGCTTTGCCAACTATAATAATGATTTTAATATTTAATTATATTCCACTGTATGGCTTATTACTGCCGTTTAAGGACTATAAAATCGGATTGGGTTTCTGGAGAAGCAAATGGTGTGGATTTAAGAATTTTGAATTCTTGTTTAATGGAGAAGATGTAATAAGAGCCACAAAGAACACGATACTTTACAATCTTGCATTTATTGTAATTGGTACAATAGTATCAATTGCAGTGGCATTGATGCTTTACAATCTTAGTAAAAAGGCAGTGAAAATATATCAGACAATTTTATTTGTACCATATTTTGTATCGTGGGTAATAGTATCATATGTTGTAATTGCTATGTTAGATATGAACTACGGTGTATTTAATGAAATCATTAAGGCTTTCGGCGGCGAGAAAATAATGTGGTATAATGAACCGAAATACTGGCCTTTTATCATTATATTTATGAATATATGGAAAAATACAGGCTACAATGCTATTGTATACTTAGCGGCACTTATGAGTATAGACACAACATTATATGAAGCGGCTGACGTTGAAGGCGCAACGAAATGGCAGAAGATAAAGTATATTTCATTACCGGGCATAAAGAATATGATAATCATGCTTACAATAATGAAAGTTGGTCAAATTTTTAGCGGTGATTTCGGTTTATTCTATAATGTACCGTTAAACTCTGCATTACTATACCCGACAACGGATATTCTTAATACCTTTACATATAGGGCATTAATGAGCATGGGCGATATCGGAATGTCCTCAGCGGCGACTTTATACCAGTCATTTGCAGGCTTTATACTTGTAATGATAACAAATACCGTTACAAGAAAGCTTGATGCGGACAGTGCATTGTTCTGATGGGAGGCGTAATGAAAATGAAAAAGAAAAAAGTTGATCATCATATAGCAAGCCATATCATACTGATACTTGCGTGTATAACAATTATATATCCATTTTGTGTAATTGTAGGAGCATCATTTCAGACGCCTAAGGATTTGGCAGAGCATGGTTACAAAATTATACCGACTGAATTTTCTCTTGAAGCATATAAGATGATATTCCAAAATCCGGAGCAGATATTAAATTCATATAAGGTGACAGCAATTGTAACGGTGTTGGGAACAATACTGGGTACACTGCTTACAACAAGCTATGCATATGTAATATCAAGACCGACATACAGATACAGAAAGATATTATCATTCTACGTATTTTTTACTATGCTATTTAACGGCGGTTTGGTAGCTAACTATCTGTGGCTGTCAGGCACATTGAACTTGAAGAATACATATGCAGTATTAATACTGCCATTATCCGTATCAGCATGGAACATAATAATGATGAAAGGATTTATGATGGGGTTGCCAAGCAGCTTGGTAGAAGCTGCAAAGATAGATGGGGCAACAGAATTAAAAATATTTACTAAAATTGTATTGCCGTGTTCACTGCCGGGTGTGGCAACAATTACATTGTTTTATGCGCTGGGTTATTGGAACGACTGGTACACCGGTATGATTTACGTGGACGGAAACGACCGTGTAGGTTTACAACTGTTATTGCAGCGAATAATTAAGGATATTGATTTTCTTAACAGTACAGAAGCTATGAGTACAGGTATGAGTACAGATAAGGAAATTCCTACAATAAGTGCAAGAATGGCGATGTGTATTCTTGCGGCAGGACCGATGTTGCTGGTATTTCCATTCTTCCAGAAGTATTTCAGAACCGGCATTACGATAGGATCAGTAAAGGGGTGATTGTATGAATATAATACCAAAAAAACAACCCAAAAGCGCAAACTATATTTGTACATGGGGTGTTCAGAATAAACTGGTAAGGGAATTTAATTTACCCAATGTTGCCGCATCAGGGGCGAGAGATACGTTGACGGAGGATTATCTTTTTAATCATAAATATTATCATTTTATGCCTGATGAATACAGAAGCGGATTGATATTTTTACTTGATGATGGCTGGGATGTACCGTATAATTCATTGCAGCCATCTGAAGCCGGACCGTTTGGCAGCTTAGAGCCTGATAGTGAACGTTGGAAATCGTTTGGGACGACTCCGAAAGAACGTCTTATTAATATTAGTAAAAAGATTAAAGAACTGGGTTATCAAGGTTTAGGATTGTGGGTATCACCGCAGCTTCCGTTTTCGGAAAAGGAGCCTGATATGGTAAAGGCAAGAGCACACTGGGAGGAAAAAGCGAAATGGTGTAACGAAGCTGATGTAATGTACTGGAAGGTTGATTGGGGACGGCACAGTAAGTCGGTCGGTTATCGTGAAATGATGACGGAGTGTGTAAAGAAATATGCACCCAACCTCATAATTGAACATGCATACGGACAAGATCCATTTACAAGTGATAAAGTTACCGATGAAACGGGAAAGGGAATGGCAGAGGTATGCGAGTATAGCGATTGTTTCCGTACATATGATTTAGCGGAGCAGTTTGAGGCAACAGATGCATATAAAAGAGCGGACGTGATGCTCAGAAATGTGGATAAAACAAAGTTTCGTCACGGTGTAAAATGCCTTGTAAATATTGAAACGCCTGTAAGTGTAGCCGCAGGCTTAGGTTTTAATGTAGGTATAATGCATTATAGCCGAGATATGGAAGCACTTTTGAGGTGGCAAAGGATATCTCCTGCATTCGGAATAGCTGAGGCTGATTATATTTCTTCGGCAGAAAAGGTGACCGAATCGAAGTTTTTTGATGTAGATCCATACTTTTGGTTGAAGGTCGGGGGAAAGTTATACTCGTTTGATGTTCCTGTCGCAGCGTCAAGGGGGACAAGGCTGCCTGATGTAAAATGTGACGGCGAAAAGCCGATTATTCTTGCAAGCGAAAATCCGAACAACGGAGCATATGCGGTCTCGGCTGTAAGGCGAACGGTTGAGCCGAACAGCGGCATAATATACCTTGCGGATGTAACAATATACCCATCAAGCGGTGAAAATCCGATAGGGGTATTCGGTTATTTCAGAACATTAACTGTTGCACCTGAACATAGTATCTCAAAGGACAGTCACATCTATATACAGGGAATGTTGGCAGAAGAAGCAACAGATATAACCGATAGTGTTACAATTGCTGACGGAAAACTTATTATTGACGGAATGTTACTGAGAAAGCACGGATTTGCAGATTATGAGAGACGGGGGTTGACCTCGCCGGCAGCAATAATCAAGATTGTTTGATAACAGTATATTATTATGCTAAAGCATATAATTAATGAAAAAATATTAAAAAGTTTAAAAGAAAGGACGAAAAGAAAATGAAAAAAAGTTTAAAATTGACAGGTATTTTAACAGCGGCAGCTATGCTGCTATCCTCAATGTCATTGTCAGCGATGGCAGACAATGATGCTGAACTTGTAAAGCAATGGAGCTTTGAATCAGATGCGCAGGGTTGGCAGATTGGTAAACTGGACGGAACAGATACAATGGATAATTTCAGAGTTATCGATGGTACAATCAGAGCTGATGCAATTATCGGTCAAGCTGATCCGCAATTTACTTCATCTGATTTATCAGGGGAGAACATCATATTAGGCAATGGTACGGACGGAAAGCCTAACTATGTGAAAATCAGAATGAAAAATCATACAAGTATGGCTGACGAAGGAAAAGTGTTTTTTATGACTGATGGGGATAGTAGTTATAGCTCCGAAAAATCGTATGCGTTTCCGATTAGTAAAAATCGAAGTGATTTTGTGGATATTTATTTAAAAATGAGTAATGTTGCCGGATGGACAGGTACGCTTAAAGCTCTTAGAATAGACCCTGTTGACCAATATGGAATAGATGCAACAAAGGGCGGAACTTTTATTATTGATGAGGTTTCTCTATATGCTATTCCCGAACCGGAAACTAAGACGGTAGTAAATCAAACCTTTGATACGAAGTACACAGCAGAGTCAACCGGTCATAGTTGGTGGGCTTCATATCTGAAAGATTCAAATGATACAATTATGGTAAGAGCAGCAGAATCAGCTACAGAAATAAATCAGGTTGATGCTGCTTTAAATATAAAATTTACAGCAGCAAATCAAAGAGTAGACATTTTGGGATTTGCCGGTGATAAAGATACTACGGGAGTTCATAAGATTTCTATAAAAATTAAAAATAATGGTTCGAGTACTGCAACAATGCATTTAAATGCTGTAGGTGCTGTAGATGCAGACGGCAAAGAATATTCCCCTCTAATGAACCAAAGCGTTGCTTCCGGAGCGGAGAAAACAATTACATTTGAAAGAAATTTTTATAATCCGACAACTGATAAGAATGCAGTATTAATTCAGTCTGCAAATGCGTGTGACATAACAGTTGACGATGTAAAGATAATAAAGGAAGATAAACTTGCATTATCACCGTTATCTCAAATACATGAAGGTGCAACGAATGTTGATATTTCAGGTGCATATGGTTTGTTATTTAATTACGATGTAAAGGGAGGACATGGTCAGTATACGCATCTAGGTTTAAATGAATCAGGGCAGGCAAATATTAAAATTTATGAAGAAGGTCAAAGTACAGCAGCGGTGAATGTATCTTATGCTGTGGGAAGCAGTACTTATGCTCAGTTCTGTATACCGTCAACCTCTGCTCTAAAGTATAATACAAATTATACACTTAAGTTGGATATTGTCAATACGAAGGATAATAGCCAATCATTAAAAGATCTTCAGGTTAATTTTAAGACAAAGGAAGAACCTAAAATGATGGGTATAGACAGCGCAGGGGTAGAAACAACAGTGCTTACTCAAATGGATAAGATAAAGTATAGCGGGATTTCTGTCGGCGGCTGTATAGCAACATATAAAAATGGTATGTTAACAGGTATAAATGCTATAAAAGTAAGTGATACTGAAAATACAATATCATTAAGTGATGTTGATACGCAAAATGCGGATACAGTAAAAGCATTTTTGTGGGACAGAACATTAACACCTGTTACAAAGGCATTAATATTGAAATAATTATTTAAAGTCGGGTTTTCGCCCAAATATAAATTTAATATGTGAAGAAAATATAGTTGCGGCATGAAATCCGATTAGGAGTCGCAACTATGTTTTCATTAATTTCGAGGTGAATTGAATGAGCAAAAACAGAATTTTTAATAATTTATTAAGCATAGCATTAAGCTTTGTCATGCTAAGTCAAGGTATTATGCTTGAAACATCTGTATATGCTGAAAGTCTTCCGGCTGAAACTGTTCTGACGCAAGGATGGGATTTTGAAGATAATATGCTTATAGATTGGACAGCACAGGGATTTACCCCCACAATAGAAAAGGGTATGGTCAGTTTTACTTCTACAGCAGATTGTTACTTGGAAAACACTGCGGAAATCGATGCTGACATATTCAAATATTTAGTTGTAAAAGCAAGAAGCAACTCATCTGACGATATGAAGTTTTCTTTCAAGACAAATGGTGAAACAGAATACGGAACAGCGATTGCAATTCCTATGTCAGCAACTACAGATGAGTTCAAGGGTTTCACTAAATACGTTTTTGATTTATCGGAAAATGCCGAATGGACCGGAACATATACACAGGGTAAGCTTTCATTTGGTACTGCGGCGATTGATATAGAAGATATTACATTCTATTCAGCATACGACATAGGCAAAACAGCTAAAGAATACCATATCCCTGTTACTGCCGATGAGCAGACAAGTCAAGGAACAAAATTGACCATGTATGGAACAACACTTGGAGGATTTGACAAGAAGTCAGCCTGGGACATCAGTGCCTTGGAATCGACAGGAAGAGCGATGGTGTTGTGGTTTACTGAGCTCAGTTTGCCAACAGATACATATGACAAGATGATAATGAAGTTAAAAACAAACAAAAATGTGATGGTCTCATCGCCGTTTATAAAGATAACAGAGAGTAAAGATTGGGTAACTTCTATACCGTCACCGACATTAACAGCTGATGGCGAGTATACCTATTATGTCATAGATTTAAGCGAAGTGGACGGATATAGCGGAAATTTAACAGAAATGCAGTTTAGAATTTCCTTGACAGAGAACGAAGAAAACGGTTTTACAGCAGAAATAGCAGATGTATTTGTTGCCGATGCTTTTGTACCTTCGAAAAATCCTGGTGAAATTGATTCTGACACAATAGATAAAATAGGTTTGTATACATATGATGATGAGATTACTGAAGAAAGCGGTACTGTCATGCTTACTCCGTATTTAAGATATGCCGACGGACGGGAAAGTGATGATGTTAAATTGGTTAAATGGTCGGTAAGTGATGAAAATATTGCAAAGGTAAATGATAGCGGTGTGGTTACGGGAAATAATAACGGTACCGTAACAGTCAGAGCAGCCTATAGGCTTGATGAGAGCCTATTTGATGAGGTTACGATAAAGGTGAGCGGACAAACCATTCCATACACAGTAACATATGATAAAAACACATCAGATACAGTTACCAATATGCCAAAACCAAACAAATGGGCAAAAACGGGCTTTACATTTGACAAGGTATTTCCCGAAAGACGGAATTATAGATTCTTAGGCTGGGCTTTGACACCTGACGGTGAAGTGGTAGAATCTGTTGATGTAACGGAGGATATTACTGTATACGCTAAATGGGCTGAAATTCCGGCTGTTCCGATATCGTGGTCATTTGAAACAGGACTTGAGGGTTGGAGTGTTGGTGGTGATGCTCAAAATTTACGCATAGAAAATGGCGCAGCAGTTATGGATATAACAGGAGGAGACCCTGAATTTGTGTCACCGGATATGTCTGATGGAAATATTGCATTAGGTGATGGCAGCGATGATACATTTAACTATATTAGATTAAGAATTAAAAACAAAACAAACGGACCGGCAACGGGAAAGATATTTTTTGCAACAGCTACGCATAACTTAAACGGATCAAATGATAATGTATCATTTTCAATACCAAATAATACAAACGATTATGTAGATGTATTTGTAAGAATGACAGATGCATCGGAATGGAAGGGAACTTTAAAGCAATTCCGAATTGATGGTGTTGACGGTACTCCGGCTGCAACAAAGGGTACAATTATGATTGATGAAATTGAGTTGATGTCGATTTCAAATGAGGCGTTCATATTTAATAAAGAATTTGACGACGCGGATGAATCTGATGCATTGGCAGGAGTGTCTAAATGGGATAACACGATTTCCCGGGTGGTAGACCCGACAAATGCAGATAATAAAGTTATGAAGGTAAATGTAACAAATCGTTACGGCAACTGGGCAATTCCCGCAAGTTTTGAAAAGGGTGATAAATACAAATTCAAATACAAAATAAAGCGCTTGGCTGATACGCAATTAATACTTCGTGAGGTTATTTATGGTACGGATAACCAACTGCTCAGTCAGCGAATACCGAGTGCAGATTGGACAACCAATCAATCAACATTTACAGTATCCCATGACACGGCAAAATCTGTAGGTATATTCAGTGAAGGCACGGGCTTAGGTGAGTATTTGGTAGATAATGTTACATTGACAAGGTTTGATGATTTTGCGATTTGTGATAAATCAAGAATTAAGGATGATGCAAAAGATGTTGATATTTATGATAATATAAATATCCTGTTTAACGAAACTGTATCAGTACCTGATTGTGATAATGTCCATATTTATGATAAGGAGAACAATGAGATTACGGTTAATGAGGTTTTGGCAAATCAGACTACATTATCAGTAAAACATGAAGCGCTTCAAAGTAACACGGAATACACTCTTGTTATTGATACAATTTCGGATAATGGTGGAAGAACTGCTGAGAATGTTTGTATTAAGTTCAGAACCAAAGATGATATAGAGGTTTCAGGGCTTGAATTTACATCAGTTTCGGGCAACAGTGCAACTGTTACGGGAACTATTGTGAACAATTTGAATACTCCTCAGACACTGATTCTCAAGCTGTGGGAATATGGAAACAGCACTATGACGGCATTGCCACAGGAGCATTCGATAATTGTAAATCCGGGTGTGAACACAATCAGTAAAACATTTGAGAATATTACTGATAATGCAAAAACCGTATCTTCCTCTGTATGGATAGATAATGAAAATATAAGACCTGTTTCAAAGAGTATTAATTCCGGAATTTAACGAATTAGAAAGGACATCAATATTAATGAAAAGAACTTATATTAGCGTGATTTTGATAGTGTTGTCCGTTTTGTACGTCGTTTCGGCATCAGCTAAGGCTGCCGAAACGGCAGTGCCGTTTAGTTTAAATGATGTAAAAACTCCTGTTATGGATGATTTTCAAAACACCGGCGGCATTTATGGTGATGCAAACTGGGATGTTAATGAGACTTATGGGAGTAGTTTGAAGGGTTGGGGCAGATTTTACTTCAGTGATAACAGTGCAACGGAAGTGACACAGCGTAAGCGTGTGTTTCAAAGACTTACGGATGACGAGGTGCTGTTTTCGTTTAAAATGAAAATGGATACGTATTTTGACGGTGTATGCTTTGAGCTTAGAGACGGAAAGACATGCGTTCTTAAATTTACAACTGAATTAAATGCATTGTATTTTTATGACAAATATAATAAAGCTTTAAAAGTTGGCAACATCACCACAGACAAATATCATTTATTAAAAGTAATTTTAAACCAAAAGACAGGAAAGGCTCAAATATACTGGAATGAGACGAACCCAATAACCGATGGTGAAGCAAATGTAACAGGCGGTGCTGATAATGTATATATTTCAACCTCAAAGGAAGCTGTTGGTAAGTGCTATTTGTCACAGCTCAGAGTTATGGCAGGATATTTCGTATCCGAATATGCATGGGAGGGCGATGGTGATAAAAGCACTAAGCTCCCCAAAACAATGAGCTTTATTCAAAATGGCGGAACAATTACAACTCCTGTTGTAATTGCACGAAATTATCAGTCAGATAAAAATAGCTTCTTGCTTACATCGAAAGCTTCGACAGCTAAGGTTTCAGCAAAATCAGCCTTTAGCCAAAAGGCAGACTGGATAACATATGACTATAATTTTTGTCAGAAAGAGCGAAAGTATGACGGTTTTGTTGTAAATATTGGTGACGGAATAACATTGCAAACAAAGGACGGCAAGCTTTGTCATAAAAATTCAGACGGAACATTTGAGGATATATATGAATATGTTTCCGATGTGGTATACAATATTCGGGTTAATGCAAATAATATAAATCATAAATATGATGTTTACATAAACGGTATGCTTAAAAAATGCAATATACCTATGACGGCAAATAATTACGGATACATTGAATTTACCGCAGTGCCGAATTCAGTGCAGGAAACGATATTTGATAAAATTGAGGTTTTTGCAAGAAAACCGGAACCAACGAATTATGTTGAGAAACCTGTTAAGGCAAATTCCAGCCAACTTTTAGGGGTATTGTCCTGCTCATTGTGGGAAATGGGTCAGCAGAGCAACTGGCCGTGTATTACTGCATTTGAGGAACGTATGCCCTGGTTGGGTTATTATGACGGAAACAGTGTTGAAGTTGCAGACTGGGAAAATAAATGGATGTCAGAGCATGGTATTGACTATAGAATTTATTGTTGGTTTTCAAATTCTGCCAATGCCCCAATTGACCAGGGCGGCTTAAATGACCTTGATCAGGGGCATAAGTATTCAAAGTATAAGGATGATATTAAGTATGCTTTAATGATTGAAAATTACAACTCAACATTGTCGGGCTTGTCAAATTTTAAAAAATATACATTGCCATGCTTGATTGAAAAGTATTTTAAAGATGACAATTATCAAAAAATAGACAATAAACCTATTGTTTCGATTTTTAGTGTTGCAAAATTTGCGGAACAAATGGGCGGCAGCGATAAGGTTAATGAGGCTATACAGGCAATTCGCGATGCGTGTGTTGCCGCAGGCTTTAACGGCGCATATGTTATGACTGTAAATGGAGGCAGAGAATATGATTTTGATGCATGCCATATGTATAATTACGGTTATGAGTGGACAGCGGTTAATAAACAAAAGCAGGCAATGACTACGTTCTTTACGCAAACTTATAAAAACTTTATCCCTACTGCCGTAATGGGATGGGATCCCGAACCCTGGGGTCAGCCAAAAGGCTCTATTCTTACACCCGCAGAGTTTAACGAGGTGCTTCGTTACATAAAAGAAGATTTGCAGCCCGGTGCGGATAAAACCAAGGACGGCAAAAATATGGTCATATTCGGCAATTGGAATGAATTTGGCGAGGGACATATATTAATGCCTATGGGAAGTACGGGCTTTGCATATCTTGATGCAATAAGAGATATATTTGTAGATGAGGATACACATTTTGATGCAACGCCTACTGATTCTCAAAAGGCACGAATTACAACAATGTATGATAATTCCAGAATTGTACGAAGAAACTTGCCTGTAAAAGTTGTTGATAAAAACGGCAATCAAACCAATGTTTTGGATAATGCGGTGAATGTTATATTTGATGCACAGCAATCGGAAAATGCAAAAGGCTATGTTGCGTATTACAAGGACGGAAGACTGTCGGAGGTTCGGCAGTATAAGCTTAACAATACAATGACAGATGCTATTAATCATGATAACGATGCAGATACGGTGAAAATATTTATTTGGAATGAGTTGGTATCTGTAATCGGAAAATTGGTTTTAGAATACCTATAATCTTATACTTTATATATGCGAGGAGGACAATATGAAAAAGAAAATTTTATATTATACTTTGGTGTTTGTTCTGCTTTTAGCGGTACGCAACACTGTATTTGCGGAATATGAGCAAACGGCGGTTCCGTTCAGCCTTGATGCGGTCGAACGGTGTGTTTCGGATGACTTTGCGAATACAAGAACTACTTACGGAGACGCAATGTGGACTGTAAACGAAGCTGCGGGCGATGCGAAAAAAGGCTGGGGCTGGTTTTGGTTTGACGACAAATCAAAGTACGCCGGAACAGAACAGCAGAGAGATTTTAGAGCAGTAAGCAACAAGACAAACCTTATGTTCGGCTTTAAAATACAGCTTGAAACATATACAGACGGTTTATCTTATCAGTTAAGAAACGATAAAACCCCTGTAGTAAGCATTACCACAAAAAACGGTGCGTTATATTATGAACAGCCCGGCGGTGAGGATATTCTCGTTTCCGATACGATTAAAACAGATTCCGCGGTTGAGAGAGTTTATATAAGGGTTGATGTCAATCAGGTAGAGAAAAAAGCCGATGTTTATTACAGAGGCAAGCACGTTATAAACGACGCTCCGCTTTTAAATAATGAAACCACGGCAAACAATATTTATATCAAAACATCCGATGAGGCGGTTGGTAAGTGCTATTTGCAAAAGTTGTATCTTTTGGCTGATTATTTTGTTAATGAATATGCCTTGGAAGGAGAAACGGAAACAGATACGGTTTTGCCGGAAACAATGTCATATGTCCAGGATGGCGGTAAAATTACATCATCGGACAAATTGATAGGAGTCGAAACGCAGGGCGACAGAAGCAGCTTTTTAATCACATCTACACCGGCGACAAACAAGGTCTCGGCGCGTGCTGATTTTGATGAAAAAGCCGAATGGGTTACATATAACTATAAATTCTGCCAGCTTGAAAATAAGACGGATGGATTTATTGTAAATATGGGCGATGGTATCAGCATTAAAACAAAGGACGGAGATTTATGCTACAGAAACAGTGATGGTCAGTATGTTTCTTTTTATAAAGGATATTGGCCGGACGTTGTGTATGCAATGCGAATTAATGCAAACTACACTACGAATTGTTTTGATGTATATATAAACGGAACGCTGAGACTGGCAAATGCGCCTATGGCATCGGGTGATTACGGCTATATAGAGTTTACAGCCGATCCCGGCGCAGATATGAAGGCGGTATTTGATAATATCGAGGTGTATGAGAGATTGCCCGAACCCGAGGATTATGTGGAAGAGCCGATTGTTGCTGATTCATCTCAGCTTTTGGGTATGTTATCCTGCTCACTTTGGGAAATAGGGCAGCAGCAGAATTGGCCGTGTATTACCGCATATAAAGAAAGAACGCCGTACCTTGGTTACTATGACGGCAACAGCGTTGAGGTTGCCGATTGGGAAACTAAGTGGATGGCAGAGCACGGGATAGACTTCAGAATGTACTGCTGGTTTAATAACACTCAGGATAAGCCTTTCAATACGGCGTCAATGCGTGATTATGAATACGGAAAGAGATATTCTAAGTATAAAGACAAGGTTAAAAATGTTGTAATGATTGAAAACTGGAGTTCTACATTGCCTAATATAGAGAATTTTAAAATATATACACTTCCGGGTTTGATAGAAGGGTTGTTTAAAGATGATAATTATCTTAAGATAGATAATAAGCCGGTTATTTCAATATACAGTGTTTCTAAGCTTGAGACACAGGTCGGAAAAGAAAACGTAAATCTTTTTATACAAACAATCAAAGACGCTTGTGTTGCTGAAGGATTTGACGGAGCTTATGTAATGGCTGTAAGCGGAGGCAGCGAATATAATTTTGATGCATATCATGCATATCATTATGGCGATTCGAGCGGAAACGTTTCTGTTCAGACAAGCTCAATGGAGAGAAATAAGATTGCATCTAACAGCAAATTCATCCCGACGGTTGTTCAGGGATGGGATCCTGAGCCATGGGATCAGCCAAAGGGTAAGTTTGTAACGGTTGATGAATTCAGAGATTTATGTTATTGGGTAAGAGATAAATATCAACCATCGCTACCTGCAGATTCCGATGCGCGCAAAATGGTAATATTTGATAACTGGAATGAGTTCGGTGAAGGACATATAATAGCGCCTATGAACTACGGAGGTTTTGGATACCTTGACGCTATTCGTGAGGTTTTTACAACTGATGGTGAGCATGAGGATAAGTGTCCTACCGAAAGTCAAAAGGAACGCATAACAAAGGATTATGACAATTCGAGAGTGTTTGAGAAGAAAACGGGAAATCAAGTTACCGGCGACTATCCGACAAAGGTTATAAAGGAATGGAATTTTGATAATTCGGTTGAGGACTGGACTAAGGGTTATACTACGCCTATCGCACATGAAGACGGGGCTTTGGTTGCCACATCAACAAACTCTGACCCTCAGGTTTGGTCTCCTAAGGGAATTAATATCGAAATCGGCGAAGGCAAGGCAGAATATATTAAGGTAAGAGTTAAGAGCTTAACGGGTTCGGAAGCTTATCAGATGTTCTTTACAACAACAGATGATCAAACGGTCAGTGAAAGTAAGTCAATTAAATTCCAGATCTCCGCAAATGGTGATTATGTAGACTGTTACATAAATATGGCTCAAAACAATTTATGGACGGGAACGCTAAATCAGCTGCGATTTGACATTGGTTCGGCACCGGGTGACGTATATATTGATTATGTTCAAATACTCGGGTTTGAAAAACGTGAAAAAGATACAACTATTTTTGACGGCCTTGATAAGGGTATTGTTCCCGTGACGGTAGATGGTGCGGTTATGATTCCGTTTCGGCAGATAATGGAGCTTAAGGGCATGAAGGTTGGTTGGTATTCCGACTTTGGCGAAGCTATAGCGGTTTCCCAATCGGGTGATGTTACAATACGAGTTGCGATTGACTCAAATATTATTCTGAAAAACGGAAAATCAATTGTTCTTGATTCACCCGTTAAGCTTGTTGATGGCACTACTTATATCCCAATAGATTATATGGATAAGATTATGGGATACAATATTGGTTATGACGGCGAAAAAAATATTCTTAATCTTGCAGAGGGCATAATAAGCTATAAATTCAGCAGCGGAAGCCTTGCAGGCTGGACACTGAATGATAATTTTAGTGTTCCGGTATTAAAGGATAGTGCTCTTGTTATGAAAACGAATGGTTTGGAGGCTGAAATGGTATCCCCGGATAACCTTAATCTTGCGTCTATGACTGTAAAATCTATTAACATAAAATACAGAAACAATACACCTTCCGAATTTGCACGCTTGTATTATACAACTACAAAAGATACGGATTGGACAGCCGAGAAGAGCGTTGTTATTAAAGTTAAGCCAAATGATACAAGTATAACGGAGTATAAGACTGTGCTGCCCGAAGAAATCAGCGGAAAAATTAAGCAGATTAAGTTTATTCCAACGAGCGATAAGGGAGATATAGCTATTGAAAGTATAGAATTTGCACTATAATTGGGGGTATTAAGCAATGATAAAAAAATTACTGATTACTGCAAGCGTACTGCTTGCGATAAATACCATCGCATACGGTGCACAGATTTCGGAGTGTGATTATGACAGAGATACCGGAAATGTAATGATTTCCGGTACCTCGGACATATCAGCCGATAGCGAGATAACCGTAAATGTAAAAGAAAACGGGAATACGATATACGAAGGTCAGACAACCGCAAACGATGGGAAATATTTATTTTCGTTCAAGCTTACAGGTGATGAACAGAAAACCTACAATGTAAAAGTTGGTGAGAAAAGCGTATATGCAGCCGTAACAGACTCATTTATATATTATGGAAGCAAGGCGGAGGATGTGCTTAAACAGCTGAAAACATATGCGGATGCCAATAACCTGAATGATTTTAAAACTGCACTTGGAGAGGCAGTTCCTGTTTTGGGAATTAAATTAAGTCAGGCGGAAACCGAACAATTAAATAACATAGCAGATATTGTTATGTCATCAGTCAGAAATGAAACTGTAATAACGGTTAAAAAGCTGGAGGATGTAATTAGTAATGCCTTATTTGTTCAGATGATACGCATATGCAATAAGGCATCAGATCTTAATGAAATTCTTACGAATAACAGCGAAAAAATAACAGTAAAATATCCGTTGATTTGGTCGAAATATATAGCCGGTACCGATATACAAAAATCGGATATATGTACGAAAATTATAGACCATGTTGCATCAATACAGAATTTAACGGAGGAGTCTGTTGCGGAAGCTTTTATGGTGGAAACTGCCGCATACTACATAAACAACGCAGCAGGATGGGAGAATGCCAAGAATTTTATTTCGGATGTAAAATCGGAAATAGGTATTAATGCAGCAACATTATCGTCAAATTCAAGAGTATATGTAAATATGATGAACGCAGTTTATAAATTAAAAACAGATTTTAATAAAGCATATACCGCATCTGTTTCTGAGCCGTCATCGCCGGGTACAAACTCAAGTAAACCAAGTGGTTCAAGCGGCAGCATAGGTGGAGGAGGCAGTCAAAGCAACTTACCATCCGGCGAGCCTACTCAGATATTTAAAGATTTAGAGAATGTGGAATGGGCAAGGGCAGCAATTGAGGCACTTGCAAAAGACGGAGTAATAAACGGTAAGGGTGAAAGCGAATTTGCACCTATGGATAAGATTTTACGTGAAGAATCTGCAGCAATGATAGTACGGCTTCTTAATTTATCAACACCCGAAAACAAAGCAGGTTTTAATGATATAGCAAGCGGTGCATGGTATGAGGATTATTGTTATGCGGTGAAAGCTTCAGGAATTGTAAATGGAATTGAGGATGATGTATTTGGTATAGGAACATATATTACACGTCAGGATTTTGTTACAATTATATACAGAGCAATGCAGAAGTACGGTATTTCAGGTGCTGATGATGAAAATATTGACATATTCTCAGATACTGAAAGTATTGCAGAATACGCGCGGGAATCGGCAAATTATTTAAAAAAATGCGGAATAATAGAAGGCAGAGAGAATAATTATTTCTGCCCGACTGACAATATCACACGTGCCGAGGCAGCGAAAATTTTATATTCTATCAGAAATTTAAAAATAGAAAATGACTACGTGAAAACGGGAGGTATAAGATGAAACGGCTATCTATGAAAGTTCTTGCAATTATATTGTCTTGTATAGCACTGATGTCAAATATTGTATCGGTTGCTTCGGCGAGCGGATCAAGCTTAGCAGATGGTGATAACGTTCTAAATAGACTTTATGCATTTGGTTTGTTTGAGGATAATGTGATATTAAATTCAGAGAGATCTGTAACGCGTGCCGAGGCTGCATATACACTAAGCAAGATAATGGGTTATAAATCGGAGATGAAAAAGAATCAAAAAACGATAGATGATATTTCAGGAAGTGTTTATGAGGATGCAATATACCAGGTTGTTGATGCAGGATTAATGTCGTGTATGTATGATAATTCGTTTAAACCTGATGTTTCTGTAAGTTACGGTGATGTTGTATCGGCTATTGTCAAGACATTAGGGTATAACAATTTTATTGATGATAATGCAGATGTAAATCAATATATTAATTTATATACGCGATTTATCGGCAAGGTTGTAAAAAATGAGAGTTCCGATATAAAATGGAGCGAGTTTATAAAGCTAATAAATGAGTCGATAGAAGCCGATATGGTTAAGTTGACTACCAATAAAGGCATCATAAGTTATGCAATTTCAAAAGGTGAAACTATATTATCCAGCAGACTGAAGATTACCAGATATCGGGGTATAGTAACAGCAACAGAATTTTCGGATTTGTATGGTAATGATAGTGTTAGAGAAGGCTATCTGAAAATTGATGATAATACTTTTAGAAGCAGTGAAGTGTTTACCGCAGATCTATTGGGATTATCAGTAGACGCATGGGTACAAGAGGATTCTGTTACCGATGAAGGAATTATAAAATATATTGATAAGGTTGCAGCTGATGACAGAATTTTAACAATTAAATCGACAGATATAGAAAGTCTTACAACAGAGAAGATTGAATACAATGTAGGAACTAAAAAAAAGGAAATAGATTTACCTAATGGTATTTATGTACTCTATAATGGAGTTGCCGTTTCGGATTATTCGAGAGTGAATTTTAATTGTAAGCAAGGTATGGTCTATGTTATTGATTGTGATGGTGATGATAAGGCGGATGTTCTGTCAATTTTCAATTATGACAAGGCTGTTGTAAAATCGGTAGATTCTGATGGAAATATAATTGATTTAAACCATAAGGACAGAAATCTTGAACTTAAAAATGAAGATATAAAGGTATATAAAGATGGAGTACTGTGCAGTAAAGATACAATAAAGAAAAATGATGTTTTATCTGTAATGAGAGATATAGATGGAAATCTGTTAGTTATTATTGTCAATGTAAGCACTGTCAGTGGTAAGGTGTCCAGGGTGCAAACAGTCAGTGAGAATGGTTCTGCATATAAACTCGTTATAAATGGTATAGAGTTTGCGGTTGACAGCACATTTGATTCTCTTACAAATTATGAATGGATTAATGCAAACGGTATATTTTTTCTGGATTACAACGGTGTAATTGTAGGCTATAAACAGTCAGGTTTTGATTATGAATTTGGATATATCATAAAAGTATTCCCCGATCCTGATATGGAGTTAGTTATAGTAAAACTGTTAAATTCCGACGGTGTGGTAGAAAAACTATATACAGGAGACAAGATAACAATAAATGATAGTCGATATAAAACATACAGCAAAATATCTGCTGAGCTGGGAAATTACGCAAATAAGTTAGTAAGATACAAGCTTGACACGGACAATAAGCTGAGCATAATAGAAACGGCACAAAATGGTGATGACTGGGTAAATTCAGAATCTGTACCGGAAGGGAAGCTGCGTATGACATATAGCAGCGGTGATTCAAAATTCCCATATATTAATGCGACAGGAATGATATCAGATAGAGTAAAGGTGGGGAAAAACACAATATTCTTTAAAGTGCCTGAAAATGAAGAGAATTTTGATGAGTCTTTATATTCTGCACAGCTTGGTACAGCGCCCATGTATGACGGTGAAAATGTAAAGTTTAAAACATATTCTCTTTCATCAGAAAGAATTTGTGATGATATATGTATTCTCTACGATGATAACAATTACACCAACAGCAAATTTGATGAAACATCCCCAATAGGAGTTGTAGAAGATATATGCGAAAGTATTGACAGTGATGACGAAGTAAAGACTGCCATAACGGTTCGTACAAAAGACGGCTCAGTAACTGTTCAGGAAAGCAAACCGGGGTATTTTAACTCTGTGACAGGGGCTGACGGAACTACAGGCTTATCGGTGCAGTCGGGTGATGTGGTCAGATATTTAACGAATAATAAGGGACAAGTACCTTACCTCACAATTATGAGTAAAGTAGATGAAAGCGGAGAGCTTCATACATACAGTACGGGCGGAGGAATAGTTGATAAATTTTTCTTTAAATCAGGATATTTGTATAAGCGTGACGATACTCAGATTGTTTTGGTTAATAATACAAATGATTTCACAAGAGACAAGTGGTCAATATTAGACATTAAGTCCAATAAGGTTCTTGTGTGTCGCAATGCAGGTACATCCAAATGCTCTATTACAGAAGGCAGTATTGATGATATGAATGGAATGCACCCTGTATCGGTATATCTGACATATGGTCAGCCGAAGTTAATAGTTATTTACAAATAAAAAGCTTAAAATTGCTATAATCGGCGCAGGTGGAATTGCAAAATCAGCCCATGCGCCGATATGCGAAAAGATGAATACTATTGAAAGAATAGACAAGCAATACAATATTTAAAAATGTTGGAGGTACAATATGATTTTTGAAGATTATGACAGAATAGTTTTTGCGGGAGACTCGGTTACTGATATGGGGAGTAAGTTGCCTGTCGGCGAGGGTCTGTTCGATAATTTGGGGCATAGTTATGTGCGAGAAATCGAAAATTTGTTATCGGTTTGCTATCCTGAAGTTAACTTAAGAATAACCAATTCGGGAATCAGTGGTCACACAAGCAGGAATTTGCTTAATCGGTACAAGAGTGATGTTTTAGACTTGAATCCGGATTGGGTTTCAATTTGTATAGGCATAAACGATGTTTGGCGTCAGTTTGATACACCGGCTATTACAAGTGATCAGGTTATGCCTGATGAATACGAAAACAATCTAAAAGAGATGATTTTATCCACTAAGGATGTTGTAAAAGGAATTTTTATTGCAACGCCTTACTATATTGAACCAAACTCTTGCGATAAGATGCGGCATAGAATGAATGAATATGTCGAAATCTGTATTAATCTTGCTAAAAAATATAATTGCAAATTAATTAACTTTCAAAAAATGTATGAGGACTATTGTTCTTTTCAGCATTCATCACGCATTGCCTGGGATAGAGTGCATCCCAATCAAATAGGTGCTGTGCTAATGGCTAGGGAATTTCTAAAGCAATGTGATTTTGATTACAACAGAGAACCCGGCAGTAATTAAATTTAAATTAAATCCGCTCCGCATATTTTTATAAAAAAAGGTGCAGCTTTAATTTTAAAAACGATGATTTCTTTAACAAAATAAGCAGACTTGTAAATTATGCCGAGGTACGGGCTGCAAGTTATGCAAATATTGTGCCAAAGGATAGACAAAAAATGAATCTAAAAGGGAAGAAAGTGTTTTTTCTGGGTGATAGTATAACACAGGGATTAGGAGCCTCTGCATATGACAAAAGTTTTGTGCCGATGTTTGCGGAACTCTCGGATGCAGAGGTAAAAAACTACGGTGTGTGCGGAACGAGAATTGCAAGGCAGAGAATTAAATTTGGATGTGATCAGTGGAACAGGGATTTTCTGGAGCGTGCAGATGAGATGGAACCGGATGCAGACATTGTAATTGTATTCGGCGGAACCAATGATTTCGGACATGGAGATGCTAAAATCGGCGATTTTAACTCAAGAAGTGAATATACTTTTTATGGAGCAATGCATTGTTTATGTGAAAAGCTTTTAAACAAATACCCGGATGCGGAAATCGTCTTTATAACTCCCTTGCATAGATTGGGCGAAGAGATACCGTTGAAAGAAAACGGAATACCAAATGAGGTTTCGCTTTCGGGGTATGTATCAATTATAAAAGAAGTTGCGGGCTATTATGGATTACCTGTGCTTGATTTATTTAGCATTAGCGGAATACAGCCAAGTGTGGAAATAATTAAAAAAGAATATATGCCGGATGGTTTGCATCCATCAGATAAGGGCGCAAGAAGAATTGCTGAAAGATTATATGATTTTTTAAGGACATTATAAAAACCAAACCAAGAGGGTGTAATCAACTCAATCATAAAAAATCTTTTGGTACACCCATTTGTTAATCATGCAAAAAATGTACTTATTTTTAGCTGAAGCTTCGAAAAACTTGGATTAGAAAAACATAAATTACATTATAGAAAACGTCCGTAGGTCAGCATTTTTATTTGTGCCGACGTTTTAGCGGCAGAACGGAGAACCACATGGATTTTTTTGATAGATATACTTCAAATACGTTGGCAGGTAGTTCAAATCAAACCTTTATTATATCCGAAGATAAGGATATAATAAGAACCTCTAGAGTTTATTTAAAAATTTTTTGCTCGGGAGAATATAATTATTCTTTTTTGTTCTCAAACATAACTGACAGTACATTCAATATAGAGACTCATTGTAACTATATATGTGATAGTTGGAAAATATGCAGTCTGAAGGCGGGAGTATGCAATGAATGTTATATAGATGAGGTAACCCAACCTTACATTATGAAAACCGTAACTTTTGATTCAAGAACGGAAAAGGAGGTTATGCCGGGGGAAATGTTTGCATCGGACGAAATTAAATTGTGCTTTAATGAAGGAGAATATCTATGCCTTGAAATTTCATGGCAAGGGCGTATTGTACCGTGCCAAAAAGAAAAATTGATACCGGTGTTTACATTGAAGAACGGGCAATGGATAAAAACAAATGAAATTCCGGCTGTGAACATGATAGGCTGTGACCGCAAAGTAAAATCAAGAATCGCATTTCTGGGTGATTCAATAACCCAGGGACTCGGGACACGGGAAAATTTTTATGAACACTGGAATGTGCTTTTATCGGAATCTCTGGGAAGAGATAATGCTTATTGGAATTTGGGTATTGGATTTGCCAGAGCAAGTGATGCGGCAAGTGATGGTAACTGGTTGTTTAAAGCGAAGCAAAATGATGTTGTAATTGTATGTTTGGGAGTAAATGACATTAAGTCAGGGAGGAGTGCTGATGAAATTGCTGATGACATCTACAAAACAGTATCAATGCTTAAAGAATCAGGGGTAAGAGTTATCTTACAAACAGTTCCGCCTTTTGATTACAATGCAAAGCAGACAGTTATTTGGGAAAAAGTAAATTATTTAATCAAAAATATTTTCTCAAATTATGTCGAAATGGTATTTGATAATGTAAATGTTTTGTGTCGAAGCGAAAAAGAAAGAAATCAATCAAAATTTGGAGGTCATCCCAACAGCAACGGTTGTAGAAAGTGGGCAGATGAGTTGTATTTAAAAATTATAAGAGATAATTTTACAATAATATGATGTTTGATGAATATTGTAATTATATAAAAATCAGAAAGGGATGTTTTTATGGAGTTTAAAGGGAAAACCGCAATAGTAAGCGGTGCAGCATCGGGAATGGGATTACTGTTTTCACAAAATTTTGCCACGCTTGGCGGAAACGTTGTAATGTGCGATGTAAATGAAAAAGTCTTGAATGAGAAAGCGAATGAAATTAACTTGAAAGAGCAAGGCAAAGCCATCGGTGCTGTTTGTGATGTTCGTGATTATAAACAGGTTTGTGAGGCACGTAATAAAGCAGTGGAAATGTTTGGATCAATTGACATTCTCATAAACTTTGCCGGCGGAACAGCGGTACGTATGCTGAATGTTGATCCTGCTCTGGAATTTCCGGATATACCTATTGACGTGTATGATTGGGGAATAGATGTTAATTTAAAAGGACAATTTTACTTTGCACATGCTTGTATGAAACAAATGAGAGAGCAAAAAAGTGGGCTTATCGTAAACATAGGCTCAATAACAGGCAAAGAGGGTGACGGACGTGGAATGGACTATCCGACGGCAAAAAGCGGAGTAATGTACGGACTTACAAAATCCCTTGCGCAATATGGTTCAAACTATAATGTTCGCTGTGTTTGTGTGTCACCTGGGCCTGTGCTTACCCGACCGGGAATGGCTTTTATGAAAACACTTCTCGGCAGAGCAGCTGAGCCGCAGGAGATTATAGATTTAATTTT